>Ga0306920_100000016_pt1 | contig 323033 bp, 278 predicted proteins | sample flu12Cox44000170_FD_204666 | JGI IMG/M metagenome (GOLD analysis project Ga0306920, IMG submission 204666) | Lab enrichment of tropical soil microbial communities from Luquillo Experimental Forest, Puerto Rico - flux4day.12C.oxic.44.000.170 (v2)... | ecosystem: Environmental > Terrestrial >... | reverse complement strand
CGAGATCGAGAAGGCGCACCCGGATGTGTTCAACGTGCTGCTGCAAGTCCTCGACGACGGACGGCTCACCGACGGGCAGGGGCGCACGGTGGACTTCCGCAATACGGTCATCGTCATGACGTCGAACCTGGGATCGCAGATGATCCAGCAGATGCAGGGCGACGACTACGGCGTGATCAAGCTCGCGGTGATGGCCGAAGTGAAGACGCATTTCCGGCCGGAGTTCATCAACCGGATCGACGAGATCGTCGTGTTCCATTCGCTCGACGAGAAGAACATCGCGTCGATCGCGCGCATCCAGCTTCGCTCGCTCGAGGGGCGGTTGCTGAAGCTCGACATCCGTACCGATGTGTCGGACGCCGCGCTCAAGCTCGTCGCGCAGGCCGGGTTCGATCCGGTCTACGGCGCACGGCCGTTGAAGCGCGCGATCCAGCAGCAGATCGAGAATCCGCTCGCGAAGGAGATCCTCGCCGGGAACTTTGCCGCCGGGGACACGGTCCATGTACGCGAGAAGGATGGCGCCATCGTGTTCTCGCAGAAGTAGGCCGGTGCGCTCACTCCTTCAAGGCTTTGGTTCTTGACCGCCCGTCGCCGCCGATGGCGGCGCGGCGCTTACAGCCGGGATGCGGTTGAGGCGCCGCGCTGACGGGAGGGTCAGCAGATTGACCGACTCCTTTGTGTTGGGTGAACCTTCGGCGCGGCTAACTACCGCGCCGTTTTTTTGCTTGATCCTCTGTCGTGTGGTCAGCCGATCGGTGCAGGAGCCGCGTCGAAGGATGGACACTGATCGATGCATCCGGCGCCCAGCGCCGGAATGAGGTGGGAGGCGAAGTTGCCTTTGGTGTATTTCCGCTACCGGCCAAAATTGGACATCGTCAGTTTGCAAGTAGACGAAGAACGTCGCAGACTCGCTTTCACGGCAGCCACGCGCTGTGCGCGCGGTCGATAAAGCGCCAGGCTTCGCGGTGACCGTCATTCAGAACGCGGACCAACGTCGAATGCTGGGTTCCGTCGCGACCTCGGACGCCTAAGGCCCGCCGCCCACTGAGGAGTTCTAGGCGGAGCGGCTCCTTCGGATAGAGAGTCACCACGTCCGCAGCAATCGCTCCGTCGGTTGCGATGCTGATTCGATGCGTGCGCGACCTCCGTCGTGAGGCAATTTCACAAGGAGATGACTTGTGGCTGACACGCGCAAAGATTTACCTAATCCATCGCGTCGCGCGGTCCTCGAAGCAGGTGGCGCCCTGCTGGGCGCGAATTTCCTATCTGCTGCGACGCCCCCCCTCGCCTTGGCGGCCCTGGCTCAGCCATCGCTCCCGGCGTCGGCGCCTGCGACGCCTCCGCCCGGCTACAACATCCTGTTCGTCCTCGTCGATCAGGAGCACCACTTCGACAAGTGGCCGTTTCCGGTGCCCGGACGCGAATACCTGAAGAAGTACGGCACCACGTTCGCCAATCACCAGGGCGCTACGCAGGTGTGCTCGTCGGCGCGCTCGGTCATCTACACCGGACAGCATATCCAGCATACGGGAGTCTTCGACAACATGGAGGCACCCTGGCAACGCGACATGTTCACCAAAGTGGTCACCATCGGACATCGCCTGCACCAGCTTGGCTACCACGCTGCCTACCAGGGAAAGTGGCATCTCAGCGGCAGTCTCGACACGGCCCATCAGCCGATCGACGCGCCGTTACTCAAGTACCGCGAGGTGATCGAATCGTATGGGTTCGACGATTTCATGGGCCTCGGGGATCTGATCGACGGCCCCATCGGCGGCTATATGTATGACAACTTTGCGACGGCGTCCGCCCTTACTTGGCTGAAGACCAAGGCGCGCGAGCTGAAGGCGCAGGGCAAGCCGTGGTTCATGGCGGTGAATTTCGTCAATCCGCATGACGTGATGTACGTCAATTCGGATGCGCCCGGCGAGTCGCTGCAGGGAAAGGCTGCGGCCTATCCGATTGTCCGCCCGCCCGACAACGAGATTTACCGCGCGGAGTGGGATGCCCCGCTCCCTCAGACGCGCCACCAGCCCCTCAAAGCGCCTGGCCGCCCGAAGGCCCATTGGGAATATCAGGCCACGCAAGACATTCTGCTCGGTCAATGGCCCGACGAAGATCGTCGCTGGAGGCTATTGCAAAACTACTACTTCAACTGCATTCGCGACTGCGACACCCACCTCGTCCGTGTGCTCGACGAACTCAAAGCCAACGACCTGGACAAGTCGACGATCGTGATCTTCACCGCCGATCACGGCGAGCTTGGTGGAGCGCATCAGATGCGCGGCAAGGGCGCCAATGCTTATTGGGAGCAAAACCATGTGCCCCTGATGATCCTGCATCCAGCCTACCCGGGCGGGGCAATCACCGAGGCGGTTTCCTCGCAAGTCGATCTCGCGCCCACAGTACTTGCGCTGACGGGCAAGTCGGCCGCCGATGTGGCTCGCGCGGGCGCAGATTTGAAAGGGCGCGATCTATCCAAGGTCTTGAGCGCGCCTGGGGCGGCAGCCGTCAACACCGTGCGCCCGGCTGCGCTGTTCAACTACAACATGTTCTCGTATCTCGACGCTTCATGGTTCGCGCCGTTGATTCAGGTCGCCGACTCGAAGGACCCCATGGTCGAAAAAACCGCGAAACTCGTGGAGCTGCAACCCGACTTCGGAAATCGAGGCGCCATCCGCAGCATATTCGACGGGCGTTACAGATTCAGCCGGTACTTCTCGCCGCTCGAGTTCAACCGTCCGACAAGCTACGAGGCGCTGATCGCGAAGAACGAGCTGGAGATCTACGACCTGCAGGAGGATCCACAGGAAACGCGCAACTTGGCGCTGGACGGAAAAGCAAAAGCCGAACTGTTCTTGGGACTGAACGAAAAGCTGAACGCGCGAATCGACGAGGAAGTCGGCGTGGACGACGGCAAGTTCCTGCCTCTGCTGCACGGCTATTGGTACCCCGCCCGGTTCATTTAAGCATCCGGTCTGCGCCTTTGGGCATGGTGACCTTAAGGTGAGAAGCGGTGCTTATCGAATGTCCGCTTTGGGTCGAAAGCGGACATTCGCGCATGTCCGCCATCGGCCAAAAGCGGACGTAAAGACTGCCTACTGAATCACCTCATCCGCGCGCAATCGCAGCCGATTGCGAATCGTGTTGGCGAGCCACCTCGGCCATCCTGCGGCGTCCCGATTGGCGACGGATTGCATCGGCGGTCCAGTACGAGAGCGCGCCGGCGGTGCCCGTGGGGCTAAGCGAGATCGAGCGTCGGCGCCAACGCGGTTCAGGCTATGACTTAGACGGCAACACGCGCTCGAGCGCTAGCTGGAGCTCGCGCGCAAGCAACGGCTTCTTTAGAACGTCGGTCGCGCCCGCTTCGCGGGCGCGCTCGATGACGGCCGGACTGAGATATCCGCTCACGAGCAGGATCGGGACGGTTGGTCTGAGCGCGCGCATTCTGCGAATGAGCTCGGAGCCCAATACGCCCGGCATGCTCTCATCGGTGATGACTACATCGAACTGTTCTGGATCGGCCAGGAACGCTTCGATAGCCTTCGCACCGGAGGTGAAGCCAACGGTCACGCATCCCAATTCCGTCAGGGTTTCGGTAGCAAGCTTCACCAAGGCTTCTTCATCGTCTATGAACATGACCCTGCCTCGTGCAAGGCGCCGCATCCTGCGCTCCAGGTGTTTCCCAGGTTCCTTCGACACTGCGACGTGGTCGGCGACTGGCAGATAGACCTTGAACACGCTTCCCTTGCCGACGCTGCTCGCGACGTCGATCGCACCGCTGAGCCCAGTCGCGATGCCGTGCACCAGCGAAAGCCCGAGGCCGGTGCCGACACCGACTTCCTTGGTGGTGAAGAACGGATCGAAGATCTTTTCGAAGATCTCTGCGGGGATGCCAGTGCCTGAATCCGATACCTCCATGACTACGTACTCCCGTGGCGCGATGGAGCCGGTCGTAACAACGCGCGGTGCCGAGACATGAATCCGGTCGAGGGAAACGCAGAGCGTTCCGCCGGAAGGCATCGCCTGCACGGCGTTCGTGAGCAGATTCATGAGGACCTGATGTATTTGCGTTGGGTCGCCCATGACGGCGGCACTGCCCGCATGCAGCCGCCGCTCGATGACGATATGTCGCGGCAGTTTGGCGGCGAACAGAGCAAGCGTTTCTCGCACGATTCTTTCCACATGCACGGCAACACGCTCACCAACTCCGCTGCGGCTAAACGCGAGAATGCGCTCGACCAGCGCGCGACCGCGCTCGCCGGCGATCATGATGCTTTCGATATCGCGGCGCAGCCGAGTGCCAGCGCGGGCGTTACGAAGCGCCATTTCTCCATAGCCCAATATCGCGCCTAGCAAATTGTTGAAGTCGTGCGCGATGCCGCCGGCAAGCGTACCGAGCGCTTCCAGATGTTGAGCGTGGCGTAACTGACGCTCGATCCGCTGCAGTTCTTCGGCGGCGAGACGGCGATCCGTGACATCGAACATAAATCCGACCACACGTGCCGGTTCGCCACCGGGGTCGAAGAGCGTTCGTCCTTTCGTCTGAAGCCAGCGAATCACGCCGTCGGGATGAATCACGCGATATTCCGCATCGAGGTCGCCCGATTTCAGGGCCAACTTGATCGCGGCGCGCACGTTTGGCCAGTCTTCCGGGTGGATGAGCTTTCTCAGCGACTGCTCCGTCCCGTCGTATGAGCCTGCTGCGATTCCGTACAGGGCTTCGAGCTCGGGCGACCAGCGATTCTCGTCTTTGCCCGCGTGCGCGCGCCACTCGAACGCGACGGCGCCGGCAGCCTTTTGCGCAAAATTCACCATCTCTTGGCGCGAACGCAGCTTTTCTTCGGCGAGCTTGCGTGCGGTCACGTCGGTCGCCGAGCCCGTCCAACGCAGAATCTTGCCCGCCTCGTCGCGCACACACATGCCGCTCAGCAATGCCCAGCGCGTTTCGCCGTCGTGGATCGAGCGAATTTCCATGGCAAGGTGGGTGCCGCCGCTCGCGAAGAGTTCCCTTATCGCGCGCTCCCACTTGATCACGTCGCCGGGGTGGAAGGGCGCACGCGCCATAAAATCGGCCCGTCCGGCGAATCGGGTTCCTGGCGGGAAATCGGTCATCTCGAGCAGCTTCGGCGAGACATAGAAGTCGTCGGCCGGGACATCCCAGTCCCAGAACCCTGCCTCGGCCGCGAGCATCGCACGCTCGTAGCGCTGCTCCGATTTGCGCAGCCCATTCTCCGCGCGCTTGCGGTCGTCGATGTCGGAAATCATCGCGTACCACCGCACGATCCCACCACTCGAGTCCAGAAAGGGAAGCCCGCGGGTACTGTTCCAGCGATACACGCCGTCGAATCGACGGATGCGGACTTCGGTCTCGTAAGGCTGACCGGTCGACATCGCTTGCCTCAACACGTCGGCGGTGCGAGCCACATCCCCTGAAAGCACGATTCCATTGGTGCCCCATTGCTTGATCACTTCCAGCGGTTGCCCGAGGTACGCCAGCAACTCATTGTTGACTGCCTCGACCTCGGCGGTTGGCGACAGCAGGGCGACCATCCCTGGAATGGCATTGAGCACCGTGGCAATGTCACGCTTCCCGTCACTGATGTCGGCGACCGAGCCCGTCCAGCGGATTACGTTACCTGTCACGTCGCGCGTGGCAAAGAAATTGAACGCCAGCCAGCGCGTCTCACCATTCACCACGATGCGAAAATCGCGGTTGAACTTTGCCTCATTGCTGGCGAAATGGGCGGCGATCGCCGCTTCCCATCGCGGGCGATCCTCTGGATGAAATGGAAAACGGCGCACCCAGTCGGCACGGTCCGCGAACGTGGCGTCCGGCGGATGACCGACCATCTTTAGCATCCGAGGCGAGATGTAGAACTCGCCGGTCACCAGGTTCCAATCCATATGACCATCGGAAGCAGCCTCCATCGTAAGGGCGTAGCGTTCCTCCGACTGGCGCAGGGCATCTATCGACTCGGCATGCTCGATCGCGATGCTCGCCAACTCCGTCAATTGTTCGATCCTGCATTTTTGCTCGAGTGTCGGGCTGGTCGCTTCGCTCGGATACACGGCGAGCGTGCCTAACACTCGTCCTTGCGAGGACTTGATCGGCGTAGACCAACATGCAGGTAAGCTGTGCGCCGACGCCAACGATTTGTACTCGTCCGACCAGCGTTCGTCCGTGGCGAGGTCGGCAGAGATGACTTGCTGGCCGAGGTGCGCCGCCGCGCTGCACGGACCGAATCCCAACCCGACTGCCCCTCCGTCGAGGGCTTCAGCGTAGCTCGCCGGAAGACTGGCAACACTTCCGGGACGAACTCGTTTGCCCGTGCGATCCAGCAGCAGGATGGAGACCAACGAAGTGCGATCGAACTCCTGGGCAAGGCGGCACAGTGCATCGAGCGTGCTGGTCAATGGACTTCCGGCGCCAATGACCTTCAGCAGCCGCCTTTCTTCCGCGAGCAGCGCTTCTGCCTGCTTGTGCGTACTGAGCAGGTCTTCGTCGGCTCGCTCGTACCGCCCTGTGTGGGAAGGGGATCCGGACGGTTCGGTCATGGATGCTGCGCCCTTAGCGGTCCAACAGCTCGCCCAAATTCGCATGTCACCGCGTCAGGTGTCGCTCACGACCTCTTTAAGCAATCGCGGACGGCTCGCAGCACCAGTTCACGCATGAATGGCTTCGGCAACACTTTGCCGACTTGCAGCCGCTCGGCAGGCGCGCTGGAACCACCCACGCCACGCCGAGGGCGAGCGGGCATTACCAAGATCGGCGCAGCGTAGGCGGCGCGCAGCGCTTCTATCGTATTCCTCGCATTGCTGGCTGGGAAAGCTCCGTGATCACCAGTCGCGGCATAACCTTTGGGCACTATGGTTTTGCCCACGGCGACGGCCTGAAACCCCGCCTCGCCGGGCCAGCGCTCGAGAAGTATGGGGACGTTGCCTCATCCCCATGCGCCCCGTCGACTATCGGGTGGTTCAGTGACGCGTCGGGCTAAGCGATTCGCATCGTGCGGTCACCACAGCGATTAAGGAGCTAAACGTCAGAACTGCGTCAGCCACTCCTGACACAATTTTGTTCCGCGGCAGTCCTGAAAAATAGCTGAACGGGGGGGATCATGCTTCGCGTCCTTAGCTCCATGACGGTGGCCGCGCTCCTCTGCGCGTTCGCGACCGCAACCAGTGCGTTGACTCTCTACGCCAACTCGGTTGGTCTCCACGGCATCGACGCAATCGACCCCAACACGGGCGCGCTCATCAAGAACTGCCCGCAGAGCAAGGGCAACGGGCGTGGCGTAGTCACGGTCTCCAACTTCGTTTACTACACGACTGCGACTAATAATAATGTTTACAAGATGGACTTCACTACTTGCGCGGACCTCGGTGTCGCCTTCTCCGTCGCGGGTGCGACAGCGCTGTCGACGATCGCCTACGACGGCACCAATTTTTGGATCGGTGACTACTCCGGTACCAATCACGCCTTTCTCTACACTCCGACCGGGACCCTGCTCAAGACTGTTACGTTGGCCAATTGCACGGGCTTTTGCGATGGGCTCGAGTTCTTCAATGGCAAGCTCATCTCGAACCGGGGCGACAACATCCATGCCCCGTATGACATCTATGACACCAACGGCACCCTGCTGACTCCAGCATTCATTACACCCACTCTGCCCGCCGGCGTTACGGGCATTGCCTTCGACGGGACTAACTTTTTCGTCTCCTATCTTGGCCTTGGGCAAGTGGGCGTGTTCAACGGAACGACGGGTGCCCACATACGGGACATGACCGTCCCCATCTCCGGCTACGAGGATCTCTCGTTTGACTATCAGATCGTGATCGGACCGCCGCCGTCGCCGACGGTCATCCCGCCTGTGCCGACGCTTTCGCAATGGGCCGTGGGACTCCTGGCGATGATGGTCATCGCCGTCAGCTGGCTGCAGATTCGGCGCCGTCGATAAACGTACCGTCCTGAGCAGCAAGCGTATCTATCGGCTCAGGGATGGCAGCGTAACGCCTCCTAGCGGCTACCCGAGCGCCTCGAGCCGCGTGTCCGCTTTGGGTCGGAAGCGGACATGAGAACACGTCCGCTATCGGCCAAAAGCGACATTGGGTCCGGCAGTCTCGATCGACCGCGCGCCGCAAGCTTCAATCTGGGAATCCCATCTTGTGTAGAAAGGCGCTCCAGCGCGGATCGGCGTGCAGGGAACAATACAGGGGATCGATTCTTACCTCGCTCAGTCCGGGGTCCCGCTGCACATATGCCCGTTCGAGCCAGGTAAACGCGAGGTCCGCCTCCTTGCGCGCGGCATATACCTCGGCGACCTGATAGGCGGAATCCGCCTCGTGCTTCCGAATCAGTTCCTGGAGCGCCGCTTCGGATTCGGAGTGACGGCCGGCGGCGTGGTGGATGATCGCCAGGGCGTACAGACGCACCCACCCCTCCGGCTCTTGCTGCACTTCCGCCAGCGCCTCCTCGCCGCGCCCTTGGGCGAGCAGGTTCAGCGCGAGTCGTTCAGGCGTCCCGCTACGATGCGGAGCGAGTTCGAGCGCCTTGCGGTAAGCCGTGTCCGCTTCACTCAACCGACCGCTTCGGTGGAGGTTGTTCGCAAGGCGGTTGTAGGCAACTGCACTCAACGGGTCCTGTGCGAGCGCGCGCTGGCAGAGCTCGATCGCCTCATCTAGATGACCGAGCCAGCCGATCACGGTCGCGGCTCCGCGCAGCACGAGGACGCTACCCGGCGCGAGCGCCAGCGCACGGCGACACGATGCCTCCGCACCGCGCCAGTCCCAGTCATACGTCATCTGGATGTTCCCCAGCGTCACATGCCCTTCTGCCAGCTCCGGCTCCAGCGCGAGCGCGCGCATTGCCGCCTCTCGCGCCTGCCCATAGCCCTCGACAACGGGGGCCCAACTGCGATCGGCCTCGCGCGTGTACATCGCGCCAAGTTCCGCCCAGGCAATCGCGAACCCCTGGTCCTTCACAAGTGCACCCTTCAGATACGCAATGCTCTTCGCCGTGTCCTCGCGCGTATTGTGCTCGGCAAAGTATCGCGCCTGCAGAAGGAGCCGGTGTGCCTCAGGGTCGGTCGCACGCCCCTTCGCCGCGGCCGCCACCGCATCGTTCGCGCCTTGCTCCAAGGTCGCGTCCGCGGCTTTGCCCAGTAGCGCACTGCGCAGCTCCTTCACCACCGACTGAGCGATGTCGTCCTGGACCGCGAAGATGTCCTCCAGTGTTCTGTCGTAGCTCTCCGACCACAAATGGTATCCATCAGGTGCCTTCACGAGCTGAACTGAGATCCGCATCCGATTTCCCGCCTTGCGCACGCTGCCTTCCAGCACCGTGGCGACGTTGAGCACCCGCCCCACTTCGGCCACTGTCGCGTTCTTGCCCTTAAACGTGAACGCCGACGAACGGGCCACCACCCGCAGACCGCGGATCTTGGCGAGCACGTTGAGGAGTTCATCGGCAAGCCCTTCGGAGAAGTATTCGTCTCCCTCGTCATGGCTGTGGTTCACGAACGGCAGCACGGCGATCGAGGGCAGCTCTTGGCTGCGTCCAACGCCGGCCGACATCGCCTTCGCTCCTGTGGCGCGGACACCAAGACGAAATACTCGGATCGGGCGCTCAATATTCTTGATGTTTTGTTCGCCGAAGTCGGTGAATTCGACGCCCAGATCTGTGTGGGCCTGGTCACGCACTATTGCCGATACACAGATCCCGCCCGGCTCCGCGAGCGACTCCAAACGCGCCGCGACATTGACACCGTCTCCGTAGATATCGTCGCCATCAACGATGATGTCGCCGACATTGATCCCGATGCGATAGTCGATTCGCTGATCGCCCGGCACGCTGGCATTGCGATCGGCCATACCCCGCTGAACTTCGACCGAGCAACGCACAGCATCAACGACACTGGCAAACTCGAGCAGCAGGCCATCGCCGGTGGTCTTGACGATCCGGCCGGCGTACTCAGCAATCTTCGGTTCGATTAGTTCTCGCCGATGGGCTTTGAGAGCAGCGAGCGTAGCGCTGTCGTCTCGACCCATAAGCCGCGAATAGCCCGCGACATCGGCGGACACGATCGCTGCCAGGCGGCGCTGGTCCCGTGCCATCGCTCCCCTCAGTTAGGGCGGGGTGTCAGGGGACTATAGGGCGAGTTTCCGGACTCCGCAAATTGGGCGCTTCATGTCCGCTATCAGCCAAAAGCAGAGATTGGATGCGATCGGGCTGGGTCAGGACGACATGATCGCCGCTTTCTTTTGTCAGCGTTGCGAACATCGTTTTGTCAGCTTTCACAACTTATGCTCGCGCCGTCGAAGGCGCGATCTTTGAAGCGACCGTAACTGGAACAACACGCGCGGCGCGTCGCACGGCAATCGTGCGCGCGCGGTGAGCGTCTTATTGCCTCGACCCGAAGGGGAGAGCATCTCCGCTGCAGCGGCAAGTGCCCTGCCCGTTGACGATCAAAGGAGATGACATGGAACCTGCAACGCAAAGGAAATGGTTGCGCGGCGTGGTCGGCCTCGTGCTCTTCATCACGGTGCACACGGCCGCTCCGTCGACGCCTGGCGTAGCCGAAGGGTTCGGCCACACGCTTGCCGTCGATCGATTCGGCAATGTCTATGCATGGGGCAACAATGGCGCGGGACAGCTGGGCGACGGCACTACCAATCCGTCGCTGGTGCCCATCGCCGTGCCGGGCTTGGCCGGTATTGTCGATGTGGCCGCCGGTGACGACACGAATATGAACGGCTCTTCGTTCGCGGTGCGCAGCGACGGCGTCGTATTCGCCTGGGGATACAACGGGCAAGGGCAGCTCGGCCTCGGCAACACCAATCCCGGACCGATGTCGCCGACGCAGATTCCATCGTTCTCCGGTGTGCTCTCCGTTTCAGCGGGCGAGGACTTTGCCGTGGCCCTCAAGAAGGACGGCACGGTATGGGCGTGGGGCGACAACACAGACGGCCAACTCGGCAAGGGCGACAACTTTCCCTCGAGTTCGCCACTGCAAGTGCCGGGACTGTCGAACATCGTCAAGGTAACCGCGGGTGTGCTCCAAGCCCTCGCACTGCGCGCCGACGGCGCGGTGTTCGCCTGGGGATTCAACAATAAGGGACAGATCGGGAACAACTCGCAAATCGACAGCCTGGTGCCGGTGCAGGTCGGAGGCCTCCCCGTGGCCGCCATTGACATCATGGGGAGCCTCTTTGAATCTTATGCGGCCCTGGCGGACGGCAGCGTCTACGGATGGGGCGAAAACGATCGCGGTGAAGCCGGCGATCTCACGACGGTGAACCCGCGCCTTACGCCGGTGCGGGCGCTCGGCTTTCTGCCGCGGATCGTGAAGCTCGGGCGCGGCAACGAAACGGGTCAGGCAGGTCAGGCCCATGCGCTGGACGGGCGCCTCTGGAAATGGGGCGGTAACCTTGAAGGGCAACTTGGCGACGGTTACCAGTACAACGCGAATCCCGTGCCGCAGATGCTGAGCGGGCTCGTGAACCAAAACGTTATGGTGTCCGCAGCCGGTCTCACCGCGCACCACGTGCGCGCCGATGGCAGTGTCTACGGATGGGGGGCCAACTTCCAGGGTCCAGGTGAAACGGGAACATCGGCGGCATCCCCACCTAACTTCGTGCCCACCCCTTTACCGGTGCTTGGCGTGGGCGGCGCGGGTCAGTTGAACCTCGGCAATTTCGATGGCCGCAAGAGTAACTTCTCGGGTGCGAACAACGATGGCTGGCTGCTGTGGCGATTGCCTTCGCTCGGTGCGAATACGCTCTGGCGTCTGAACGGGAACAGCGTGACAGTCAACACAGCGATCACCGCCGTCGGCACGACGTGGCACGTTGCCGGCACCGGCGATCTGAATGGCGACGGCAGGGCCGACATTGTCTGGGTCGAAGCCGGCGGTGCCATCGTCGTGTGGGAGATGAATGGCACGACGATAACGAGCAGCGCGGTGGTCGGTGCAGTTCCTGCAGGCTGGTCCCTGGTCGCCGTCGGCGATGTCAACGGCGACGGCAAGGACGATCTCATCTTCCGCTCCAGCACGGGCGTCGTTGCAGCATGGATCATGGACGGCTTCAGCGTGCGCAACGTTGAAGTGATCGGCTCGATGGCGACCAACTATCAACTCGCATGGGTCGCCGACTTCGACGGCAACGGCATCAAGGACTTTCTGTGGTTCGATCCGGCGACCGGCTCGGCGATTATCTGGGAGTTGTTCGCGACCGCGCCGATCAACGTGTGGAACCTCGGGACGCTGGGGCCAGGCTGGACGCCGGCAGTAGTCGGCGACTTCGACGGGGATGGACGTGCAGACATTTTGTGGCGCAACGGTGCGACGAATGTCATCTGGTACATGAATGCCGGTGTGGCGAAGACGACGCAACTGATGCCGACGGTGGACCCGTCGTGGCAACCGGTCGCGGTACTCGATGCAAGCGGTGTAGGCCGTGATGACATCATCTGGCTCAACAGCGGCGGCAGCGTGGTGCGCTGGCAGATGGTGGGCATCGGTCAGACGCCCAATGTCGCCGTGGTCGCCGTGCAAGGGACCGGGTGGCAGGTCGTGGGGCAGCATTGAGCGACGCTTGACGAGTTAGCGGCTAGAGCGGTGCTAGCGCGCGAATGTCCGCTTTGGGTCGAAAGCGGGCTTCGATCGCCGTTTTTAATATACCGACGCCAATTGACGTCCGCTGTCTCCCGGCTCAGGATGCGCGCACAACGCCAAACAAGCCTCCGGGAGGACACACCATGCGCAGGTCGACGAGTCGTCGCCGGTTTGTGTTGGGCATCGGGGCCGCAGCCGCGGCTGCATCGCTTCCTGCGGCGATTCACGCCGCGATGGGACCGAACGACAAGTTCGACCTGCTGATCAAGGGCGGTGAGGTCGTCGACCCGAGCCAGAACCTGCACGCGGTGCGCGACGTCGGCATTCGCTACGGGCTCGTCGAGGCCATTCAAGCCGATATCCCCGCCGAGCGCGCGGTGCGGGTGATCAACGCCAGCGGTCGGCTCGTGGCACCCGGGCTCGTCGATCTCCACGCGCACACCTTTCCCTACGGTTCCGCGATCGGCATTCCTGCGGACGAGCTCGTACCGTTCCAGGGGACCACCACGGCGGTGTCGGCGGGAGACGCGGGCGCGAACAATTTTGCGGCGTATCGTCGCTTCATCGTCGGCTCGACACGCACGCGGCTCTACGCCTTTGTGCACATCGCGAACATGGGACTCGCCGGATTCCCGGTGGGCGAGCTCTTCAACATCGATTACGCGCAGATCGAGCCCGCCGCGCGCACCGTGGCGGAAAACAAGGACATCGCGCTCGGCATCAAGGTGCGCATGTCGGAGAACGTGATCGCCCAGCACGGCATCGAACCGCTTAAGCGCTCGATCGCTGCGGTCGAGATGGCGGGCACCGGCGGCAAGATCATGTGCCACATCGGCGGCGTGCAGACGCGAGAGCTGATGTCGCAGATCCTCGACACGCTGCGTCCGCGCGACATTCTCACCCACTGCTACTCCGGCGCGCCGAATAACGCAGGCAAGTTCACGAACATCGTGCAGGACGGCAAGCTGATCCCCGCCGCGGTCGACGCGAAGAAGCGCGGCGTCCATTTCGACATCGGCCATGGAGGCGGCAGCTTCGACTACACGGTGGCCGAAGTCGCGATCGCGCAAGGCGTGCCGCCCGACACGATCTCCTCGGACATGCACGTGTTCTCGGGCAACACGCCGGGCATGCCGTTCCTGACCTGGGTGATGAGCAAGTTCCTGAACATGGGATTCACGCTCGACCAGGTGATCGCGATGGCGACTATCAACCCGGCGCGCGCGATCGATCGGTTGCCGAAACTGGGCACGCTGCAGGTCGGTGCGCCAGGCGACGTCACCATCCTGGAGATGGTCGAGGGCCCGGTCGAGTTCGTCGACACGCGCGGGAACAAGCGTGCGGGCAAGGTCTACATCAAACCGGTGCAAACAGTGAACGGCGGAATCGTTTTCGGCCGGCCGTATTCGTCGCCGTTCAGCGTCCATTAGCCCGCTGCGCCAGGCGCCACTCTCGCTGCGTAACACCACGCCGCGAGGCGCGATTACTGCCGCGGCTTGCCCGGTGCTGCGGCGCCGGTGGCGGCGTCCTGGGTCACGATCCTGAACATCACGCCCGTGGTCCAGCCGAAGGCGAACAGGCCGGACATCGCGATCAGCGGCGACATCAGGCGCCAGTTCGCGGGCAGCGTTCCTTCCCCGTAGCCGAGCGTCGTGTACGTGACCGAAACGTAGTAGATCGCGTCGGCGAACCGGGCGATCGCACCGAGCACGTTCAAGACCGTGCCCCAGGCGACGATCTCCACAATGTGGGTCAGGAGCATCAGCAGCAACAGGGAAGCGAGTCCCGCTTGCTGCGCGGCACTCAGGTAGCGTCGCTTCGAAACCCGGTGCACGTATACCGCCTGCACCGTGAGCATGCCGAAGAAATGGATCGATAGCGACACGAGCAGCATCATCGCGCCGATGACGATCTCGCGAAGCGGCGTCCACAGTTCGATGAGCATTGCGTCGCGCCACGGAATGACCGCGAGCGGTGGCACGCCATCGCGACCCACGCCCCTTCGGTCAGCCCGAATGGTAGCAATTCGCAGCGCGGGCGAGCGTACGCCGGGCGAAGAGCGCCGCTGCGCAGCGGCGTTGGTACCGAGCCGATCAGGCCCGCGCGCGGTGCGATCGAGCCGACCAGGCGCCAGCAAAGCTGATCGAATGCGCAACGATCGCACGCGACGGCCGATGACGCCAGCGTTCGCGTGCTGGTGTCGGACCGAAAGCGACTACGGCAGTGCGTGCAGCAACCGGCCGCCGCCGAACGCCCAGTTCTCCCACTGCGTCTCGACGAAGACCAGCATCACCTGCTCGGGATCGAGCCCCGGCGTTTGCGCCAGCGACGCGACGATATCGGCCGCCACCTTGCGTTTGACCTTCACGCTGCGGCCAACCGACCACAGGATCTCGATCAGCACGAAGGCGTCGCCGCGTGCGCGCGCGAGATCAGGATAGCTCCCGTCGTAGCGGAAGTTCTCGTGGTCGAGCTCGATCACCCGCTGGAAGCGGTCCGCCTCCGGGACGCCGGACGCCACGAGCGCACGATGGACCTGGTCGAGGATCGCATGCCGCTCGGCGACTGGATGTCCCTTTCTGAGCGTCAGCGTCACCAGCGGCATGAATTCTCCAGGGCTCGGGACGATGGAGGTCAGCCAATCGTCTTCAGCCGAGCGGTTGCATAGCCCGACTCAATAGTACGGCACTTGCCGCGGCGGAAGCAGCCACGGGTTCCACAGCCGGGCGATCGCCGCTGCCGCGGCGCCAAGCGGACGGTCGCGCTTCGGGGCCCGCACGGCGCAGCCCACAACGTGCACCGTCGCGGCATCCTGGGCTTCGATGACCGTCGCGCCGTTGGTTTCGACCACCCACGCGTCGCCGCTGCGCAGCACGATGTCCTGCGCCGGCGTGTCCCGCGACGCCGCTTCCTGCGTGACCCACAGGGTGCCGCGCTTGACCCGCAGGATCGCCCCGCGCACATCGTTCAGCGTGACCGCTTCGCGCCGCGTGAACTCGATCGTCGTTCCGGTTTCGTATCGGGCCATGGTCGATGCTCCTGTCACATGCGTACAATGCATCCGTTCTCGACGCCCCGCCGGCCTTCCCGCGCCGTGTCTCGGAGAGCCTCGCGATAATTGTCGGAGCCGCAGCGGCGATTCTCAAACGATCAATACGCATGCTTTGCATGAGCCACGGGAATGCATAAAACCCTGCATCAGCTGCCGTCGCTCGATTTCCTGCGCGGGTTCGAGGCCGCCGGACGGCGCCTTTCGTTCACGCTTGCCGCACAGGAGCTGTTCGTCACGCAGTCGGCGCTGTCGCGCCAGATCAAGGCGCTCGAGGAGGCGCTCGGCCTCGCGTTGTTCGAACGGCGCCACCGCGCGCTCTCGCTCACGCCCGCGGGGACGGCCTATCACCGTGAGGTCGGCGCCGCGCTCGAGTCGATCGCGCGCGCGAGCGATGCGCTACGGGGACGCGTGCGTGCCCCCGGCCTCACGCTGACGACGACGGTCTCGTTTGCCTCGTTGTGGATCGTGCCGCGACTCGCGCATTTCCGCACGCGGCATCCGGGGCTCGACGTCTACGTTTCCGCTGACGACCGCGTGATCGACCTCGCGCGCGGCGACGTCGACGTGGCGATCCGCTATCTGCCGGAGGCGCGCGCCCCCGACCGCAGCCAGCGGCTTTTCGGGGAGCGCATGCTGCCCGTCGCCAGCCCGAAGCTCGTGCGCAAGCGGGCGACGCCGCTCAAGCGGCCCGAGGATCTCGCGCATCATGTGCTGTTGCATCTCGACGATCCCGATGGGCGGGTGCCGTGGCTCAACTGGCCCGCGTGGCTCACGTCCAATGGCGCGCCGGGGTTGAAGCCCATCGGCTCGCTGCGTTTTCGTTACTACGATCAGGTGATCCAGGCGGCAGTGGGCGGCCAGGGCGTGGCGCTGGGCCGCGTTCCGTTGATCGCCGAGCATCTGCGGGACGGGCGTCTGGTGGCACCGTTTCCCCGGCGCTTCGACACAGCACGCGGCTATTTCGTGATCGTCGCGCCGCATGCGGCCGATCGTCCGGATGTCGCCGCGTTCGTCGACTGGATGCTCGACGAGGCGGCAGCCGACACAAGGACATCGGCAAGCAAGTCGGTGCCCGGCGCACCAACGCGCAGCCGGCGCCCGGGCCGCGGTCCCGCGGTCCGGAAAGGCCGATGATGGCGCACGCGTCCGACCATGCCTCGCTCGTGGCGTCGCCGTGGGTCGCACGCTACGCGCACCTGATCCGGCCTCACGCGCGCGTGCTCGATCTCGCCGCCGGCAGCGGTCGCAACGCACGGTTTCTCGCCGGACGCGGCGCCCGGGTCCTCGCGGTCGATCGCGATGCCGAAGCTTTGGCGGCCTGCGCCGGCATCCGCGGCATCGACACACTCGCCGTCGATCTCGAGACGGGTGCGTGGCCGCTCGCGCAGGAGCGGTTCGATGCGATAGTTGTATGCCACTACCTTCACCGACCACTTCTCCCGCAGCTTCGCGCCGTGCTGGCGACTGACGGTGTGCTGCTGTACGAAACGTTCAGCGATGGCCAGCAAGCCTTCGGGCGTCCGTCGAATCCCGATTTTCTCCTGCGTGCCGGCGAGCTCCTGCAGCTCGCAGCACTTGGACCGCCGTTGACGGTGGTGGCCTTCGAGCAGGGCTTGAGCGAGCGCGGAATCGGCGTCAAGGCGGTGATGCAGCGCATTGCCGCCGTCGGCCCCGAGTTCGCATGGCCGCCCGCGCTTTCGGCATAAGCCGCGAGTGGCGGCGCGTTGCCGGATCCTGCGCTTGACCCGCCTTCCCGCGGGGAATCCGGTAAAATGCGCGATTATTTTTTACGCAGCGCCATGTTGACCGGCAGCTTAGTCGCCATCGTCACGCCGATGCAGGCGAACGGAGACCTCGATCTCCCCTCGCTCAGACGGCTGATCGACTTCCAGATCGAGAACGGCACGAAGGGCATCGTCATCGTCGGCACGACGGGCGAGTCGCCCACGGTCGACTACGACGAGCATTGCCTGCTCATCAAAACCGCCGTCGAGCATGCCGGCGGCCGGATCCCGGTGATCGCGGGCACCGGCGGGAATTCGACCGCCGAGGCGATCGCGCTCACCGAGTACGCGAAGAGCGTCGGCGTGAAGTCGTGCCTGTCGGTCGTGCCGTACTACAACAAGCCGTCGCAGGAGGGGCTGTACCGGCATTTCCGCACGATCGTTGAAAAAGTCGGAATGCCGCTTATCCTGTATAACGTGCCCGGCCGCACGATGGCCGATCTTCACAACGACACGGTGCTGCGCCTGGCGCAGATCCCGGGCATCGTGGGCCTGAAGGACGCGACCTCCGATCTCGTGCGCCATGTGGACCTCATGAAGCGTCTCCCCAAGGCGACAGGGGGACGCGAATTCGCGCTTTATTCCGGCAACGATGACACGGCACTGGCCTATATTCTTCTGGGCGGTAGCGGCGTGATCTCGGTCACCGCGAACGTCGCACCGAGGGCGGTGTCGGAGATGTGCGCCGCGGCGCTCAAGGGGGACGTTGCCCGCGCCCGGGAGATCAACGCCCGACTGATGAGCCTGCACGTCAAGCTCTTCGTCGAGGCGAACCCGATCCCGGTCAAGTGGTCGCTGGCCACGATGGGAAAGATCCAGAATGCATTACGCTTGCCGTTGACGCCGCTTGGCGCTCAGCACCACGAGACGGTGCGAGCCGCCCTCGTCGAGGCAGGGTGCTTGTCGCTAGAGGTTTTGACATGAACTTGATTTCATCTTTCACGCGCGCCGCCGTCGCGCTCGTGGCGATCGCCGCATTCGCGTTGTCGGGCTGCGAATCCACCAGCCTCGGAAAGCGGATCGACTACAAATCGCAGAGCACCGGCGCGCCGTCGCTCGAGATCCCACCCGACCTATCGACGCCGAAGTACGACGACCGGTACGCGATCACGAGCGCTTCGGGGATGGCGGCCAAGGCAGGCCAGCCCGTGAAGTCGGAGATCCTCGCCGTGAACACCGAGGCGTGGGTCGCACGCGGCGGCCAGCAACGCTGGCTCGTGGTCAAGACGACGCCCGAGCAGGCCTGGGCCATCACGCGCCAGTTCTGGCTCGACACCGGCTTCGTCCTCGCGGTCGAGCAGCCCGCGATCGGCGTCATGGAGACCGACTGGGCGGAGAACCGTGCCGATGCGCCGAACAGTTGGCTCACCAGGACGCTTCCCGCCGTGAGCGGCGTTTTCTACAACACCTACAAGCGCGACAAGTTCCACACGCGCATCGAGCGCGGCGTCGAAGCCGGCACCGTCGAGATCTACGTTTCGCATCGCGGCATGGAGCAGATGCCGACGAAGCTCCTTAACAACGCGGTGCCCGTCGACTTCGCCTGGGCCGTGGTGCCTCCCAATCCGGATCTCGAGGCGGAGATCCTGTCGCGCCTGATGATGCGCTTCGGCGTCGCTGAGCCGCAGGCGGTCGCGGCCACCGCGCCGAACGCGCCGGCGTCGTCGTCCACGCCCGATCGCGCGCGGCTCGAAAAGACCGGCGATGGTTCAGCTAAGCTCCTGATCGACGATCCGTTCGACCGCGCGTGGCGCCGCGTCGGCCTGGCACTCGATCGCTCGGGGTTCACGGTCGTTGATCGGGATCGGCAGAATGGCGTCTACTTCGTCCGCTACTCGGATCCTGACGCGCAGATGCAGAAGAAGGACAAGGACGAGAGCTGGATCCAGAAGCTCATGTTCTGGAAGAAGGACGACAAGGAAAAGGTCGAGAACTACCGGATCAAGATCGCCGAGGCGCAGCAGCAGAGCGTCGTGAGCGTGCAGGACACGAACGGCAGCCCCGACAAGTCCCAGACCAGCGAGCGCATCCTAGCGCTCCTCAAGGACCAGCTCAAGTAGCCAAGATCCTCGCGTCGCCCGACCCACGCGGACGAGCCGAAAGCGCTCAAGCCTCTCGATGCCACGTCACTTCGCGAGCCGCCGATGATTCGCTTCGCATCGATCGGCAGCGGCAGCGAAGGCAACGGGCTCGTCGCCGAATGCGGCGCGACGCGCGTGATGATCGACTGCGGCTTCGGCGTGAAAGACACCGCGAACCGGCTCGCGCGGATCGGCATCGAGCCGGAGTCGCTCTCCGCCATCCTGGTCACCCATGAGCACGCTGATCATATCGGCGGTGTCCCGGCGTTCGCGGCGCGCTACGAGATTCCGGTGTGGCTCACCTTCGGCACGCTCGCCATCGTGTCCGAGAGCTTTGCCGGCATGGAGCGGATCTACGCCTTCGACAGCCACGATCGATTCGCGATCGGCGATCTCGAGATCCTCCCGTTCCCGGTCCCACACGACGCGCGCGAGCCGGTGCAGTACGTCGTTTCGGACGGCGCGAAACGCCTGGGTGTCCTGACCGATCTCGGGACGACGACGCGGCACGTCGAGGCGAGCTTGAGTGGGTGCGACGCGCTCGTGCTCGAATGCAATCACGATCTCGACCTGCTCGCGGCCGGCGACTACCCGGCGGCGCTCAAGCGCCGCATCGCGAGCCGCCTCGGTCATCTGTGCAACGAAGGCGCGGCGCTGCTGCTCGACGCGCTCGACAATTCACACCTGACGCACATCATCGCTGCACATCTGTCGCGCGAGAACAACCGGCCCGAGCTCGCGCGGAACGCGCTCGCAGGTGCGCTCAGATGCACGCCGGACTGGATCGGCATCGCCGACCAGGCGTATGGATTCAACTGGCGCGAGATCTAGCGCGCGCATTTTGGGGAAAAGCGTGGAAAAGCGGCACGAGCTCTACAAGGGCAAGGCGAAGACCGTCTATGCGACCGACGACCCGCGCTATCTCGTCATGCACTACCGCGACGACGTCTCGGCGTTCGACGGAGCGAAGCTCGCGAAGCTCGAGCTCAAAGGCGAGACCAACAACAAGATCAACGCCTACGTGATGGGCAAGCTCGCGGCGGCCCGCATCGCGACGCACTTCGTCCGGCTCCTGAACGAGCGCGAGTCGCTCGTCAAGGCGATGAAGATGATTCCGGTCGAGTGCGTCGTGCGCAACATCTGCGCCGGCTCGATGGCGAAGCGGTACGGTATCGACGAGGGCACGCGGCTCCCCGAACCCATCTTCGAGTTCTTCCTGAAAAGCGACGCGCTCCACGATCCTCTGGTCAACGACGACCACATCCGCGTGCTCAAGTGGGCGAGCGCAGACGAGATCGCGCAGATGAAAGCGTTGACCCACAAAGTGAACGCGGTGCTGAAGCCGCTGTTCGCCGACGCGGGGATCGACCTCGTCGACTACAAGCTCGAATTCGGACATCCGATCGACGACCCGAACGGGGCCCTCGTGCTGGGCGATGAATTCACGCCCGACGGCTGCCGGCTCTGGGACGCGAAATCGGGCGACAAGCTCGACAAGGACCGCTTCCGCCGCGACCTGGGTAGCGTCATCGAGCATTACCGCGAAGTCGCGCGGCGGATCGGCGCGCCGTTGTAAACGATCCTCGGGCCGGCGGGCAGGCTTCTCCGCTAACCGCGCTCGCGCGATTGCCGTCGGACGACGATCGTCGCCGCAACGACCGGCTCGCGTTCGGTCTCGTCTCTCGAGGAATGGCTGCGAGAGCAGCGCCGAGCGGCGGATTCGTTGTCAGGGCACTAGTGGATCGCGCCTGGTCTTGATGCGGGTCAAGACGTTGTTGTCCGAGCGACGCATAAGGGTATTGGCGCCGCCTGCGCGTCGAACCGTGATGGTCGTGGGCACGCTGAACGCGGCCGCTGCCTGCAGCAGCGAGCGGACTCGAGCCGTTTCTGCGAGCTACTCGGAGTTGCCGAATTCCCGGCCGTCACGAGCCGCCATCATCGCGTCGGCGAGTCGATACGCGGCCTCCGCGGCGGCCTTCGCGGTACTGCTGTCCCGGCCGACTTTTGGAAAGCTTTCGCTCGCACAAAATGCGCGGAGCGCCACCGCGGCAAAGTGGTCGCGCAGCGTCATGCCGCCACGACTGACCCCGAAGCCGTAGGGGATTGAGTAGTCCGGAACGTTCGTCAATGCCAACGCCTTCTTCCTCTATCGTCGATGGGCGCCACAGCGGAAGTGCCTGACATCCCGGCGATCCGAAACCATCGCGGCGACCCGCGCAAGCAACGTTACGTGCTCGCCGTCAAAATGTTTTCTGGACGTACGCGACGAACTGACCTTTCGAGATGTCCTTGCCGTAAATGTTGGTGTAGTACTGGCTCCGCGCATTGGTGCCCGTGCCGTAGAGTCCGACGGTCAGTCCGTAGATCTCGGTCGAGGCGCCGGCCTTCCAGTCGCCGTAGTTGAAATTGCTGTTGTCGAAGCCGCTCGGGTTCCCTGTGTACCACTGGTGCCCGAGGTGCCCGAAGATCGTGACCTTGCCGATCGCGTCGCTCACCTTGTCGACGACGTCGTAGCTCGCGGTGAGGTCGAGATAGCTGCTGCCGCGCGAGTCGGGGACGCCGAAGGTCTTGTTGTTGGCGCTCCAGCTGTACTTGAGCGAGAGAAATTTCCAGGAGAGTGCGCCGTAGAGTTCGGTCGTGTCCGGCTTCGTGTAGCCCGGGGGTGCGTTGCCGTAATTGCCTGGATAGTAGTAATACAGCACGCCCAGGTCGTAGCCGAAGTCGGCAGGCAGGCTCCCCTTGTAGCCGCCATAGAAGTCCCATTCCATGCTTGCGGATACGCTGTACGGCGCCGGAACGGCATCGGAGATCCAACTGACGTTCGACGCCCACGTTCCGACGTAAAAGCCGTTCTTGTGGGCGATGTCGAAGCCGCCTTGCACGGCGGGCTTCTCGTTCGTTTGCGTGAGCCCGCGGAACACGTACTGGCTGAAGATTCCGATGTTCGCCGTGCCCGTCCAGTCGGGCGCGGGGGCAGGCTCAGTGGTGGACGTCGGCGTCGTCGACGTCGGCGTCTGGGCCAGAACCGATGTCGAGACGGCAGCGGCACCAGCAAACAGAACCGCGAAGATGAGAGGACGTTGTTGAAGCGGAGTCATATTGTTGAGGTCCTGAGAATGCGCTGGGATTGATTTCGAGCGGCGAGGCATCGACGTGCGGGTTTGCGCGCCCCAACGCCGCTTGCCTCTCCGGCGATCGGCCGACGGCGTCGCGCGGAATTGCTACCGTCCAAGGCCTTGATGCGGTTTCGTGAATGACACGTTCCGTGTCGTCGCAATGCGATGCGGTAATCTATCGGGAGACGAGTAAAGAAGGCGTTCAATTCAGGGGCGTCGCTGTAAATGCGCCGTAAAACGCGCCCTGCGGACCGTCACCGCAGAACCGGTCGCGATCTTGTTCTGGAATATCGACGCGGGATTGAACTTGGTCGTGTCGAACCACGCGACCGGCCTTTGCCACTTATTTACGGCAGTGAGTGCGCTTTTTCCGTTATTTGTACTGTGTTGTCGTCACGATCACATTGTCACGTTTGACTGCCCACCGGGTGCTGAGCGTCGGCGCATCGCGACCGGCGCTGCTATGCGGTGGCTTTTCATGAAATCGGACCTATGCGTTGGCATCGCTTCGAAAGACAGCGGCATCGCGTTGGCGACCGACAGGAGCGGAGATGGATGCGTGGAAATCAACTTTCCTTCCACGCCGATGGGAGTGCAGGCGGTCAGGATCGCGCTTGCCGACTATGAGCAACCGGTGCGGCTAGCGGTTGCCGGCAGCGATGCGCTGGCGCTTGCGCTCGCCGTAGGTCGCGAATTGCCGGGAGAAACCTTTGTCGTCGCTCGACGTGTCGCGGATCAGCCCGCCGATCTCGTGCGCTTCGCCAGGCGCACGAATTGAGCTGTTCGCCAACGGGCAAACAGGAACAACGCTGCGGGGGCTACGCCGTCGCAGGAAGCGCGTCGTGCCAGACGCGAGTCGGCCGAGCTCTCATCGGCGCGGTCGCGCGGAGCATGCGAACCCCGGTCCTGATTTCGACGCTATTTGGGTAACCCATTACAGCAGGTCCGGACGCGGCCAATTCAGGCGTGTCCGTTGAGCGGGGTGTGCGTGGTGACAACGTTGGATCGACTGTTCGGTGATGCTGGACGGATTCGCCCTTTCGCCGATTTGATCACCACTAATGAATCTTTCCGAAATCCCCGTGCCGGCCGAGGCCGTTCCGGAACCGGCTCGCGCCCGCCACGCCGTCCTTGATCACCGCCTCGCGGCCGTTGTACCACTCCTGGATCAACGCGTCGCGCACGCTCAAGCCGTGGCTCTTGATGGTGGAGCGACGATCGACGCGCACACAGACCTGCGGGAAGCGCGCGATCTCGTGAGCGAGTGCTTCCGCCTTCTCGCGCGCGCGGCCCTTTGGCGTCAGGTACTCGCACAGCCCGATGCGCAGGCACTCCTCCGCCGGCACCTGGCGTCCGGTCAGGATGATTTCGAGTGCGCGCCCCGGGCCGACGATGCGCGGCAGCCGGACCGTGCCGCCGTCGATTAGTGGCACGCCCCAGCGCCGACAGTAGACGCCGAAGTACGAGCCCTCGGCCATCACGCGGAAATCGCACCACAGGCCGAGCTCCATCCCGCCAGCGACCGCCGGCCCCTCGATCGCCGCGATCACCGGCTTGTCCAATTCGAGGCGAGAGGGACCGAGCGGCCCGCGCGGAATCTCGCCGCCGTTGCCGCGCGGCTTGGCCGGCGGGATGTCGAGCTCGCCGAGCGGATAGTCGGGATCGAGCGTGCTGACATATTTGAGATCCCAGCCCGCGCAGAACGCGCCGCCGGCACCATAGAAGACGGCGATCGACGCCGTCTCGTCTTTGTCGAACTCCAGGAAAGCAGCGGTCAGCGCGTCGGCACTCTGCGGATCCATCGCATTGCGCGCTTCGGGCCGATCGTGGATGACCGTCCACACCGGCCCATCTTTTTCGATTCTGACGGTCATTCGAATCTCTCCTCTGATCAAAGGCTGGAACGTGACGCGCAACCTCACCCGGACACGAAACGATATCCGACGCCGGTTTCGGTGATGAAGTGGCGGGGACGCGCCGGGTCCGCTTCGAGCTTTTGCCGCAGATGCCCCATGTAGATCCGGAGGTAGTGACTGTGCTCGACGTAGGCCGGTCCCCACACCTCGCGAAGCAGATGCCGGTGGGTGAGGACCTTGCCCGGATGACCGACGAGGATGGAGAGCAGGCGGAATTCAAGCTGGGTGAGATGGACTTCACTCCCGCCACGCGTGACGCACCGGTTCGCCAGGTCGACCGTGACGTCGCCGAACGTCACGACTGGCGATTCGTCGGTGCCGCGTGCCCGGCGGCGCAACGCAACCCGCACGCGCGCCAGCAGCTCGGCGACGCCGAACGGCTTCTCGAGATAGTCGTCGGCGCCGGCATCGAGTGCCGTCACCTTGACCGTTTCTTCGGAACGCGCCGACAGCACGATGATCGGCACGCCGCTCCACCCGCGGACGTCGCGCACGAGCTCGACGCCGTCGCCGTCCGGCAACCCGAGGTCGAGCACGATCACGTCCGGCTGCCGCGTCCCGGCCTCGATGATCCCCCGTTTGAGCGTCTCGACCTCGTGGACGCGATACCCGTCGGCTTCGAGCGCAGCGCGCACGAAGCGGCGGATTTCACGGTCATCCTCGACCAGCAGGACCTGCGGGACGGTCTCGATCGGCGCCTCCCCGAACGTCTTTATACCGTGTTTATACGACGATGCGCGATTTGTACAAGAATCATACGGCCACATCTCTATTCTCCGTGTGTCACGGAATCGACGGGACAATCGCCATGCTGGATGCCATCTACATCGCACTGATCCTCGCCTTCTTCGCCGTCTCGGGCGGCTTGATCCGCTTCTGCGAGGCGCTCCGCGGTAAGGGGGGCAAGCAATGAACTGGGTCTATTGGCTGAGCGGCATCGCCGCGCTCGGGATGTTCGTCTACCTGCTCATCGCGCTCTTCAAGCCGGAGTTATTCGAATGAACACGTTCGGTTGGATCCAGCTCGGGCTCTACGTGCTCGTGCTGCTCTTGCTCGCAAAGCCCCTCGGCGGCTACATGGCCGCGGTCTACGACGGCCGCGCGAGCCTGGCACAGCGCGCCGGAGGATGGCTCGAGCGGCTGATCTACAAGGGCGCCGGTGTCGATGCCTCGCGCGACATGGATTGGAAGCAGTACGCGATCGCGATGCTCTGGTTCAACCTCATCGGGGCGCTCGTCGTGTACGGCATACAGCGCCTGCAGGCGTTTCTGCCGCTCAACCCGCAGGACATGGCAGCCGTATCGCCGGATTCCTCGTTCAACACGGCAACCAGTTTCATCACCAACACCAACTGGCAGGGCTACGGCGGCGAGTCGACGATGAGCTATCTGACGCAGATGGCAGCGCTCGCCGTGCAGAACTTCGTCTCGGCGGCGAGCGGCATGGCCACGCTGGTCGCGCTGGTACGTGCCTTTGTGCGCAAGGAAGTCAACGGCATCGGCAACTTCTGGTCCGATCTCGTGCGCACGACGGTCTACATCCTGCTTCCGCTCTCGCTCGTATTCGCGCTGGTGCTGGTCGCGCAGGGCGTTCCGCAGACCTTCTCGAAGTACGCGACGGTGACGCTCACCCAACCCGTCACCTACGACAACCCGAAGAACGGTCCGGATGGCCAACCGCTCAAGGACGACAAGGGCAATCCGGTGACCGAGAAGGCGACCGCGAACGAGCAGACGATTCCGCTCGGACCGGCGGCGTCGCAAGTCGCGATCAAGCAGCTCGGCACGAATGGCGGCGGCTTCTACAACGTCAACTCCGCGCATCCGCTCGAGAACCCGACGCCGCTTACGAATTTCCTCGAGCTGCTCGCGATCCTGCTGATTCCGGCGGCGCTTTGCTACACCTTCGGGAAGATGATCGGCGACACGCGCCAGGGCTGGGCGATCCTCGCGGCGATGACGATTGTGTTCGTGCTGCTGCTCATCCCTGCGTACATCGGCGAGGCCGGCGGCAACCCACTCCTCGCGAAACTCGGCGTCGACAACGTTGCGACCGCGACCAATCCAGGCGGCAACATGGAAGGCAAGGAATTGCGCTTCGGGGTTCCGAACTCCGTGCTCTGGGCGACGGCGACGACCGCTGCCTCCAACGGCTCCGTGAACTCGATGCACGATTCGTTCATGCCACTCGTGGGCATGATCCCGATGTGGCTGATCCAGCTCGGCGAAGTGATCTTCGGCGGCGTGGGCTCCGGACTCTACGGCATGATCGTGTTCGCGATCGTCGCGGTGTTCATCGCGGGCCTGATGGTCGGACGCACGCCGGAGTACCTGGGCAAGAAGATCGGCGCGTTCGAGATCAAGATGGCGTCGATCGCGATCCTGATTCCGCCGCTGCTGGTGCTCTGCGGGACGGCGCTCGGTGTGATGGTCGATGCCGGCAAGGCCGGCGTGTCGAATCCGGGCGAGCACGGGTTTTCCGAGATCCTGTATGCGTTCTCGTCCGCAAGCAACAACAACGGGAGTGCGTTCGCGGGCTTGAACGCCAATACGCCGTTCTACAACACGGCACTCGGCATCGTCATGCTGTTTGCCCGTTACTGGCTCGCGATTCCGGTGCTGGCGCTCGCCGGCGCGTTCGCCGCGGCGAAGCGCGTTCCGCCGTCTGCGGGAACGCTGCCGACGCATACGCCGCTGTTCGTCGCGGTACTGATCGGCACCGTCATTACGGTGGGTGCGCTGACGTTCGTGCCCGCCCTCGCACTCGGACCGGTGGTCGAGCACTACCTCCTGTACGCCGCCGCACCCTGACGCGAGCTTCAAGCTAGGAACACAACATGACCACCGCTATTGCCTCGAGACACGGCACCTTCTCCTGGTTCGTCCAGCCGGCGCTGGTGCGCCAGGCGCTGATCGACAGCTTCAAACGCCTGACGCCGCGCTACCAGTGGCGCAACCCGGTGATGTTCGTCGTCTACATCGGGAGCATCCTGACCACGATCCTCTGGCTGCAGGCGCTGTTCGGCCAGGGCGAGGCGCCCGCGCGCTTCATTCTCGCGGTGACGCTGTGGCTGTGGGTCACGCTGCTGTTCGCGAACTTCGCCGAAGCGATCGCGGAGGGCCGCAGCAAGGCGCAGGCGAGCTCGCTCAAGAGCGCGCGCAAGGACACGATGGCGAAGAAGCTCGCACGGCCCGAGCGCGGCGCCGCGATCACGTCCGTGCCGTCGAGCCAGTTGCGCCGCGGTGACATCGTGCTCGTGGAGGAGGGCGATCTCGTCCCCGGCGACGGTGAGGTCATCGAAGGCGTCGCGTCGATCAACGAGTCCGCGATCACCGGCGAGAGCGCGCCGGTGATCCGCGCAGCGGGAAGCGATTTCGACAGCGTCACTGGCGGCACCCTCGTGCTGTCGGACTGGATCGTCGTACGGATCAACGTCAATCCGGGGGAAGCATTCCTCGACCGCATGATCGGCATGGTCGAAGGTGCCAAGCGCCAGAAGACGCCGAACGAGATCGCGCTCACGATCCTGCTCGTGGCGATGACGCTCGTGTTCCTGCTCGCGACCGTGACCTTGCTGCCGTTCTCCATCTACAGCGTCGAGGTGGCGAAGGCGGGGAGCCCGGTCACGATCACGGTGCTGGTCGCGCTCCTCGTCTGCCTGATCCCCACCACCATCGGCGGCTTGCTGTCCGCGATCGGCGTGGCCGGCATGGGACGCATGATGCACGCCAACGTCGTCGCAACCTCGGGCCGCGCGGTCGAAGCCGCCGGCGACTGCGACGTGTTGTTGCTCGACAAGACCGGCACGATCACGTTTGGGAACCGCCAGGCCGCCGCGATGCATCACGTCGCAGGCGTCACCCCGCAGCGCCTTGGGGAAGCGACATTGCTCGCCTCGCTGGGCGACGAGACACCGGAAGGCAAGAGCATCGTCGCGTTCGCCAAGCGCACGTATGGCATCGAGCCGCCGCCGCTCGAGCCCGGCCATTTCACGATCATCCCGTTCTCGGCACAGACGCGCATGAGCGGCGTCACCTACAACGGGCGGGAGCTGCGCAAGGGCGCGCTCGACGCTGTCCGCGCGTGGGTCGTCGAGCAGGGCGGCACGGTGAACAACGAGGTGACGACGCGGGTCGAGGAAGTCGCACGGCGTGGGGCTACCCCCCTGGTGGTCGCCGAAGGGCGGCACGTCCTCGGCGTCGTCGAATTGAAGGACATCGTCAAATCGCACATCAAGGAGCGCTTCGCCGAACTCCGCAAGATGGGCATCAAGACGATCATGATCACCGGCGACAACAAGCTCACTGCAGCGTCGATCGCGGCGGAGGCCGGTGTCGACGACTTCCTCGCGGAAGTCACGCCCGAGGCGAAGCTCAAGCTGATTCGCGAGACGCAGGCCGAAGGCAAGCTGGTGGCGATGACCGGCGACGGCACCAACGACGCGCCGGCACTTGCGCAGGCTGACGTCGCGGTGGTCATGAACAGCGGCACGCAGGCGGCGAAAGAGGCCGGCAACATGGTCGACCTCGACTCCGACCCGACCAAGCTTATCGAGATTGTCGAGATCGGCAAGCAGCTCCTGATGACGCGCGGCGCGTTGACGACGTTCTCGATTGCCAACGACGTCTCGAAATACTTCGCGATCATCCCCGCGGCGTTCGCCAGTACGTATCCGGTGCTCGGTGCGCTCAACGTAATGGGGCTCGCCACGCCGGCGTCCGCGATCCTGTCGGCCGTGATCTTCAACGCGCTGATCATCCCGGCGCTCATTCCGCTGGCGCTCAAGGGCACGAAGTACCGTCCAGTCGGGGCGGCCGCGGTGCTTCGCCGCAACATGCTGATCTACGGGATCGGCGGCATCCTGCTCCCCTTCGTCGGCATCAAGGCGATCGACATGCTGCTCGTCGCGTTCCATCTCGCATAAGAGAGACGAATCATGTTCGCTTCCATGCTTCCCGCGCTGCGCATGCTCGCAGTGCTCACTGTCCTGACCGGTATCGTGTATCCGCTCGTGGTGACCGGGATCGCGCAGGTCGTCTTTCCGCGCACCGCGAACGGCAGCCTGATCGTCGATGCCGACAAGGCCGTCGGATCGGATCTCATCGGCCAGCCGTTCGACGATCCGAAATACTTCTGGAGCCGGCCGTCGGCGACGTCGCCGATGCCCTACAACGGCGCGTCCTCCTCGGGCTCCAATCAGGGACCGCGCAATCCGGCGCTCGCCGACGCGGTACGCGACCGCATCGCGGCCTTGCGCAGCGCCGATCCGGGCAACACGGGGCCGGTGCCCGTCGATCTCGTGACCGCCTCCGGCAGCGGGCTTGACCCGCATATCAGCGTCGCGGCGGCCGACTACCAGGTGGCGCGGGTCGCGAAAGCACGCAACATGAGCATCGACGACGTACGCTCGATCGTCGCCGCCAACACGTCGGGACGCACCTTCGGCATTCTCGGCGAGCCGCGGGTCAACGTCCTCACGCTGAATCGCGCGCTCGATCACGCAGGCAAGTGATGCCTGCCTGATCCTTCCGGCAGGCGTGCGCCGGGGCCGCGCCGCTGCTAGACTCGTGCGAGCCGCATGGAGAACGAGCGCCCGGATCCCGACCAGCTCCTAGCCGACGTCCAGGCGCGCGAGGCGGCCGCCCGGCGCGGCCGCTTGCGCATCTACTTCGGTGCGTCGGCGGGTGTCGGCAAGACCTATGCGATGCTCACCGGGGCCCGCGCGCTGCGCAATGAGGGCCGCGACGTCGTGGTCGGCGTCGTCGAGACGCACGCACGCGCCGAGACCGAGGCGCTGATCGCGGGGCTGCCGATTCTTCCCCGCGCCTCGATCGCCTACGAAGGGCGCACGCTGCAGGAGTTCGACGTCGACGGCGCGCTCGCGCGCAAACCACAGCTCATTCTCGTCGACGAGCTCGCGCACACCAACGTTCCCGGATCGCGTCACGCCAAACGCTGGCAGGACATCGACGAGCTGCAAGCGGCGGGAATCGACGTCTTCACGACGCTGAACGTCCAGCACCTCGAAAGTCTGAACGACGTCGTCGGCGGGATCACCGGGGTGACGGTGCGCGAGACCGTGCCCGATTTCTTCTTCGATCAGGCGGACGAGGTCGTGCTGGTCGACGTCTCGGCCGACGATCTGCTCGCGCGGTTGAAGGCGGGGAAGGTGTACCTGCCGGCGCAGATCGAGCGCGCCGCCTCGAACTTCTTCCGCAAGGGCAACCTGATGGCGCTGCGCGAGCTCGCGCTCCGCCGCACCGCGAATCGCGTCGAGACCGACGTCCAGGAATATCGCACCGACAAGGCGATCGAGCGCGTCTGGAAGACGGAAGCGTCGCTCCTGTGCTGCGTCGGACCGGGCACGGGGGGGCAGGATCTGGTCCGAAGCGCGGCGCGGCTCGCGACGCAGCTCGAAATCCAATGGGCCGCCGTGTACGTCGAGACGCCGTCGCTCCAGCGGCTGTCCGCGAAAAAGCGCGAGCGCATCCTGCGCGACGTCAAGCTGGCGCAGGACTTGGGTGCGCGCACGGCGATCCTCGCCGGCAGCGATCCTGCAGCCGCGATCGTCGAGTACGCGCGCACGCACAACTGCTCGAAAGTCATGGTCGGCCGGCCCGGCCACGCGTGGTGGTGGCCGTGGGCGCGCGGCACCGCACGGCGCGTGGGCGAGCTCGCGCCGGATATCGATCTCATCGAAGTCGGGCGCGGTGAATCACAGTCTGCCGCGGAGCGACGCGAAGCACCGCCCGACGAGGATGTGCGGGACAAGATCAAGTACATGCGCTTCGTGTGGGCGGGGTTCGCGTGCATCGTCACCGCGGGGCTGGCGGGACTGGTAAGACCGTACTTCGATCTTGCGAACATCGTGATGATCTTCCTGCTCGGGGTCGTCCTTGTCGCCATGCGCCTGGGACGTGGTCCGGCGATCCTCGCGGCGTTCGTGAACGTAGGGCTCTTCGACTACTTTTTCGTGCCACCGCGCTTCTCGTTCGCGGTCTCCGATTTCCAATACCTGCTGACTTTTGCGGTGATGCTCGCGGTGGCGCTGATCATCGGTCAGATGACCGCCGTCTTCCGTTACCAGGCACGCGTCGCGTCGTATCGCGAGGAACGCGCGCGCGTGCTCTACGAATTCGCCCGCGACATGTCGAGCCTGCTCACGACCGAGGATGTCGTGGCGACGGCGGAGAAGTTCATCGCCAACACGTTTCGTGCCGATGTCGCGATTCTCGTGCCGGACGCGTCCGACCGGCTGGTGCTCGAGAGCCGTCTGCCTCGCCGTCTCGACATCGACCCCGGCGCCGCAACCTGGGCGTTCGACAAGGGCGAGCCGGCCGGGATCGGCACGGACACGCTCGCCGGCAGCGCCAATCTGTATCTCCCGCTGCGCGCGCCGATGCGGATTCGCGGCGTGCTGGTGTTCCGACCGAGCAACACGCGCGTGCTGCTCGTCCCCGAGCAGCGGCGGCATCTCGACACGTTCGCCGCGCTGACGGCGATCTCGCTCGAGCGCGTGCACTACGTCGAGGTCGCGCAGCAAGCACTCGTGCACATGGAGTCCGAGCGCCTGCGCAACTCGCTGCTCTCCGCACTCTCGCACGACTTGCGGACGCCGCTCACGTCGGTGATTGGCCTCGCGGAATCGCTGTCGCTCACGAAGCCGCCGCTGTCGGCTCAAGCCGCGGAGACGGCGCAGTCGATCGCCACGGAAGCGCAGCGCATGCGCCAGCTCGTCAACAACCTGCTCGAAATGGCGCGCATCGAGAGCGGCGAAGTGAGGCTGCGCAGCGAATGGCAGCCGATCGACGAAGTGATCGGGAGCGCACTCGAGGCGGCGCACTCCGCGCTGGCCCACCATCGCGTCGAGGTCGAAATCGCGCCCGGTTTGCCGCTCGTCGAGTTCGACGCGGCGCTGATCGAGCGCGTCCTCTACAACCTGCTCGAGAACGCTTCGAAATACACGCCGGCGGGGTCCACGGTGACCGTGGCCGCGGAAGCGGCGAGCGGCGACTTGCTGGTTACGGTGACCGACAACGGGCCTGGCGTACCGACCGGGCGCGAGCAGACCATCTTCGAGAAATTCACGCGCGGGGTGAGCGAATCCACCACCGCTGGCATCGGACTCGGTCTCGCGATCGCGCGCGCGATCGTCGAAGCGCATCACGGTCACATCTGGGCCGAGAATGTGCCGGGGGGCGGGGCGCGATTCGCATTCACGCTCCCCCTCGGCGAGCCCCCGCCGGGGCCGGCCGAGCCCGCCTAGAGTCTGGCCGATTATGATGATTGCGCCGTCGGCTTGCGCGACCGACGACGATGCACGCTAGAGCCCGAGCACGGTCCCGGAGAGGCCCGGCTCGCCCGTCGCCCAAATCTCCTCAAAGCGATTGACGAACGGCATCGCCGCCTGCGCGACGCCGATCGAAAGTGTCGCGCGCGGCTGGCTCACGTGATAGCGGTGCAGATAGTGGCGCTGGTCGACAATGATCAGCGGATCCATCGCGCTCGCCGCCTCCGGGCCGGTCTTGTAGATCGTCATCGCGTGGCCGAAGGTCCGCAGGAGCCGTAAGAGCCGCGCGCCCGACGTCTCGATCCACCGCGTGTCGTGCACGATCACATCGAACCGCGGATTCCGCGCGCGGCGCATGAACGACGCCAGTGCATCGATCCGCGCGGCTCCGTTCCATCCGCCCTCCGCGAGATCGAAATCGAACACCTGGATCTTTTGCGTCGCGAGACCGACGAGCTCGTCGATCGCCGCGACCTGTGCGGCCACGGTCTCGAGGCGCTCTTCGCGCGCGGCAATCGCCGGTGCCGGCGGCGCGTTGTCGTCAGGCGTCGAAGTCGAGGAAACCATCAACGTAGGCCGCATGCAGAAGATGGACGAGCTCGGGCGGCAACCCATCGCACTCCCGCGCCGTCAGATGCCGCCGATCCGCGAGTCTCGCGAGCAACGCAGCACCGCGGCGCGGTCGCGCGCAGGCCTCGCCGTTCAAGTAGAACCGGTGCGCATCGTAGAGCAGTTGGGTCTTCCGGTCGAGCCTCACGCCGTGCGAGGCGATCGCCTTTGCGAATCGGCCGATGGCCGGCGCTTTCCGGCGCGTGAACGCGACATGCGGCTTGGGCTCGGTGAGGTGGGACCCCAAGAATTCCGCGATCATGGTCGGCGTAAAGCGCATCCGCGCGAGTGTTCGCGCAATTCGCCGTTGCATACGGGGATCGATGCGCGCGGGATGCGTTGACGGCGTGAGATCAGGATCCGCATAGCGGCCTTCGATCGCGATGCGATCGCGCAGATGGTCAAGCAGCCCTTGTGCGAGCTCGGTGAAGTTCCCCGCGCGAAATCCGATCGAATAAGTCGTGCACGCGTCGACCGCGGAGCCATCGTGCGCGGATGAAGGTGGCAGATAGAGCATGTCGCCCGGCGCCAGCACCGCGTCGTGCTGGGGCGTGAATCGCGCGAGGATCTTGAGCGCGAGGCCGGGTTTGAGCGCGAGATCGCGTTGCCGTCCGTAGCGCCAGCGGCGCCGACCGAACCCCTGCAGGAGGAACACGTCGTACGAATCGTAGTGCGGACCGACGCCGCCGCCAGGCGCGGCGTAGCTCACCATCAGGTCGTCGAGGCGGGCGTACGGAATGAACGAAAACTCGCGCAACAGGGCATCGCCCGCATCGTCGACGAGGTTGACGCCGTGCACGAGCAGCGTCCAGTCGCGTTCGGGCAATCCGCTAAAGTCGCCGCGACGAAACGGCCCCTGAGCGAGCGACCAGCGGCGGCTGTCGTGAATGACAAGACGCGACTCGACGTCGTCGCGGCACGCCAGCGCGACCAGGTCGCGTTGCGAAAGCCAGCCGGTGAAGCGCGGTTTCGCGCCGCGCACGAGCAGTGCCTGCTTGTGCCAGTAGCGGCGCAGAAACGCGGCTTGCGATCGGCCGCCGAGCGCATCTGTGGAAACGCTCTCCTGCATGCGGCGAGTATAGCGAGCCCGGCGCCTGCTTCTGCGGTCGCGGGTTACAATGCCGGAACCTTCCTTGTTCCGCGCGGCGTGTCACGCCGCCGCGGCATCGGTTTCGATCAGCGAGCATTTCCAATGCATATCTTTGCGAACACTGTCGTCACGATAACCTTCAAACTGTTCGATGCGCAGAACCAGCTGCTCGAGGAGTCGAAGGAGCCGATCGCGTATCTGCATGGCGGGCACTCCGGTCTCTTTCCGAAGGTCGAAGAGGCGCTCAATCACAAGCAACCGGGCGAGTCCGTCTCGCTCACGCTGGAGCCGGAGGACGCGTTCGGCGAGTACGACACGAGTCTCATGCGGCTCGAGCCGATCGACTCCTTGCCGAAGGACATCACCGTCGGCGGCTATCTGATCGCCGAGCAAGACGGGAACGAGGTCGTCTGGCGGGTGACGGGCATCGCCGACGGCAAGGCAGTGCTCGACGGCAATCACGAGCTCGCGGGCCAGCGGCTGAGGTTCGATTGCACGGTCCTCGAGGTGCGGCCTGCTACCGAGGACGAGATCGCGCACGGGCACGTTCATGGTGCCGATGGTCACCATTGAAATCGGTGAGAGCGGGGACAGAAGCACCGGAGTGCTCCGTCCCCGTATTTATTCGTGCAGCAGCTTCTTGAGCGCGTAGAGCGCGGCGTGCGCCTCGCGCGGCGACAGCGCATCCGGATCGAGGGCTGACAGCGCATCGATGATCGTCTGGGCACGAGTCGATCGCGAGTCCGCCGTCGCCGATGCGGGCGGACCACCCCCCGCGAACAGATCGTCCTGATGCGCGTGGCCTGTGGAAAAGCGATCGATGCGCGTGAGATAGCGTTGCGCCTGGCGCACCGTCTCTCCGGGAACGCCAGCGAGCTTCGCCACCTGCAGCCCGTAGCTCCGATTCGCGGGGCCTTCGGCGACGCTGTGCAGAAACACGATCCCCTCGTTGCGCTCGGTCGCTTCGACGGCGTCGAAATGGACATTCGCGCAGCCGTCGATCTCCGCGGGCAATCCGGTGAGCTCGAAGTAATGCGTAGCGAACAGAGTGAGCGAGCGATTCTTCTCGGCGAGCCGATGCGCGATCGCCCACGCGAGCGAAAGGCCGTCGTACGTCGAAGTGCCGCGGCCGATCTCGTCGATCAGCACGAGGCTGCGCTCCGTCGCGCGATGGAGGATGTACGCGGCCTCCGTCATCTCGACCATGAACGTCGAGCGCCCGCCCGCGAGATCGTCCGCCGATCCGATGCGCGTGTAGATCGCATCGAGCGGTCCCAGCATTGCGCTTTTCGCCGGCACGAACATCCCGCAGTACGCGAGGAGCGCGATCGCCGCGGTCTGCCGCATGTAAGTGGACTTGCCGCCCATGTTCGGCCCGGTCACGATCAGCAGCCGTCGATCCTCGGCGAGCGTGACATCGTTCGGAATGAACGCTTCGACTTGCCGCTCCACGACCGGATGGCGACCGGCGACGATGGCGATCCCGGGCTTGTCCGCGAACTGGGGTCGCATGAAGGCGAGTTCCGCGGCGCGTTTCGCAAGCGTCGCGAGCGCGTCGAGCGTCGCCAGGGCAACCGCCGCGCGTTGCAGCGACTCGATCCCGGGAAGAAGATCACGCTGCAGTTGCTCGAATAGTACCTTCTCGCGCGCGAGTGCCCGCTCCTGGGCCGAGAGCGCCTTGTCCTCGAATGCCTTCAGCTCCGGCATGATGTAGCGCTCCGCATTCTTGAGCGTCTGCCGGCGCCGATAGTCGGCAGGAATCTTTTCGACATGCGCGTGAGTGACCTCGATGTAGAAGCCGTGCACCCGATTGAACTCGACGCGGAGGTTCGCGATGCCGGTGCGCTCGCGTTCGCGCCGTTCGAGGTCCAGAAGGAAATCGCCGCAGCGCGCGTCGATGGCGCGAAGCTCGTCGAGCTCGGCGTCGAAGCCGTTGGCGATGACACCGCCATCGCGAATCTGCGCGGCGGGCTCCGGCGCGATCGCACGCGCAAGCAACCCATGCCATTTCACATCGACTGCGAGATCGCCGCGCGCAGCCTCGAGCAGCGGATCGTCGACGTCCAAGAGGGCTGCCGCCTGATCCGGCAGCGCCGCGAGCGTATCGCGCAGCCCGGCCAGTTCGCGCGGACGCGCCGTTCCCAGGGCAACCCGGGAGACGATGCGCTCGACATCCGACGTGCGCTTGAAGCCTTCGCCGAGCGCGTCCCGCATCGCCGCCGCCCCGAGGAATGTCGCGATCGCGGCGTGACGGGAGGCGGCTCGCGCCTGGTCACGCAACGGATGCGTGATCCAATGCCGGAGCAGGCGGCTCCCGGCAACCGTCGCGCAGTGATCGAGGAGCGAGAGCAGCGTGGGCTGTGCTTCGCCGGAGAGCGTGGCCGTAAGCTCGAGATTGCGGCGCGTCGCGGGGTCGAGCGCGATGAACTCGCCATCGGCCTCGACTACAAGCGTCCGCACATGCGCGAGCGCGGTCTGCTGCGTTGCGCGCGCATAGGCGAACAGTGCGCCCGCGGCGCCGACGGCGAGCAGGCAGTCGCCGACCCCGAATGCGGCGAGATCACGTGTCTCGAAGTGCGCGGTGAGCAGGCGTTCCGCGTGCTTCAGCTCGAACTGCCACGGCGGCAGCGCACGCGTCGGCGGCGGGGTGCCACGCGACGTCGGCGCGGAGCGATCCTCGGCGATCAAAAGCTCCGCCGGCTCGAGGCGCTCGAGCGTCGCCGGCGCCGCATTCAACGGGACTTCCGTCAGCGTGAATTGTCCCGATGCGAGATTGAGCCAGGCGATGCCGGCGCGCGTCTTGTCGGTCGCAATCGCTGCTAGGACGCTGTCGCGCCGGGCGTCGAGGAGGTTTGCATCCGTCAGCGTGCCCGGGGTCACGATCCGCGAGACGCGCCGCTCGACCGGTCCCTTGCTCGCCGCCGGATCGCCGTACTGTTCGACGACGACCACGCTTTCGCCCTGCTTCATCAAGCGCGCGAAGTACTGCTCGACCGCATGGTAAGGCACGCCGGCCATCGGGATCGGCGCGCCCGCGGACTGCCCGCGCGAGGTGAGCGTGATGTCGAGCAGGCGCGCGGCGCGCTCGGCGTCGCCGTAGAACAGCTCGTAGAAGTCGCCCATCCGGTAGAAGACGAGCTTGTCGGGATGCTCCGCCTTGACGCGCAGGTACTGCTGCATCATCGGCGTATGCGTTGCCGTAGCTGCTTGAGCGGCTAACGTTTTCGTGTCAAATTCTGACTTACGGTTCAAAGCCTTACCTCGTTTTGGCGTTTCAATATGTTCCGATCGATCCAGTACGACCGGATGAGATTACGATGGTCGAGATAGGTTTCGTATAGGACGACCGATCATGCAAGAGTTCATCAATCAAGCCGCCATCGACCGCCTGCGACCGGGACAGTTTATCGCCGACGTCGCCGAAAGCGTGCGTGTGCATCAAACAAGGCGATATAGCAGAGGCCGATGGAGTCACGATAGGAACCGGTCATGTAGCAGTTCATCGCCTCGCGCATGTAGTCGCGGAGTCTCGGAACCTGCATGTAGTCGCGGAATCTCGGAACCTGGAATTGTTCCGCGCAATTTCTTTCCATGTCAGTCAGCTACTTGATCGATCAGCTCCCATACATGAACCTTACGGAGTGGGACTCATCCTTCCTGGCAGCGCTGCGAACCCTGCGTAACAAGTCGGCTGACCCGCCGGGCCACAGGCCATCACCCGAAGAAGCCCGTTTCATCCTTTATGGGACTGCCAGTCGCTTCCTCGCCAAGCCAATACTCTCGACGACACACCTTATCAATCAATTGACCAAGGGTATCGCGAGGCACTTGGCTGAACTGCGTCGAATTGCTCGTCACTGTTCATGGCGAACTCACCTCACGTCGAATCGGCGCTAATCGTTACCAACGAGATCGGTGGTTGCATCTTCGCCGTCTGTCGGCCTCAGAACGGATGCCGCCATGTCGACACCCGAACAAACGATTCAACCGTGACCAACTACGTTACCCTGCATTGGTGCTAATGGCGGTAGCGCGACGCATTCGACACGATCCTCTGTAAAGAGAGATCACAGGCGCACCATTGGCATGCGCTGCTTTCGTCAAAGAGAAAGGCATCGATATGCGTAGAAGAACCTTTGTGCTCTCGAGCCTCACGCTGATGGCGGGTGTTGCCGCCAAAGGACCTACAGGACTCGTCCATGCGCAGCCCGTGACGCTGCCCGGCTTTCTCGCGCCGCCGCAAGGAGAGTGGATCAGGCTCGCGCCGTTGCCTCAGGGCACGGGCGAGCTGTTGGGCGTTGCGATGGGCGGGAAGCTCTACGCGTCGCAAGGACTTCTTCCAGGGTTCAAACCGGCCGGGCTCTTGTACGAATACGATCCGGCTAGTGATGCATGGACGTCGAAAAAAGCGATGCCCCATCCGGTCCACCACGCGGCAGTCGCGGGACTCAATGGAAAGATGTATGTCTTCGGAGGATTCGATCTTCCAGCATCCGGTCCGCCTGGCTGGAATCCGGTCAGCGACACGTGGGAATACGATCCGGCAACGGATAACTGGCGACCACGTGCTCCCCTGCCAACGGCTCGGGGCGGCAGCGTCGCGGCAGTCGTAGGTGGCAAGTGCTACGTGATCGGAGGGGCTGGACCGACTGTGGACGCGAGCGCTCCCACGATCCGTCCGCGACAGCCGCAGCGTTCGCTGGGCACCGTGGAAGAATACGACCCGGCGACCAATACGTGGCGAACGCGTGCCTCGATGCCGACGCCATGCAACCACATGGGCGGCGAGGCCGTGGACGGAAAAATCTACGTCATTGGCGGGAGGCTGAGCGGTGCGTTTATCATCGGTTACCCGGGAAATATCAACCTCGTGCAGGCTTACGATCCCGCATCAGACTCATGGACGACGAAGGCTCCCATGCCGACCGCGCGCAGCGGACTCAATACGGCGAACCTGAACGGAATCATTTACGCCGCGGGCGGTGAGGTCCAGGATGAGAAATCCCTAGCGGCTTTCCGCGCGTTCGAGGCGTACCATCCGCCGAGCGATACATGGTGGTCGTTGCCTTCCATGCTCCTGCCGCGGCACGAATGCATCATGGCGGCCTTGGGCAATCGAATCCATGTCGCGGGCGGATCGGTGCAGTCGGCCATTGTGCCGCTCCCTAAAGGACTGAGCTTTGATACCGATGCTCACGAGGCGTTCGAGGTGGCGTCCTAGCGGCGAAGTCGAGAACCCCACCGGCGGAGCTCGTCAATGACAAGACTCACACTGGCCCTCGCGCTACGCGTAATCGATGCCGCGTTTACCAAGGCGGCCCAGCTCCAATGCGAACCGCTGACGGTCGTCGTGCTCGACGCAGGCGGTCATGAAGTCGCCGTGCAGCGGCAAGATCGTTCGGGGATTCTTCGCGTGGAGATCGCCCGGGCCAAGGCGTGGGGCGCCCTGGGCATGGGCTATTCCAGCCGCGAGGTCGCCGAGCGCGCGCAAAAGGCTCCGGGTTTCTTCGGTGCCTTGGCTGCAGTAAGTCTTGGCCGTTTCGCGCCGGCGGCAGGCGGAGTTCTGCTCTACGACGAAGACAAGAACGTCATCGGCGCCGTCGGCATCAGCGGTGACACCTCGGACCGGGACGAGGAGTGCGTCCTTGCCGGTGTTGCAGCCGTGGGGTTGCGCGCGTAGCTCAGAAACGAGCGCATCGCTGCCCGACGATGCCAAGGCATGCGCCGCTGATCTGGTCGTTGCTACAAGCGCAGTAGCCGCGCAGCGGTCTGCCCGATGATGAGCTCCCGCTCGGCGGCGGCGATCGCCTCGAGATGCTCGACATCGCCCAACGGATCCGAAAGCCCCATGTCGAAGCAATAGTCACTGCCCAGAGTCACGCGGTCCGCGCCGACTAGGCGAATCAGCCACGTGTTGATATCGGCGTTGTGCCCGATCGTGTCGTAGGTGAAGCGCCTTAGATAGGTGCTGGGTAAGGACTTCATGTGAGAGAGTTCCGGACGGACTCGAGTGCCGTGGTCCAACCGTCCGATGAGCCACGGGAAGGTACCGCCTGCATGCGGAAGATTGACTTCCAGCTTTGGAAACGCGTCGAGCACGCCTCCAAAGACCAGCGACGCCGCAGCGACGCCGGTGTCGTAAGGATTGCCCAGCAGATTGCGCAGGTAGTAGCTCCCCGTTCGCTCGCGGCCGATGGTGTCGATCGGATGCAGAAAGATCGTCCACCCGAGCTCTTCCACCTTGGCATAGATGTCCCAGAAGCGACGATCGTCCAGATTCGTGCCGTTGACGTGCGTCGCGAGGTACAGCCCGCGGATGCCAGGCAATTTGGCCGCGCGCTCGAGCTCCTTGAGCGCAAGCTCGGGTGCCTGCATGGGCAACATCGCAAGACCGACAAAGCGCGACGGGTGCTGAACATGCGCTGCGCTGACGGAGTCGTTGTACGCCTGCGCCAGCGCCAGGCCGAAACCCGGCGACGACCAGTAGACCATCGGCGCGGTGAGAGAAAGTGCGTGCATGTCGACTCGCTGTCTTCCCATGCCCGCCAGTCGCAGCTCGAGATGGACGAACTCATCGTCGAACGCATTGACGATTCGCGCAGTACGGATGGTGTAGCCTTTTGCGGTTCTTTCAAGCTTCGCATCCTCGGCCGCCCCGTCGCGCTCGAACAGCTTGAGCCAATCGATCGGATACCAGTGAGCGTGTATATCGATGACGCGGGGCGCAGACACTGCTCTCGCGGCGTCAGCATGCGATGCGGAGGAGCCCGCGGTCATGATTGCATCCTGTGGGAATGGCCACGTCCGCGCATCGATGCCGAAAACTTATGCCTCGGATGATCGGCAAGCATTGGTGGACGCCGCAAAGCGCAGGTTATCATAGCCGAGAAAAGGATTCGCGAAGGAGGAGATCATGAGAATGCTCGCTTCCGCTCTGCGAAATCGATGCCGGCGGAGGCGTCGCCTTTGGCAGGTTTCAATCCTTGTCGGCGTGGTGCTGCTCCCTGCTTGCGTCGCGGCGCAGACGGTGGAGCCCTACCCCAACCGCGCCGTCAAGATGCTGGTTCCGTACGCGCCCGGGGGCGCCACGGATATCATTGCACGCCAGCTCTCGCCCAAACTGCAGGAATCGCTCGGCCAACCTTTCGTCGTCGACAATCGCGCGGGGGCGTCCGGGAACATTGCGCTCGACGCGGCGGCGAAAGCGGCGCCGGACGGATATACGCTGCTGGTCGGTAACGTCTCGACCAATGCGATCAACGAAAGCACGTTTGCTGGAGTGTTGCAGACACGGCCATCGCGCGATCTGATCGGTATCTCCAAGCTGGTCGAAATTCCCCACGTGCTGATTGCAGCGACATCGTTTCCGCCCAGCACTGTTGCCGAGGCGATCGAATGGGCAAAGCGCAATCCGGGGAAGATCAACTACGCGTCGGCGGGCATCGGAACGTATCCGCACCTCGATATGCTGCGGTTTTCCAAGGCGGCCGGCATCGAATTGACGCACGTTCCCTATAAGGGCGGCGCCGCGCAGATGCTGCCGGCGCTCATGACGGGAGAAGTTCAACTCGCATTTATCAATCTCGCGTCAACCATCGAGCAGATCAAAGCCGGTCGCGTGAAGGCGATCGCAACCACCATGCCCGCGCGGCTCGCCGAGTTGCCGTCGGTTCCCACCATGGGAGAGCAGGGCTTCCCCGGCATCGGCACGAATGCGTGGCAGGGACTCTTCGCACCCGCGGCCACGCCGAAGCCGATTCTCGACAAGCTTCACGACGCGGTCGTCGCCATTCTGGAGCGGCCGGAGATGAAGGCATTGCTCGCGCGCCAGATGATGACGGTATCGGTGTCGCCGTCCGCCGAGGTATTTACCGACGAAGTTCGCTCCGAGACCCGGGCGTGGTCGGAGGTTGTGAGCGAGCACAGAGTCAAGATCGAATGACCGCGAGGCACCCGTTGGTCAAGGCGCGCCATCGCGGATCGCAGCCACATCACGATCTGGTCATCGAGAAGGATCTGGAGATCCCGCTGCGCGACGGCGCGCGGCTGAAAGCCGATGTCTTTCGCCCCCGCTCCGGAGGGCGCTTCCCGGTCATCATCAATCTGGGCGCGTATCAAAAGGACAAGCTGTGGGTCCCCCCCGCGGATCTCGAGGAAGCGCCGAACCCTTACATGAATTGGGAGACGGTGAATCCGCTGTGGTGGGTGCCACGGGGCTACGTCGCGTTGCGCGTCGACGGCCGCGGAACCGGAAAGTCTCCAGGTCGCACCGATCCCTGGTCGCCCAGCGAAGCAAGCGACTTCTACGACGCGATCGAGTGGGCAGGCAGGCAGGCGTGGAGCAGCGGCCGCGTGGGCACCAGCGGCGTGTCGTACTTCGCGATGACGCAATGGCTGGTGGCCGGTCTCAGGCCGCCGTCACTCAAAGCGATGATCCCGTGGGAGGGCGCCGCCGACATGTACCGTGACTTTGGCTTCCACGGGGGCATCTTTTCGTTCGGCTTCGTCGTGAATTGGTACAACAACCACATGGCCCACCACCTGCTCGGCAGACCTCAGGGAATCGCGCCGGATGCGTTCGCCACGCCGTGGGTATGGGAGTACATGCGCTACAACCTGGACGGCGCGTGGTATCACGGCCGGCGAGCTTGCTGGGAGAACATCGAGATTCCGCTTCTGAGCGCGGGCAACTGGAGTGGAATGGGGCTGCATCTGCGCGGAAACACCGAGGGCTATCTGCGCGCCGCATCGAAGCAGAAAAGACTGCGAATCCATGCTGGAACGCACTACCACCCGTTTTACTCAACGGAGGGACGCCTCGATCAGCTTCGCTTCTTCGACCATTGGCTGAAGGGAATCGACACAGGCCTCATGCGCGAGCCACCCGTGAAGCTTCTCATTCGCAAGGGCGGTCACGGCAACGCCGAATGGCGATTTGAAAACGAGTGGCCGATCAAGCGTACCCAGTGGACGAGCTTCTACCTCCGGATAAATGCGCGAGCCGACACGGAAGTATGTGGAACGCTGGTGCCGGAAGCGCCACGGCGCATGACGTCGGTGTCGTATCCGGCAACCGGAGTAAGCAAGGCAGGCGTCGCCAGCGCATCTTGGACATCGACCGCTCTTGCGGGCAGTGTTCCGCTGTCGGGCGCATCGTTCGAAAGCTTGCCGCTCGCGGAAGACACCGAGGTCACGGGCCCCGTCGTGCTGGTGATCTGGGTATCGAGCACTGGCGAGGATCTGGACCTCTTCGCGACCCTGCGCAATATTGCGCCCGACGGAAGCGACGTGTTCGAACTCGGCCAGCAGGGTCAGCCGATTCCGGTCGCCAAGGGTTGGCTGCGTGCCTCGCATCGTATCCTCGATCCCGCCCAGTCGCTGTCGTATCGCCCATTTCATGCGCACGCGCGAAGACAGTGGCTGAAGCGAGGCGAAGTCGTGCGTCTCGACGTCGAGATATGGTCGACGTCCATGGTGTTCAAGAAAGACCACCGAATTCGCCTCGACATCCAGCCGCGCGACGGCATTGGCAGCGCGCCCTATACGCACTACCATGCGGACTACAACGCCGGAGCGCAGAACACAATCCATGTCGGCGGAAGCCGAGCTTCGCACCTGCTTCTGCCGATCATTCCGCGACGTCGCCGGCGCGATTGACTCTGCGACGGGGCCGATGGCCTAGTTTTGCTTCGAATGCGGCTCCGACAGGAGGATCCAATGGAAATCAAGCGCATCGACCACTATTCGATTCGCACCCTCGACGTCGAAGCATGTCGCAAGTTCTACACTGAGGTGATCGGTCTCACTGTCGGGCCTCGACCACCGTTCAAATTTCCCGGCTTGTGGCTCTACAACGGCAACCCGCCCGCCGACCTCGAGCATGCGCGGGGCAACTATGGCATCGTGCACGTCATGGGGGTCGATCCGAATGACCCGCAGGGCCTCATCGATACCCTTGGCCATGTGGATCCCGAGACGCTCAAAGGCGGCACCGGTGCTCTTGATCACATCGCGCTTTCCGTCACAGGACGAGAGGGCATGGTCGAGCGATGCAAGCGCAAGAACGTGGATTTCTTCGAGCGTAGCGTGCCCACGCTCGGCCTGCATCAGATGTTTCTCAAGGATCCAAACGGCGTCATCATCGAGCTCAACTTTCCGGCCGCGGAGGCGCCGAAGCAACAAGACGCGGCAACGACCGCCGCGTTCCGCTGAAGCGCTCTTGTCCGCGCTCCCTGAAGCCGGCTCCGAGGCGCCCGGCATCACCAACCAAGAAGCGCTCGCTCGCGTTCGAGCGCTGGTTCCGAAGCTCAGGGAGCGCGCTGCGCTTGCCGAGGCCTCGCGGCGGATTCCAGACGCGACGCTGAGCGACCTTCATGCGTCCGGTCTGATGCGGGTCCTACAGCCTCGCCGCGTCGGTGGATCCGAGCTGCCGTGGGTTTCGCTGATCGATATCGGCGCGGAGCTTGCAGCTGCTTGCGGCTCGACGGCATGGAACTGGGCCAACTACGCGGTGCATCACTGGATGCTCGCGTTATGGCCGGTCGCCTGTCAGGACGAGATCTGGGGCGCCGATCCCGACGTGCTGATCGCTTCGTCGGTCGTGTTTCCGGCGGGCAGGGCAACGCGCGCGCCGGGGGGCTATCGCCTGACCGGGCGCTGGCCGTTCTCGAGCGGTGTGGATTCCAGCGCCTGGAACATGCTCGGCGGTATCATTCACGAAGGCGACGATCCCGGTGAGTACCGCATTTTCCTGCTGCCACGTGAGGACTATCGGATCATCGACAACTGGCGAGTGCTCGGTTTGCGCGCGACAGGAAGCAACGACGTCGAAGCGAAGGACGTGTTCGTTCCCGAAATGCGCACACTCGCTGTCGAGTCGACTCGAGGCGGCGCGAGCCATCCGGGCGCGTCGGTCAACACGGCTTCGCTGTTTCGCATTCCGGTCTTCGCGACCTTTCCTTATATGCTGACCGGCATCGCGCTCGGCATCGCCGAGGGCGCTTACGAATGCGTCATCGCAGGGATGCGGGGTCGAGTGGCCCGTTACTCCGGGAGGAGCTTGGCCGACATGGCACCGATGCAGATCAAGGTTGCCGAGGCGGCGGCATGCATCGATACCGCGCGGAGCGTGATGCGGCGCCATTGCGAAGCGGCACAGGCGCTGGCCGAACGCGGCGAAGTTCCGGACACGATGACCAAGGCAACCTGGCGCCGCGACGGCGCGTTTTCCGCCGGCTTGTGCGAGCGCGCAGTCGACGTGTTGTTCAAGTGCGCGGGCGGTGCGGCGCTGTTCGATCAACATCCTCTGGAGCGGGCCTTTCGCGACGTGCACGCGGCCACGGCGCATATCTCGATGATCTGGGAGCCGCAGGCAACGACGTTCGGACGTCTGGCGCTGGGGATGACTTCCGACAATCCGACGCTGTAGAGACGCGTCCGCCTAACCACCCGGCGTCGCGCCGGGCGGTAATTCGCTACATCCCGAGGTACAGCTTGCGCACGAGCTCGTTATCGGCGAGTTCGCTCCGGTTACGCCCCTCGTACTCCATCCGACCGTGGACGATGACGTAACCGCGGTCGGCGATGCGGATCGCCTGATGAAAGTTCTGTTCGGCCATCAGAATCGTGAGCTTGGCTCGCTCCTTGAGCTCCCGGATCTTATCGATGGTATGGATCACCAGGAGCGGCGAGAGACCTACCGACGGCTCGTCGATCAGCAGGATCCTGGGCGCGGTCATCAGCGCCCGCGCGAGCGTGAGCATTTGCTGCTCGCCGCCGCTCATGTTGCCTGCGAGCTGCTTGCGGCGCTGGGCGAGGACCGGAAACATCTCGAAGCAGAATGCCAGGTTCCGCGTGATCTGGGCGCGCGCCGCGCGGCGATGCGCTCCGAGCAGCAGGTTCTCTTCGACGTCGAGCCGTGGAAACAGCCTTCGGCCTTCGGGGACGAGCGAAATGCCGAGCGCAACGATGTCTTCCGTGGCGAGGCCGCACAGATCGTGTTCGACGTCATCGATGGTCGCCGTAATGCGGCCAGCGCTCGGATAGACGATCCCCATGATGCACTTCATGAGGGTGCTCTTGCCGTTGCCGTTGGTGCCGAGCAGAGCTACGGTTTCCGAGTCGCTGACCGAGAGCGAGATGCGGTCGAGCACCTGCACCGACCCGTAGCCGGCGCTCACCTCGCGGACCTGGATGCTATTGGCCAAGGTACGCCGTCACAACTTCCGCATTGTTGACCACCGTTTGCGGATCGCCGTCGGCGATCTTGCGGCCGGCAACGAGCACGACGATCCGGTCGGAAAACTTCATCACGGCGCGCATCACGTGCTCGATCATGATAACGGCCACCCGCTGCTCCTTGAGCTCGAGCAGGAGGGCGAGGATGTCGTCGGTTTCCGAGGCCGACAGACCCGCCATGGCTTCGTCGGAGATCAGCAGCGTGGGCTTGGTTGCGACTGCGCGAGCAAGCTCGAGCTTGCGCATGTCCACCTGGGTGAGGCCTCCCGACATTGCGTGCGCCTTGTTGCTCAGGCCCACCTGTCGCAGCACGCGCATGGCCTCGTCGACGATGTGGGCGGGCGGGAGCCTCTCGTGCAACCGCGCCGCGTACTGCAGCGGAACCCGCAGATTGTCGAGCACCGTCATGCTCGCGAAGGGCTTGGGGATCTGGAAGCTCCGCGCGAGGCCGAGGCGCACCCTGCGATGCGGCGGCTGCCCGGCGAGATCGTGTCCGCCAAAGTGAATACTGCCTTCCTCGTTACGAAGCGTTCCCGAGAGGCAATTCACCAACGTACTCTTGCCCGAACCATTCGGACCGATCAATCCCAGGCGCTCTCCGGGCGCTACGCTCAAGTCGACCCGGTCAAGCGCCGTGAAGCCGCCGAAGCGCTTGGTCACACCAGCGGCTCTTAACAGGGCGTCGCTCACGGGCCTCTCCTCCGGCGGTGCCGCCATGCATCGATCCAACCCATGATGCCGTTCGGCGCGAGCGTGACGAAGGCGACCAGCAGCACGCCGACGATCAGCAGGTTCCACGCCGACGATACGGTGACCTGAACGACCTGTTGCACGCTGCCGAGAAGGACTGCCCCGATCAGCGGGCCCAGCCAGCTCGTCATCCCTCCGATCAACGGCATGGCGATGCTGTTCACGGCGTAGGAAAGGTTGAACGCTGCGCTGGGCTCGACATAGGAGAGGTAGTACGGAAACGTGGTTCCTGCCATGCCCATCAGTGCGCCGCTCACGGTCGCCGAAAAAAGCTTGAGACGCAGAGTCGGTACGCCGGCGCACTCGGCAGCGACCTCATCGTCGCGGATCGCAGCAAGCCCGCGCCCGATGAACGAGGTTTCGATCGCACGCGCGACGACGAGCGCCAGCACGGCCATCAACACCATCGCCGCGTAGAGCAGGTGCACGTAGCGTGGCAGGCCGAAGGGCACGAGGCGCGGTTGCAGGATGTACGCACCTCGCGCGCCACCCACGTAATCCCAGTTCAGCACGAAGGTATAGAGCACAACCGCAAGGGCCAGCGTGGCGATGGCGAAAAAGACGCCGCGCATGCGTAATGTGAGGTAACCGACCATCAGTCCGAGAAGACCTGCCACAACTGTTCCTGCCGCAATCATGACCGGGAGCGGCGGCTGGGCGGCCTTGTAGAGGAAAACGGTCGTGTAGGCACCGACCGCAAAGAACGCAGCCGAGCCGAAATTGACGTAGCCGGTGTAGCCGCCGAGGATGTTCCACGCCGTGGCCAATATGATGAATTGCAGAACCGTGTATGCAGCGGAAAAGAAATAATCGTTGGATACGAACCGACTCGCCGCAATCACCGCAATCGCGACCAAGAACGCGAGCGCCGCGAAAGTCCGGTTTCTCATCGCCCGAGCAGGCCCGATGGCTTGAACGCCAGAGCGGCCAGCAGGATACCGAACGAGACCGCCGGTGCCCACGACGGGCCGAAGAACGTGGATGTGAAAGACTCCGCCAGGCCGAGGATCAGCGCCCCGAGCAGCGTGCCCCAAATCGAGCCCATTCCACCGAGTACGCAGACGGCGAACACCAGGCCGATGTACTCGCGGCCGATGGCCGGCTGCACCGGCTGAATCACAATCAGCAGCGCACCCGCCACTCCCGCCGTTGCGATCGACAGCGCAAATGCGAATTCCTTGACGCGAATCGGGTTGACGCCCATCAAGCGCAGCGCGAGCTGGTCCTGCGCGACCGCCAGCACGGCGCGGCCGAAGAACGTACGCGAAAGATACAGCTGCACACAGACCACCATCGTCACCGCGACGACAAAGGGCACGGCTAGGCGCAACGGAAAGTCGACGGCTCCAAGGTGCAGCGTCGTCGACGAATAGGCGGTTCCGACCAGCCGATAATCGACGCCGAAGACCAGCACCAGCACGACCTCGGTGATAAACAGGATGCCGAAGAAGAAAGCAAGACCGCGCAGCGATTCCTGGCCGCGCTTCTCGAAGCACTGGTAGTAGATGCGGTAGAGCAGCAACCCGAACGCGAAGAACAGCGGCGAAAGCACGATCGAGACCACGATCGGGTCGACGCCCATGCGATCGTTGAAGCTATACGCGACGTACGAGCCGAGGATGATGAACGCAGGGTGGGCGATGTTCACCACATCGAGCATCCCGAACGAAATCGAGATGCCCACGCTGACCGCTGCGTAGAATCCGCCGAGCAGCAATCCAGCAACGATGGCGTTGAGGACCAACGCCGTCGGGAATTCCATGATGAGTCGCGCCCTCGAATTCCCGGCGGCGGTCTTGAGATGCTACTTCCTGTTTTCCTGGTACGGAGCCAGCACCGTTCCCGTCTTGTAGTCGCCTGGGGCGAGTACAGTGACGTGGCCGGGTTTCATCCACTGCTCGAGGTCGTTGCCGTTGACGCCGTGATACTGCACGGTCAGCATGCGTGGTATTGACCACTCGCCATTCTTGGCGAAGCGTACCTTGCCGACGTAAGTGTCGAACTCGTACGAGTGCATGTAATCGGCGAGCTTCGCCTGGTCGAGGCCGCCTGTCGCCTTGATCGCCTGCTCCAGCACCTGCATCATGGCGTAGGCGTACGGAGGCAGATAGAAACCGAGCGGGTCGACTCCTTCCTTGACGGCGCGCCCTTGGTACTTGGCGAGGAACTGATCGAGGAACGGAAACTTCGCCGCGACTTCGGGGGTGTAGGCCTCATAGTTGACCATGCCGTTCAGCAGCGGTCCGAGCTGTGTCTTGAGCGCGGCGAATTGCGTGCCGACGAGCCCGCCGCCGAACATCCGTGTCTTGAGTCCGACCTCGTTTACAGCGCGGACCATGCCTGCCGAATCGGGAGGATACGAAGCGAGAAAGACCAGGTCCGGATTGGTCGCCTGGATCGCGCGCACGATCGGTGAGAAGTCGACGGTGTTCGGCGGATAGCTCTTGTCGTAAACAATCTTCAGTCCGGTGCGCTTGGCCTGGGCACGTGCGCCTTCCAGCGCGAGCGCTGGATACTCGGCATCGGCGCCGACCAGCGCAACCGTCTGCGGCCTGGGATTGAGCGTCATCGCGACATCGAAAAAGCCCTGCGTCCACCCGATCGCAGGTTCCGGTCCCGCCGGCATGATCTGGAAGTAGCGGTCGTAGTTGAACTTGGAGTTGACGTTCAGGCCGAACAGCGCCATGAACGTCATGTTCCGCTGCATCATGATCGGCATCGCCGGTGCGATGACATTCGTGCCGTAGCCCGACACGACCAGATCCACCTTGTCGACGTCGAGGAGCTTGTTGTAGATGCTGGGGACCGTCGATGGATTGGTTTGGTCGTCGTAGTAGACCAGTTCCACCTTTCGGCCCAGCAGGCCCCCTCTCGCGTTCACATCCTCGGCCCAGATCTGCATCGAGATAAGCGCTGCCTTGCCGTTGCCGGCCAGCGGGCCAGTGAGACTCATGCCGAAACCGATCTTCAGCGGCTGCTGCTGCGCGTGAACCGACGCCGCGAGCAAGAGCAGGGCCAGTCCTGCCGACAACCACAGCGTGAGCTTTCTCATTGGTCGTTTCCTCCTCCAATCGCGTTGGCGATGCTTACACAGCGCTTTTGTGCCTGTCAATCGACGCGTCAATGCGCAAGCATTGCGGTGAGCGGATGCATCCGTCCGACGGCAGGACTCGAGCAGCTTCGTTTCATCTCGACTTCACCGGCACCTGGTCGCGGAACCAATCCAGGATCTGCTCGCCGGTCCAGTGCAGAACGCCGGGCTTGCCCAGCACATGGCGATACAGCGCTTCGAGGTATCGAATGCGATGCGGGACTCCCGAAACATAGGGGTGCACGCTGATCGCCATGATTCGGCGCGATACGGCGCTTTCCTCGTACAGCCGGTCGAACTGATCCCGTCCGCGGCGCAGCATCTCCTCGGCGTCATGGTGCTGTACGACCATCATCGCGATGTCGTTGACCTCGAGGGTGTACGGCACCGAGACTACGGGGCCGTGCGCCGTCGCGATGTAGACAGGCTGATCGTCCAGCACCCAGTCCGCGACGTACTCGATGCCTGCCTCGGCGAGGTAGTCGATGGTGTCGTAGGTCTCGGTGAGTCCCGGGCTTTCCCATCCGCGCGGAGGCTTGCCGACAAGCGCCCGAATCGCCTCGATCGTATCCCGAATCGCTGACCGCTGATCTTCGAGCTTGTGCATCGGCTGCTGCAGCCAGCCGTGGCCCATGAACTCCCAACCCGCGTCCCTGGCCGCCTGCGCAACGCGTGGGTAGCTCCGGCAGACCACGCCGTTGATCGCGAGTGTAGGAATGACGCGGAACCTCCGCATGCATTCGAACAACCGCCAGAAGCCGACGCGCATGCCGTATTCGTGCCATGCCCAGTTCGGCAGATCGGGCAGCAACGGCTGTCCCATCGGCGGCGACAGCACCGTACGCGGCATCGGCCGCTCGATACCCCAGTCCTCGACGTTGACAATGGTCCAAACGACCATGCGAGCGTCGTCGGGAAGTGCCAGCGCCGGGCGGTCGACAATCGCCGAGTAGGGGACGCGTTCGCGCGGCGTTCGCGGCAGACTCATGGCCGCAGGTGGAGCTCGATGTCGTGCAGGACAGGATCGCTGTCGCGCGCGACCTCGTTTTCGATCAGCGCGCCGCAGCCAGGGCAGAAGAACTGGCGGAACACCGGTCGGTCGTCGATATAGCGCCGATAGTCGCCGATATTTGGATTGGCTTCCGTGATAGCGGAGTCGCGCCGCGCGCAGCGATCCTTGTAGTTGCTGCGCGGGGGTCCGAGGTCTGCGGCGCAATGCGAGCAGGCCACGTGCATGCCGTCTTTCTCGCGGCGCAAGTCGAGGCTGTCGGTCAAATGCGAAACCACGGTGCCGCCGAGGCGCATGACTTTGCTACCCTTCTTGCGGTTCGCATCGCGCCGAGCCTCGCGAAGCTCGCGCGTCGCCGTGGCGTCAACGGACCCGTCATCGGTAATCTCGACGCCGTAGATCTCGCGCGCCGCGGCGAGCGAGATGCAGCGGCCCTCGAAGACGTCCGCGCGAACCTTTTCGGGATCGCGCTCGAGCGGATCTCCGAATCCGCCGGCGGCGGACCAGATGACGGCGTAGACGTCGCCCGGTTCCTGTCGGAAGTTCTCCTGGCGCAATCCGAGGGTGACCTCCTTCCCTTTCACGTCGGCGATGTCATCCGGAATCTGCCGCGCAGCGAAGCGCTCGAGAATATCGCTGCCGCGTTTGAATTTGTAGGCATTCGTGGCTGCGGGATAGCCGCCCATGAGTCCCGGCGAGGTGGGAATGGCATTGCCCGATGACAGCGTGTCGTGGGTGATCGAATCGGCGCGGTGGGGAATGAAGCATGATTCCGCCGACAGCCCGCCGCGATAACGCCCGGCGCCGCCCGAATCGACGACTTCCTTGCGATAGAGGAACAGCAGCGGGAACGTCTGCTCCGTGTGCTCGACGTTCGGCAGCTTGCAGATCGGTGTGCGCGACTGGCCGCCGGTCGAGATACCGTCGCCGGTCGCGAACGCGCCGATCGCGCCGCCGATCGGATCGACGAGAATGTACCCGTAACGCTCGCCCCACTGGTCGATGCCGCGAAAGATCGTCGCTGGCCACTGGCTGGTGCCGCCGATGCACATGATGTCTTTGCGCAGCTCCGCGTCGGAGTGGATCATCTTCGAGAGCACGTTGTACGCCGGGTAGAGTGATATCTCCATCGCCTGGATCGGCGCGGTGGAGACCGACGCCGGGAAATCGGCGCAGTTGAAGGTCCCGGGCGTCGGATCGAAATCGATATGGCGCAGCGCGCCGCCGACGCAGAAGTACTGGTCCCAGCAAAGGAGCTCATTGATTGCGACCATAATGGAGCCGCGCCAGCCCGAATACGTCGCGTTCATCGCCCCGTCTTGAGGAGCGGTCCCCTCGTTCTCGAACACAAGACGCGTCCCCCTCTTGCGCAACGTGAGCATCACGCGATGCGTGCGCCGGTCGCCCGGACGACAGCACTCGACGTAGGAGCGCTCGCGCCATACCCCGTCCGGAAGGCGCTTCAATTTTCCGAGAAACGCCGCTTCCGCGTTGTCGATAATGCGCATCATCACACCCTTGACCACTTCGGGGCCGTAGCGTCGGATCAGGACGTGGATGCGGTCGCGCGCGGTGATGTTGCCGGCGAGCTGGGCCCGAAAATCGAGCGCCACCGCCTCCGGCTTGCGCGAGGAGCGCAGGTACAGCTCCTCGATGTCGCGTCGGATCGCGTTGGCTTCGACGATCTTCACCGGCGGAATGCAGATTCCCTCCTGGAACGCATTCTCGGCGGAGCCGCAAAACGAAGACGGCGTAATCCCGCCCAGATCGTATTGATGCAGGCAATTGGTCACCCAGCAGAACAGCTCGTCCTTCCAGAACACCGGGCAGATCAGCATCACATCCTGCTGGTGAGCCGCACCGACCCAGGGGTCGTTGGCCAGAAACATGTCGCCGTCGCCGATCCCCGGATTCTCGCTTCGATATTCGAGCACCCATTTCACCTGGGTGTCGGTGACCCCGGACATGTACTGCATGTAGGGCCCGAAGTAGACGAACTCGCCGTCCTCGGTGAGGATCGATGGATTCAGGTCGAGCGCGTACATGGCGACCGGAGAGCCGGAGAGTCGCTGGATGGTCGCGCCGTGCTCCTCGTTCACGTGCCAGAGCGCGTGGCGAATGACTTCGTAGGTGATCGGGTCGATGCGCCGGGCTCGCTTGCGATGGAGCTTGAGCCGCGGCGAGATCGAGAGCTTCTTCGGAGGCACATAGCCCGTCTTCCTGCCGTCGAAGGTGACGTTCCTCGCGTTGCTCACCTTCGGCATGACACTCTCTCCGTGCTCGTCATTGCTCGGCAACTCAGGTGCGAAACGTGATCTCGAAATTGCCCAGCGCATCGAGCTTGAGCGCGCGGCCGGGATGCACAACCACGGTCGTATCGGTCGTTTCGACGACGGCGGGACCGGCGATCCGATTACCCGTGACCAGCAGAGCGCCGTCATAGATCGAGGTCGGCACCGAGCGTCTCAAGTCGCTCCAGTAGATGGTCCGCTTGCCCAGCCGCGCTTGGGGATCGACACGCGAAAGCGGCTTCATGGCTTTGGCAAGTCCCGGTCGCGCTGTGACCGCAGACGCACGCAGGCGCAAAGTAACGATTTCCTGTCGCGCTTCGCTGTACGACGAGCCGCGTCCGTAGAGCTGCTCGTAGCGCGCCGAGAACCTGCGGCGCAGCCCCGCCTCGAAGCTGCTCTTCAGACGCTTCTCGGGAAGCGGAACCTCGACTTCGTTGATCTGCCCGCGATGGCGCATGTCGAGCGAAAAGTGGAAGCGGCGACGCTCCGGCGCGATGCCGTCGCGCTCCATCTGAGCGTGCGCCTTCTTCTCCAGGGTCTCGAGCCCGCGGTTCACCCGCGAAGCGTCGAACGGGCTCGCCTGGATATCGACCTGTTCGTAGACGTGCAGGATGTCCGCGGAGGCCGCGCCAAAGGCGCACCACGAGGAAGCGATCGCCTTCTGCGGGACGATCACTTTCTGTACGCCGAGTTCGCGGGCGAATACCCCGGCGTGCACCGGGCCCGCGCCGCCGAACGCGAAGAGCACGAAGTCGCGGGGGTCGAAACCCTTCTCGACGGTCATCTTGCGGATGATGTCGGACATCTTGAACTCGGCGATGTGGGCGATGCCGCTGGCCGCTTCCATGAGCGGAAGCTTGAGCGCGTTGGCGACGTCCTGTACCGCCGCGGCAGCTTTCTCACGATCGAGCTTGATTCGTCCCCCGAGAAAATTATCAGGGTTGATCATGCCGAGCACGACGTCGGCATCGGTGACGGTCGCCGTGTTGCCGCCCTTGCCGTAGCACGCGGGGCCCGGATCGGCGCCCGCCGACTCGGGGCCGACCTGCAGTGTCCCCGTGCTGTGATCCACCCGCGCGAGCGAACCGCCTCCCGAGCCTATGGCGTGAATGTCGACCTTGGGCAGGAAGTATTCATATTGCGCCACGTTGGACACGAACGAATAGGCGGGTTCGTTCCCGAAGATGATGCCGACGTCGAATGAAGTGCCTCCCATGTCGGTGGTGATGATGTTCGGGCAACCCATGAGGCGACCGAGGTACTGCGTCCCGGTGACGCCGGACACAGGCCCTGAGTCCAGCGTCAGCAGCGGTGACTCCATCGCCTTGTCGACGGAGATCGAACCGCCTGCGCACTGGGCGATCTGCAGCGGCTGGACATAGCCTGACGTCCTCAGGCGGCGATCGAGATTTCCCAGGTACGCCGCCATCAACGGCCCGATGTAGGCGTTAAGCGCCGTGGCCGTGATGCGCTCGTATTCCCCCCACTTTGGCGCCAGGTCGACCGAGCAGGACACGAACACACGCGGTGCAAGCTCGCGGATCATGTCCTTCACGCGAAGCTCGTGGCGCGGATACTTGAACGACCAGAGAAAACATACGCCGATGGCCTCGACGTCCTGGTCGACGAGGCGCCGGATCGCCTGCTCGGCTTCGGACTCGTTGAGCTGAACGACAACGTCGCCGAAGCAGTCGACGCGCTCCGAAACCCCCTCAATGAGTCGTTTGGGGACGATCGGGTCGGGTTTCCGGCTTTCCGGGAAGTGCACGACCTTGCGGATATCGCGTGCGGTCACCCCGCGCGATCCGCGCATGATGTGGATGGCGTCCTCGTGACCGCGCGTCGTGATGAGCCCGACTCGGGCGCCCTTTCTCTGCAGGAGCGCATTGGTGCCTACCGTGGTTCCGTGTGTAAGCACAGCGACGCTGCGGCAGAACTCCTCGAGCGACAGCCCAAGGCGCTCGGCAGCCAAACGCATCGCGGCGAGCATTCCATCGGCGAAGTTCTCCGGCGTCGATGGACACTTGGTCGCCGCGATGCGGCCGCGACGGTCGAGCACAACGCAGTCGGTGAACGTTCCGCCGATGTCGACTCCGACGAGCAGACCGTTCATCGAGCCGGTTCGCGCCATCGAGTCCTCGGCGATTTACTTCCCGAACTCGAATGCATCATGCTCGTCGGTGTGCACCTGCACGCCCGTTCCCGCCGACTGCACGTCGCCGCTCACCATGTGCAAGCGATTGCCGACGACTGCCCCCGCCAATCCGTGCCGCGACACCGGCATTGACGGTAGGACGGTCCACGTGTTGGCCGCCGGATCGTACGCCTCCAGTGCACGGAAGGTGTACATCCTTTGCGCGTCCTGGCCTTCGCCACCGGTAACGTAAATGCGCCCTTCGTAGACGCCTGACGCCATCGCGCTGCGGGCCGAGGGCATTCGTGCGCGAGCGCTACCCCACGTATCCGAGACCGGATCGTATTCCTCGACGACGTCGAGGTTGCTACTGCCGGAGCTGATGAACGCCGCGCCGGTGCGGCCGCCGATCACGTAGATCTTGCCGTTGATGGCGCCGGCGGTCGCATGATTGCGCGGCGTCGGCATCGATGTCCGTGCTCGCCACGCGTTGGTGGCGGGGTCGTATTCCTCGACGATACCTACCGAGATATGCGGACGCGCCGGATGCACGGCCGTTTCCTTGGACCCCGGTGGCAGTGTCGCGCCGCCCATGACGAAGATCCTGTCTCCGGCGACGGCCGCGACCGGTGAGCCGCGCCGGGTCGGCATCGGCGCCAACGCTTTCCAGCTGTCCGTCGCCGGATCGTACTCCCAGACGTTGTCGATCGGGACCCACGCTGCCGGGCCCGAGGCTGGATACACGAAGCCGCCGAAGGCGTAAATCTTGCCGCGGTATTCCGCGAACGCCACGTGATGCGAGAGAAGCGGCATCGGCTTCTTCTTGGTCCACCTGTCGGTAGTAGGATCGTATTCGTAGACCATGCCGAGCGGCTTCCAACCGGGTGCCAGTCCGCAGAACACGTACATCTTGCCGCCCGCAGCGACGCCGAGCAGCTCCTCGGCGGGTTCGGGAAAGGGCGCAAGCTTGGTCCACTTGCCTTGGGCGTGGACGGTGGCAACCAAAGACAAGCCGATCGCCGCCGCGGCGAGCAGCAAGCGCGTCCAACGCGAAAGACCGCTCATCATCACCTCCTTGGCTTGATCTTGAGCAGGCGCGCCGCATTGGCGCCCTCGATCTGCGCGCGCTCGTCGCGCTTGAGTCGCGGGACGCCGCCGATGAAGGCGAGGGGATCATCGACCCCCATGTCGTACGGGTAGTCGGTACCGAGCAGCACGCGGTCGGCGCCGTATTGATCGACCATCTGGCGCAGCATGGCCGGATCGAAGGCGATGGTATCGAAATACATCTTTCTGAGATACGTCGAGGGGGCTTTCTTGATGACCGTCCGGCAATCGGAACGGGCCCGGTGGGCGTGGTCCATGCGCGCCCAGTAGTGGGCTAGGTAGCCACCCGCATGCGGGAGAACGATCTTGAGACGGGGGTTGCGCTGCAGGACGCCGTCGAAAATGAGATGGCTGGCCGCGATCGTCGTCTCCATGGGATTGCCGATGACGTTGTTGAAGTAATGGTCGACCAGTCGCCCCCCCTGGGTGAAGCCGATCGGGTGCATGAAGATGACGACGTCGAGCTCCTGCACCTTGGCGAAGAACTTCTCGAGACCGAGCCGCGGATCGGTGAGATCCTTGCCGTTCACGCTCGGATTGATTTCGACCCCGCGCAGGCCGAGCTCCTTCACGCAGCGCGTAAGCTCGGCCACCGCGAGATCGGCGTGTTGCAAAGGGACGGTACCGAGCGCGACGAACCGCTGCGGCCAGGTCGCGACGATTTCTGCAAGGCGATCGTTCACCGCCCGCGCGAGCTCTGACCCCAGCTCCGGATCGGTCCAGTAGTACGTCTGGTTGGGAGCCGGCGAAACCGCCTGCACGTCGATGCCCATGCGATCCATATCCCGGAGCCGTGTCTCGATGTCCGAGAGCTTGGAGCCCCTGTCCTGCATCTGCTTGGCGTTCACGTTGCGCGTGAAGTCGTTGGCGAACTGAACCAACGGGTCGTATTGCGCCGGGTTCAGAGGGGAGACCTTGGCGGCGACAGCTGGATTGAGATAGTGGCAATGGATATCAACCCGAAGGCTCCTCCCTTTGCGATCGCGCACCGTTGCCGCCGAAGTGCTGCTCGCGAGCTTGGCGGCACGCCGAGGCCGAAGCGGCGAGGCGGCGTGTCCGGCATGCGCGTCGGAGCGATGAGGTGTTGCACAGGAGAACATCATGAACTCGTTCCTCCAGCGAATGGGACTTTGCCTACGAAACGCCGAGGTGTTGTCTTATCAGGACGTGGTCGTTCCGAACGTCGGCAACAGCGCCGGTGAACACGACGCGTCCGGTGTTGAGCAGCACGACATCGTCGGCGAGACCGAAGGCCAGATTTACATTCTGCTCGACCAGCAGGATCGATTGGCCATCCTGCTTGAGCCGCGCAATGGTGCGGCCGAGCTCGGCGACGATGACCGGCGCAAGCCCTTCCGATGGCTCGTCCATCAGCAACACGCGCGGATTGCCTATCAGCGCGCGGGCGATGGCGAGCATCTGCTGCTCGCCGCCTGAAAGCGATCCGGCCGCGTACCGCTGTCGAGCTGCCAACGGCGGGAAGAGCTCGAAGAGCCGATCCATCGTCCACGCCTGTACCGCTATTCGCCGCTTGCGTTGCGCGACCAGCAGATGCTCTCGCACTGTGAGGCTGGGAAAGACACGCCTCCCCTGCGGCACGAAGCCGACCCCTTTGCGCGAGATCGCCTCCGGGGCCAAGCGTGAGATCGATTCGCCGGACAATCGTATATCGCCGTTGCGCGGCGCCAGAAAGCCGACGATGGCATTCATGCAGGTCGTCTTGCCGGCGCCGTTGCGACCGAGAAGCGCGAGCACGCGGCCCGGATTGAGCGCAAAGGAAACGCCGTGGAGAACGTGGCTCTCACCGTAAAGTGCGTCGACGCTCGAAAGCGAAAGCGCTGCGACCGTCGACTCGGCTGTCGTCCCGGTTGTCGACTCAGGTGCCAAGATAGACCTCACGCGTCCTCGGGTCCGCGACCACTTCGCCTCGTGTGCCCTCCACGATGACCTTGCCGTAGTGAAGCACAGTGACTCGCTCGGCAAGATCGAGCGCGGTGTCCATGTCGTGCTCGATCATGACGACCGTCACGTCAGGCGGAATACCTTGGATCAGCACCTTGATGCCCGACCGCTCCTCGGGCGAGAGTCCGGCGAGCGGCTCGTCGAGCAGCAGGAGTCTCGGCCGCTGCGCGAGCGCCATCGCGATTTCAACCCGTCGCTTTTCACCGTAGGAGACCTGTGCAATGGGCAGCGCCGCGCGCTCCTCGAGGCCGACCAGTCCCAGGATCCGGCGCGCTTCTTCGTATAGGCCGGCTTGGCTCGCGAGGGGCCGCAACGCATCCCAGCGCGACTTCAACAGGCCGAGGAGCGAGAGCACGACGTTGTGTTCGAGCGAGTCCTTGGGGAAGAGCGTGATGATCTGATAGGTCCGCGCCAAGCCGCGATGCGCTCGCTCGTGCGCCTTGAGCCGCGAGACCTCTTCGCCGAACAAGCGGATTGCGCCGGCATCCGGTCGCAAGTCGCCGGTGATGAGATTGAACAGCGTAGTCTTGCCCGCGCCGTTCGGGCCGATGATGAGGCGCCGCTCACCCGCCGCGACCTGGAGCGAGACGTCGTTGGTCGCTGGCAGCCCACCGAACGCCTTTCTCAAGCCGTCGAGCTCAAGTGCAGGCGTCATTTTCGTCCCAGACGCGCCCACCACCGGCGCACCCCCGGCACGACACCGTCCGGCATGAAAATAACGATCAATACGAAAACCAGGCCGAGCAGCATGTTCCAGCGCTCCAGATACGCGGACACATAGTTCTTGAGCGTCAGAACGATCGCGGCGCCGACAACCGGCCCGGCCAGGGTTCCCGCTCCGCCGGCGATCACGCTCAGCAGAGCTTCCGCCGACACGGTGAGAGACAGCGTCGTCGGATGGATGTACTTGTGATAGTAGACGAACAGAAGTCCCGCGACCGCGCCCCAGAACCCGGAATAGACGAAAGTGATCCAGCGCACGCGCCAGACATCGTGACCGAGCGCGGCCATGCGCCGTGGCTCGTCGCGCGTGCCGCGCAACGCAGCCCCGAACGGCGAGGCAACGAACTTGGCGATCAGCCACAACGCGACGATCACGACCAAGAGCGCAAAGTAGTAAAACGCCGCGGGCTTATCGAGACTCAAGCCGAACGGAGCCGGTCGCGTCAGGCCGGACAGCCCATTGTCTCCGTTGGTCACCGAGGACCAGCGATACGCCGTGCCCCACAGCACCTGCGACAGTGCGAGCGTGATCATGAGGAAGCCGAGGCCGCTTGCGTGCAACGCGATCCAGCCGAAGATCCCGGCGATCACCGTAGTCAGCAGCAGAGCGAGGGGAGCGGCGGCGGCGTGTCCGAGCCCCATCCGCAGATAGAGCCATGCCGAGGTATACGCAGCGAGACCGACCCATGCCGCGTGACCCAGCGAAACTAGGCCGCCGTAACCGACGAGGAGATTCAAGCTTGCAGCAAATACCGCAGCGATGAATATCTGGCTGGCGAGGTTGACGTAGAAGTCGCCCGCGAAAAGAGGGAAGGCGACCAGCATCAGGACAAAGAGCGTCCAAGCGAACCGCTTCACGTACGCTGCCTTCCAAACAATCCGCGCGGGCGGAAGGCGATCACCGCGATCATGGGGAGGAACAGGATGACGTACGCGAGATCAGGGAGCAGCGCCGAGCCGAAGGTATAGATGGATGCAATGATGAAACTCCCGACAAAGGCGCCGAGCAGGCTGCCGACGCCGCCGAGGATAACCACGATGAGCGCGAGTGGCAGCATGTCGGCATCGAGCCCCGGGTAGGCGGACATGATGGGTCCGGCGATCACGCCACCCGCACCCGCAAGCGCAGCGCCGAGGCAGAACACGAAGGAGAACAGCTTGGATACCGGGATGCCGACGGCGCGCGCCATGGGCATGTCGTCGACGCCGGCGCGAATCATTGCCCCGAGCCGCGTCCGATCCATGAGCAGGTGCAACGCGATGGCGGTGAAGATTGCGATGCCCAGCACGACCAGCCGATACGCCGGAAACGTGATGCTGCCCAGGATAAGCGGCCGTTGCAGCGACGGTGGCGGAGCCAAAGGGATGGGGTCGCCGCCCCAGATCACGAGGCAGAGATCGGCGACGATGAAGGAAACGCCAAGCGTCACCAACACCTGCCCGAGCGCATTTCCCGTGAGCGGCCTGAGGATCAGGCGCTCGAACAGTCCCCCGAACGCGGCGACCGCGAGTCCACCGAGCAGCGCGGCAAGCCACAGGTTGGGGACGATCTTCAGCACGGTGACGCCGAGATAAGCCCCAAGCATGAACAGCGACCCGTGCGTGAGATTCGCGATGCGCATCAAGCCAAAGATCAGCGAGAACCCAGCCGCCAGAAGAAACAGCAGGCCGCCAAGCGCGAGGCTGTTCAGCGTTTGAATGATCCAGAACTGCATCCCGGAACTCGTATCGTCGCGGTGCGCCCGGTCACGCCGCAGTGGCTTGGCCTCGCGCGGCGGTGATCATGGTTCCAGGTTCTTCGCCGGGGGCCAGTCCCGCGAATACACGGGATTCTTCAGGAACTCCTTCTCGTCGTAAACCCAGAACTGGCTCACGTCCGGGTAGATGTAGATCACGGTATTGACGAGACGCCCCTCCTTGCGCTCGATTTTGCGAATGTAGACGTTGCCCACGATGTTGCCGTACAGGTCGAACGACACCGGCCCGCGTGCCGTTTCGGTCTTGATCGCGCGCAGCGCTTTCATGAAGGCATGCTTGTCCTCGATCTTGCCATTGACCGCTTCCAACGCGGCCTGGAGCACGCCGCCCTCGACATAGGTCGCGGCGGCGTAGAAGCCGGGGTCGTACTTCCATTCACTGCGGAACGCCGCGGCAAATTTCTTGTTGATCGGATTGCTCAATTCGGCCGAGTACCAGCAGGCGGTGACGATGCCGAGCGCCTCGTCGCCCATGTTGCGCAGGACCGCCTCGTCGAATGCCGTCATCCCGCCGACGACATTGATCTTGCCCTTGAGGCCGTATTCGTTGAACTGCTTGTACCAGCGGAAGCCGTTCGATCCGGCGAACCCCAAGAAGATGGCGTCGATGTTGGTCTTGAGCTGGGCAAGGTACGTCGCATAGTCGGGCACGGTCAAAGGCGGGAACATCTTCTGCACGATCTTGCCGCCCTCGTCTTCGAACACGCGCTGGAAGCCTGCGCACATCTCGTGCCCGTAGGCGATGTCGTCGGCGATGGTCGCCATCCGCTTGTACTTGAGTGTCTTGTAGCAATAGTCCGCCAGAGCCTGTGCGCTTTGCGACGACGTCGACGTGCCGCGCACGAACCACGGGTTGGGATTGCGCTGCGTCATGTCCTCCGCGGCCGCGACCGAGAGCGTGGGGAGCTGCTGCTGGCGGATATAGTCGTCGGCGGCGAGCGCTTCCGCGGCAGCGAGCGGCCCGATCAGGACCTGGATCTTGTCGCGCTCGACCAGCTCCTGCAGCTTGGTCCGCGCTTGCGCCGGCACTCCGGCGCTGTCGGCCACGAACAACTCGACTTTGCGTCCGGCCAGGGTATTGTTGCGTTCGCGCAGGAACAGCGTGAGGGCGCGCTCCATGTCAATGCCGCCGGAGGCGAGCGGACCCGTTTTGACCGTCATGAGTCCGATCCGGATAGGTTCATTCTGAGCGCGCGCGAACCGCGGCATACCGAACGCGGCAACGCCGAGACCGCTGCTCGCCGCTCTGACGAATCGTCTACGCGTGAAAGTCATCGGATTCCCCCTGAGGTCTGAGGCTAGTGAGCCGGCGCCTTGGGTGCGTCCGGCTGCTTGACCGGTTGCGAGCGATCAAAGGCGTCAATTTTCATGCATTCCTGGAAGATGCGCATGACCGTGGGTGCGCTTGTGGTGGCGACGTTGAAATACCCGGCCGCGAACACCTGTCCAGCAAGGCAAATGTCGGCAAACGTCGGCGCGTCGCCATGAGCGAAGCGCCCCGTCTCGCGCTCCTTCGCAAGGCGCGCTTCCAGAGTTTCGAGCCCCAGCAGCGTCCAGTGTTGCAGCCAGTGATTGCGCGCGGCTTCGTCGAGTTGCATCTCGCGCTCGAGATAGCTGCGAATGCGCGGCACGATCAACGGGTGGGCATCGCACGCGACCATCAGCGCCAATCCACGCACGCGCGCGCGGCCGCGGGGGTCACGCGGCAGCAGCGGGGGCTCGGGATGCGTTTCTTCCAGATATTCGAGAATCGCCATCGACTGGAAGAGCGGAGCTCCATCGTCGATCATCAGGGCCGGCACCACCGATTGCGGGTTGACTGCCTTGTAGTCGCTGCCATGCTGCGCGCCATGCAGCAGATCGACCGACACCTGCTCGACTTTCACCCCTTTAAGCGCCAGCGCGACGCGCACCCGATAGGTCGCCAGCGACCGCCAGAATCCGTAGAGTTTCATCCTCAATCCTTAAGCGATGTTTCGTCACCATCTGGCCGGGATCACCGGTACGAGCACGTAGGGCGCGTGTGCGGACCCGAAGTGCAGCGTGGTCCTCCCAGCAAAAATCGAGGCGGGACGATCGCGCGGGTCGTCGTGCAGAAACGGGCCACAGCCGCGCAGCTCGTTCTTGAAGTTCGACAGCCGCGCTCCGGTTGACCTGCCCCATTCGTAGTCGCGACCGCGCACCGTCAGCGCGACCCGATAACCAGGCGGCACCACGATCGAGGTCGGCCACAGCTCGATGTCGAGCGCGACCACCTCGCCAGGCGAGAGTGCCTGCAATTCGTCATGTGCGTGATACGGGCGGCACTCGGTCGTGAGCGCCGGATCGAGCTTGCGGTGGGACGCTCGTAGCCAGCCTTGCGCGATCGGCGTGTGCGGATCGATCGCGCCCATGAACACCAATTCCCGCAGGTCAGGGGAAAACACGCGGAACACGACGAACACATCCGCATCGGCGGTGGACGACGATACGAAAAGGCGTGTCGCGAGCGGACCGGTGATCTCGGTCTCGCTGGCGAGAGGCGCGCTCAGAAAAGTCACGCCGTCGCCCTGGGCATCAAACGTCGCGGTCGCCGCTGCCGGCGCGGCTTCGCGTCGGAGCTGGTGCGCGATCGGGTCGAGATAGAACCGCGTCCATTGCGTCCGCGCGATCGGCCACTCGTCCTCGTGACGCTCGACAAAGCGATCGACGTGGCGCACCTGGAGCTGAACCCGCGACTGCTTCGCCCAGCCGTTGTCTTCGCCCTTGAGAAAGTAGTCGAAGAAGCGCTTCTGGAGCGTGACACCGTAATCGGTGTAGAAGTGGGTCCAATGCTCGAGGCCGTGCGCCTCCAGCCACTTGTGCTTCGACGCCGCGCGCACGAAGCCCTCGAAATTGCCACGGGGGTGAAGCCCCTGTCCGCCCCAATTGGCTGCGGACAGAAACGGCACCGTGACCTTCTCCCACACCGGCGAGCGGGCGCGATGATATTCGTCATCCAGGGCATGCGCTCGTATCTGCTCACCGAAATCGCAGCGATTGCGACTAAGCTCGCTGTCGGAGAGCGTCTCGTCGCCGCACACGAGCCGCCCGCTGGCGCGGCTTCTCGGTCCGCGCTCACCCCGACCGTACTGCACGGTCGTCACCTGCATGTCGTACCAATTCTCCCAGAACGTGCAGAGGATGCCGCCGTGGTGGGTCATGTCGCGATACCAGTCCGCGGCGCCCTCCCAGATGCACATCGCGGCCAAATGCGGCGGCTGCAGCGAAGCGACATGCCACTGGTTGATGCCGTAATACGACACGCCGCTGAGACCGATCTTTCCGCTCGACCATGTCTGCACGCCGGCCCACTCGATGCAGTCGTGCAAGTCGCGCGTTTCGCGTGGCGAGAAATGATCGATGAAGCCCGGCGAACGGCCCGCGCCGCGGGAGTCGACCCGTACGCAGACATAACCGTCGGGGACCCATTTCTCGGGATCGACCACCTCCCAGTTCTGATATCGGTTGCTCGACCCGTGCGCAACGTCGGGATGCTCCGCGACCATGCGCTGCCATGCGCTGGGATAGCCATCCTGAAAGGCGAGTCCCTTGGCATAGGGGCCGTAGCTCAACAGCACCGGGTAGCGGCCCTGCGCGGTCGGACGGAATACATCGGCGCGCAGAGTGACGCCGTCGTCCATCGCGATTGGCATGTCCCAATCGACGCGCAGTCCGTCCGGCGTCGGCGACCCCACGGATTCTCCTCCTTCGGAGCTAGGACAACGACCCACCCGAAGCGTTGCTGCGATTCATTTTGGTTATCGCGCCAATTTGACGCCTAGGCTTGGGACGTGTCAACGTAAGTGCGAGGCATAACGCAAACAATGGAGGTGGCATTGAAAATCGGTATCGCGGGGACCGGCCGCATGGGCGCGGCGATGGCCACGCGTTTGCTCGCTTGCGCGCATTCGCTGAGCGTCTGGAACCGCACGGCGCAGAAGACCGAGGCATTGGCCAAGGCCGGCGCGAACGTGGCCGCGACACCGCGCGAGCTTACGACCCCCGCCGACGTCGTGATCACCATGCTGACCGATGCGGCGGCGATCGACGCTACGTATCGCGGCCCGCAAGGGCTGCTCGCGGGCGAGGTGCGCGGCAAACTCTTCATCGACATGAGCACCGTGCGTCCGGAAGTCGAAAAAGCTCTGGCGCACAGCGTCAAGGAAAGAGGCGCCGCACTCATCGAATGCCCGGTCGGCGGGACGGTCGGTCCGGCGAAGGAGGGCAAGCTGTTCGGTTTCGTGGGCGGCGAGGCTGCCGACGTGGAACGCGCTCGACCGCTGCTCAACGACTTGTGCCGTCGCGTCGAGCACGTCGGAGCGATCGGCGCGGGGGCGAGCGTGAAGCTTGCCATCAATCTGCCGTTGCTCGTCTACTATCAGGTGCTTGGCGAAGCGCTGTCGTTGTGCCGAGACGTCGACATCGATCCGGCACGGCTCATCGACATCTTTGCCGATACCTCGGGCGGACCGAACATGCTCAAGGTAAGGGGCGCCACGATCGCCGCCGCGCTGCACGGGAAGGAAACCGCCGCGGTCACGTTCGACGTGAACCTGGTCCGCAAGGACATGCGCACGATGCTCGACGAAGCTGCGGGCCTGAGCGTTCGCCTTCCACTGACGGCGCACGCGCTCGAACGTTACGACGAGGCGGCGCGCAACGGCCTCGGCGCCAGCGATGCCACCATGCTTCCGGCCTTTTGGTTACGGCATGGCCAAGCGTAAAGGTTCGCTCCGAAATCAGTCTTCGACCTTGATACCCGCCTCCTTGATGAGCTTCTCGTACTTGGCTTTTTCAGTCTTGATGTAGGCGTCCAGCTGCTCGGGGCTGCCGCTCACGGCATCGACGCCGAGCGAGGCGAACTTCTCCCTGATTTCGGCTTGCTGCATCACTTTCACGAGATCGTCGTGGAATTTCGCCGCGATCGCCTTTGGCGTGCCGACGGGCAGGAGAACCCCCCACCAATTGACCGCGACCAGTCCGGGGATGCCGGATTCGATGCAGGTGGGGATGTCGGGCGCAAGCGGACTGCGCTCGGGGCCGGTCGTAGCGAGCGCGCGCAGCTTGCCCGCGCGGATGTGCTGCATCACGGGCAAAGCATCCGAGAACACCATGTCGACGTGTCCGGCCAAGAGATCGTTGACCGACAGGATGCCTCCCTTGTACGGGATGTGCACGATGTCCACGTGAGCCAGGCTCTTGAGCATCTCTCCGCTCATGTGAGCGATGCTTCCCGAGCCTCCGGAACCGAAGTTGAGCTTTCCGGGGTTTGCTCTTGCATAGGCGACGAGTTCGCCCAGCGTCCTGGCGGGAGAGTTCGGATTGACGACCAGGATGTTCGCACCCGTCGCAATCAAGGATACCGGGACGAAGTCGCGCTCGACGTCATAGGGGACCTTCGACAGAATCGGATTGATCACGGCGGGGCCCAGGTTCGCGATGACAAAACTCGAGCCGTCCGCTGCCTGGTGGCTCGCGTACTCCATCCCGATGGAACCGGCGGCGCCGGCTTTGTTTTCGACAATGACGGGTTGACCCCAGAGCCCGGCGAGCCTTTCCGCAAGGATCCGTGCCATGAGGTCCGAGCTGCCCGCAGGAGGGTAAGTGACGATGAGCTTGACTGGCTTGGATGGATAACCCTGGGCGAGCACGATGCTTGCGGACCATGCGAAGCACAAGACGAAGCCCAGGAACAGCGATCGAACGATGCGCACGACTTCCTCCATGCCCTTCGAAGGCGGCAAGGCCCTTGGCTTGCATTTTGTGGGAAACTGACCGAGATGAACACTGCTCCCGATCTACACGCATCCCGCGACCGGGCGTTGTCGTTCAACATGCAACTGGTCGCGCATCACGATCTTTCCGGCTTCGGCGGCATCGGCGAAGGCATGGCGATGCAGCTTGCGTCGGACGGCCGACGCATCCTGTGGCTGGCGCACGAGTCGGCGCCGAAGAATTTCACCGGTGTCGACGTGACCGATCCTGGCGCACCTCGAGTCGTCGTTCAGACAGAGCTGCCGCACGCGAAGGTGCGCTCGAATTCGCTCGACGTTGTCGGCGACACGATGGCGGTCGCTTATCAGGTTCAAACCCCCGGGGCTAAGCCAGCGGGATTCGAATTGTTCGACGTCGCCGTTCCCGAGAAGCCCAGGCTCATCACGCATTTCGACGCTTCCGGCCCGCACTCGCGGGGCGTCCACGCCTTGTGGTTCGTCGACGGCGAATTCGTGCATATGGCGAGCGGCGCCGCGGATTTCCAGCCACGGCATCTGTTCGACGATCAGTTCTATCGCATCATCGACGTCCGCAAGCCCACGGCGCCGGTCGAGGTAGGGCGCTGGTGGCTGCCCGGCACGCGCGAAGGCGACGACGCGCCGCCGCCGCAACGCCTCGACTCGAAATTCGACGCCGGGTTTCGCGCCCACAACACCAACGTCTTTCCGCAGCGTCCCGACCGCGCCTACGTCGGATACATCGATGGCGGAGCGTTGATCATCGACATCGCCGATAAGGCGCATCCCAAGCTGATCGGCCGCTGGCGCAATTCGCCTCCGTTCAACGGCTTCACGCACACCGTGCTGCCGCTCTTCGACCGCAACCTGCTCGTCGTCAGCGACGAATGCATCAAGGACGACGGATTCGACTGGCCCAAGCTCGTGTGGGTGCTCGATGCGCGGGTGGAGACCAATCCGGTGCCGATCAGCACCTTGCCGCCCGCGCCGCACAGCACATTCGCGCGCCGCGGCGGCCGCTTCGGCGCGCACAACCTGCACGAGAACCTCCCGGTACCGACTTCGTGGCGCTCGGAGCAGATGGTCATCGGCACCTTCTTCAACGCGGGAGTTCGCGCATACGACATCGGCGATCCGTACCGGCCGGAAGAGGTCGCGTACTACGTTCCCGCGGCGCCGACGTTGTCGCGCGCGGGTGCGATCCAGTTGAACGACGTCTATGTGGATGATCGACGCGTCATCTACACCGTGGACCGCTTCGTCGGCGGTCTCTACATCCTCGAGATGACGCTCTGACAACCGCCTCGGTCCATCGCGCTTCGCCCGCAGCCGACCCCTTGGCAAGCCGTCTGCCGGTCACGGTCATCACCGGGTTTCTCGGTAGCGGCAAGACGACGCTGTTACGCCGCCTGGTGCGCCATCCGGCGATGCATCGGGCCGCGGTGATCATCAACGAGTTCGGTGACGTCGCCATCGATCATGAGCTTGTAGCGGGGTCGTCCGAACAGACGACCCTGCTCGGCAACGGCTGCCTGTGTTGCACCTTGCGCACCGATTTGCAGGAGACGCTGCGCGAGCTGTTCGTCAAGCGGCGAACCGGCGAAGTAATCGACTTCGATCGCGTGTTCATCGAGACCTCTGGCCTCGCGGACCCCGTCCCCGTATTGCATACGCTGCGAACGGACGGATTGCTGGGAGCGCAGTACCGGCTCGACGGTGTCGTTACCGTTGTCGACGCGGTCAACGGCATGGGCGAACTCGACACGATACCGGAGGCGGTGCGGCAGGCGGCCGTGGCAGATCGTCTCGTCGTCACCAAGACTGACATTGCGGAGGGCGATGCCGTCGCCCGACTGCGGCAGCGACTCGCGGCGCTGAATCCCTTCGCGTTATGCACAACCGCGGTCGAGGGCGATATCGACCCGGCGCTGCTCGCGAACATCGCCCCACGAGCCGTGACGGCACAACGTGAGGAGCTGGATCGCTGGCTCATTCCGGTCCCGAATGCAAACGCCTCGACCGGGACGGGCACGTCGTCACGGGTCGCACCGGCTTCCGTAGCACACGATGTGGCGATCCGCTCGTTCTGCCTGTGGTTCGATACGCCCTTCAAGTGGGAAAGCCTGAACGCAGCGCTTCGGGCCTTGAGCGAACTGCGTGGACCGGACCTGCTGCGAGTCAAGGGGATCGTCCATGTGGAAGGGGAGGCGGGCCCTGTCGTCCTGCAGGGAGCACAACACATTTTTCATCCGCCGGTGACGCTCGAAGCGGGCCACGACACCGATCCTCGTTCGCGCATCGTGTTCATCGTGCGCAACATCACTCGCCCAACCATCGAAAACCTATTCGCTGCGGTCGAGGCGCTTGGGGCAACACCGACACCCTAGTCCTCCAGCGCGCAACCACTCCAGGGGAAATCAGCATGCCCACACGAGAGGCGATCGGCGTCATCGGGCTCGGCATCATGGGCTCCGCGATGGCGGCCAACATCCTCGCCGCTGGATTTCCGGTGCTGGGCTACGACGTGCGGGGCTCCCGCTGCACCAGCTTGACCAAAGCTGGCGGTCGAGCGACGCGGAGCGCGCGCGATGTGGCGAACCGCGCCTCGGTCGTGATCACGTCACTGCCGACGGCGCAATCGCTGCACGATGTCGCCGCCGAGCTTGCCGTCGCCGGACAGCGCGGTCAAACCGTCGTCGAGACCAGCACCCTGCCGATCGGCGTGAAGCAAGAGGCACGGGCGCTCCTCGCCCGTCGCGGCGTCATCCTGCTCGATTGCCCGTTGAGCGGTACCGGAGCGCAGGCGAGAGTCAAGGATCTCGTGGTCTATGCGAGCGGGGCGCGCAGCGCGTATCGCCGTTGCGTGCCTGTCCTGGAGGCGTTCGCGAGGGCGCACTATTTCCTGGGGCCGTTCGGCGCCGGATCGAGGATGAAGTTCGTGGCCAATCTGCTGGTGGCGATTCACAATGTCTCCACCGCGGAGGCGCTGGTGCTGGGCATGAAAGCCGGACTTGACCCGGCCACGATGGTCAGTGTTCTGGGGGACGGGGCCGGCTCGTCGCGCATGCTGCAAGTGCGCGGGCCGATCATGGTCAAGGGGGATTACTCGGCTGCCGCGATGAAGGTGCGCGTCTGGCAAAAGGACATGACGATCATTGGCGAGTTCGCGCGGGAACTCGAATGCCCGACCCCGCTGTTTGCGGCCACCACCGCCGTTTACAACGCGGCGATGGCGCTCGGGTTCGAGGACGCGGATACGGCGTGCGTTTGCGCGGTGCTGGAGAACTGGGCCACTATGCGCCGCCGCGCCTGATCGTGGAGCGTTCGTTGCTCATACAAGCCTGCCGACCCGTGCCTCGAGCAGCGACCAGGCGTTCGCCCCGTAAATCCCCTTCCATCGTTCGTAGAAGCCGCCCAGTGGCTTGCGAAATCCGCGCGTGTCCGCTTCGTTGACGATCATCCCTTTGCCGCGGAGCGCCTCGAGCGCCTCCGCATTGAGCTTCGCGATGTCCTCGCGCTGGGCAAGGGCCGCGGCCTCGGCATGCTTGTTGACGATGGCCTGAACATCGGACGGCAGCGCCTTCCACGCTTGCGCGTTGGCAGTCAGCGTGAACCCCGACCACCAGTGGTTGGTGATGCTGAGATAAGTCTGCACTTCGTAGAGTTTCAACAGCAGGATCAGTCCGAGCGGGTCGGTCTGGCCGTCCACCGTGCGATCCTTGCAGACCTGATACAGCTGACTCAGCGTGAACGTCATCGGCTTGGCGCCGAGCGTTTCAAAAAAATCGACCGTCATCTTCTGCACCGGGGTGCGGATCTTCATGCCGGCCAGATCGTCGACCGTGCGGATCGGCTTGGTGCTGGTCGTGAGGTGGTGGAAGCCGTTGTCGAATCCGCGGCGGAACGCATAGACGTCCTTGGCCATCAACTCGCCCCGGATGTATTCGCCGAGATCGCCATCGAGCGCGGCGAATACTTCCGGGGGACTGTGGAATATGAACGGCAGGCCCGGCATCTCGGTTACCGGTACGAGCGGCCCGAAGACGTTGCCGGCCATATACATTTCCATCTCGTTCTTCTGCAGCATCGCCAGCATGACGTTGTCGGATCCGAGCTTGCCAGCCGGATAGATTTCGATTTGCATCCGGCCGCCGGTCTCGACGTGGATCCTGTCGGCCATCTCTTTGAGGCGGATGTAGTTCGGACTTTCCTCCGGCTGGCTCATGCCAAGCCGATACCGAATGTCCGCCGCCGCCCTGGTTTGGGTGCTCGCCAGCATCGCTGCCGCAGCGCTGCCCATCAGAAAACGGCGCCGAGAAAATTTGTTCGTACCATCGGACGATTCCCTCATGGCATCCCCCTTTCGCCGGGGTCTCGACTGACATCCCTACGAACGCGAGCAATGCGCCTCCGTAGCCGCCATTAGCGCGGCGTCGCGTCGCCACCCTCGACGATGACGTTCTCGACGATTCCCGCACCGCCGCGTCGCCACGTGGCGGCCTCGCGATAGGCCGCAGACTCGAAGCAGGCGATCGCGGCCTCCATGGTCGGAAACTCGATCACGACGAAACGGTGAAAGGTTTGCGGCCCTTCCATGATCCGGTATCGCCCGCCTCGCGCAAGCACTTTGCCGCCGTGCTGCGCGATGATGGCGGGAACGAGGTCGGTGTATTTCTTGTATTCGACGGGGTCGTTGATCTTCGCGCGGGCGATCCAGTAGGCGGCCATGAGGGAACTCCGTCGAGCTATCGAACGCGAGGGGCTCCGTCGAAGATATCGATCATGACCGCCCAGGTCACGGGTGCTAGGTGCGTCTGTCCCGGCTACAGTCCCGCACGATTCCTGCCCTTGACCTCGCGGTTGACCACGTTGACCGGCCACTCGCCCAGAAGCACGCGGCGAACTTCCTGCGGTGCTCCGGCCTGGAGTGCAACCAGTGACTGCTCGCTGTACCACGCTACGTGCGGGGTGATGATGACGTTGTCGCGCTCGCGCAAGGCGTGATCCTTGGGGAGTGGCTCCGGGTCGGTCACGTCGAGCGCGCAGCCGGCGATCGCACCTGCATCGAGCGCGCGTACCAGGGCATCCGTGTCGACGACGGGGCCGCGCGAGCAGTTGATCAGAAACGCGGTCGACTTCATGCGCGCAAGGGCATCGTCGTCAATCATCTTGCGAGTCTGCGGCGTAAGGGGAGGATGCAGCGACACGAAATCCGTTTGCTTCAGCAGCTGGTTGAGCTCTGCCTTCTTGCCTGGAACGCCGACTTGTTCCTCGACGACCAGCGGATCGGCAAACAAGATCCGCATGCCAAAAGCCGCAGCTCGCGTGGCGACCCGCCGCGCGATGTTTCCGAAGCCGACGAGTCCGAGGGTCTTGCCCAAGATCCGGTCTATCGGTTTCCCGGCAGCGACTTCCCAGCGAGCGCCTCGCACCAGGCGATCGTAAACCGCGACCTTGCGCGCGCACGCGAGCACGAGCGCCAGCGTATGCTCGGCCACTTCGTCGACGCAGTACGTCGGATTGTTGGTGACGATGATGCCGGCCCGCGTCGCGGCATCGAGGTCTATGGTATCGACGCCGATCCCGTAGCGGGCGATGATCCTGCATTGGCGCATGCGCGCCATCACCTCCGCCGTAATTGGTCCGGCGTAGGTGTTGAGAAGCGCATCGCAATCCTCTGCCTGCGCCACGAACTGGTCCGCATTCTTGGCCTGGAGCGGGACGAGATCGGCCAGTCCCTCCAGCGTTTTCTTCTCGACGTCCAGCGAGTCCCAGACGTAGTCGGTAAGAACGACTTTTGCTTTGCCGGCCATGTCGAAGCCTCAGGCGTAGACCTCGGGATTCCAGCAGTTGGGCGGCCGCCGGCCCTCCACCACCGCGGCGATATTATCGACCACCACATGGGCCATCGATTCGCGCAGCTCGGCGACGGCGCTGCCCAAGTGCGGAGTGAGTAAGACGTTGGGCATTTCGAGCAGCGCTTGCTCGACCAGTGGCTCGCGTTCGAACACGTCGAGCGCAGCGCCTGCGATGCGCTTCTCGCGGAGCGCCTCGACCAGTGCCCGTTCGTCGACGATCGGCCCCCGGGAAGAGTTGACCAGGAACGCGCTGGGTTTCATGAGGCCGAGTTCACGCGCACCGATCAAGTGGATGGTTTCGGGCTTGAGTGGGGCGTGCACGGAGACGAAATCCGAATCGGCGAGCAGCCGATCCAGCGGCACGTAGTCGAGCCCCAGCTCACGCTCCACGGTCTCGGGGATTCGCCGTGGACCCCAGTAGAGCGTTCGCATCGAGAACCCGTGCGCGCGTCGCGCGACCGCGCGCCCGATCCGGCCGCCGCCGCCGACGAGCCCGATGGTCTTCTCCCACACGCCGGCCCCCATCAGGCGCATCGACTGAGCACCGGGGAAGATGCCCGCGCGCACGAGCCGATCGCCTTCGACCACTCGCCGTGCGACGGCGAGCAGGAGCGCGAAATGCAAATCGGCCGTTGCCTCCGTTACGACCGGCGGAATGACGGTCACCGGGATCCTTCGCGCCGTGGCCGCCGCGACATCGATATCGGACGGCGTGATTTTCATTGTGGCGATCATGCGCAGGGCCGGGCTGGCTGCGATCAGCTCCGCGCCGAGACGATCCGGCAGGAGGCAGAACAGGATGTCGTGCCCGCGCAAGGCAATGGCGAGCTCGCTTTCGGTCATGAGGTGCACGGCGTCTCGATTCCATTCGACTTCGCCAAACGTCTTCAGACGCTCGAGCGCGCTCTTCGGTATTGGCTGGGTGACGAATATTCGCGGCCGAAGCATCAAGCAACTCTCGGGATCCAGCGCACGACTCCGGCGACTCCGTCCACCGCGACCTGCACGCCGTCGGGGATACGCTGCGTGGCCTCGAGCACGCCGAGCACGGCGGGAATGCCACGTTCGCGCGCGAGCGATGCAAGATGCGATGTGCTTCCGCCCAGCTCGGCGACCACCCCACCCACTCGCGGAAGCACCTGGCTCAACGAGGGTCCCGCGACCCTGGTGACCAAGATGTCTCCGGGTCCGACGCGCGAAAGCTCGCATTCACAATTCACGACAACGGCGCGTCCCGAGCCCCAGCCCACGCCCGCAGGATGTCCGTTGAGTCCGGGGTGGCGCAGCCAGATCTCGTCGGGGATCGGAGCGGCTTCCAGGCACAGCGGGCGTGCTTGGAGCAGCTTGAATCCGGCATCGCCCAGCGCCCATTCGATCTCGATCGGCATATCCATGACGTTCTCTGCCATGCGCAGGAGCGTACCAAGCTCAATGATTTGCGCCGCAGTGAGGCAGGGCTCCACGTGAGACACGGTCCGCGGCGAGCCCGCTCCGTGGACGCAACCCACGCGATGGGGAACGTGACCCGCCCTGGTTTCGCGAATTAGACCGCTCGCCGAAAGGATGAAGCGATCCGGCACCACTTCGCCCTGTGCGATCGCCGCTCCAAGCCCCCTTGTGGCAGTGAGAACCATATCGCCGTCTGCCGTGCGACTCAATCCGCCGCCGGCAGCGCGCGCTGCGACCAGCGGTTGCACCAGAGCGGCCATCGCCGTGTCCGCCGGCGTTGCATCATGCGTCGCCATGTACCGCAACACCCGCGTCGACCACAGCGCCGCCCAGCACGAACGCACGGCGGTGACGAATTCGTCTTCGCCCTCGACGCCGAGGTAGCTCTCGAATTGCCCCGCAAAGCTCGATCCGAAGCGGTCCTCGACCAGCGCCGAGGAACGCACCACGATACGCGCGCCGGTGGTCGCGACCAGCGCTCGACGTGCCTGCAGCAGGGGTTCGAGTACGTCATCCACGACAGCTGAATCGAGCAGGCCGAGTCTCATCGCCAGTGCAGCGCGACGCGCTTCACCCGGCTCAAAGGAATTCACGCAGTGAGCATGGGCGACAAGCCCCGTCGCGGCAATTTGCAGCCGGTACGCTTCGGCGTCGACGCAGAAGCCGTCGGGGATGGGTAATCGCGCGTGCCCGAGGCGCGCGAGGTTGGCGGCCTTCGGTCCGAAGCGCTGCGGGTCGGCTGCTTCGGAAGACGAGATGGGAACGGTGAGGGGATGAGCCACGATTGTCAGTACACCGTCGAGGGCGCCTTACGCTTTCCCGTAACTCGAATAGCCCGGCATCGGATCGACGACCGTGATCTGCTCGACGGGGAAGTTGGAGACGATCTCGATGCGATCCTTGTGAACGATCAGCATTTCTTCGATGCGCACCCCCCATTCATGCGTCTTGCCGTGCTGGGTCTCGAGCGCGAACACCATTCCTTCCTTGATCTCTACCGGATGGTCGAGCGACCAGATGCGCGAGATCACCGGCGGATCGTATTGCGCCAGGCCGAGCCCGTGGCCCCACAGATTGGCCGCCGCCTGATCCTCCTCCTCGTAGCCCCAGGCCTCTTTCGCCGAGGGCCATTTCAGCGCGATCTCGCGCGTCGTCGTCCCGACCTTCACCGCCTTGATCGAGTCGTAGAGCCACTTGAGCGCCGTGGCGTAGTAGTCATTCTGCTCCTGCGTGGGCTCCTTGCCGACGCAGTACGTGCGGTAGTAGCACGACTTGTAGCCGTTCCAGGTGAGCGCCGCGAGGTCCATGAAAACGATGTCGCCCGGCTTGATGATTCGATCGGAGAAATTGCGCCAGTTGGGCCAGGTATTGAGGCCCGAGGAAACGATCACGTCTTCGACATCCTCCATGCCGGGAATCGAATAGAGGAATTCCATGATATGCGCCGTCACCTTGTTCTCGGTGAGGCCGGGCTTGAGGAATTTCATGCACTCCCAGTGCGCCGCGTCGCCGATCGCCCCGACCATGCGCATGCACTCCTGCTCGTCGACGTTCTTGATGGCACGGGCCTCCATCATCGGCGTCATGCCGTCGGCCCATTCGATCTTCGCGTCTTTGAAGACCTGGATGATGTTGATGTCGACGAAGTCGACGCCGAGTTTGGCGCCCTGGACGCCGCTCTTTTTCATCTCCTTCGCGATGGCGTTGGTGAACTTGTTGACCTGCTGCAACGACGCGGGGCCCGCTGCGCCCTTGATCCAGGCGTACGACCAGCGAATGTTCTCCTTCGGGATCCACGGCGAATGGCGGGCGATGTGCGCGCCGAGGTCGCCTTGCTCGAACAGCACCGGCGGGTCGTCACCGCACAGCAGCGCGTAGCGCAGACCGGGCTTGAGGCGGTTCCAGCCGGGGGTGAGCGTCCCGGTGACGTAGCGAACGTTCTCGTCGTACATCAGCAGCATCGCGCCCAGCCCGTGTGCTTTCATCCGCTCCCGGGCGCGGTCCAGGCGATAGTTGCGCAACCGATCCCAGTTGATCCGCTGCTGCCAATCGAGTCCTACCATGCCGAAATTTGCCATCGCGCCTTCCTATCGTAGGTCTAATCGATCGTTGCTCCGGACTCTTTCGCCACTTTGCCCCAACGCGCGGTTTCGGCACTCACGAACGAAGCAAAGTCTTCCGGGGTCCGGCTCGTCACGACATCCACTCCGCCGGCCGCGAAGCGTTGCTTCACGTCCGGCGAGTTCAGTGTCGCAAGCAGTACGGAATGGAGTCTGTCGACGATCGGCCTCGGCGTTCCGGTGGGGACGAATACACCTTGCCAGGAGCTGCTGACCATGTCGGGATAGCCGGCTTCGATCATCGTCGGCACCTGTGGCAGCACTCCGATCCGCTTGGTGGTCGAGATTCCGAGCGCCTTGAGCCTGCCTGCCTGGATGAAGCCGATCGCCGACGACAGCGTCACGAACATGACCTGCGTCTCGCCGCCGAGCATCCCGCTCACCGCAGGTCCGGCGCCGCCTTTGTAGGGAATGTGGACGATCTTGAGGCCGGCGACCTTCATGAACTGTTCCATCTCCAGGCGGTTGAGCGTGCTGGATCCCGGCGAGGCGAAATTGAGCTCGCCCGGCTTCGACTTCGCGAGCGTCACCAGTTCCGCGACGCTGTTGGCCGGCACGCTCGGATTGACGATGAGGATGCTCGGTACCTCCGCGACCTCGGTGATCGCAATGAAGTCCTTCAGCGGATTGACGGCGAGGTTGGGAAAGATCGCCGGATTGATGGCAATGGTGCCGATGTTGCCGAGATAGATCGTATAGCCGTCGGCGGATGACCTGGCAGCTGCCTCCATGCCGATGTTGCCCGATGCGCCAGCGCGGTTTTCGATGACGATCGACTGGCCGAGCAGTTCGCCAAGCTTGGGCGAGATGATCCGCGCCACGAAGTCGGACGCTCCGCCGGGTGCGAACGGAACAACCATCTTGACCGGCCGGTTCGGGTAGTCGGACTGACCGAGCGCAAGCGCGGGCCACAGGACGAAGGCCATGGCGAGCACCAGATGTCGGATCAGGTCGCTCATCGCTCCTCTTCGCTGCTGCTATCCTGCGGCCCGCAGTCCGGACGACGTTGCTTCATCACTTGCGCGGATGGGCAGGTTGATCGCGCGCTTCAGCCGCGCCGACAAGTCGAATGCCTTGGTCAGCATCAGCCGGTGGTGGGCTTCTGCCGCCGTGGCGTGCTGCGTCGGCAGGTGCATCGCCAGCCGATTGAGCCACTGCTCCGTTTCCTCCCGCATCGGGCCGCGCAGCTCGCCCAAGGCGATGTCGCCCGGAGGGTAGCTGCCGAGGAAATCGACGCGCCGGCTGGCATCGGGACTGTAGCCTTCGCCCTGCGCCGTGGTGGTTGCGAGGACGATGTCGCGGTGCGTGTCATCGATGGTCAGCACGCCGTCCGTGCCGACGATGCCGACATCGAGACTGTACACCGCCGCGGGCCATACGACGGGCAGCGCCCACGATATGGAAGCGTGATAGAGGCTCCCGTCCTCGAAGGTGATGACGCCGGCCGTCGCATCGATGCCCTTGCACAGGGGCCCGAGCGCCTTGTCGATCGATCGCGCATAGATCTCGACCGGGCGCTTTGCCTCCATCAGCCACATGACGATGTCGAGCGCATGCGTACCCGAGATGACCATCGGGGAGATCGAGGCTGGGTCGTCGGTGCGCTGATAGTTGTCGATGGCGACGAGCCGGTTCATGAACGCGCGCGACGTCACCAGCGTCACGTCGCCGAGCTGCCCGGAGCGCACTTTTTCCTTCGCCGCGAGCCAGCGGCGGCGGAATCGCTGGGTGTAACCGACAACTGCGTCGACGCCCGACTTCTCGATGATCTTGAGCACATGCTCCGATTCGGCCAACGCGGTCGCAAGCGGTTTTTCGATGAGGAGCGAGAGGCGACGCTCGACCGCGGCCAGCACAGGCTCCACGTGCAGGTGCTCGTCGGTCGCGACGATCGCCGCGGTGACTTCCGGCCGGGCGAGAAGCTCGCGGTAATCCGCAGTGACGAAATCCGCGCTGACCTTCGCGGCGACGTATTTTGCGCGGTCGGGCTTGACTTCCGCGATCCCGAGGAAGTCGACCTGCGGGTGTCGCGCCGCGACTTCCGCGCGGAACAGACCGACTCGGCCCGCGCCGATGATGGCGAGCCCAATGCGATCCGGATTCTTTCTTGCCATCAGGCGATTTCAGGCCACGGCGCGGCCCTCGGCTCCGCCACGCTCTGCGCGCGAAGCGGGCTCTCGACGAGACTCAGCGAGCGGCAGCGCGACGGGCAGGTTCGTTTCCGCGGATCGATCGGCCGCAATGTAGAGTTCCATGACCGTGCGTGCATGCTCGGGCGTCACCAACACCGGCTTGTCCAGGCCGACGGCCTCCAGGAAATGGATCGTTTCGGCAGCCATGGGCCCGGCGTAAGTGTGCTCGACCGCTTCACCCGGCATGGTCGACATCGGCAGCACCATTCCCTTGTTCATTGTATTCAGCACCACGTCGCGATGGCTGTCGTCGACGATCACAGCGCCCTCGGTCCCCACGAATTCGATCCAGGTCGTGGAGAAATTCGGATAGCCCGGAGGCAGGGTCCATCCGGCGCCGATCACGAACGAGACGCCGCTGTCCATCGTGACGGTGATCCACTGCGTGTCGGGAATCGGCGCGCCGCTGGCTTCACGCATCGCACCGAAGTTGACCTGCGAGTACACGCGCACAGGTTTTGCAGGCTCGAGGCACCACAGCACGAAATCCAGGTCGTGCGTCGCCTCCATCGCCGCGGGAGACAGCTTGATGCGTCCGCTGATCTTCTTGCCCAGGCTGCGCGTGATATGCCGGCTGACCAGCGCGCTCACCGGCCGGCCGATGGAACCGTCGCGTATCGATTTCCGTACGTACGCGAACTTGGGATTGAACCGCTGCGAGTAGCCGATGGTGAACTTGAGCCGGCGCTGACGCGCGATGCCAATGAGCTCGTCGGCTTCGGCAAGTTCCAGAGCGATCGGCTTCTCGAGGAAGACATGTTTGCCGGCGGCGAGACAATCTCGCGCCATCGGAAAGTGCGTTGTCTCCGGCGTTGCCGATATGTAGATGGCTTCGATTTCGTCCATGTCGAGCAAGCGACGATAGTCGTTCGTTGCGGTACTCGCGGAGGTGATCTTGGCCACCTCGGCCAGGCGCTCGGGCCGGATCTCGGCGAGGTGCAGGCTCTCGACCAGCGGGTGTGCTGCGCAGGTCTGTGCACGTATGCCGCCGCACCAGCCGGTGCCGATGATGCCGACTCCGATCTGCTTCATACGCTTCTCCTCGCGACCGCGGACGCGGCGAACCCCGTCGATTATTAGACCACCGGGAGTTGCCCGGTGCCAATCGCGATTTGCTATGCTCGGCATGCTGTTTCGGCATGTGTCGACGGTCCGCGCCGGGGCGTGGAGCCGCCTCACGCAGCGAGGTTCCCTCAAGTCTGGGTTGACGGCACATGCCGATTTGTTATCGTTCGACCCAAAGACCCTCCGGGCAGGAAACCATGGAACTGCGCAGCATCCAGTATTTCGTGCAAGTCGCCGACGAAGGAAGCATTACCCGCACGGCGGAGAAGATTGGAATCGCCCAGCCGGCACTGACGCGCCACATCAAGCAACTCGAAGCCGAGCTTGGGACGCAACTCCTGATGCGCCTCCCGCGGGGCGTGCGGCTGACGACGTCGGGTCGCGATTTTCTGGATCACGCGCGTGCGATCATGCTCCAGGTTGCGCGTGCCAGCGAACACGTTCGCTCCAAGGCGGAGGCGCCCCAGGGCAGGGTCGTGATGGGTACATCGCCGACGCTCGCGCCGCTGCTGCTGCCGCGCTGTATCGCGCGTGCGCGCCAGCAATGCCCGACGGTCACGCTGAAAGTCGTCGAAGGCTTCAGCCCGCAGCTTCTCGATGCGTTGCTCACGGGTCGGCTGGACCTTGCGGTGATGACCAACCCTCCGCGCACGAGGGCGCTCGCGCTGACGCCGCTGTGTTCGGAACCGCTGGTCGTGATTTCGCCTCCGGGCGTACGCGGGACACGGCAGGGCTTCTCGCTCGCCGAGCTGTCGGCAACGTCCTTCATACTTACCGACGGCCTGAGAACGCTCGTGGAACAGCAGCTCGCGGGCTTCGGCGTCAGCCTCAAGGTCGAGGCCGAAGTCGATTCGATCGAAGCGATTCGCCGCCTCCTCGTTTCGGGCGTGGGAATGACCATCATGCCGGTCTCCGCGTTTCACGACGAGCTTCACGCCGGATACGTCGTCGCCAACCCGGTCGAAGACGCCAACCTGCACCGCATTCTCATCCTTGCGCGGCCCGTCGCGGAGGCGCGCTCGGCGGCGATCGACGAAATCGAGCATATCGTTCGCAGCGAGGTGGCAGACTTGCTTCAAGCGGGGTTTTTCAGAATGCCGGCTGGCAAACGGAGCGCGCCGACTCGTCGTCGGGGCGTGCCGGGGGCGCGGGGCATCGAGTCGCGAGCGGGGCACGGATCGTCGGCGCGGGCGAGGGGTTGAATGATGCCGTCCAATCGCCCCCGTCTCTACGCTCAATGACGTCTTCCCGCCTTACGCATTGGATCCGAGATCTTCATAGGGGGAAGAAATGTTGCGCAAATGGTTTGCTGTAGCAGCCCTCGCTGGTGTCCCGGTCGCGGCAACATTCTCGGACCTGGCCCATGCCCAAGCCGAGCCGCTGCGGCTGGGTTTTCTTACGGTCCGCACCGGCGCGCTTGCCGCCGGTGGGCGTCAGATGGAAGAGGGCATCCAGCTGTTTCTCAAGGAGCGCAACTCCTCGCTTGCCGGAAGAAAAGTCGAGCTGTTCATCGTCGACACCGGCGGCAATCCTGCCGGGGCGAAGACCAAGGCGCAGGAGTTGATCGAACACGACAAGGTGCACGTGATCATCGGGCCGCTGGCGACGTTCGAGGCCTTGGCGATCGACGATTACATCAAGGAAGCGCGAGTCCCGCTCATTACGCCGACGTCCGCGGCTCAGAACGATCTGGCCCAGCAGAAGCGCAACGATTTCGTCATTCACGCGGTCGGCACCGCGGCGCAGCCGATGCACGCTCTGGGCGAATACGCCGCGAAGAAACTGGGCTACAAGCGCGTCACCACGATCGCCGACGATTTCACGTACGGCCACGAAGGAGAAGCCGGATTCCAGCACAGCTTCGAGGACAACGGCGGCAAGATCGTGCAGAAGCTGTGGTCGCCGCTGAATGCCGTCGACTACGGTTCGTATGTGGGGCAAATCAAGCCGAACGTCGACGCGGTGTACGCAGGTTTCGCGGGCGTCAACGGATTGCGCTTCCTGAAGCAGTTCAACGAATACGGACTGAAGTCCAAGATCGCCGTGCTGGGCAACCCGACCTGCGTGGACGAAGGCGTGCTCAAGAACATGGGCGACGAGGCGCTTGGTGTGGTGACGGCCAGCTGGTACGCGGCGACCATAGATTCGCCCGACAACAAGCGCTTCGTAAAGGCAGTGCTCGACGAATACAAGGTGGTGCCGGGGTTCTACACCGCGGGCACATACACGGCGGGGCTGTTCCTGGAAGAGGCCCTCAAGTCGATCAACGGCAAGTTCGAGGATAGCGCTGCGTTCGTGCGCGCCCTGCACAATGCCCGCATCACTCGCGGACCAATGGGCCCGATCCGCGTCGATGAATACGGCAAGCCGATCCTCAATATCTACATTCGCAAGGTGGAGCGCAGGGACGGGACACTGGTCAACACCATCGTCGAGACGATTCCGGAGGTCGGTCAGTTCTGGAAATACGATCCCAAGGAGTTCCTGTCGGGCCCGCCGTACTCGCGCGACTATCCGGTGGCGAAGAACCTCGAGTAGTCGAGCGGCGGCGACGGGACATGGCAACGATCCGGGTGAACGGCGTCGCCGTCGAATACCGGCAGGATGGCGAGGGCTCTGACTTGCTGCTGCTGCACTCCCTGCTCACGGAGATGAGCGTATTCGACCGCGTCGTACCCCTCTTGGCACGGAAGCACTGCGTCACGCGCGTCAATCTGCCGGGCTTCGGTGCGTCGGCTCCGGTCGCACTGAACACGGTAGCAGAGTATGCCGATCACGCGGCGCGTGCACTGGACGCGCTTTCGCTGCCGCCGAGTGTCGATGTCTTCGGGAACGGGTTTGGCGCGTTCGTGGCGCTCGAACTCGCGATCCGGCACGGCGCTCGCGTAGGTCGATTGATGGTGGCGGATACCGCACCGGGTTTCCCGGAGGCGGCCAAGGCTCCGTTCCGGAGGATGGCCGAAAAGGTATGCGCGAGCGGACTCGACGCCGTTCTCGACACGGCGATCGGACGCATGTTTCCCGCAGTGTTCCAGGTGGCGCACCCCGAAGTGGTGATGGCGCGCAAGGCTGCGCTCGCACCGGCAGACGCCGCGTGCTTTGCTCGCGCCTGTCTGGCACTGGCGGCGCTCGATCTGCGACCGCGACTGGCAAACATCGGCAACCCCACGCTGGTGATGTGCGGTGCGCTCGATCAAACAACGCCGCCCGCACTTGCCCGCGAAGTCGCGAGCGCCATTCCGGGCGCAGTCTATAGCGACATCGAGGGATCAGGACATTGTCCGATGCTCGAGCAGCCGGAAGCGCTGGTATCGAAAATGGAGTCGTTTATCTCCGAATCCCGCGTGCGACATGCCTGATAAATTCAACCTTCGAGTCAACGGCCGTGATTGCCAGGTCGAAGCCGAGCCGAACACGCCGCTCTTGTACATCCTGCGCAATGACCTGAAGCTCAAAGGAACGCGCTTCGGCTGCGGCGAAGGTCACTGCGGCGCGTGCAACGTGCTCCTCGATGGCAATCCGGTGCAATCGTGTGATACGCCGCTCTGGTCGGTGCCAGGACACGACATCACCACCATCGAAGGGATCGGGGAAGGCCCGGGATTGCATCCTGTGCAACAGGCGTTCATCGACGAGCAGGCGATTCAGTGCGGGTACTGCATCGACGGCATCATCATTTCCGCGGTGGCGCTGCTCCGGCGCGAAAGGGATCCGACCGATGCGCAGATCGCCGCGGCGCTGGATCGCAACCTCTGTCGATGCGGCACGCACGTCAGAGTCCTGCGGGCGATCCGTAGGGCCGCACGCGCTGCGCAAGAGCAAACCAGAGCGTGACAACCCCGCTGCCGCAGAGTCTCAAGACCACTCCGCGCTTGGACCGCTGGGTGCGCTTCAACGCGGACCGTACCGTCACGGTGTTCAGCGGCAAGGTCGAGCTCGGCCAGGGCATCGAGACCGCCATCGCGCAAATCGCTGCTGACGAACTGGACGTACCACTCGAACGATTGTTGTTGGTGGCCGGCGACACGACGCAATCGCCCGACGAGTGGTACACCGCGGGAAGCCAGTCGATCGAAGTCGGAGGCATGGCAATGCGTCTCGCCTGCGCGGAGGTGAGAGGCCTGTTCCTGGAAGCGGCGGCTCGTGAGCTCGAAGTGAGCGTCGCAGCGCTCACGGTCCGCGACGGAACCATCGAGGTGGCGGGTACCGATCTTTGCACGAGCTATTGGGATCTCGCGCCACGCGTCGACTTCGCCCGTGATGCCACTGGCGCAGTGGCACCAAAGGCGCCGTTGCAGCACGGAATCGTTGGCACCAGCGCGTCCAGGCGCGACCTTCGCACCAAAGTCACCGGAGCGGCATTTGTGCACGACCTCGAACTGCCGGGGATGGTGTTCGGCCGCGTGCTGCGGCCGCCGTCGTACATGGCAAAGCTCCGGAGCTTCGATTCGGACGCGGTCCGGGCGCTGCCGGGAGTCGTCGCGGTCATGGTGAGCGGAAACTTCATTGGGCTTTGCGCCGAGCGCGAGGAGCAGGCCGTGAGCGCGCTTGAGGTCGCGCGGCGCGCCGCCTCGTGGGGAGAAGAGTCCCTGCTGCCGTCGAGCACCGAGGTGCGCGAGTTCCTGCCGGCGCTGCCGAGCGTACGCTTGCCCGTGCATCGGCAGGGCACAAATGCGATTCCGCATTCGACGCGGCACTTGGAGGCAAGCTACTCGAAGCCTTACATCGCGCACGCGTCGATCGGACCGTCCTGCGCGCTGGCGCGCTTCGATCGCGGCAAGTTCACGATCTGGTCGCACACGCAAGGCAGTCACCATCTCCGCGCGCAGATCGCCCAGGTCTTGGGTGTTGCGTCGAGCAGCGTCGAGGTGATCCACAAGGATGGCGCAGGCTGTTACGGGCACAACGGTGCCGATGATGTCGCGCTCGACGCCGCATTGCTCGCCCGCGCGTGCGGACGCCCGGTACTGCTCCAGTGGACGCGCGAGGACGAGCTTGCCTGGTCGCCCTATGGCTCGGCGATGGCGGTGCGAATCGCGGCATCGCTCGACGCGACGGATCAGATCGTCGACTGGCGTCACGAGATCTGGAGCCACACGCATATCAAACGACCGGGATGGGCGGATGGCGTGAACCTGCTCGCCGCCTGGCATATGGATCCGCCGTTTCCGGTCCCGCCCGCGAAAGACGTGCCGCAGCCAACAGGTGGTGCCGACAGGAATTCGATTCCGCTCTACGATTTCCCCGCGCAGGCGATCGACTACAACTTCATCGCCACCATGCCGCTGCGGGTCTCCGCGCTGCGCTCGCTCGGCGCGTTCGCGAACGTTTTCGCGATCGAATCGTTCATGGACGAATTGGCCGCGGCCACCGACACCGACCCGATCGAGTTCAGGCTCCGGCATCTGAAGGATGGACGTGCACGCGAAGTGATCGAGACAGCGGCAAAGGCGGCCCGATGGAGGACGGGTGAAAAGGGCGACGGCACACGTGGACGCGGCCTGGGCTTCGCGCGTTACAAGAATCGCAGCGCGTACTGTGCAGTCATTGCCGAGGTCGAGGTCGGGGAGATCTTGCGCGTACAGCGTGTCGTCGCAGCAGTCGATGCGGGAGAAGTGATCAATCCTAACGGACTCGCGAACCAGATCGAGGGGGGAGTCGTTCAGGCGATCAGCTGGACGCTCAAGGAGCAGGTTCTCTGGGATCGCGACCGCATACTGTCGCGCTCATGGGAAACCTACCCGATCCTGCGCTTCGGTGAGGCGCCGGAGATCGAAGTGTCAATCTTGCCCCGACCGGCGAAACCGCCATTGGGCACCGGCGAATGCGCCGCGGGGCCGACAGCCGCGGCGGTGGCCAACGCCCTGTTCAACGCTCTGGGTGTCCGTGCCCGACATCTGCCTCTTACACCGGACAGGATCGTGCGCGCGATGGAATGAAGTTTGTCTGCCCGAATGTTCCGGCGAGTACGACAACGAAGTGATGTTGGCATTCGATTTCAACGACAATCGAACGTGGGAGGTCAGTTGTCCACCTACGCTGGGTCGACTGGCTGAGTTCCGGGACGTGAGCGAGGAAAGGAGCATTCCGGTCTGGTTTCCGCCATCGCCGCAGTTCTAGGCTCGGACCTTCGAATCAGGTGGTCGCCACGCTTGTTCCAGCATGTAGCTCAACTCGTCCAGTTGCGACTGTCGTCGCGTCATGCGTTTGAGCGCCGCCGGTTCCTGTTCACTCTCCTGCCCATAGCAGGTCCTCACGTTTCGGCGGCGAAATTGCCGAGCGTCGCGAACGATGGCGAGATGCGCACCGTTCAGGTGACACACCCTAGGTGTGTCCTGCGCGCGCGGGCATACGACCGCGAAAAATAGGTGTGACTTGGGGTATAGGTTGGGTTCCGAACGCCACGGAAACCCACGTCCGGTGCGGTGCCGGTTTACTGCATCATCGGCGTATGGCCGGCAAGATCGCGTGCGGGAGTCGGGGACGCGCCGCTCATCGCCCGCGATTATCGGGCATTCCTAAGAATGCACCGGACGGCGATGGCGAGCAGCGAGCCGGAGTCCATTTACCGGGACACGACGCGGTCTATGATGTATCGCCCATTCGTAGGAAGATCTCCCGCCATTCAACCTTGCGACCGCCAATCAAATTCTTCGTCCGCGTTGCGGTAGCCTGGCCAGCGCGGTCGTTCGCCCGACGAGGTTGCACATGAACTTCATATCGCGTTTTCGGCACCTCGTCATGGAAACGGTGACACGCTGGCTCGACGACTACGCGCCGAGCATGGGTGCGGCGCTCGCGTATTACACGCTGTTCTCGCTCGCGCCGCTGCTCGTCATCGTGATTGCGCTCGCGGGCTTCGTGTTCGGTCGCGACGCGGTGGAAGGGCAGATCGTCCTCGAGCTCAAGGACTTGATCGGCCCGCAGGGCGCCACGACGATCGAGGCGCTGGTCAAGAGCGCGAGCAATCCGAAGGTCGGAACCGTGGCGATCGTCATCGGCCTGGTCACGCTGCTCATCGGCGCGACGTCGGTGTTTTCCGAGTTGCAGAGCGACCTCGACCGCATCTGGCGGGCCCCGCCCCATCCGAACGAAGGATGGCTCGGCCTGGTGCGCCAGCGCCTGGGCGCCTTCAGCATGGTCATGGGCATCGGATTTCTGCTGCTGACGTCGCTCGTCATTTCCGCGGCGCTGGCGGCGTTGGGCACATGGTGGTCGGCCTGGTTCGGCAACGCCGCCGCCCTGCTCGAGGTGGCGAACTTCGTCGTGTCGTTCGTATTGACCACGCTCCTGTTCGCAATGATCTACAAGATCCTGCCGCGCGTGGCGATCGAGTGGCGGGACGTGTGGGTCGGCAGCGCGGTGACGGCGCTCTTGTTCACGCTCGGCAAGGTGGCGATCGGCCTTTATCTCGGCAAGAGCGGCGTCGCGAACGCGTATGGAGCGGCGGGCTCGGTCGTCATTCTGTTGATCTGGGTCTATTACGCGGCGCAGATCTTCCTGCTCGGAGCCGAGTTCACGCACGTCTACGCCCAGACACGGGGCTCGCTTGCAGTTAAAGCAGGTGCGGCGCCATCGCAAACGGCCGCGTCGCCAACGTCGCCAACGTAACTACGAGCAGGCATCACCCCTCGCTCAATGGCCCGGCAGCTCGCACAGCGCGAGCACCGCATGGCCAAGGCGCTCGATCCGCACTCTGCCGCCGAGATCCTTGAGGTCGATCACGAAGGCGCAGCCGATCACCACACCACGTGCCATGCCGATCAGCGCCAGCGCGGCGAGCGCCGTGCCGCCGGTCGCGATCAGGTCGTCGACAAGCAGCACCTGCTCGCCGGCGGTGATGCCGTCGCGATGTATTTCGAGCCGATCGCTGCCGTACTCGAGCTCGTAGTCCTGTCCGAAATTCTCCGCCGGCAGCTTCCCCGCCTTGCGGATGGGCACGAATCCGGCGCGAAGCGCATAAGCGAGCGCCGCGCCGACGATCAGGCCGCGCGACTCGATGGCCGCGACCTTGTCCACGCGCCGGTTCCGATATGCGGCGGCCAGCGAGTCGATCACGGCATGAAAGCCGACGGCGTCCTTGAGGAGGGTCGTAATGTCACGAAACTGGATGCCCGGCTTCGGAAAATCGGAAACGGTCCGAATCAATTGCGCGAAATCGGCCTCGTGCGTCATGGGATTTCCTGTGCGCTAACGGGAAACGGGCAGGTTGCGGGATTGGAGGTTGGGTGCGTAGAGATGCCTCGGTGCCGCAGATCGTGGTCAGAAGCTCCACTGCACGCCGAAGTAAGTGGACACGCGGTTGCTCTGGGCGGCGTTCACGAGACCACGGCCCATCGAAAACAGGAGCTGGGTCTTGGGATCGACGGTGAAATAGCCGCCGACGTTGAATCCCAGGCTGGAACGCTGTCCGTCGATCGGCGGACCGTCGTAGAAGATCTCGCCCCCCAGCGTCCAACGTTCCGAGAACCGGTACTGGGCCACCCCGCCGACGAACCAGTAGTCACGATTGCCCGCGCCATTGTTGATCCAATACCCGGCGTTGCCGTAAGTCGTGAAGTCGCCGATGGTTTTCTGTGCGGCAAGCGCCAGAAGGATGGCGCTCCCGCCATTGCCCAGGCCCCGGCTTCCGTCGCCGCTGGGGAAGCTGATCTTCGGCACCGCGCTCAACAGAAAACCGTCGGAGTCCGGCACGAGTGTGTACTTTAGGCCGAGGACGGTATCACCGTAACCGGTTGCGGTCGCGCCGCCGGGCGGGGTATAGAAAGAATACGGGAGGATCAGGTCGACTTCGGTGCTCTCGAACGGCCCGTAGTGCAGCTCCAACCCAGGTAACGTGCCGAAGCGTCCGATCGACTCGAGTGTGCTCTGATAGTGGAGGAGCACTTCGGCGTGCCGAAATTCGACGACGACGGGATCGTCGGTCTGAAACGGCGCTCCGCACTGGACGGCGGGCGCGACCAGCATCGCGGCCGCGAAGCTGGCGGCCTGACCGACGCGGCCCGGCGTCGCGCGAGGCGCGGTCATGACCGGCTTCCAAGAGCGGACCGACGCCATCGAGCCTCCCCTCGCTCGGCGCCAGGTCGCGCACGTCCGTCGACGCCAATCCAGACGAACGATGCCGCGAAGTCGGTCCGCGATCAAGCGCGCAATCAAGACTAACTATCGATAGGTGACGCGGCACCGGCTCGCTCTTTAGAGTTCGCCGGACTCCGTGGACGATGTGTCAGCACCACGGAGCTCGGATCGGGCGCGGCGTATCCCGTGCGGCTGCTTCACGCCCGGCATTTCAAGGAGCGGTAACGTGGCGGCGAGGCGAACATTGAGCGACCGGCAGGTGGTGTGCCTGCGCCTGGTCAATCGCGGCCTGTCGAACCAGGAGATCGCCGAGCGGCTTTCGATCACGCTCGGCACGACCAAATGGCATCTTCACCAGATCTTCAGCAAGCTCAACGTGCGCAGCCGCACGGCTGCCGCCGCCGCGGCCCGCCGTCGCCGGATCATCTAATGCCGCTTCGCGGTCGCTTCGCCCGCGCGGACACCTACCCAACTTTCGATAGGCGACCGGGGAGCGACCGGGAAGCTAGTGTGTCGACGCCGTACCGTGGGACGGACCGTCCTCGCACTGAATGATCCGTCGCAACGCAAGGCGAACATGCGCTGGCGACGATCGGTCGCGCGGTATACAGTGGGAGGCCGGCGCGATGGGCAATATCCGCAGTGTCGCATCGCGGCGATCGATCTTGGCCGGCAACGCGCGCCGCGCCATCCGTCATCCTTCGAGTACAGCCCGACTCGAGCTCGTGCGCGCTCCGAACGGTATCCGCCATGGCCTCGCCGTACCAAGACCGGAAACTTCCTCTTTCATGTGAGTCCGTGAAATGAAGCCAACTTTGGAAAAAATCCGCTCGGTCGCGACGCGACTGCGCGAAGCGACCGAGAAAGGCGTGGCGATTCCGCCCGTCCGGGACGAGATTGCGGACGGCGGCATTGCGGCCGCTTATGCGGTGCAGCAGGTCAACACGAAACATTATCTGAAGCAGGGACGGCGGCTCGTCGGCCGCAAGATCGGCCTCACGTCGAAGTCCGTGCAGAAGCAGCTCGGCGTCGATTCGCCGGATTTCGGGATGCTCTTTGCCGACATGGCACTCTACGACGGCGAGGAAGTAGCGGTCGGCCGCGTGCTGCAGCCGAAGGTGGAAGCGGAAATTGCCTTCGTGCTCGAACGCGACTTGAAGAAGGACGACATCACGCTCGCGGACGTCATTTCGGCGATCGCCTACGTGCTGCCCGCGGTGGAGATCGTCGGCAGCCGCATCGAGAAATGGAACATCAAGCTGCTCGATACCGTCGCGGACAACGCTTCGTCCGGGCTCTTTGCGCTCGGCGCGGAGCCGCGCAAGCTCGATGGGCTCGATCTCAGGCTCTGCGGCATGGTGATGGACCGGCGCGGCGAGCCGGTTTCCGTGGGCGCGGGGGCAGGCTGCCTCGGCAATCCGCTCAACGCCGCGCTGTGGCTCGCGCGCACGATGGTCGAGGTGAAGAGCCCGCTCAAGGCCGGCGACATCATCATGAGCGGCGCGCTCGGACCGATGGTCGGCGTCACTGCGGGCGACGTGCTCGACACCCGTATCAACGGCGTCGGGTCGGTTCGCGTTGCGTTCGCTTCGTAAGACGCGAGGAGACCCCATGGCAGACATCAAGGCACTGGCGCAGCGCGTCGACGACGCCGCGAAGAACGCAACCGAGATTCCGCAGCTCACCGAGTCAATCACGCTCGCGGATGCGTACGCGATCCAGAAGGAGAGCGTGGGTCGGCGCTACACGCGCGGCGAGAAGCAGGTCGGCATCAAGATGGGCTTCACGAGCCGCGACAAGATGGTCCAGATGGGCGTGCACGACATGATCTGGGGACGCCTGACCGACGCGATGGTGGTTGAGGACGGCGGGCCCACATCGATCAAGAAATACGTGCACCCGCGCATCGAGCCGGAGCTTGCATTCCTGCTCAAGGACGAGCTCGTCGGCACGGTCACGCCGCTGCAGGCGCTCTCGGCAGTGGAAGCGATCGCACCGGCGGTCGAGATCATCGATTCACGCTACAAGGCGTTCAGGTTCTCGCTTACCGACGTCGTCGCGGACAACTCGTCGTCATCGGGATTCGTCGTCGGCGCGTGGCACAAGCCGGACATCGATTTCTCGAACCTCGGGATTGTCGTTTCTTTCAACGGCACGCCGGTCCTGGTCGGATCCACCGCGGCCATCCTCGGCCATCCGCTGCGCTCGCTTGTTGCGGCGGCGCGCTTCGCGGCGGAGGCGAACGAGCCGCTCAAGCCGGGCTGGATCGTGATGGCGGGCGGAGCGAGCCACGCCGAAGCGCTCAAGGCGGGACTGTGGGTGGAATGCGAAGTCCAGAATCTTGGCCGCTGCGGATTCTCGGTCGTGGCGTGACGGGAGCCGAACCATGCCGATCGCGATTGTGCATTTGATGGAAGGGCGCGACGACGAGAAGAAGGCGCGCGCGATCGAGGCCGTCACCAAGGCGCTCGCCGAGTCCCTCGACGCGAAGCCGGAAACCATCCGCGTGATCCTGCTCGAAGTGCCGCGCGCCTCGTGGGGCATCGCCGGCAAGCCGGCATCGAAACGCTGAGGGATTGGCGCCGATGACGAAAGGCGCCTGGGCGCAGTGCCTACTCGCCGTCGATGCCGATCAGCCGCGACACGCGAATGGGAATGCCGGGGCGCTGCAAGGCCTCGACCCGTTCCTGGAGCGCCCGGTCCGCGACTGTCATCCGCTGCCGCAGACGCACGTATTCCGCCCACGACGCGATGATGAAGCGCTCGACATAGCGGCCATCCTCGGCAAGATCGCGGAAGACGCGCCAGCTCGTGGCGCCGTTGCGCCGTCGCGTGCGCTGCGCGGCTCGCGCGGCCCGCAGGAATGCGTCCCGGTTCTCCGGTGCGATCTGATATTCGATCTGGATCAGCACGGGCCCGTCGTCCGGGAGCGGCTGAAACGCGATCGCCAGATCGGGCGGCTGCGCGCCCGGCGAGACGTCGGCCTCGCTTCCCATCTCCACGCGCGTGCGGCGGTTGATCGCGTAGAGCACCATCATGGCGCCTGCCGACGCTGCAAGCGCAACGCTTGTGCTCGTCGCAGAGGCGAGGGCGCCCCACAGCGCGCTGCCCAACGCGAGGCTCGCCTGCGTCGACACGAGGTTCATGGCGACGGCTCGCGCGCGCACCCAGGCGGGCGCCGTGGTCTGGGTTCCTGCAGAAAGGCTCGCGAGCACGCCGACCCACGCCATGCCGGCGCACGACGTGCCGATCACCGCGAGCGCGGGAAGATGTGTCGCCGCGACGAGCAACGTCGCGGCGGTCCACAGGAACACGCTCGAGACGACGATGCTGTTGAGCGAGCGCCGTCCGAGGTCGCGTGGGATCGACAGCGCGCTCGCGACCGCACCCAACCCAAAGCCGGCGGAAAGCAGGCCAAAGCCTCCGGCACCGAGGCCCAGCTGGTCGCGTGCGATCACCGGCAGCAGTGCCCACAACGCGCTTGCGCACACGCTGAAGCTCAAGTTGCGGCTGATGAGCGAGCGCATTGCCGGCGAGTGGCGGGCGAAGCGCAGTCCGCTCAGCACGCCGGAGAAGATCTTTTCCGGCACGCCCGGCAGGGCCGGCTCGCGATTCCTCCAGCGCCGAAGCGCGATCAGCATCAGGCCGAAAAATGCCGCGCTGGCAATAAGGGCACTGCCCGTGCCCAACCATGCCGCAAGGGCACCGGCAAGCGCGGGACCGATGGCGCGGGCAAGATTCATCGCGACCGCGCCGAGCGCAACCGCCTGCGGGAGCTCCGTGCGCGTGACGAAACCGTTCACGCTCGCTTGCTGAGCCGGCATGTAGAACGTGAAGCCGGCGCCGATCACGAAGGTGAGGGCAAGCAGCGTCGCCGGACCGACGATGCCGACCAGCGCCAGTGCGCCGAGAATTGCGGCCGCAACCAGCAGCACGATCTGTGTGACGAGCAGCACGCGCTTGCGGTCGATGATATCGGCAAGCGTTCCCGCAGCGAGTCCGAAGAGGAGCGCGGGCGCCGTGCTCGCGGTTTGTACAAGTGCCACCATCAGCGCCGAGGGCGTGAGCGTCGCCATCAACCAGGCCGCGACGGTCGCCTGCATGGTGTAGCCGAGCGCGGTTCCGATCGCGCCGATGTAGAACGCGCGAAACGGGGCATGCCGCAGCGGCGACGACGCGAACCAGCGCGATGCGAACGGGGCGGTCGCGGGAATCACGAGCCTGGTTTCGGATTGATCCGCAGCGGAAAAGGTGGTGTACTGTAACGGAGCTGCCCGACCCGTGTCGCGATCGCGTAGTCTCCAAGGTACGCGGGCCGCGCTTCGAAGGCCGCTAACTTTCGATAGGTGACGACCCGGATTCGCCGACCTATCGTCGCCGGCATACAAGAATCACGGCGAGCGGATGGCAGTATCGCGCTCTTTGATTTCGGGCGCAGCTTTGGGGATTGACGGAGGTTCGAGCGGCCGGCATCGGTCGAACGGCTCTAGGCGCGGCATTCTTCCAAGCGCCGTGCGTTCGTCGTTCCTGGCCTTTCGACGAACTTTCTCGCAACTCGAGACGACCATGCGTCGCGCATCAGTCTGGCGAGGGTATCGCGTCCGCGATCGCGGGACGCGGCGACCTAAGCCCGAGCGGCGAGGCGCGCCTTGCCACCGTCGTCTCGCGTCCCGCCTCCCTCGCGATCGATCATTCAGGCGTCGGAAGCCTTGAGGAGCGACCATGATTCCGCCTCGCGTAAGTGTTGATGCCGTCCGCGAAAAGATAGGCGCGTACGCCGACAAGCACCAGACCGCCGAGCAGCGCTACCAGATCTACAAGGACCTGATCGGCTTCTTGCCGCCGCGTATCGAGGCGCGGATCAACGTGACGGGTGCGCTCGACCCCGAACTCCTCGACCTGCAGGAGAAGATGCGGGCGCGGGCGATGTACCCGAAATGCTTCGACGTGAAGACGGCGCAGCTCATGCTGTTCGGCATGCTGCTCATGGACATGAACGATGCCGCTCCGCTGCATGGCATCGCCGCGCGTCGCGCCGGCGCGACGTGGGAGGAAATGCAGGCGGTCGTGAGCCTGGCCTTCCTTTTCAGAGGACTGTCGGCGGCGAACCGCGGGGCCGAGCTCCTCGCGAACATTGCCAAGCGCGAGGTCGAGGAAGCGGCGGCGAAGGGCGACGGCAAATAGATCGACAATCGAGAGGCATGACAGCCATGGCGGAAAAGAAGATTCTGAATTTCATCAACGGCGAGTACGTCGCGTCGAAATCCGGCAAGACGTTCGAGAACCGCTCTCCGGTCGACGGCAGCCTCGTCGGCATCGTGTCGGAAGCCGGGAAGGAGGAGGTCGATGCCGCAGTCAATGCCGCGCGCGCCGCGCTCAAAGGCCCATGGGCGTCGATGGATATCGCGAAGCGCAGCGAGCTCTTGTACGCGGTGGCCGACGAGATCAACCGGCGCTTCAACGACTTCCTCGACGCCGAGGTTGCCGACACGGGCAAGCCGCACAACCTCGCGAAGCACATCGACATTCCGCGCGGCGCGGCGAACTTCAAGATCTTTGCCGACGTCGTGAAGAACGTGCCCACCGAGACGTTTCAGATGACGACGCCTGACGGCGGTGCGGCGCTCAACTACGCGATCCGCGTGCCGAAGGGCGTGATCGCGGTGATCGCGCCGTGGAATCTCCCGCTCCTGCTCATGACCTGGAAGGTGGGTCCCGCGCTGGCGTGCGGCAATACCGTCGTCGTCAAGCCCTCCGAGGAAACGCCGTCGACCGCGACCCTTCTGGGCGAGGTGATGAACAAAGTCGGCGTGCCGAAGGGCGTCTACAACGTGGTGCACGGCTTCGGTCCCAATTCCGCCGGCGAGTTCCTCACCCGCAATCCGAACGTCAACGCGATCACGTTTACCGGCGAGACACGCACCGGCACCGCGATCATGAAGGCCGCGGCCGAGAAGACGCGCGCGGTGTCGATGGAGCTTGGCGGCAAGAACGCGGGCATCGTGTTCGCGGACGCCGACTTCGACGCGGCGGTGGACGGCATCGCCCGCGCGTGCTTCGCCAACAGCGGGCAGGTATGCCTCGGCACCGAGCGCGTGTACGTCGAGCGTCCGATCTTCGACAAATTCGTCGCCGCGCTCGCCAAGGCGACCGAGAAGATGAAGCTTGGCCGCCCGGAAGACCCCGGCACGCAGCTCGGGCCGCTCATCAGCCACGAGCACCAGAAGAAGGTGTTGTCGTACCTCAAGAAGGCGGTCGACGAAGGTGCGAAGGTCGTCTACGGCGGGAAGGTGCCGGACCTCGGCCCCGAATTCGCGAAGGGCGCGTGGGTGATGCCGACGATCTGGACCGGGCTTCCGGAAACGGCGAGCGTGATCCAGGAGGAGATCTTCGGCCCGTGCGTGCATCTGCGTCCATTCGATACCGAGAATGAAGCGGTGAAGCTCGCCAACGACACCGAGTACGGGCTCGCGAGCACGGTGTGGACGACGAATCTCGCGCGCGCGCATCGCATCGCGGCCAAGATCGAGGTCGGCATCTGCTGGATCAACAGCTGGTTCCTGCGCGACCTCCGCACGGCCTTCGGGGGCTCGAAGGACTCGGGCATCGGCCGCGAAGGCGGCGTGCACTCGCTCGAGTTCTACACCGAGCTCCGCAACGTGTGCGTGAAGCTCGACGCGCAGAAGGATGCCGACGTGGAACGCCGCGAAGCGAATTCGCAGGCGGGCTGGGACCGCGAGCCAGGGAAGGAGCTGGTGGGAGCGACCAAATGAGTGGCGTCGTCGCGGCGGCGCTCGTCGCCCACGTCCCGACGCTCGGGCGCGCCGAGAACACGCCGGATTATCAGCAAACGCTGGTGCAGGCGGAGCGCACGATGGGCGCGGCGATCCGCGCAGCATTGAAGCCGGATGCCTGGTTCATCGTCTCGACGCACTGGGTGTCGACGTTCGACTGGTTTGCGACCTGCCAGGAGAAGCACGAAGGCTTGTGCGTCGCGCAGGAAGCGCCGAACCTGATCCCGGGACTGCCGTACAGCTACCGCGGCGATCCCGAATTGGGTGCCGCGCTGGTCGAAGCCTGGAAGCAGGCGGGATGCGCGGCGGTCAAGAACGAGGCGTCGAACTATCGCTGGGATTACGGCACGTTCGTGCCGCTGCAGTACATCGATCCCGCCGGCGAGATACCGGTGGTAAGCGCACCCGTTGTGCTGATGGCCGATCACGGTGAGTGCTTGCGCGCGGGCGCCGCGGTGCATGCGACCGCCAAGAAGCTCGGCAAGCGCGTCGTGTTCCTCGCGAGCACGGCGCTCTCCCACCTGCTCGTGCGCGGCCGGCACAACTGGCCCACCCCCGAGCGCGTGGAGGCCGACAAGCGTTTTGTCGATTTCCTAAAGCGCGGTGCGATCGACGAAGTGATTGCTGGCTTCACCGAGTACAGCAAGAAGACGGTCGCCGAAATGGGCGGCCGTGCGCTTGCCACGCTCGTCGGCTGCACCGCGGCGATGTCGCGCGAAGGCAAGCCGATGGCCGCGCGGCAATTCGGCGATTACGCGCAGTCATCGGGCAGCAACAACGCCGTGCTCCTGATGGGTGACAAGGACACGCTGGCGCAGGTCGAGCGAAACGTCGTCGAGAAGCCCGGGGCCGCGCCGGCGGCGAGCGACGCGAAGCTCGCCGCGCTCGAGGAAACCGAGTAACGATTTCACACCGCGCTGGGAGACGCCCTTGAGGCGCGAACCTTCCTCTGCTCCGCCACCAGTCGAGATCACGCCGCGGCCTGTCCCGCACCGCGGGTGGCGTCGGCGTCCACCGGTGCCAGACGCCGGCGCGCCCTCCGTCCCGGATCAAGCCCGGACGATCGCCAGCCGCGCGAAACCCGCATAAAGAGGTATTCGCATGCCATCGAAGCAAGACATCACGAGCTCGTTCACGAAGGAGGAAGGCGTCATCCACATCGGCGGCATCGACGCGCTGGTGCGCCTCACCCTCGATCAGATCCGCGCGGATGCGCGGCGGAACTTGAAGACCGGGATGTTCATCTCCGGCTATCGCGGCTCGCCGGTCGGGATGCTGGATGCGGCATTTCTGAAGCAGCAGAAGGTCCTGCTGCAGAACAACATCCACTTCGTCGACGGCATCAACGAGGACCTCGCCGCGACGGCGGTGTGGGGCACGCAGATGCTGCACGCGGTCGGCAAGAAGAAGTTCGACGGCGTGACCGGCATGTGGTACGGCAAGGCGCCAGGCGTCGATCGCAGCGGCGACGCGCTCAAGCACGCGAATTACACCGGCATCGACAAGAACGGCGGCGTGCTCGCGGTTTGCGGCGACGATCCGAGCTGCAAGTCGTCGTCCCTGTGCAGCCAGTCGGAGCCGATGCTGTTCCACGTCGGCATTCCGTCGCTCTTTCCCGGCAACGTGCAGGAGATCCTCGATCTCGGCTTGCACGGCTACCTGATGTCGCGGCTTTCGGGCCTCTGGGTGGGACTGAAGATCGTCACCAACGTCGCGGACGGGACCGGGACCGCGGAGGTCGCGCCGGATCGACTCAAGTTCGTGACGCCGGACCTGAGCTTCGACGGGAAGCTGTTCGTGCCGAACATGAACCTCGGCATGAACGTGCGCGCCGAGGCGCTCGAGATGGAGAAGTCGCTCTACACACGACGGATCGAAGTTGCGAAGCGCTACGCACGCGCGAACAACCTGAACAGGGTCGTGTTCCCGAATTCCGAGGCGTGGCTCGGGATCATTACAGCCGGCAAGACGTACAACGATCTGCGCCAATCGTTTCTTGAGCTCGGCCTCGACGACGCGGCGCTCAAGCGCTACGGCATCCGCGTCTTGAAGATGGGCATGCTGTTCCCGATGGAGCCTTCGGTCGTGCGCGACTTCGCGCAGGGGTTGGAGGAAATCTTGGTCATCGAGGAAAAGCGGCCGTTCCTCGAGATGTTCGCGAAGAATGTCCTCTACGGGACCGTGAACGCCCCTCGGATCGTCGGCAAGTTCGACGAGGAGGAGCGGGAGCTGCTCCCGCACTATGGCGAGTTCGAGTCGGATGTGATCGGACGTGCATTGACCTCCCGCCTGTCGCGCAAGGCGCGCGTCGAGTCGGCGGAGAAGTGGCTCTCGCGCCTCGACGAGATCCACGTGCGGAGTAAGCTGCCGACGGCGGCGCGCACGGCGTGGTATTGCTCGGGCTGTCCGCACAACTCGTCGACACAGGCCGTCGAGGGGAGTTATGTCTCCGCCGGCATCGGCTGCCACACGATGGCGATGTGGATGAACCGCAACGTCGTGATGGGCACGCACATGGGCGCCGAGGGGACACAGTGGATCGGCATGGCGCCGTTCACCGACGTCAAACACATCTACCAGAACATGGGCGACGGCACCTACGCCCATTCGGGCAGCCTCGCGATCCGCTACTGCGCGTCGACCAACACCAACATCACGTTCAAGGTGCTGCGCAACATGCACACCTCGATGACGGGAGGCCAGGAGATCACGGGCGCCGAGCCGGTCGCGAACATGGTGTCCGAGTTCCTTGCGAACGGGGTGAAGAAGGTCATCGTCACGACCGACAACCTGGAAAAGTATCAAAGTGTCACGCTACCCGGCGGCGCCGAAGTCTGGCATCGCGATCGACTCGACGAAGCGCAGCGAGCGCTGGCCGCTACCCCGGGCACGACGGTGCTGCTGCACGACCAGGAATGCGCGGCGGAATTGCGGCGCGCGCGAAGCCGCGGCAAGGCCGAGGAGCCGGTCGAAGTCACGATCATCAACGAGCGCGTGTGCGAAGGCTGCGGCGACTGCGGCGTGAAGTCGAACTGCATGAGCGTCGAGCCGGTCGCCACCGAATTTGGCCGCAAGACGCGTATCCACCAGTCGTCATGCAACAAGGATTTCTCGTGCGTGAAGGGCTTCTGCCCGTCGTTTCTCACCATCACGCCCAATCCCGAGCCTGCGCCTGCGGCCGGCGCGAAGAAGAAAAAGAAGGGCCGCATCCCCGCGCTCGATCGCGAAATCCCCGACCCGGTGTCCAAAGTCGACGCGAGCTTCGGCTTCGGCATCCACGTGATGGGCATCGGTGGCACGGGATCGGTGACGGTAGTCGCGACGGTCGCCAACGCCGCGCGCCTCGAGGGCAAGCACGTGATCGGACTCGACCAGACCGGGCTCGCGCAGAAGGGCGGCGCCGTGATCTCCGACATCAAGATCACGAACGCGCCCTTCGACGGATCGAACAAGATCTCCGACGGCCGCACCGATCTGTACCTCGGATTCGACATCCTGAATGCGACCGATCCCAAGAACCTCGACAAGTGCCTGCCGGAGCGGACGATCGCCGTCGTGTCGACGACGATGACACCGACCGGCCAGATGGTCTCGGACCGCCACGTGTTCTTCCCCAACACGAGTGCGCTTACCGCGGGCATCGATCGCGTTACCCGGAAGGAGCACAACATCTATCTCGACGGGCAAGCGCTGGCAGAAGGCCTGTTCGGCGACGCGATGGCGACCAACAATTTCATGGTCGGCGTCGCTTTTCAAGCCGGTACGATCCCGCTCAGGGCTTCATCGATCGAGACAGCGATCAAGCAGTCCGGCGTCGCGGTCGACATGAGTCTCGCCGCGTTTCGCTGGGGGCGCATGGCGGTCATCGATCGTGACTTCGTGCTCGCGGAAGCGGCGAAGGGTCCGGCGGGTGTGGCCGCGTCGGCGCGTCCGCCCGAGCTTTCTGCGAACGCGCGCTCGATCGTGGACTCGGTCGGCGCGTCGGGCGAAGTGAAGCGACTCGTCGAGATTCGCGTGCCCGACCTGATCGACTATCAGGACGAGCATTACGCAGGCCGCTACGCGGATGTCGTCAAACGCGTCGTCCAGGCCGAAGCGCGCGTCGTGCCCGGACAAACGGGACTCTCCGAAGCGGTCGCGCGCTACCTCTACAAGCTCATGGCGTACAAGGACGAATACGAGGTGGCGCGGCTGCACAGCGATCCGGCGTTCCTCGCGCGACTCGACGCGATGTTCCCGAACGGTTACACGGTCAAATACAACCTCGCGCCGCCGACGATCTCGAAGCGCGATCCGCGGACGGGCGAGTTGATCAAGAGTCAGTTCGGCGGCTGGATGCTCTCGGCGTTCCGGATGCTCAAGAACTTCAAGGGGCTCCGTGGCGGCGGGCTCGACTTCTTCGGCAAGACCGAGGAACGCCAGCATGAGCGGCAGATGATCGAGGACTACGTCAAGGAAGTCGACGAGATCCTGGCCAAGCTCACGCCGGCGAATCACGCGCCAGCGGTCGCGCTCGCGAGCGTGCCGGACGAGATCCGCGGCTACGGTCACGTGAAGGAAAGGAGCATCGCCGCGGCGAACGCCCTGCGCGAGCAGCGCTGGCAGGCGTTTCGCAGTCCGAGCCCGCAGCCCGTGCGACAAGTCGCCTGACCGGACCCCCTTCGCGAGACGACATGAACCCGCTCAATGGTTACGACATCGAGGATCTCTCCGCCGGCATGACGGCGACCTTCGCCAAGACGATCACCGAAGCGGACATCGTGCTGTTCGCCGGCGCGTCGGGGGACAACAATGCCGTGCACATCAACCAGGAGTTCGCGGCCACCACGCCGTTCAAGAGCCGCATCGCGCACGGCATGCTGACGGCGAGCGTCATCTCCGCGGCGATCGCCAACAAGCTGCCCGGACCGGGAACGATCTACTTGAGACAAACGCTGGAGTTCAAGGCGCCCGTGCGGGCCGGCGATACGGTGCGCGCGAACGTGACCGTGCGCGAGCTGCTGAAGGAAAAGAAGCTGGTCTGGCTCAACACGGTTTGCACCGTCAAGGACACGATCGTCATCACCGGTGAGGCGCTCGTGAAGGTAGGATCGCGCGCGCCCAAGTAGCTCATGACGCCGCACGCGCAATCGACAGCCGATGCGGTTCCCGCGACGGTTCGCGACGCAAACCGCTTGCCCCTGGCGACCGAACCGCCAGTGCCCGAACCTACCGCCGCGGAGACGTTGCCCGAGCAGGCGGGACTGCATCGCATCGTGATCGTCGGCGGCGGCGCCGGCGGCCTCGAGCTTGCGACGCGGCTTGGCGATACGCTGGGCAAGCGGCGGAAGGCGCACGTCACGTTGATCGAGAAGAAGCGGCTCCACTTCTGGAAGCCGCATCTGCACGAGATCGCCGCAGGCAGCATGGACCTCGCGGTCTACCAGACCAACTATCTCGCGCAGGCGCACTGGCATCACTTCCGTTACCGCATCGGCGAGATGATCGGGCTCGACCGCGAGCAGCGGCACGTCATCGTCGCGCCGTTCATCGACGAGGACGGCGATCGCGTGACGCAGAAGCGCCGCTTCGGCTACGACACGCTGATCATGTCGGTCGGCAGCCTGACCAACGACTTCGGCACACCGGGTGTCAAGGAGCACGCGATCTCCCTCGAAACAGTCGAGGAGGCGGAACGCTTTCATCGTCGCCTCGTCAACGCCCTGCTCCGGGCTTTCGCGCAGGGCGAGCCACTGCGCAAAGAGCAGCTGCAGGTCGCGATCATTGGCGCGGGCGCGACAGGGGTCGAGCTTGCGGCCGAGCTCCACAACACCACGCGTACGCTCGTCTCGTACGGCTTCGACCGCATCGATCCCGACAAGGACATCAAGCTCATCCTGATCGAAGCCGCGGACCGGATTCTTCCGGCGCTGCCGCCGCGCCTCTCGTCCGCCGCGTTGCGGATGCTCGAGGATCTGCATATCAACGTGCGGACCTCCGCGCGCGTCTCCGAAGTGCTCCCGCGGGGCGTGAAGCTCGCGACCGGTGAAGTCATCCCGGCGGAGCTTGTCGTCTGGGCAGCGGGCGTCAAGGCGCCGGAATTCCTGAAGACACTCGGAGGTCTCGAGACCAATCGCATCAACCAGCTCGTCGTGCACCCGACGCTGCAGACGACACGCGACGAGCATATCTTCGCGATCGGCGACTGCGCGGCGTGCCCCTGGGTCGGCAAGTCCGCCGCGACGGTTCCCCCACGGGCGCAATCGGCCCATCAGCAGGCGTCACACATGGTGAAGCAGATCAAGAATCGCATCAGCGGCCATCCGCTCACCGAATGGCGCTACCGCGACTTCGGCTCGCTCGTGTCGCTGGGGGAATACTCGACGGTGGGCAATCTGATGGGGAGCTTGAGCGGCGGCAGCCTGTGGCTGGAAGGCGGATTCGCCCGGCTCATGTACCTGTCGTTGTATAAGATGCATGAGCTCGCGCTCCATGGCTGGTGGAAGGTGACCCTCGATACCGCCGCGCGTCTCATCACCCGGCGCACGGAGCCGCATGTCAAGCTGCACTGATGCCGGCACGCGATCCCTTTAGTCCGGAAAAATTTCGCAGGAGCCCTCATGAGCACGTTGCCCAACGATCCGGCGCAGTTGCTGGCTAGCTTGATGAAGGGCGGCACCGCGAGGCCGGGTGGCGCCGCGCCGGGTGGTCCGGCGCAAGGCACGCCGGGTGCGGATCCGATGGCAGGCTTCGTCGCGTTCACCCATCAGATGGCGCAGATTCAGCAGCAGTTCATGAAGGACATGACCGACTTCTGGTCGGGCAAGGGGCTCGCGGGCGCATTCATGCCGGGAACCTTCGCTGCGGATGCGAAGCTGGAGGCCGGGGTGAAGGGCGAGGCTTCCGCGGGAAAGTCGGCCGCGACCGCGGCAAGCGACGACAAGCGCTTCGCTTCCGAGGCCTGGCGCAGCGATCCGCGCTTCGATCTCTTGCGTCGCACTTACCTCGCGTATTCGGATTTCCTGCGCGGCGCGGTGGAAACGGTCCCGCTCGACGACAAGACCAAGGCGCAGGTCCGTTTCGGCATGCAGCAGTTCGTCGACGCGATGAGCCCGTCCAACTTCTTCGCGACCAACCCCGAAGCCATGCAGCTTGCGGTGGAGACCAGCGGCCAGAGCGTGCTCCAGGGAATGAACCTGTTCTTCGAGGACCTTGCCAAAGGACGCGTCTCGTCGACCGACGAGAAGGCCTACGAGGTCGGCAAGAACATCGCCACGACGCCGGGCGCGGTCATCTTCCAGAACGAGATCATGGAAGTGATCCAGTACGCGCCGCTGACTCAGGAAGTCTTCGAGCGGCCCCTGGTCATGATCCCACCGTGCATCAACAAGTACTATATTCTCGACTTGCAGCCCGAGAATTCGCTGGTGCGGCATGGTCTTGCCCAGGGGCATCGGGTGTTCATGGTCTCGTGGCGTAACGCCGGCCCCGAACAAGGCGAGCTCACGTGGGACGATTACCTGCAGGAAGGCGTGATGCGCGCGATCGACGTCGCGCTCGCGGTGAGCGGCGCCGACAAGGTGAACACGCTGGGCTTCTGCATCGGCGGGACGCTGCTTGCTTCCGCGATTGCCGTCATGCGAGCGCGCGACGAGGACAAGGTGGCGAGCCTGACGCTGCTCACCTCGATGCTCGATTTCTCCGACACCGGCGAGATCGGCAATCTGGTGACCGAGCAGAGTGTCGCGGCGCGCGAGACGGCGATCGGCCATGGCGGGTTGATGAAGGGCAAGGAGCTCGCGTTCACCTTCTCATCGCTCCGCGCCAACGACCTCATGTGGCAATACGTCGTGAACAGCTATCTCAAAGGCAAGGCGCCTCCGGCATTCGACATGCTGTACTGGAACGCCGACAGCACGAACCTGCCCGGCCCAATGTTCTGCTGGTACGTGCGCAACACCTATCTCGAGAACAATCTGCGCGTTCCGGGCAAGACGGTCCAGTGCGGGGAGCCGGTCGACCTGTCGCTCGTCGACGTCCCGGCGTTCCTCTACGCATCGCGCGAGGATCACATCGTGCCGTGGCGGACCGCTTATGCCTCGACCGAGCTGCTGGGCGGGGACACGACCTTCGTCCTGGGCGCGAGCGGACACATCGCAGGCGTCATCAATCCGCCGGCCAAGAAGAAACGCAGCCACTGGCTCGACGGCGCCGAGGGTCCCGATGCCGATCGATGGCTCGAGTCGGCGCAGGAAATGCCGGGAAGCTGGTGGCCGGTGTGGACGGGCTGGCTGGACGAGCAGGCCGGCGAGAAGGTTCCGGCCAAGAAGACGCTCGGCAATCGCAAGTACAAGCGCATCGCTGCGGCGCCGGGGACATACGTGAAGGAAAAGGACGAGTGATCCTCGACGCCAAGGATTATCACCCGACGCCTGGCATACGAGGCGCGGCGTGAGCCTCGACGCGCTCGTCCTGTCGCGGCTGCAGTTCGCGTTCGTCGTCGCGTTCCACTTCCTGCTGCCCGCGTTCACGATCGGGCTCGCCTCGTACATCGCTGTGCTCGAGGGCCTGCACCTGGTTACCCGCCGGCCGGTGTATCTCCGCATCTCGAATTTCTGGATCAAGATCTTCGCGGTGTCGTTCGGCATGGGCGTCGTGTCGGGGATCGTCATGCCGTTCCAGTTCGGGACGAACTGGAGCCGCTATTCCGACATGGCGGCAGACGTCGTTGCACCGCTGATGGCCTACGAGGGGTTGATGGCGTTCTTCCTCGAAGCGGGCTTCCTCGGGATCCTCCTTTTCGGGCGCAAGCTCGTGCCGCCCTGGGCCCATTTCTTTGCCGCGCTGATGGTTGCGATCGGCACGCTGTTCTCGACGTTCTGGATCCTCGTCGTCAACAGCTGGATGCAGACGCCGAGCGGCTTCTCGATGGTCGATGGACGGTTCTTCCCTCAGGACTGGCTCGAGGTCATCTGGAATCCGTCGTTCCCGTTTCGCTTCATGCACACGGTGGCCGCGGTCTACCTCACCACCGCGTTCACGGTGATCGGCACCGCGGCGTTTTACTTGCGGCGCGGTCGCTTCGCGGAGGAAAGCCGCACGATGCTCAAGATGGGGCTCGGACTCGCTTCGATTCTGGTTCCGCTGCAGGCGGGCCTCGGCGATTTGCACGGGCTCAGCACGCTGCACCATCAGCCGGTGAAGCTCGCCGCAATGGAAGGCATCTGGGACACCGGAACGCGGCAGCCGATGGTGCTCTTCGCGGTGCCCGACTCGCAAGCCGAAACGAATTACTTCGAGATCGGGATCCCGGGGCTCGCGAGCCTCTATCTCACGCACGACGTCGACGGCCGCGTCGTCGGCCTGCGCGATTTCCCCAAGGAAGACCGGCCGCCGGTGGGCGTTGTTTTTTACGCGTTTCGGGTGATGCTGGCGATGTGGGGCATCATGCTTCTGCTCACCGTCTGGGGATGGTGGCTTGCGTTCAGGCACCAGTTGTTCGATACGCCGCTCTACCTCCGCGCCTTGAACTACGCGATTCCGGTCGGGTATATCGCCGTGACGTTCGGCTGGATCACGACGGAGGCCGGGCGCCAGCCGTGGGTCGTCTACGGCCATTTGCGCACCGCCGACGCAGTGACGCCGAATCTCACCGCGGGCGACGTGACGCTGTCGCTGCTCCTGTACGCGCTCGTGTACTTTTTCGTCTTTGGCGCCGGTGTGTATTACCTGGTGAAGCTCGTCCGAGCCGGTCCTTTGGCCGCGCCGGCGCACGAGCCGAGGCTGAACGAGCGTCCCGCGCGGCCGCTGTCGGCCGTGGAAGCCGACTAGGCCCAAACGAGCGACCATTCGCCATGACCATCGATCTCGTACCGATCTGGACGCTGATCCTGGCGCTCGCGGTGTTCATGTACGTGCTGCTCGACGGCTTCGATCTCGGGGTCGGCATCCTCTTCCCGTTCGCGCCCGACGACACATCGCGCAACCTGATGATGGATTCGGTGGCGCCGATCTGGGATGGCAACGAGACGTGGCTGATCCTCGGCGGAATCGGCCTCTTTGCCGCGTTTCCGCTCGCGTTCGCGATCATCATCCCGGCGAGCTACTTCCCGATCCTGGTGATGCTGCTGGGGTTGATCTTTCGCGGGGTCGCCTTCGAATTCCGGATGAAGGCGCAACGCAGCCGCTTCCTGTGGGACCAGTCGTTTTTCTGGGGATCGCTGATCGCGACCTTCGCGCAGGGGATTGTGCTCGGCAGCTTCGTGCACGGCTACCAAGTGCAGGGCCGGCACTTCGCCGGGAGCTTGTTCGACTGGTTCGCGCCCTTTCCGCTGATGGTCGGCGTGGGTCTGGTCTTCGGCTACGTCCTCCTCGGCGCCACGTGGCTCGTCACCAAGACCGAAGGCGCGCTGCAGCGCTGGGCACGCAAGAAGGCGCGTATCGCGCTCTATGGCGTGCTGATCTTCATCGCGGTCGTGAGCCTGTGGACCCCGATGCTCGAGCCGAAGATCGCCGCGCGCTGGTTCACCTGGCCCAACATCGCCTTCCTCGCGCCGGTGCCGCTCGCGACGCTCGTCATCGCCGCCTGGCTATGGCATTCGCTTTACAGCACGCGCGAGACCGCGACGTTCTTCGCGGCGATGGGGCTCTTCCTCACCGGATACGCGGGACTTGCGATCAGCATCTGGCCGAACATCGTACCGCACACGATCAGCCTGTGGGACGCCGCGTCGTCGCCGAAGTCCCAGGCGTTTCTGCTGATCGGGACGCTGTTCCTGCTCCCGATCATCGTGATGTACACGGGATGGTCGTATTACGTCTTCCGCGGCAAGGTCAAGGGGGATACGGGATATCACTGAGTTCCCGTGAATTCCGGCATCGCCGCCCAGATGCGCAATGCGTTCCCCTGAGATCCACCGTGGCGCCAGTCCCGACGGTCTGAAGCGTGAGGACGTGACCTCCGTTGCCTACATCCCGCTGATCCGCACCAAGATCGCGATACCGCCAGTGCGGCCGCACACCGTCGTGCGCCAGCGGTTGCTCGAGCTCCTGGAGGAGGCGATCACGCGGCCGCTGACGCTCATCTCGGCGCCGGCGGGTTTCGGCAAGACGACGCTCTTGACGAGCTGGCTCCATGAAACCGGTCGCGAGCCGCGTACCGCGTGGCTCTCGCTCGACGCGGACGACAGCGACCCGGTCCATTTCATCTACTACCTGACGGCCGCGCTTCAGGGCGTCGAGCCGGGCGCGGGGCGCGCACCGATCTCGTTGCTCGGCAGCCTCAAGATGCCGGGGCCGGACGATCTCATCAATCTGCTGATGCACGAGATCGCGGAGGCGCCCGAGCCGATCGTGCTCGTGCTCGACGACTATCACGATCTCGTGAATCCCGCAGTCGATGCGGCGGCTGCCTCGCTGGTCGAGCGCATGCCGCCGAAGCTCAGGCTGGTGATCGCGTCGCGCGAGGAGCCGAAGCTGCCGCTTGCACGCTGGCGGGCGCTCGAACGGGTGTTCGAAATCGGCCCCGACGATCTCCGGTTTTCCTACGAAGAGGCCGCCGTGTTTCTTCGGCAGACGATGGGCCTCAACATCGACGTGAGGGCGGCGCGCGCGCTGGAGGCGTCGACCGAGGGCTGGATCGCCGCCTTGCAGATGGCTGCCCTCTCGATGCGCCTTCGCAGCCGCGACGATGCGCCGCTCGCCGCCGCGCCCGAGGTTCTGGGCTTCAGCGGGCGCCATCGCTATCTCGTCGACTACCTCGCCGCCGAGGTGATGAGCGGGCAGACGGACGAAACGGGCGCGTTTCTGCGCCGAACATCGATCCTCGACCGGTTCTGCGCACCGCTGTGCGATGCGCTCACTGGCCGCACCGATGGCGAGGCACAGCTTCTGCGCCTCGACCAGGCGAACATGTTCCTGATCCGTCTCGACGACGACCGCCAGTGGTACCGCTATCACCAGCTCTTCGCCGATTACTTGAGGAACGACGTTCCAGAGGCCGAGAAGCGCGAACTGCATGGCATCGCGAGCGCCTGGTTCGAAACCAACGGCTACGGCGAGGAAGCGATCAAGCACGCGCTCGCTGCCGACGACATCGATGCTTCGGTGCGCCTCGTGCGCACCCAGGCCGAGAACACGCTCGCGCGCGGCCAGATTCCCACGGTGTTGTCGTGGCTGCGGCAGCTACCGGAGCACGCGCTGCGTGCGAATCCGGATCTCGCGGGCTACAAGGCCTGGCTCCTGTATATGCGCGGACAAAGCGCCGAGGCGGAGACGTACGCAGCGCTCGCGCGCGCGCACGAGCCGGGCAAGACCAACGGCACGCCGCATCAGGGGAAACTGCTTTCGTTCCAGGCGTTCCTCGCGCTCAACTGGGGCGAGCCGAAGGAGGCGATCCCGCTCGCCGAGCAGGCACTGAGCCACATCGGCGAAGAGCCCTCGTTCTTCCAGCCGTATGTGCTGTGCCTGATGGGGCAGGCGCAGGACCTGACCTACGACCGCCGCGCTGCGGTGAATACGCTGCGCCAAGCCGTTGCGCTCGCGCGTCAGCTTGGCAATCAGCTGATGGCGATGGATGCACTCGGCCATCTTGCGGGCGTGCTGAGCGCGCAGGGCCAGGTGCGCGAGGCCATCCTGCTCTGCCGCAATGCGATCGACGAGCACATGGATGCCGAGGACCACCCGCTGCCGATCGCCGGGCTCGTCCTCGCCGCGCTGGGCGGGCTGCAATACGCTGCCGACGACCTGCCGGCGGCGCGTCGCTCACTCACGACCGGGATCAATCTGTGCGATCAGCTCGGTATGGCGTACTTCAAGGTCGTCGGCAAATGCGCGCTCGCCAAGCTGCAGCATACGAGCGGCGAGTCGAATGAGGCCTGGACGACACTGGCGGCCGCGCGCGAAGTGTCCGACCGACCCGAAAGTCCGCGACGCCAGCGGCTGGTCGCGGTGACGACTGCCGACCTGCAGCTGCGCGAGGGCAACATCGAGGCGGCGGCGCGCACGCTCGAGGATGCGCGCCATCTTGCCGGGCCGCCGCTCGAGCAGGAACAGATGCTGCAGGCGCGCCTGCTGCTCGCGCAGCGCAACCCGAGCGCCGCCTGGAAGATCCTCCTGCCGCTCGAGGAATCGGCGCTGAAGCAGCGGAGCGACGGCAGCCTGATCGCGATCCACATCCTGCAGGCGCTCGCCAAGCGCAGCCTGAATCAGCTCTCCGGCGCCCAGGAGCGCATGGTGGCCGCGGTGTCGCTTGCCGCGACCGGGGGGTACCGGCGCCTGTTTCTCGATGAAGGCGCGAACCTCACCGCAATGCTGGAGCAGGTCCGCCACGTGGCGCCCGCATTCGTCACGAGCCTACTCGAGCCGCCCACGCCGGAGCAGGGCGTGCGTCCCGCGGGGCCGCTCGTGGAACCGCTGTCGAAGATCGAGTTCGAAATCTTAAGTCTCCTCGACAAGGGCATGACCAATCAGGAGATCGCCGATCGCCTGGCGATGACTGTCGGGACGACCAAGTGGCGGATGAACCAGATCTTCGGGAAGTTGCAGGTGCGCAACCGCATCGAGGCGCTCGCACGGGCGCGGCAACTGCGCCTGCTTTGAAGCGCGAAATCCCATGCACCGCGGCTATCTTTGGTTAGGTGATTGCCGGGCATGCGCGGCAGGAAAATCGACATCGCCCGCTAAAGCCGCGGCCGCGGCAAGCGGGACGAAGGCGGCGCACCGCAACGGATACCCGGCTCCTTAAAGCTGGAGGCAAGGCATGATCAGCGGGAAGACGACTCTCATTGCACACCTCGGGTATCCGACGGAGGCGTTCAAGGCGCCGATGATCTACAACCCGTGGTTCGACAAGGCCGGGATCGACGCCGTCGTGATGCCGATGGGCGTCAAGCCGGAAGACTTTCCGCAGTTCTTGAGCGTGCTGTTCAAGCTCTCGAACATTCGCGGTGCGCTCGTCACGATGCCGCACAAGGTCGCGACCGTTGCGCTGCTCGACGAGGTCACGCCGACGGTGCGCGTTGCCGGGTCGTGCAATGCGATCGTGCGGCGTCCCGATGGCACGCTGCTGGGGGACATGTTCGACGGCGCGGGCTTCGTTCGCGGTGTCGAGCGCAAGGGCCGCAAGCTGCAGGGTGCGAGCGCGCTTGTCGTCGGCAGCGGCGGTGTCGGCTGCGCGATCGCGGCATCGCTCGCGGCTGCGGGCGTCGCGCGGATGGGTCTCTTCGACGCCAACGCGGCGTCCGCCGCGGCTTTGGGCCAGCGACTGGAGGACAACTATCCCGACCTGGAAGTGAAGACCGGGTCCGCGGACCCGACCGGCTACGACGTCGTCGTGAATGCGACGCCGCTCGGCATGAAGGAGGGCGATCCACTACCGGTCGACGTCGAGCGGATCACGCCGTCGACGTTCGTCGGCGAAGTCGTGATGAAGGCCGAGCACACGCCGTTTCTCAAGGCGGCGATCGCGAAGGGCTGTCCGATCCAAGTCGGTACCGACATGCTGTTCGAGCAGATCCCCGCGTACCTCGAATTCTTCGGCTTCGGCACGACGACCGCGGACGAGCTCCGCGCCGTGGCGAAGATCAAGTACTGAGCATTCTGTCGGGCGCTTGGAGGCAAGGCTTTTGGCACGACGGCTTGAAAACGTCCAGTGGAACGCGCGATGATGGCCGCCCTTCAAGACTCCTCCGAATGGGCGACCATGACTTACGAAAACATCCTCACCGAAGTGCGCGGCCGCGTGGGCGTGATCACGCTCAATCGCCCGAAGCAGTTGAATGCGCTGAACGACGGCTTGATGAACGATCTGGGCGCAGCGCTCGCCGCGTTCGATGCGGACGAGACCATTGGCGCGATCGTGATCGCAGGCGGCGAGCGCGCATTCGCGGCGGGCGCCGACATCCTGGCGATGAAGGGCTGGTCGTACATGGACGTGTACAAGAGCGACTTCATCACGCGGAACTGGGAGCGCCTGCGCACGGTTCGCAAACCGGTGATTGCCGCGGTCGGCGGCGTTGCGCTCGGCGGCGGCTGCGAGCTCGCGATGATGTGCGACATCGTGATCGCGGCCGAGAACGCGAAGTTCGGCCAGCCGGAAATCAAGCTCGGCATCATCCCCGGCGCCGGTGGCACGCAGCGCCTGCCGCGCGCGGTGGGCAAGAGCAAGGCGATGGACCTTGTGCTCACCGGCCGCATGATGGATGCGCAGGAAGCCGAGCGTGCCGGCCTCGTCGCGCGCATCGTTCCCCCGGACAAGCTCCTCGACGAAGCGGTCAGCGTCGCGAGCACGATCTGCGAATACTCGCTGCCGGCGGTGATGATGGCAAAGGAGGCCGTGAACCGCGCTTTCGAAGGCTCGCTCGCCGAGGGCATCCTGTTCGAGCGTCGCATCTTTCATTCCCTGTTCGCGACCGAGGACCAGAAGGAAGGGATGGATGCGTTCGCGTCGAAGCGCAAGCCATCGTTCAAACACCGGTAGCAACGATTCGAACCGCAGCTATCGGCCCAAAGCGCAAGCACGCAGATGCGCAAATCGATCGCCACCGTCTCGATGAGCGGCACCTTGAGGGAAAAACTCGAGGCGATCGCAGCAGCGCGCTTCGACGGCTACGAGCTGTTCGAGAACGATCTCCTGTATTTCAACGGCGCGCCTGCCGAGGTGGGCGCGATCGCCGCGGATCTCGGCCTTGCCTGCGAGCTCTACCAGCCGTTCCGCGACTTCGAGGGCGTGCCCGATTCCGTGCTCAAGCGCAACCTCGAGCGTGCGGAACGGAAGTTCGACGTCATGCAGGCGCTCGGTGCGCAGCTCATGCTCGTGTGCTCGAACACGCGCTCCGATCTCACCGATGATCGCGACAGGATGGCCGCGCAGCTCTACGAGCTCGCCGAGCGCGCAGCGCGGCGCAATCTCCGGATCGGCTACGAAGCGCTTGCCTGGGGCAGGAAGATCAACCTGTGGTCACAGGCGTGGGATGTCGTGAAGCGTGCGGGCCACCCGCACCTGGGCTTGATCGTCGACAGCTTTCACACACTGTCCCTCCGCGACGACCCTTCAGGGCTCGCGGAACTGCCGGGCGAGAAGATCTTCTTCATGCAGCTTGCGGACGCGCCGCTGCTGGTCATGGACGTGCTGCAATGGGCGCGCCATTACCGCAGCTTCCCGGGGCAGGGCCAGTTCGACCTCGAGAACTTCTTCGAGCAGGTGCTGCGCGCGGGCTACACGGGGCCGATGTCGCTCGAAGTGTTCAACGATCTCTTCCGCGAGGCGCCGAACCGGCGTACTGCTGTCGACGCGATGCGCTCGCTTCTCTACCTGGAGGGGCAGGTGCGGAGCCGCATCGAGGCGGCGAGCGCGCAGGGCGACAGGGCGAAGGATCGTGTCCGGATTCTCGATCGCATCGAGCTTCTCGATCCTCCGGCCGCCCCGGTGCTCTCCGGGATCTCGTATCTCGAATTCGCGGTCGACGATCCGACCAGCTGGTCGCTCGCGCAGCTGCTCGTCGACCTCGGATTCAGAAAAGTCGGTGTGCATCGCTCGAAGCAGGTCACCCTCTATCGCCAGGGCGAGATCAACCTGATCCTGAACGGTGATCCCGATTCGTTCGCACGGAAGTTCTTTGCCGAGCACGGACCCTCGGTCTGCGAATTTGCGCTCCGTACCGACGACCCAGTCCGCGCGATGAACCGCGGCACGGCGCTGCAATGCCAGCGCTTCGACAGCCGCCTGGGCCCGAACGAGGCGCGGATCTGCGGTATCCGCGCGCCCAACGGGAGCGTCATTCACTTCGTCCCGGATTCGCTCGGGCCGACCGGTCTGTTCGATATCGACTTTCAGCCGACGCAGGCAGGCGATGACGCGACCGGCGCGGGACTGGTACGGATCGATCATGTGGCGCTCGGCCTGCCGCACGACCAGCTCGACACCTGGGTGCTGTTCTGCCGTGCGGTGCTCGGATTGAAGCCCGGCGACAGCCTCGAGCTCTCCGATCCGTTCGGCCTGATCCGGAGCTGCGGCGTCGCGAACGATGAGCGGAGCGTGCGCTTCGTGCTCAACGTCTCGACGAGCCAGCGCACGACCACCGCGCGCACGATCAGCGCGAGCGGCGGCGGCGGCGTGCATCACATTGCCCTGTCGACGTCCGACATCTTCGCGTCGGTGGCGAAGATGCGGGCGGCGGGTGTCGAGTTCGTGCCGATTTCGCCCAACTACTACGACGACCTGATCGCGCGACTCGACATCGACCATGCGCTGGTCGAGCGGATGCGTGCCGCCGGGATTCTCTACGACGGCTCGGCCTCGGGCGAGTATTTCCATATCTACAGCAGGAGCTTCGCGGACCGCTTCTTCTTCGAGATCGTGCAACGCGTCGGGTCGTACGACGCTTATGGCGCCCTCAACGCGCCCGCGCGCATGGCGTCGCAGGTCCAGCGGGCAGCGACTTGACCAAAATCGAGAGCGACGCGCACACCGGAGAACATCGCGTGATCATCAAGACGCAGAACGAAGTGACCGAGTCGGTCTTGAGCGAGATCGATCGCGCGCCCGACGCGCGGTTTCGCGAGGTCATGAGCGCGGCGGCGAAGCACTTGCACGCCTTCGTGCGCGAGACCCGGCTGACCGAGGCGGAGTTCCAGAAGGCATGCGCGTACATCGCCACGCTCGGCCAGTTGAGCAACGCATCGCACAACGAAGTCGTCCTGATAGCGGGTTCGCTCGGCGTGTCGGCGCTCGTGTGCCTGCAAAACAACGGTGATCGCGGCAGGCGCGAGACGACCGCAAATCTGCTGGGCCCGTTCTGGCGCGCGAATTCGCCGCGCACGGAGAACGGCGCGTCGCTCGTGCGTTCGCCGACTCCGGGAGAGCCGATCTTCGTGACGGCGTATGTGGAGGACCTCGAGGGCCGGCCGGTCCCCGATGCGGAAGTCGACGTATGGCATACGTCCGGTGCGGGCATCTACGAGAACCAGGATCCCACGCAGGCCGACATGAACCTGCGCGGCAAGTTCACGACCGACCGGGAGGGCAAGATCAGTTTTCGCAGCGTAAAGCCCGCCGGCTACCCGATCCCGATCAACGGACCGGTGGGCGAGCTCCTGCGTGCGCAGGGGCGGCACAACATGCGGCCGGCGCACATTCACTTCCTGATCCACAAGCCGGGCTTCAAGACACAGTTCTCGCAGGTCTACTCGGCAGACGACCCGAACGTCGAAACGGACGTGCAGTTCGGCGTGACGCGTGCGCTCATCGCCAATTACGTCCGGCACGAAGGCGGGTCGCCGCCGGCGCCCGGCGTCACAGGGCCGTGGTACACGCTCGAGCATCACTTCGTGATCGAGCCGGGCGAAGCGAAGCTGCCGCGGCCTCCGATTACCGGCAAGGCAACCGGCGAGCCCCCCGTATCGGTCAAGCTCGAGCGCGTCGATCTGCGCGCAACGACGAGATGAAGAGCGGTTGCGAAACTGCGACAGCGCGCGTCGCGGGTACGGTCGCCGTCGCGCCGATTGAAGGAAGGAACGCGACACATGTCGAGGGGTGAAACATTGGAGGTCCTACCAGAGGAGGGAACATGGGCGAAGCTCTAGACGAATCCGGCGCACACCCGCACCCGGTGCGCGCGGAGGCGGCGTGCGGCGTGCACGTCCCGGCAACGGGCGTTGTGCGAATCTTCTTCCTAATCGACATCGGAGGTTCCAATGTCTAGCCCCATTGAACACGAGCCGCACGGCACGCACCAGACCCGGAAAGCGGCGGCAAGCGGTTGGATCGGCTCGGCGCTCGAGTATTACGACTTCTTCATCTACGCCACGGCGGCGTCGCTAGTGTTCCCGCAACTGTTCTTCCCCAAGGGAGACCCCACCGTTGCCATCATCGCGTCGCTGGCGACCTACGGCGTCGGCTACGTCGCGCGCCCCATCGGCGCGTTCGTCCTCGGTCACTGGGGCGATACGCATGGCCGCAAGACCGTGCTTCTCGTCTGCATGTTCATGATGGGGATCTCGACGATGGGCGTCGGCGTCCTCCCCACCTTCAATCAGGTGGGCTGGCTGGCGCCGCTCCTCCTCGTCATCCTCCGCTTGGTCCAGGGCTTCGCGGTGGCGGGCGAGATCTCGGGTGCGAGCTCGATGATTCTGGAGCACGCGCCCTTCGGCCGGCGCGGCTACTACGCGAGCTTCACGCTGCAGGGCGTGCAGGCCGGGCAGATCCTCGCCGCCGCGGTGTTCCTGCCGCTCGCCCACTTCATGGACAAGGAGTCCTTTAACACCTGGGGCTGGCGCATCCCGTTCCTGCTGTCGGTGGTCGTGATCATCGCCGGCTACATCATCCGTCGCCGCGTCGACGAGACGCCGGCGTTCACGGAGGAAAGCCAGCACCACGACGTGCCGCGCTCGCCGGTCGTCGACGCCCTCAAGTACAGCTGGAAGGACATTATCCGGGTCATCCTCATGGCCTTGATGAATGTCATCCCAGTGGTCGCGACGATATTCGGTGCCGCCTACGCGGTACAGCCAGGCTACGGCATCGGATTCACGCCCGACACATATCTCTGGATCCCGGTCGTCGGCAACATCGTCGCGGTCATCGTGATCCCGTTCGTCGGCAATCTCTCCGACAAGATCGGTCGCAGGCCGCCGATCATCGTTGGCGCGTTGGTGTCGGGGCTGCTGTCCTTCGCGTATCTGTACGCGATAAGCATCCACAACGTGGAACTGGCGTTCGGGATGTCGCTTCTCATGTGGGGCGTGATCTACCAGGGCTACAACGCGGTCTTCCCGAGCTTCTACCCCGAGCTGTTCCCGACTCGCACCCGCGTCTCCGGGATGGCCATCGCGCAGAACATCGGTACCGCGATCACGGCGTTGCTTCCGGCGCTGTTCGTGGCCGTGGCGCCCCCCGGATCGACCGACGTTCCGACGAAGATCGGCGCGCTGGCGTTCGGAATTACGATCATCTGCGCAATCGCGGCGTGGAGTGCGCGCGAGACGTACCGCACGCATTTGAACGACCTCGGCAAGGACAACGCGGTGCCGGTCCCGAAGGAGGAATACGATCGGATGCGCGCGCAGGCGCTTGCGACGGCCGCGACAGCCGCGTAATAAGCATCACACGTCACGCCGGGCCTTTGCGAGCGGCAGGGGTCCGGCGTTCTTTTTTGCTCCGAGGGGCGGTCAGCTCGTCACTCGCCCGCGAATCCGGGTGCCGCGCGACCCTGACGCGGTTCCGCTTCCTCGGGGGCGCACCCACCCTCGGGGATCTCCATCGGCAGCACGACCATGTGCATGCCCTCGTCGTTGAGCCGGCGCTGGATCGCGTAGACGATCTGATTGTGCAACATCCGCGTGACCCAGGTCTCGTCCTCGAACATGAGCTTCGAGGCGAAGAACACGATGTTGGGAAACTCCTCCCGTGCCTGGCGGCAAAGCTTGACGGCCTCCTCGACGCCGTCGACGCCGAACCCCAAATAGTACTTGGACGCCACGCCGTTCTGCCGCGCGAGATCCATGTAGAAGTCCATGTCCTTCTGGCGCGCGGCCTTGAGCGCTTCGAGCGCCTGGTCCCCGCCGTAACTGCGCACGTCGACTGCGCAACCGCTCACCACCAGGAAATTCTTGTAGAACCCGGGCCACAGCTTGAGCACCATGCGCGATGCGTGGATGAGGCCACAGCGGCTCTTTCCCACGATGAACGCAGCGGCCGGTCGCTCGGGCGTAAGACGCGGCTTCGCCCCGACGTGTCCGTCCGGCGCGGCGTGAACGACTTCGGCACGCTCCACCCGCGCCGTGGTTGCATCATAGTGGCGGCGAATCGCCCAGCCGGTCGCGATCACGATCGACGTGATGATGATCGTGATCCAGCCGCCTTCGGTGAATTTCTCGACCGTGGTGATCACCAGGATGCCGCCGCATACGGCAAAACCCAGGAACGAAAGCAGAAGGCGTGGCACCCAGTTCGACTTCTCGCGATGCATCCACCAGTAGCGTAGCAACCCGGCGAGCGAGAGCGTGAACGTGAGGAACACGTTGATGCTGTAAAGCACCACCAGCACCGACACCTGGCCGCGCGTGATCATGAGCACGATCACTGCGGCCACCGCCATCAGGATCAGGCCGTTCTGCGTGACGAGGCGGCTCGACAGGTTGCGGAACTGGTGCGGCATCCAGGAATCGACGGCCATGTTCGCGAGCACGGCTGGACCGCCGAGAAAGCCGGTGTTGGCAGCGACGAGGAGCAGCCCGGCCTCGAATGCGAGCACCACGATGAGCGCGGCCTGGTTGAGAAGCGCGCTTCCCCAGCCGAAGCTCGCGATGATCGAGTCGAAGGTGACCGCGTTGAGGGTTTGTCCCTCGACGTGGCGCGCGTCCCAGAGGAGATAGAGCACGATGATGCCGCCGGCGGTGAAGGCGAGCGACAACGCCATGTAGAACATCGTCCATTTGCCGGTGCGCACGCGGGGCTCGGCGAGCGACTGGACATTGTTGGATACGGCCTCGATGCCGGTGTAGGTGCCGCCGCCAAGCGAGTAGGCGCGAAGCAGCAGCGCCGCAACCGCGAGCCAGCCCATCTGAGTCGACATCCCGTGCGTTTCGGTCCAGGTCTGAGGAATGAGATCGGGCAGCCGGTCTCCATGCGCGAGCACGCCGTAGACGATCAATAGCGTGTGCGTGACGACGAAGCCCAGGAAGATCGGCAGGAGCGCACGGATCGACTCCTTCATGCCGCGCAGATTGAGGTAGAGGAGGGCAAGCGTGAGCCCGATCTCCACCTCGAGCTTGAAGGTGCCCAGCGTCGCCGGCAGGAGCGAGAACAGCGCGTCAACCCCGCTGGCGACCGAGATCGCCACCGTGAGCACGTAGTCGACGATCAGCGCGCTACCGGAGACCAGGCCGGCGCGCGGACCGAGCAACTGGGTCGCGACCTTGTATCCGCCGCCGCCCGACGGAAACAGCTCGATCACCTGGTTGTAGGCGACCGCGATGATGAAGACGGTGATCGCCGTCAGCGCCGCGAGATAGAGCCCGAGATGCGTGTGCGCACCGAGCGCAAGGTAAGCTTCCTCGGGACCGTAGCACGCGGACGACAAGCCGTCCGCGCCGAGACCTATCCACGCGAGGAACGCAACCAGCGCGACGCTGTGTCGCGTCTCGCGGCTGAACGGATCCAGTGGCTTGCCGAGCAGCGAATCGCGAAGGGTTGTCATCGCAAGTTCGCCGCGATGTGCGCACACTCGCGCTTCATATCGGGGCGGTACGCAACCTGTTCGTGTTGCAGGACTTCACCGACGCGGGAAAACGCGCCGACGTCTAAGCTACTCCAGTTTGCCGTGAAGCGAAAACTGTCGGCGAAACGTCAGTCGAGGTGGGCCGCCGAGTTGGCCCGGCGGGGGCTGATCGCCGATGTGGCGCGCCTCGCGACCCGACCGGCGATTGCGCCCCGCCACCGGCGGGGGTCCGGTGCTCGAACCGGCGGGCGAAGCGCTTCCGCGGCGATGAATGCGCGGAAGCGTCTAGTTGTCGCGTGTCTGGACGCTGCCCAGCGAGCTCGCTGCCCCGACGAGGTAGATGGTGTACGTGTAGCCCGCCGTAAGCGGCACGCTCGGCAGCGAAAGGACGACGGTGGTCGTCCCCGCGATGTCGAAGTTGATGGCGTAGGTGTCCTGCGTAAGCTGGATGTAGCTCGACGCCGTCCCGGTCCCGAGATTCGCGACGCGACGTGCGAAGTTCACGTTCACGTCGATCGGCCCGACGTCGGGCGATGCGTTCACGAACCGCACCCGGGCGTTGCCGAGCGTCCCCGGAAGGTTGGTGTCAGGCAGCACGATCGCCTGCTGCTGGCCGGGCGCGCCCATGATGAAGATCGACGCATCGGTTGCCGGGTCGAAGGGCGGCGTCGCGCTGGCGATGGTCGCTCCCGGTGCGGTGACCGCTTCGAACGTCACCGTGTGCGGGCCGGTAGGCACCGATTGATACGCGGATGCGCCCTGGTACGGAATGTTGGAAAGTGCGACGACGCCGTCGACGAGCGCGTTGATCGCCGCCGTGCCCTGCGCCGCGTGGACGGCCTTGAAATTCGCGAGCGCGGTCGGCTTGGCGAAGCCCGTCCCCGACGAGTCGAAGTTCTGCAGGATCGCATTGACCAGCGTTCCACTGCCGTTCGTGTAGACGACGATCCCGTAGGTACTGCCCTGCGTGAAGCTGAAGACGCCGCCGTCGTAGATGACCGTCTTGTCGTTGTGGCGCGTCGCGCGCATCTGGAACGTGCCCTGGTTCTGCACCGAGAACAGCGACGTCGCGCCGTAATTGACGGTGGATAGTGCGGGTGTCGCGTTGTCGAGCGGCGCGCCGGGCACCGTGAGATAGAAGTCGAGCGACGCGGTGTTGGCGGCCGCGTTGGTCACGCGCAGGTTGAATTGACCGCTCGGTGGCGTCGTCGGAATGGAATCCGAGATGAGCGACGCCGCGACTGCGGTCGACGGGCCGTACATCACGTACGTGTAGTTCTGCCCGCCGTTGATGTTGTAGGTCGTGTTGATGAGGTTCGTCGCACTGCCGACGACCGAGATCGTGAACTGCTGGCTGCCCGAGCCTACCGTCTGGTAGGTGGTGAAAGCCTGGAACGCGAGGCCGTTCGAAACCTGATTGCCGCCGACGTTGATCGTGACCGGGCCGCCAGCGTCGGGAACGACGTTGATGAAGCGCATCGAAGCCGTGCTGCTGCCGCCGCCACCCTTGCCGCACCCGGCGCAAAGTGCTGCGAGCAGCACCACTCCGAGGACGGCGCTTACGGACGACAAAGACAGGTCACGCAGACTGCGCATGGCAACTCCGATGGCAAATGATCGAGGATCTCAGTGGCATGCGAGGCTTAAAGACGCCACGGCCCGATGGACGGCGGCGGTGGCCTTCGAGCGCCTCGAGGCGCATGCAACAATCGGTTACGTTCTGCGCCGGCACGCAGGCAGCGCGAAATGTAGCACGACTGACGAAAGCTAGCCGGGCGGGCAAGGGGCGCACGTCATCGATCCTGCGTCTGCACGTTCGTAAGCTGACTCGCGGGTCCCGCCAGGTAGAGGGTATAGGTACGCCCGGCGTTGACCGCGAAAGCCGGGATGCTGAGTGCGATCGTCTGCGTCCCCGGGTAGTTGAAGTTGACCGCATAGGTGTTCGGTGCCGGTGCGGTGATGTCCGCCGCGGGCAGCAGGATATAAGGCGAGGCGGTGTTCGTCGCGACGGACGACGCGCGCTTCACGAAGTCGACGTAGACGTCGACCGGACCGAGATCGGGGGAGGCGTTGATGAAGCGCACCGACGCCGTCCCCGCCGGTGGGGGCGTGTTGTTGTCCTGCAGCGCAAACGCAGTCTGGGTACCCGGAAAGCCGGTCACGATGACGGAGGTATCCGTCGCCGGCGAGAACGCGGGCGTCACGGTGGTAAGCGGCACGCCGGGAACGCTGCTCTGGGTGATAGTGACCGGGCTCGCGCCTGACGGCACGAGCGCGTAGCTCGTCGCGTTGAGATACGGAAGGTTGGAGAAAATCAGGCCGCTCTGAACATACGCGTTGATTTGCGGCGTTCCCGGGGCGACTTGAACGAGCTTGAACTGTGCAATCTTCGAGTTGATCACGGTCCCAGGCCCGGTGCCGCCGACGGTGAACAGCATTCCGTTCAGGAGAGTGCTCGAGCCCTTCGTGTACATGAAGATCTGGTACGTCGCCGCGTTTTCGAACGTGATGGGCCCCGAGTCGTAGAGAACGATCTTGCTGCCGATCGCGGTGAACCGCACCGAGAATGTCCCGCCGTTGAGCAGGGTGATCGCCGACGACGAGCCGTAGGGAACCCCGCTGATCGCCGGTGTCGTCGAGTCGACCGAGACGTTCGGCGGCAGGACATAGACGTCTGCGGCAGGCGTTCCAAAGGCACCGTTGATGACCGAAAGGTTGAATTGCCCGGTTCCGGTATTCGCCGTAAGGTCCAGGTTGGGAAGCGCGAGCACCGCGGACGAAGGTCCGAACAGATACAGCGTGTAGTTCTTGAGGCCGATCAGGGTGATGTTGGTATTGACGACGAACGTGGCGCCGCCTTCGACGGCGACCTGCAGCGTCTGCGGGCCTTCGGGAACCGAGACATAATTTGGCGTGAGTCCCTCGAACGGCAGTCCCTGCACGACGGTCGTCGTTTCCTGCGGGATTCCCGAGTTGGTGTTCGGCACCGGGGTCAGAAATACGCTGATCGATCCGGAATCCGGAATCGCGTTGATCACGCGCACGTTGGCGTTGATCTGCGTCGGGTAGCCGCCGCTGCCCCCGTTGCACCCGGTCAGCGCGGCCGCGGCGATCGCGGCCACGAGGCCAAGGCGGATGAGGGCGGCGTGCGGTGAACAGCGCATGAAGACTCCGAAGACCCGTGCTCGCGAGCAAGACAGCGTACGCGGCACGGGGAAAGGGCGGCTAGGCAGGGGCGGGCAGGGGACGAAGTGACGGTGGCATTCAGAGTGGTCGCGGCTTTCTGCAGTTCCGGCGCGCATTGCTTCGAGGGGCCGCGGCGCCACGCAAGGGGCGCATTTTATCGTGTTTGCCCCGCGTCTTCACCGGGCGGCGCCGGTCGGACGCGAGCGGCCTGGGCTAAGATCGCGCCTGTCGCCTGGACGCTACAACGGACGAGTCGATGCCCACGCTGACACTGAGGCCCGGACGCCTCGCGCTTTCCGAGTTGCGCGCGCTGTGGGGCGAATCGCGCACGCTCGCCCTCGACGCCGCCGCGCGTCCCGGGATCGAGCGCTCGGCGGAGACGGTGGCGCAGGTGCTGGGCGAGCACCGCACCGTCTACGGCGTCAATACGGGCTTCGGCCTCCTCGCGCGCACGCGGATCGACGATGCGCGGTTGACCGAACTGCAGCGTGCGCTGGTGTTGTCGCATATGGCCGGCACGGGGTCGCCGCTCGACGACGCCACCGTGCGTCTGGTGATCGCACTCAAGATCGCGTCGCTCGCACGAGGTCATTCGGGTGTCCGGGCAGCCGTGATCGATGCGCTGATCGCGGTTGCCAACGCGGGTCTAGTCCCGATCATCCCGGCGCAGGGATCGGTCGGTGCGTCCGGCGATCTGGCGCCACTTGCGCATCTCGCGGCGATTCTGATTGGCGATGGCGAAGCGCGTGTCGGCGATCGAGTCGTACGCGGTCGCGACGCCCTCGCGGTTGCCGGCCTTTCGCCGATCGAGCTCAGGCCGAAGGAGGGCCTGGCGCTTCTGAATGGAACGCAGGTCTCCACGGCGCTGGCGTTGGCTGCGTTGTTTGCTGCGGAGCGTGCCTTCGCGGCAGCGCTGGTTGCCGGCGCGCTCTCGGTCGATGCCTGCCTCGGGAGCGACACGCCGTTCGACGCGCGGATCCAGGCCGTCCGCGGACATCGTGGGCAGATCGAATGCGCCGCGGTTTACCGCACGTTGCTCGAAGGCAGCGCGATCCGCGCTTCGCACCTCGACTGTCCGCGCGTGCAGGATCCCTACAGCTTGCGCTGCCAGCCGCAGGTGATGGGCGCGTGCCTGGACGAGCTGCGCGGCGCGGCTCAAACGCTCATGACCGAAGCCAATGCGGTGTCGGACAATCCACTCGTCTTTCCGGACACCGGGGACGTCCTGTCCGGAGGCAATTTCCATGCGGAGCCGGTGGCGTTTGCCGCGGATCGATCGGCGCTTGCGATCGCCGAGATCGGCGCGCTCTCCGAGCGACGCACCGCGCTGCTGATGGACGGCCAGCTCTCCGGCCTGCCGCCATTTCTCGTGCGCGAAGGCGGCGTCAACTCGGGGTTCATGATTGCGCAGGTCACCGCGGCCGCGCTTGCATCGGAGAACAAGGCGCTTGCGCATCCGCGCTCGGTGGATTCGCTGCCGACGTCGGCGAACCAGGAGGATCACGTGAGCATGGCGACCAATGCCGCGCTGCGCCTTGCGCCGATGGTGGCGAACTTGTGCGGTATCGTTGCGATCGAGCTCCTGGCCGCTGCACAAGGCGTCGAGCTGCGCCGTCCGCTTGCAACGTCGAGCCGGCTTGCTCGGGCGTTCGATCTCATCCGCAGCGTCGTCGCGTTCTGGGACCGTGATCGCGCGTTTGCACCGGATCTCGCTCGCATCCGCGTGAAGGTCGAGGACGGTTCGTTCCTGCCGCTCGTGCCGCCGATCGCGCTGGACGGATGAACGAAGCCTCGCGTTGCGCGACAATAACGCCACGCCGGACCGCCCTTTAGGGAGATCGACCATGCATCGCGATGATCCGAATCGTCTCGTGTCACCACGCGCGGGGACGCGCTTCGCGGATCGCGTGATCCGCGCGCCACGTGGGCCGGCCCGTACCGCGCATTCCTGGCTCACCGAGGCGCCGCTGCGCATGCTGATGAACAATCTCGACCCGGAGGTCGCCGAGAATCCGCGGGAGCTCGTGGTCTACGGCGGGATCGGCCGTGCGGCCCGTAGCTGGGAGTGCTTCGACGCGATCGTCGCGGCGCTGCGCGCTCTCGGTGACGACGAATCGCTGCTGATCCAGTCCGGCAAGCCGGTAGGCGTCTACAAGACGCATCCGGACGCACCGCGCGTGCTGATCGCGAATTCGAATCTCGTCGGCAGGTGGTCGACCTGGGACCACTTCAACGAGCTCGACCGCAAGGGCCTCATGATGTTCGGACAAATGACAGCCGGCTCGTGGATCTACATCGGCAGCCAGGGCATTGTGCAGGGAACCTACGAGACCTTCTCCGAAGCCGGGCGGCAGCACTATCAGGGTACGCTCGCCGACAAGTGGATTCTTACGGCAGGACTGGGCGGCATGGGCGGGGCGCAGCCGCTCGCGGCAACGATGGCGGGCGCGTCGATGCTTGCGATCGAATGCCAGCAAAGCCGCATCGACATGCGGCTCAAGACACGCTATCTCGATCGTCAGGGTCGCGATCTCGACGATGCGCTTAGGCAGGTTAAGGACGCGTGCGCGAAACGGCAGCCTACCTCGATCGGATTGCTCGGCAACGCCGCCGAAATCATTCCGGAGCTCGTGCGGCGCGGCGTGCGCCCCGACATGGTGACCGATCAGACCTCCGCGCACGATCTTGTCTACGGCTACCTTCCCGCCGGATGGAGCGTCGAGCGCTGGCGTGCGGCGCAGGCCGATCCCGCACAGCATGGCACGCTCATCGATGCAGCGAAGACGTCCATCGCGAAGCACGTCGAGGCGATGCTCGCCTTTCACACGCAAGGCGTGCCGACGTTCGACTATGGCAACAATATCCGACAGGTCGCGCTCGACTACGGCGTTGCGCGCGCCTTCGACTTCCCCGGATTCGTGCCGGCCTACATCCGCCCGCTCTTCTGCGAGGGCAAAGGCCCGTTCCGCTGGGTTGCGCTTTCCGGCGATCCGGAAGACATCTACAAGACCGATCGAAAAGTGAAGGCGCTGTTTCCTGAAGACACGCATCTCGCGCGCTGGCTCGATCTCGCCCGCGATCGCATCGCGTTCCAAGGGCTGCCCGCGCGCATCTGCTGGCTGGGACTCGGCGAGCGGCATCGCGCGGGGCTCGCCTTCAACGAGATGGTCGCGAGCGGCGAGCTCAAGGCGCCTATCGTAATCGGCCGCGATCATCTCGACACGGGAAGCGTCGCGTCTCCGAACCGCGAGACGGAAGGGATGGCGGACGGGTCCGATGCGGTTGCCGACTGGCCGCTTCTCAACGCGCTTTTGAATACTGCCGGCGGCGCAACGTGGGTCTCGATCCATCACGGCGGTGGCGTGGGGATCGGCTACTCGCAGCACGCGGGCGTCGTCATCGTCTGTGATGGCACACCGGCCGCAGCGAAGCGGATCGAGCGCGTGTTGTGGAACGACCCGGCGTCAGGCGTCGCCCGCCACGCCGATGCGGGCTACGCGCAAGCGATCGACGTCGCGCGCCGCAAGGGACTCAACCTGCCGATGCTCAACGGGTGAACCGCGCGAGCTCGTGACATGACCTCGATAGTAGACAGCGTAGGGCGCTTGCGAACCTCGCTTGCGATCGGGCGTGCAGCCGCGCTCTTCGCGCTGGGTTTCGCGTTTGCGACGTTCGCGTACGGCGAAGACCTCAACGTACTGTCGACCGGCGCCGTGAAGGGACCGGTCAACGGGCTCGTCGCCGACTATCAGAAGAAGACCGGCAACACGGTCAAGATCGAGTTCGGCACGGCGGGCCAGGTCGAGAAAAAGCTGGCGGCGGGCGCGAAGCCCGACCTTCTGATCACCACCGCGACGCGCCTCGCAGCATTGCCCGGCGCGTCGAAGGATCGCGTGCGCCCGCTCGGAACGGTGCGCATCGGCGTTGCCAAGGCAAGCGATGCCCCGAAACCGGATCTCGAGAGCGTCGAAGGCTTTCGCGCGAGCCTGCTTCAGGCGCGCACCGTGGCCTACGGCAATCCCAGCGGCGGCGCGACCACCGGCGTTCACTTCGCGCATGTGGTCGACAGCCTCGGCCTTGCGCACGACCTCGCGGACAAGCGGATCCTTGCGGATGACGGGTTCGACGTCGTCCAGCGCGTCGTCAGCGGGGAAGCGGAGCTCGGCATTGCGCCGGTGAGCGAGATTCTGCTCATCGCTCCGCAGACTTACGTCGGGCCGCTACCCGAGGCGCTGCAGCTCGCCACGACGTATTCGGTATGGCTGGTCGACCCGAAGAACACTCGTGCGCAGGGATTGGTCGACGCGCTCACCAGTGAGGAAGCGCGGGCGAAGTTCGCGGCCGCCGGTTTCGAGTAGCGAGCCCTGTGTAATCGGGAGCGACGTGGGTGACTCGCGTGAAACAGGCGCCGCGTGGCGGCGCCTCCGGCGATACTCCTGAAGCTGCGAGAAGGGCGCGTTCTCGCCCTATCTCTCGTTGAGCGAAGCCGTCTCTTCGAGTTGCAGATGCTCCCGCATCGCGTTGAGCGACCGCTGCAGCGTTTCGAGAAGCTGCTCGGCACGCGTGCTGACCGAAGCGATCAGAAGATCCAGAGCTCCTCGCGCGGCAACGCCAGCCAGTGCCGGCCCTCCGCGAGCGGACGGTCACCGTAGGCGCGCAGGCGGTTCGCACCGAGCTCGAACAGATGCTCCCACTTGTCGCCGAGATACATGGACGTCGCGAGTTTCGCTTCGAGGCAGTTCTCGCCTTGGGCGGAGGCGACGCGGATCCGCTCGAGACGGATAAGCCCGGTCCCTTCGCCGCCCTGCTTCGCGCTCGGCTTGGCCGTGCCCCACAGCCGCCAGCCGGTGCCCTCGAGCAAGGCAGCACCGTTGCTGATCTCCGCGATGCGGCCGGACAAGCGGTTGTTGCTGCCCATGAAGTCCGCCGTGAACAGCGTTTCCGGCTCGCTGTACATCTGCTGCGGCGTTCCTTGCTGCTCGATGACGCCGTTGTTGAGAAGCAGGATGCGATCCGACATCGCGAGCGCTTCGGACTGGTCGTGCGTCACGCACAGTGCCGAGAGCTGCATCTTCACGATCAGCTCTCGGAGCCAGGCACGCGCCTCCTCCCGAAGCTTGGCGTCGAGGTTCGACAGCGGCTCGTCGAGCAGGATGACGGGCGGGTTGTAGACGAGGGCGCGCGCGAGCGCGACGCGTTGCTGCTGGCCGCCCGAAAGCTGATGCGGGAAGCGCTCGGCGAGATGCGCCAGCGAGAGCTGCGTCAACGCTTGCTTCACGCGCGACTCGATATCGGCGGAAGGAACGCGTCTTAGCTTGAGCGCGTAGGCGACGTTGTCGTGCACGGTCTTGTGCGGCCACAGCGCGTACGACTGGAACACGAGGCCGAGATTGCGGCCTTCGGCGGGGATATCCAGTCCCGTCGCGCCATCGAACACGACCTTGTCGGCGATGCGAATCGACCCTGCATGCGGCACTTCGAGGCCCGCGACCGCACGCAGCAGTGTCGTCTTGCCGCTGCCCGAGGGCCCGAGCAGCGACACCACTTCGCCGCGGTTGAGCGTCAGTGCGACGCCCTTCAGGATGGGATTGTCGCCGTACTTGAGATGCAGATCGTTGACGGTGAGTTCGGCCATGAGAACGTCCTTCGCCAAGACGGATCAGTCGCGCAGGCGCACGCCGAAGCGCAGCGCGATCGCGAGCCCGATGCCGACCAGAAGAATGTTGATGAGCGACAGCGCGGCGACGACGTCGATCGCGCCGCCTTGCCACAACGACACCAGCTCGGCGCCGATCACTTCGGTGCCGGGCGCGAGCAGATACACCCCGGTCGAGTATTCGCGCTCGAAGATCATGAAGACCAGGAGCCAGGAGCCCAGAAGGCCGTGGCGAATCAGCGGCAATGTGATCTCGCGCGAGATCTTGCCGCGTGGTGCCCCGACCGTGCGCGCCGCCTCCTCGAGCTCCGTCGATACTTGCAGCAGCGACGACTGGATGAGCCGCATTCCGTAGGCGAGCCAGACGACTGTGTAGGCGAGCCACATGCTGAAGATCGTCGTGCGGAGCGGCGTCAATGGCGGGAAGAACAGGAACACCCACAGGAACGCAAGCCCGGCAAGCAGTCCCGGAATGGCGCGCGGGACCAGCACGAGATAGTCGATGAACCGCGACCAGCCGTCGTAGCGGCGATGGGTCGCGAAACCGATCGCCGTATAGCAGGCGACAGTGATCGCGCCACCGACCGTGCCGATCAGGATCGTGTTCCAGATCGCCCGCACCTGCGTCGGCTCGTCGAATACCGACTTGAAGTTGTCGAGCGTGAAAGCCTCGTACAGGCTCACGCCGATGCCCCAATTCGTGACGAACGCGCGAAGCGCGATGCCCGACAGCGGGACAATCACGGCCACGAACAACCAGAAGCCAAGCACGCCCGCGGCCACCCATTTCCACCGGCCGAGCGGCAACTCGCGGATGCGTCCCGCCTTGCCCTTGATCGTCGCGTACTTGCGCGCGTTCTGCAGCAGGCGGCGCTGCAGCAGCACGAGCGGAAACGTGATCGCGACGATGCACATCGCGGTGGCCGCCATCAGGTGGTACGACGGCGTCCCGAGCTTGTTCGTGAGCTTGTAGAGGTACGTCGACAGGACGAGATGGCCTTCCGGATCGCCCAACACCAGCGGCAATCCGAACAGCTCGATCCCGAGGAAAAAGATCAGCACGGCGGAGAAAAGGAGCGCGGGCATGATCAGCGGCAGGCTGACCGTCGCGGCCACGCGGAACGGGCTCGCGCCGGTCGTGCGCGCCGCCTCCTCGACGTCGGAGCCGAGGCTCTTCAGCGCGGACGACGCGTAGACGTAGACGTTCGGCACGTGCGTGAGCCCGGCGATGACCGCCATCGCCGGGATCGAATAGATGCCCCACGGTGCGACGCCGAGAAGGTCGTTCGCCCAGACGGTGTAGAAGCCGACCGGACCTGCAGCCACGACGTAGCCGAAGGAAAGCACCATCGGCGAAACGAAGCTCGGGACCAGGATCAGCGGCTCGACGATGCGCTTGCCCGGCAGGTCGGTGCGCTCCATCACGAACGCGAGCACCCCCCCGAGCGGCACGGCGATCAGCGTCATGCCGGCCGCGATCAGGGTCGAATTCAGGAACGCCTGCCAGAAATCCGGATCGGCGAAGATGAACGCGTACGCATCCAAGCCGACGGTCTTCTTCGCGTCGAAGAACGGCGCGGAGAGCAGGCTCTGATACAGGATGAGTGAGAGCGGCGCGAGGACCGCCGTCGCGGTGACGAGAATCGTCAGGCCGCGGGGGAATTCCCCTAGCACTCCACTACGTGTCATTGAATAGAATCGCGCAGCTGACTTACCCGCTGCGCGATCTCACCGTTTTACTTATTACCAGATGCTAACGCAGCCTTCCACGCGTTCAAAAATTCGAGCCGCTTCTTGGGCTCGAGATAGCTCACGATCTCGGCGCTCACCGGAATCGGTTTCACGGCGTTGCCGAGCTGCTTGTTCAGGCTCGCCGCCGTGTATTCCGCGTCGACGTCATTGCGGATCGAGAACAGCTCGACGTCGCTGCCGATCAGCTTCTGCCCGCGCGCGGAGAGAATGTAGTCGGTCCATACCTTGGCCGCGTTCGGATTCTTCGCCGCTTTGCTGATGAACATCACGCGCGACAGCACCAGCGTGTAGTCCTTGGGCAGCACGACGCCGAGCGACTGATCCTTCTTCGCGCGGACCAGCGCGTAGCTGCCAAGCACGTTGTAGCCGATCAGGTGCTCGCCCGACGATACCTTCTCGAGCATGTTGCCCGTGCTCGCGTAGACCTTGTAGCTGGTCGCGCCAAATTCGCGCTCGAGGTCCTTCATGCCGGGGTAGTACTTGCTGTCCTGCACGACGAACATGAATCCGACGCCGCTCTTCTCGATGTCGTAGGTCGTGACCTTGCCCTTGAACTTCGCGGTGTTCGCGGCGAGCACTTTCGCGAACGCGGCGTGGTCCTGCGGCACCTCGTCGCCAGTCACGAGACGCTTGTTGTAGATGAATACCGCAGGCTCGTACGTCGTGCCGTACGCCTGGTTCCGATACACGGCCCATGCCGGAAGCTTGGACGCTTCAGGCGAGGCGTACGTCATCGCCTGGCCATCGTCGACGAGCTTCACCTGCAGATCCATCGCCGAGCTCCACATCACGTCGGCCGACCCCTGGCCGGCCGCAACTTCCGCGATGAAGCGGTTGTACATCTCGGTCGAATTCATGTCGTTGTATTCGACTTTGATGTCGGGGTAGAGCGCGCTGAAATCCTTGATCAGCGGCTGGGCCGCCTTGGTATCGAGCGCGCTATAGATCACGACCTTGCCTTCCTTCTTTGCGGCCGCGAGCACCTGCGCATAATCCGCCGGGTAGCCGGCCGGGACCGTTTGCGCGACGGCCGACGCCGCGAGCGCTCCTGCGAAAAGCGAGAACAGTAGTTGCCGCATGATCGGGATTCCTCTCAAAAGACGCGTATCGCCGGCGCTTCGAATGTGTTCGCGGCGCCGCTTTCGCGGGGTGTCGGGCGCAGGATAGGGGTGAATGTGTTGCGAATGCTCGCGCGTACGGTCCGGGTTCGTCGGGGCACAAGCGGTCGCACGCCGCCGAAGTGTAACCTTCCCGCCGTTCGCGTGGGAAGCGCGTTCCCGATGGAATCCGTAGTTTGACGCGGTGTACAGGCATCCCATTGCGGCGTATCCGTCGCGATGCAGCTTTAAACTCGACTGACCCAGGCGGGCGGGCGCTCGCTCGTGCGCCCGTGCGCATCGTCCACCGTGCCCGCAGCGAGAATCAGGTCGCAAGTCTCATCGAGTGCGGTGTTCTGCGCGAATCGTGACGCCGTACTGCGGAGCGACGCATCGAGTTCCGCACGCGAGAGCAGCTTGTCGACCGCTCGCGCGAGCCGCGTCCCGTTGACACGTCGCGGGCGCAGCGTCGTGGCAACACGAAGTCTCTCGAGACGTGCGGCGTTGTCGGTCTGGTCGTAGGCCATCGGCACCACGATCTGCGCGATGCCGGCCTTGAGTGCGCGAGCGGACGTTCCGATCCCACCGTGGTGCACGATGGCGCGCGCACGCGGCAGCAAGTCGCCGAACGGCGCGTACGCGCAGGCTAGGATCCGCTCCGGAAGATGGGCCTCGAGCTGCCGGCCGGAGCTGTCGACGAGAATGCCCCGCATGCCGAGCTCCGTGCACGCTTCGACCGCTGCCCGAAAAAAATCCGCGCCATGAAGCATTGCCGTTCCGGCGGTAAACACGATCGGCGCCGGCCCCGCGGCGAGGAACGCCTCGACGTCGTCGGGCATCGTTCGGCCTCTGGCCCCATCGTAAAAGACAAAGCCGGTGAGTCGGGTTTGCGCCGGCCAATCGGCGGCGGGGGGTGCGAACCACGACGGAAACAATCCGATCACGCGCGACGGTGAATGGATCCAGCCCTGCATCGGGCGATCGACGGGCGGAAGACCGGCGCCCGCGCGCACTCGATTGAGATCGTGGGTCATCGCCTGGTCGAGGAGATGGCGATCGGCGTACCAGTAGAGGAGGCGCTTTCCGATCCGCGGCAGCCGCGGAAATCCCGGCATGTGCGGCACGGCTGGAGTTGCAATCAGGCTGCGAATTGCCGCCGGTGCGAGGTGTACCGTCACCATCGGCGCGCCGAGCTTCTCCGCGGCGACGCGCGCCCCGAAGGCGAGCGTCGATCCGACGATCACCGTACCGCCGCGCTCGAATGTTCCCTCGATGGCCGCGAGCTGCGGCACCAGGCTCGGAACGATGATGCCGCTGCTGATCCGCCGCATGCCGCGTACCGGGCGCCAGAATTCCGGCTGATCGAACACCTCCGCTTCGCGCTCGGCGTCGATCGTCTCCAGCATCGGCAGGCCGACGGTGTCGAGAAGGTCGCGATACGTTCCGCTCGCAACGACGGTGATGCGATGACCGAGCTCCTTGAGCCTGAGCCCGATGGCGACGAACGGGTAGACGTCACCCGACGTGCCGACCGGGACGAGGATGATATGCACGGGAGTGGCGTGCGCCTAAGCAGGAGATGCCGAGGCGCTCGGTCTGAGGGATGCAAGCGCGCCCGCATGCGCGACGGCGATCGCGTTCGTGCTCGCGAATCTCGATCGCCGGCCGACGTGTGCGTGTCGCGCGAACGGCACGGAGTACGGCGCGAGCCGCCGGCGGGGAACCTCCCTTCGCGGGGATCGCCGCCAGATGCGCATCGCGGCCGACGGAACGGTACGTTGGTCCACGGACGGTCGGCTGCGTACAAGAAGCCCGGGGCCCCCGAGCCGTGGAAGAAGAACGCCTCGGGCCAAAGTATCGCGCGAGTCGCTTCTCGACTCGCGAAACCTTGGCCCGTGCATATCTGGTCGGGGTGAGTGGATTTGAACCACCGGCCTCTACGTCCCGAACGTAGCGCTCTACCAGGCTAAGCTACACCCCGAATTCGGCTCGCCGGCGGCAGCGTTCTAGTAGCTTCGCTCCGCGGCGAAAGCGGATAATTTTAGCAGAGTCGATGCGGCCGGCGAAGGCTTGAGCCCGACGAGACACCCGGCCGCCGCGCGCCCTTCGGCCGCGGCTTTCTCCCGCGCGTAACCCAGCGCGCCCGTTCGCTTGAGCGCGGCGTCGACCGGTGCGAAGTCTTCGAGGCCACCGCCCGCGATCGCATGCTGGATCACGGCCGCTTCCGCAGGCGTCGCGTGCGCGAGCGCGTGAATCAAAGGCAACGTCATCTTGCCTTCCGCGAGGTCGTCGCCGACGTTCTTCCCGGTTGCGGCCGTATCGCCCGAATAATCGAGCACGTCGTCCAGGATCTGGAACGCCGTCCCGACGTGACGACCGTATCGGGCGAACGCCTCCTCGCGCTCCGGCGGCGCGTCGCCGAGCACTGCGCCGAGACGTCCCGCAGCTTCGAAGAGCTTCGCGGTCTTGCGCTCGATGACCTCGAAATACGCGGACTCGGAGAGCGCCGCGTCACCCGCATGAAGAAGCTGCATCACCTCGCCTTCTGCGATCACGTTGGTGGCATCCGCGAGAATCGAGAGTACGCGCATCCGATTGACGCTCACCATCATCTGGAACGCGCGGGAGTAGAGAAAATCGCCGACCAGCACCGACGCGGCGTTGCCGAACGCCGCGTTCGCGGTCGCGTGACCGCGGCGCAACTGCGATTCGTCGACGACGTCGTCGTGAAGGAGGGTTGCCGTGTGGATCATCTCGACCACCGCGGCGAGCGTGTAATGATCGCGGCCCTCGTAGCCGCAGGCGCGCGCCACGAGGACGAGCAGCGCCGGGCGCAAGCGTTTGCCGCCGCCGCCAACGATGTATTCCGCAACCTGGTTAACCAGCACGACGTCCGACGCCAGGGCCTCCCGCAGGACGCGATCGACCTCCTTCATATCGGCGCCGACGGCGGGCTGCAGGAATTCGAGGGTCACGACAGTGCCAAGGGGGAGGGCGGATCAGGACAGCGAGGCGCAGCGGTTTTGCGTCAACGCCACGTCGGGCGGTATTTTACGTAGGTTTCCGGCCCGGCCCGCTGCGTTCCGGGCAGTCCCAACCGGTTTTGACAGCAAACGTCGAAAGGGCTTATAATTCAAAACTTTTCCGCGCCAGGGCGGGGTCGCTGACATTCCCCGCCATCGCAAGGTCGGCGAGCCCGCCGTCGCTTATCCAAGGACCAGCCGTAGCGAAGCGAGCGGCGCCAAAAAACAACGGAGCAAAGCATGTACGCGGTCGTCAAAACCGGTGGCAAGCAATACAAGGTTGCCCCCGGTGAAAACGTAATGGTCGAGAAGCTCCTCGCCGAAGTGGGCGCGGAAGTGCTCCTCGACGAGGTGCTGCTCGTGAGCGAAGGCGATAACGTGCGCCTCGGACAGCCAAAGGTTCCGGGCGCGACGGTCAAGGCGACCGTGATCGCGCACGGCCGCGGCGAGAAGGTGAAGATATTCAAGATGCGCCGGCGCAAGCATTACCAGAAACACCAGGGACACCGGCAGGATTACACGGAGCTTCGCATCGACGCGATCGTCGGCTAGGCCGGCGCGTATCGACGCCTCCAAGGAGTTCGAGGATGGCACATAAAAAAGCAGGTGGCAGCTCCCGCAACGGGCGCGACTCGCAGGCGAAGCGCCTCGGCGTCAAGGTCTACGGCGGCGAAGCGATTCGCGCCGGCGGCATCATCGTTCGCCAGCGCGGCACGAAGATTCACGCCGGCGTGAACGTTGGCGTGGGCAAGGACCACACGCTGTTCGCCCTCGTCGACGGCACCGTGCAATTCGGCGTCAAGGGCGAGAAGGGACGCACTTACGCGAACGTCGTCGGGCCAACGGCGGCCTGACGCCCTTCGACACCCGCAACCCCGCGCGGCGGCGAGCCCGCGGGGTTTTTGTTTGCTTCCGGAAAATCGTCAGGAGTCGACGATCGTGCTGGCGCGAACCAGCAGCGATTGCGGGACGACGAGCTTGAGCAGGCGCGCCGTCTTGAGGTTGAGCGCGAGCTCGAAGTTCGTGGGCTGCTCGATCGGAAGATCCGCGGGCTTCGCGCCGTTGAAAATCCTGCCCGCGTAGCGCGCGAGCTTCAGGTAAAGCTCCGGGTAGTCGATCGCATACGCCATCAGTCCGCCGCTTTCGACAAACTCCCTTGCGGGGTACGCCGCTGGCAGGCGATTGGCATTGGCCAGATCGACGATCGGCTTCTTGTGCAACTGGGTCAAACCGTCGGCGCCGACGACGAGCGCGTCGACGTGCTCCCGCGCCGCTTGCTCGAAAGCGCGGCCGAGATCGGCTTCGCTTCGCACGTCGAACAGCTTCGCGTGGAGGTGCAGTGTGCGTGCGGCCGACTGGGTCTCGTCCCACTCCGGCGACGCCGCGGGATTGCTCATGTTGTGAAGCAACCCGACGCGTGCGGCGTTCGGCACCAGTTCCTTTAACAGCTCGATACGCTTGGCGGTCAGTTCCGTGCTGAACGTCGTGAGCCCCGTGATGTTCCCACCGGGTCGTGCGAAGCTCGTGACGATGCCGCGCGGATCGCCCATCGTCGCCATGAGAACCGGAATGCTTCGCGTCGCGTTCTTCGCGGCATTTGCGGCGGGCGTTCCCCGCGTGACGATCAGGTCGACGTTGAGTTGAACGAGCTCCGACGCCAGATGCGGGAACCGTTCCGCGTGGCCGTCCGCTGAACGGTATTCGATGATGAGGTTGCGCCCCTCGACATACCCAAGATCCCGCATTCCTCTGCGGAACGCATCCAGATTCGACCGGTTCTGCGCTTCAGGCACCGCTTCGAGCATGCCGATTCGATAGATTTTCGCGGCACCCTGCGCGCTCGCAAGCCCGGACCCGCTGAGCATCCCGCCCGCCAGGGCGGCGATGAAGGTTCTTCGATCGATCATTCGTCGTCGGACGTGGCTTTGGGAGGCGCGACGGGCCGGTACTTCAACAGACGCTGGGATCCACGCTCAGCGCTTCTCGATCCACCACAACATTCCGAGCGCGAGCAGCATGAAGGTCGCGAGCGGAAACACCGCGACGAACACCGCCGGCCAGTCGTTCAGCACGCCCAGATAGGAAAACAGGCGGCCGATCAGGTAGAACGACAAGCCGATCATCGTACCGACGAAGACACGGAACCCGACGTTGCTCTGCCGGCGCTGGAAATGCGCGAACGGTAGCGCGAGCACCATCATGGCGAGTACCGCGGTCGGATAGAACACCTTGTTCCAGAAGGCGATCTCGAAGCGCGACGTCTTTTGCGCGTTGCTACCGAGCACGCGGATGTTGTCCCACAGCGCGCCGAGCTCGAGCTTGTCCGGCGCGACCTGGTAGACGGTGAGGAGCGACGGTCGCAAAAGCGTCCGCATCACCAGCGCGGGCGCGGCGGACGCGGTCACGGTGTCCTCGTGAAACTCGGTCGTATGCACGTTCGTCAATTTCCATTGACCGTCTTCCATGAAGGACGCCGAGTCGGCGACGCGCACCGAAACGAGCCGCAGGCCGGAATCGAATTCGTAGATGCGCACGCCGAGGAGCGTCGTGTCCGGAAGCACCGTGCGCACGTTGATGAATGTCGAGGTCTCCTTGAACCAGAACCCAGAGCCGAATTGCTGGGCGAAAACGCGCGTTGCGTCGCCGAGCGCGGTAGCGCGAATCGTCTGCGCAAGCCGTGCCGCCGGTGGTGCGATGTATTCGCCGGCGAGAAAGGTCGCCAGTGCGAGCGGGATGCCGACCCGGAGTACCGCCCACGCCGTCTGCACGAGCGACATCCCCGACGCACGCATCACCGTGTATTCCGAATTGCGGACCAACTGCGCCATCGCGAACAGCGTGCCGATCAGCGCCGCAACCGGAAACAGCTCGTAGAGGCGCGATGGCAGCTGCAACGCCACGAAGACGAGGGCGGTCGTGATCGTGTAGCCGCGCTGTCCCACCGACGACAACTCGTGGATCAGGTCGAAGAACGCGAACAGCATGAGCAGACCGGCGAACACCGCGAGCGACGCGAGGAGCACGTCCTTTCCGATGTACCGTCGCAGCGTGATCATCGCTTGAAGCGCGCGCCTTTACGTGGCCGCAGGGGTTGCGGCCGGGGTTCGCCGGAAGAATCCCGCGACGGAAAGCTGGTGGCGGAACAACACGATGACGATCGCAAGCACGATCGCATGCGGCAGGATCAATGCCAGCCAGAGCGGCAGGCGCCCCTGCACGACGAGACTCTGCACGATGTTGAGGCAGTTGCTGTAGACGAGGTACAGGAACGCCGCGGCGACGAGATTGAACGAGCGCCCGATCCGCGGATTGACGTACGCAAGCGGGATCGCGAGCAGCGTGAGCAGCAGCGCGAAGATCGGCACCGAAATGCGCCAGAACAGTTCGCCCTGCTGCTGGCGGTCGTTGGACGCGAGCAGCGCCGCGGTCGGCAGCGCTTTGGTCGACGACGGCAATGCCCGCACTTCGGCGGGCTCGATACGCCGGCCGAGGCTTTCGAATTCGATCACCCGGTAATCGGTCGTGCCGGGCACGCCCTGGTAGCGGCGGCCGTTTTCGAGGACGACGAACCGGTCCCCGTTGGGCATCTCGGTCAGCTTGCCGCGCGCCGCGACCGTAATGACATCCTGCTGGTCCTCGGAGGTGTGGAGAAAGACGCTTCGGACCGACTGCGTCAGCGGATTGACCGCCTCGACGAACGCGACCAGATTGGCGCGCGGGAATTCGCGAAACAATCCCGGCGTAATCAGCGCGATTTCCTCTTTCGACTCGAGCTGCCGCTGAAATTCGAGCTTCCGCTGCTCCGCCCACGGCGACAGAAAAAACGACAGAAGGAGGATGGCGACCAGAAAGGGTGCAGCGAAAAGGAGGACAGGCCGCAGCCAGGCGGTAAGCGCCTGGCCCGACGTAAACCAGACAATCATCTCGCTGTCGCGGTACCAGCGAGTGAGGGTGAGCAGCACCGTCAGAAACAGCGCGACCGCCAACAAAATGTTTAGATAAAACAAGGCACTGAAGCCGAGGATCGTCAGAAATCCCTCGGGCGCGATCGTGCCGCCCGCGGCCTCGCTCAAAAGGCGCATCACGAGGTTGGTGAAGAGAATCGCGAGCAGGACGACGAACAGACCGATCGTCGTCGCGGTGAGCTCACGGACGAGACTGCGTCGGAAGATCATGACGCCGGGAACATTTTGACTTTTTCGGGACGTTTTGCCGATAATGCGCAAGAAATCGCGTTCCGGCAAGAAAACGGTCGCGTCCCACACCGAGGGCTTCGATGGAATTTACCATAAAAAGCGGCAGTCCCGAGAAGCAGCGGAGCGCCTGCGTCGTCGTCGGCGTCTTCGACAATCGCAAGCTCTCGCTCTCCGCGGAGCTGATCGACCGTGCGTCGAATGGCTATATCAGTGAAATCATCCGTCGCGGGGACATGGAGGGCAAACTCGGCGCAACGCTCCTTTTGCACAATGTTCGCGGCACCCTCGCGGACCGCGTGCTGCTGGTCGGCCTGGGGAAGGAGCGCGATTTCCGCGACAAGGAATTCCGGCAGGCGATCCGCTCCGCCGTGACCCTGCTCAACGAGACCGGCTCCTATGAGGCCGTCGTCTACCTGACCGAGGAGAAGGTCAAGCGGCGCGAGGTGGCCTGGCGGGTCGAGCACGCCGTGATCGTGGCGATGGACGCGGTCTATCGCTTCGAGCAGATGAAGAGCCAGCCGACCGAGGTCCGCCGGCCGCTCCGGAAATTGACGCTTTCCGTTCCGCAACGTTCCGATCTCGACGCCGGCGAGGCCGCTGCGGTTCGCGGACTCGCGATCGCGCATGGCATGGACTTCGCGAAGGACCTGGGGAACCTGCCGGGGAATGTCTGCACGCCGAGTTATTTGGCCGAGCGCGCGCGCGAGATCGGCCGCGACTTCCCCGAGGTGAAGGTGACGGTGCTCGAGCAGGCGGAGATCGCAGCGCTGGGGATGGGCTCGTTTCTGTCGGTGACGCATGGCAGCGTCGAGCCGCCGCAGTTCATCGTGCTCGAATACGAGGCCGCGCTCAGGAAGCAGAAGCCGCTGGTGCTGGTCGGCAAGGGCATCACCTTCGACTCGGGCGGCATCTCGCTCAAGCCGGCGCTCGACATGGATCACATGAAGTTCGACATGTGCGGCGCCGCCGCGGTGCTCGGCACGTTCCGCGCCATCGCCGAGTTGAAGCCCAAGATCAATCTCGTCGGACTCGTTCCCGCCTGCGAAAACATGCCCTCCGGCAGCGCGACCAAGCCGGGCGACATCGTGAAGAGCATGTCCGGGCAGACAATCGAGATTCTCAACACCGACGCCGAGGGACGCCTGATCCTCGCCGATGCCCTCACCTACGCCGAGCGTTACGAGCCGGAAGCGGTAGTCGATATCGCGACGCTTACCGGCGCGATGGTGATTGCGCTCGGTCACGTCGCGTCCGGCGTCTTCAGCAACAACGAGGCGCTGGGACGCGCGCTCATCGCGGCGGGTGATGACGCGTACGACCGCGGCTGGCCGATGCCCTTGTGGGAGGACTACCAGGAGGGCCTCGCGAGCAACTTCGCCGATTTCGCGAACGTCGCTGGCCGGCCCGGGGGCAGCATCACCGCAGCCTGCTTCCTCTCCCGCTTCACGAAGAAGTACGATTGGGCACATCTCGATATCGCCGGCGTCGCTTACGTCGACGGCAAGCAGAAGGGCGCGACCGGGCGGCCGGTCCCGCTGCTTGCAACGTGGATCCTGTCGCAGGAAACGCCGGCCGGTTAGGCACGTGATGCGTCTTATCGCGATTCCCAAGTGACGGTCATCGATTTCTACTCGCATGTCACGGCCCCGCTGGCGATCGCGGCGCGGCTCTGCGCGAAGGCGTACGTCGCGCACGGCAACGTGCGCGTGCTGACGCCGGATCGGGCGACTTCAGACGCGCTCGACCGCATGTTGTGGCTCAATCCTGCGCTGTCATTCATTCCACATTGCCGAATGGACAGCGCGATCGCCGACGAAACGCCGGTGTGGATCGACGAGGCGCTCGAGCATCGCGGTCCCGCAGCGGTGCTCGTGAATCTGCACCACGATGCGCCGCCGTTCTTCAGTCGCTTTGCGCGCCTCGCGGAGATCGTGGGCATCGAGGACGATCAAGTCGCAGCCGGGCGCGCACGGTTTCGGTTCTATCGCGAGCGCGGCTACGAGATCCGCGCGCACAACCTCGGTGATCGGGAGTAACGATGCCGACCGCTCGCGAGCTCCTCGATCAGGCCGACGCGTTGATGCGGCGCAACCGTGCGCCGAGCGATGACATTCCGACGCTGACCGATGAAGTGCCCGCCGGCCTTGGGCGTGGCGCGCAGGGTGCGCCGTCAAAGCGCCCTGGGCTGCCGGCCGCCGACCGTGACTCCGAAGCGATCCCGGTGCTCACCGACGCGGTCGAGGAGATCGAAGCGCCGGCGCTCGACGACATGCCGTTCGACGACGAACCCTCGATCTGGCCGGAAACCCTGCGTGGCGCCCGCTCGATCACCGACCAGCCCGCGGAGACGACGGCGGTGGTGCCGTCCCATACCGCGCCGACGGGTGGCGCCGCGCACATCGCCTCGCCCGCAACGACACCGACGCAGCTGTCGCCATCGCCGGCAGTTTCTCCCCCACGCACGTTGACGGCGGGAGGTGTGGCGACGTCAGGTGCCGCGATGCCGGGTGCGATCGCATCCGCCTCAACCGACTCGGGTACGGATGAAGAGAAGCCGGCATCGCCCTCGATCGCGTTCACACTCGATCTCGATATGCCGCGCCCGGAACCCGAGCGCAGCCTCGCGGCGCTGCCGCCACTCGACCTTGGAACCGGACAGGCGATCGCACCGTCGCCGTCGATGACCGTGACGCGCGATGAAGTGGGTGCGCCGACGACCCCCGACCCCGCGTCGTGGAGGACGATGGCGGCCGAGACGCTCGCGAATTTCCGTTCAACCGAGGAACATTCCTCGCCTTCGCCGCCAGAATCCGCAGGCGTGCCCGAGCCGACGAATGCGGCGCCAACCGAGGCGCGGGCGGCAACCACGGCCGACGACGAAGCTCGTTGGGCCGCCCTCGCCGAAGAGATCCGCATGCAGGTGCTGCAGCGGATCGATCTCTTCACCGACGCCGGCTTGCGCGAGCAGCTCGGCGAGCGGCTGAAACCGATCGTCGATCGCGCGAGCGCGGACCTCGTGGCGACGATCAACACGCACGTGGGCGAGCTTCTGCGCGCCTATGTCGCCGAGGCGATCGAGCGCGAGATCGAGCGCTGGCGCGACGCGCACTGAGGTCGAAGGCCGGCCCCGAAACTCCGGCGGCTTGCACCCGGCGCAATATCTGTTAGACTGCAGTTCCATGAACGCGCAAGCGAAACCCTCCGTCACCGATACGCGTAGCCACGCGTACGCGTACTACTTCTATTTTGCGGAGAATTCCGAGGGGCGCGCGCGAGCGTAGAAATCAAAGCAACACCGGATCAACAAAACGCGGGCGGCCCCAGAAAAGGCCGCCCGATTTTTTTCACGGCAAGGAGAGCGAATCATGATCATCGTCATGCAACCGGACGCCGGCGACGTCGAGATCGCCGCCGTCGAAGCCAAGATCAAGGCCGCGGGCCTGGGCGTTCACATCTCGCGCGGCACCGAGCGCACGCTGATCGGCGCGATTGGAGACGAGCGCAGACTCGATCCGGAGATGTTCGACCCGATGCCGGGCGTCGAACGCTCGCTGCACATTCTCAAGCCGTACAAGCTGGTCGCGCGTGAATGGCACAAGGCCAGCACCGTGATCGACGTCGCCGGCGCCGAGATCGGTGGCGACGAGATCCAGGTGATCGCGGGACCATGCTCGGTCGAAACCGTTCCGCAGATGAATTCGGCGGCCGCCGCAGTGGCATCCGCAGGCGCCCGCCTCATGCGCGGCGGCGCGTTCAAGCCGCGGACGAGCCCGTATTCATTCCAGGGCAAGGGGGTCGACGGCCTGAAGATGCTGAAGGACTCCGCAGCGCAATTCGGCCTGCCGATCGTCACCGAGCTGATGGATGTCCGGATGCTCGACACGTTCCTCGAGCACGACGTCGACGTGATCCAGATCGGAACGCGCAACATGCAGAATTTCGATCTCCTGAAGGAAGTCGGCGCGGTCGACGTCCCCGTGGTGCTGAAGCGCGGGATGAGCGCGACGATCAGCGAATGGCTCATGGCCGCCGAATACATCGCCGCTGGCGGCAACCACAAGATCATCCTGTGCGAGCGCGGCATCCGCACGTTCGAGACCGCGTACCGCAATGTGCTCGACGTCACCGCGGTGCCGATGCTGAAGCGCGAAACGCATCTGCCCGTGATCATCGATCCGTCCCACGCGGGCGGCAAAGCGTGGCTCGTGCCCGCACTCGCGTGCGCCGGGATCGCGGCGGGCGCCGACGGCCTGCTGATCGAAGTCCATCCGTGCCCGCAGGATGCCTGGTGCGACGCCGATCAGGCGCTCTCGCCGACGGAGTTCAAGGCGCTGATGACCAGGCTCGGCGCGCTCGCCAACGCGCTCGGACGCACGACGGCGTCGCCGCATCGCGTCGCCGCCCAGGAAGCAGAGCTCGCGTAGTCTTCATGATGTTTGCGATGGCGTGAAGGACGCCTGACACGGAACCTCCCGATCGGGTAAGGTATCGAACGGCCGGGACCAGGGAGGACCATGGGGCGTAGGTGTTCGAGCTGACGGGGATCGAGCGACGCTACGCGGACGACGTCGTGGTGTCCGTGCCCGCGTGGCGCGCAGAAGCGGGCGAACAATGGCTCCTCGCGGGCGCCTCCGGCAGCGGCAAGTCGACGATCCTGCATATCCTCGCGGGATTGACGCGGCCGACGACCGGCCGCGTCATCGTCGACGATACCGATCTCGGCACGCTGCGCGCGAGCGCGCTCGATCGCTGGCGCGGGCGCACGATCGGCTTCGTGCCACAGCGCCTGCACCTTGTCGCCGCACTCGACGTGCGCGACAACCTGCGCCTCGCGCAGGCGTTCGCCGATGCGACGCATGACGATGCCCGCATCCGCGCACTCCTCGAAGCGCTGCAGATCGGCGATCTCGCTCGTCGCTTCCCACGCGAACTGAGCCACGGCCAGGCCCAGCGCGTCGCGGTCGCGCGCGCCGTCGTCAACCGGCCGCGGCTCCTGCTCGCCGACGAGCCGACCGCCAGCTTGGACGATGCACACGCCGTGATGGCGCTCGAACTGCTGCGGACGCAAGCGATCGGAGTCGGCGCGACGCTCGTCGTGGCATCGCACGATGCGCGCGTGCGCGTCGCGCTTCCGCGGACGTACCAGCTTCAACTGAACGCCGCGCCGACGGAGGCTGCGGCATGATTGCTCGCCTCGCGATCGCGTACGCTCGACGGCGGCCGCTCTCGACGGCGCTGGTCGTGCTGCTGCTCGCACTCGGTCTCGGCGTTGTCACGCTGACGGTGTTGCTCGCGCAGGAGCTCTCCGAACGCATGACGCGCGACGCGCAGGGCATCGATCTCGTGGTCGGCGCCAAGGGGAGCCCGCTGCAGCTCGTCCTGTGCGGCGTCTATCACGTCGACGTTCCGACCGGAAACATCCCGCTCGCGGCGGTCGCGCAGCTCCGCGCGAACCCGCTCATCGCCGAAGCGATTCCGCTCGCGCTCGGCGACAGCTTCCGGGGCGCATGGATTGTCGGGTCGGAGCCGGAGCTGATCGAGCATTACGGCGCCCATCTCGCGGCGGGAACGCTGTGGAGCGCCCCGATGGAGGCGGTGCTCGGGAGCGCCGTCGCCGAAGTCTCCGGACTCAAGGTCGGCGACCACTTCACCGGCTCACATGGCCTGGCGCTCAACGGCCCACAGCACGTCGATCATCCTTATCTCGTGACCGGCATCGCGACGCCGACCGGAACGGTCCTCGATCGCATGGTAGTGACGTCGATCGCGAGCGTGTGGGTGATCCACGAGGACCACGACGAGAATGACGCGAAGGACGCGCCGACCGCGCCTACGAACGATGCAGGATCGGGGCCCGCGGCAAAATCACCCGCCACACCACCTTCGCGTGAAGTGACGCTGGTGCTCGTCCGTTATCGCTCGCCGCTCGCGGCCGCGACGCTGCCACGCATGATCAACGCGACCACGGATCTTGTCGCGGCGTCGCCCGCACTCGAAACCGCGCGGCTTCTGACGGTGTTTGGCGTCGGGACCGACGTGCTGCGCGGGTTTGCGTGGTTGCTGGTGGCCGCTTCGGCGCTCATGTTGTTCGTCGCGCTCGCGCAGGCGCTGGAGGAACGCCGCTACGATCTCGCGATCCTGCGCACGCTCGGCGCAACCCCGCTGCAGGTCGCGGGCGTGTTGTTACTCGAAAGCCTGGCGCTGAGCGCTTGCGGGGCGCTGCTTGGCATCGCGCTGGGGCACCTCGCTGCCGCCGCCATTGCGACGTGGCTCCCCTCGGCAGCGACGCTTGCGCCGGCGGCGAGACGTTGGCTTCCTGACGAGTGGCTGATTCTCGCGCTCGCATTGGGAGCCGGTATACTTGCGGCGTGGCTTCCGGCGTGGCGCGCCGCGCGTCTCGATGTGGCAGCCACGCTGGCGGATAACTGATCCAGAGGCGGTGCGAATGGCGTTCCCGCGGATTCGTATTGGCATGCGAGTGATTTTCCCAGCGGCTCTGCTGAGCTCGGCCGCGACCTGTCTTGCCCTCGATGCCAACGTTCCTGCCGGCGGAATGCCCTCCGCGACCACCTATTCGTCGACGGTGCTGCCGTCGCGCACCGACGTCGTACCATGGGAGACGCTTGCGAAGGTCGAGGCGGTGCAGAAGAACGGCCGCATGGTGCCCGTCTACAACAACGAAATCCTCGCGCTCGACAAACGTGCGGCGCGCGTTCAGGGATTCATGATTCCCCTCGACGCAGGCGACAAGCAGAAGCACTTCCTACTGGCCGCAGTGCCTTCGAATTGCCCGTTCTGTCTTCCCGCGGGACCCGATGCCATCGTCGAGATTCAGGCGAACGCCGCGGTGAACTACACCTTCGAACCGCTCGTGATGGCCGGCGAGTTTGCGGTTCTTCGCGACGATCCCGCCGGCGTGCTTTATCGCTTGACCGGCGCGACGCAGGTCGACGGCGCCGCGCCTTCGCGGTAGTCGGCGTCTCCGCAAGAGAAAAGAACAGAACCGCCCGCGCATCGCGGGCGGCGGTGCGCGTGCGCGTTATTCACGCAGCACATTCCCTACGTGAGTCCGACGCCCGCGTGCCCACCGGGAAGCGATCTTCGGTTCCAGCGGACCGCGTGGCCCTCAACGTTATAATTCAACGCTTTGACACGCGTCTTGTCGCGCGATCCACGCATGGAACTTGCGAAGAGTTTCGAGCCGCACGCCATCGAGGCGAAGTGGTATCCGCTGTGGGAATCGCGCGGCTACTTCAAACCGTCGTATCGCGGCGACGCGGCTTCATTCTGCATTCAGCTGCCGCCGCCGAACGTCACCGGCAACCTGCACATGGGCCACGCGTTCCAGCAGACGCTGATGGACGTGATGATCCGCTATCACCGCATGCGCGGCGATAACACGCTGTGGCAGGTCGGTACCGATCACGCCGGCATCGGTACGCAGGTGGTGGTCGAACAGCAGCTCGCGGCCGAAGGCAAGTCGCGCCACGATCTCGGGCGCGCGAAGTTCATCGAACGCGTGTGGGAATGGAAGCACACATCAGGCTCTAACATCACCAACCAGATGCGCCGGTTGGGCGCGTCGGCGGACTGGTCGCGCGAGCGCTTCACTATGGACGAGGGCCTGTCGAAGGCGGTGCTCGAAACCTTCGTGCGCCTCTACGACGACGGCCTCATCTACCGGGGCAAGCGCCTCGTGAGCTGGGATCCGAAGCTCGGCACTGCGGTCTCGGATCTCGAAGTCGACAACGACGAGGAGCAGGGCGCGCTGTGGGAGCTCAAGTATCCACTCGCCGACGATCGCGGATTCCTTGTTGTGGCGACGACGCGACCCGAGACGATGCTGGGCGACACAGCGGTCGCCGTGAATCCCGAGGATGACCGTTACCGAACACTGGTCGGCAGGCACATTCGGCTGCCGCTGACCGATCGCGAAATCCCGATCGTCGCGGACGATGCGGTCGACAAGGACTTCGGCACGGGCGCCGTCAAGGTCACGCCGGCGCACGACTTCAACGATTTCCAGATTGCGGAGCGGCACGGGCTCCCCGCGATCTCGATCTTCAATCTCGACGCGACGATTAACGACAACGCGCCGCCGCAGTTCCGCGGGCTCGATCGCTACGTGGCGCGAAAGGCGGTGCTCGCGAAGCTCAAGGCGCTCGGCCTCGTCGCGAGTGAGAAGCCGCACCGCATGGTCGTCCCGCGCTGCGGCCGCACGGGCGAGATCGTCGAGCCCATGCTGACGGATCAGTGGTTCGTCGCGATGCGGACACCCGCACCGGATACGCATCCGCTGTGGCCCGGGAAGACGATCCAGCAACTCTGCCTCGACGCCGTGAGCGACGCCGGGCTCACCAACGGAAATGGCAGCGTCCGCTTCGTGCCGGGCGAATGGATTTCGACCTACCTGAACTGGATCCACAACATCCAGGACTGGTGCATCTCGCGCCAGCTCTGGTGGGGTCACCAGATCCCCGCGTGGTACGACGAGATGGGCAACGTCTACGTCGCGCGGAGTGAGACCGAGGCGAGGGCGCAGGCCCGTGCCAAGCTCGGCCGCGATCCACAGGCCTTCCGCCGCGATGAGGATGTGTTGGATACGTGGTTCTCGTCCGCGCTGTGGTGCCATTCGACGCTGGGTTGGCCCCAGGCGACCCGTGAGCTCGCGACCTTCCTCCCGTCGAGCGTGCTCGTCACCGGTTTCGACATCATCTTCTTCTGGGTCGCGCGCATGATCATGACGACGACCTATTTCACCGGCAAGGTGCCTTTCCGCGATGTCTACATCAACGCGATCGTGCGCGACGAGGAGGGGCAGAAGATGTCGAAGTCGAAGGGGAATGTGCTCGATCCCCTCGACCTGATCGACGGCATCGATCTCGAGTCGCTGGTGAAGGAGCGCACCGCCAACATGATGGACCCGCGGCTCGCCGAGTCGATCGCCAAGCGCACGCGCAAGCAGTTTCCGAACGGCATTCCATCGTTTGGTGCCGACGCCGTGCGCTTCACGTTCGCGGCGCTCGCGACCTTCAACCGCACGCTCAACTTTGATCTCAATCGCTGCGAGGGTTACCGCAACTTCTGCAACAAGCTGTGGAACGCGACGCGCTTCGTGCTGATGAACGTCCAAGGCAAGGACGTCGGATTGGATTCATCGCAGCCAGTCACGCTCGCGTTTCCCGACAAGTGGATCGAGGCTGCGCTGCAGGATGTCACCGACGAAATCCGTGAGCAGCTCGATGCGTATCGCTTCGACCACGCGGCGCGAGCGCTCTATGAGTTCGTCTGGAACGAATACTGCGACTGGTACATCGAGCTGTCGAAGGTCACGCTCGCGAATGGCGACGAGGCGCAGCAGCGCGGCACGCGGCGGACGCTCGTGCGCGTGCTCGAAGCGATTCTGCGGCTTGCGCACCCGTTGATCCCGTTCATCACGGAAGAACTGTGGCAGACGGTTGCGCCGCTTGCCGGAAAGGCCGGCGAGACGATCATGCTCGAGACCTATCCCGCGCCGGATACATCCAAGCGTGATGGAACGGCCAGTGTGCAGATTGGGTATCTAAAAGATCTGGTCGACGCGTGCCGGTCGCTCCGCGGGGAGATGGGGCTCTCGCCCGCCGAGAAGGTGGCAGTAATGATCGATGGAGACGTCGCGGGAACCGGCGTGGGTCCGATGCGTCCCTATCTCATGGCACTCGCGAGGCTCTCCGATGTTGAGATTCGCAACTCGCTGCCGGAGTCGGACGCGCCCATCGCCGTCGTCGATCGGGTGCGTGTCATGCTCGACGTCAAGGTCGACGTCGCGGCCGAGTGCGAACGCCTGAGCAAGGAAATCGCGCGCCTGCAAAACGAGATCGCGAAGGCACAGGCGAAGCTCTCGAACGAGGGCTTCGTTGCGCGTGCCCCGGCCGCGGTGGTCGCGCAGGAGCGCGAGCGTCTTGCCGGCTTCAACGCAACGCTCGCGAAGCTCAAGCCACAGTTCGATCGCCTCTGCGGTTAGCGATTTCCTCACGGCCCGCCGGCAATCGATCGATGGCCCTGCCGGTCGCCCGTACCTTTCGCGCGCTCAAGTACCGCAACTTCCGGCTGTTCTTCGTCGGCCAGGGGCTCTCGTTGATCGGCACCTGGCTCCAGCAGGTGGCGATGGGATGGCTCACGTATCGCCTGACCGGATCGGCATGGCTGCTCGGTGTCGTCGCTTTCTGCAGCAACGCCGGCATCCTGCTCTTCGGCAATCTCGCGGGCGTGCTCGCCGATCGCATCAATCGCCGGCGGGGATTATTCGTTACGCAATCGCTGATGCTCACGCAGGCGGTCGTGCTGGCCGCGCTCACTGCGACCGACCTTGTCCGCACGTGGCACCTGGTCGTCCTCGCGCTGTGGCTCGGGACGTGCACGGCGTTCGATTTGCCCATGCGGCAGTCTTTGTATATCCGCTTCGTCGACGATCGGGCGGACCTTCCGAACGCGATTGCGCTCAACTCGTTTCTCGTCAACACCGCGCGGGTCGTCGGTCCGGCGGTGGCCGGCATCCTGTTGTCGACGACCGGCGAAGCCGCATGCTTCGCGCTCAACGCATTTTCGTTCGTGGCGGTCATCGTCGCGCTCGCGCGCATGCGCTGGTCCGAAGACGCGCGGCCGCGACTCGCCGGAGGATGGTGGACGAGCTGGCTCGAAGGCGTCCGGTATGCAATCAGCCTCGCCCCGACGCGATCGCTGCTGATTCTCGTTGCGGTGCTCTCGTTCACCGTGTCGCCGTATACGACACTGATGCCGGTCTACGCGCGGGACATCTACGGTGGCGATGCGAACACCCTCGGAGCGCTCCTATCATCCGCGGGTATCGGCGCACTATCGAGCACGGCGTATCTCGCGAGCCGGCCGTCAGTGCGAGGATTGGGTCGCCTGATCGTGCTGGCGGCCGCGGTCGCGGGGATCGCGCTCGCCGCATTTTCCTACCTGCGCGTCTATCCGCTCGCGCTCGTAGTGATGCTCGCGATCGGGGGCGGGCTCATCCTCGCTGCCGCCGCGTCGAACACGATCCTGCACACTATCGTCGACGAGCACCTGCGGGGGCGGATCGCAAGCTTTTACACGCTCGCGTTCGTTGGGGTGGCGCCGCTCGGCAATCTCGCCGCCGGCGCCTTGGCCGAGCGCTTCGGCGCCCCGATGACGTTCTTGCTGAATGGGGCGCTGGCGATCGTCGCGGCGCTGTGGTTCCGGCGTCAGCTGCCGGAAATCCGGCGCACCCTGCGGCCGATCTATCGTCGTCTCGGGATTATCACCGACGGCAGATGAATAACGCGCCACGCGGGTGTACTGCCGTTGCCTCGAATTCGGGGCGAGCTACCCGATCCGTGAATAATCGCCGTCGTCGATCGGCGACGCAGGTTGCAAATTTTGCAACTTGTACCGATTGCGTCCGACAGCGAATTCGGTGTGTTGGCGCTGAAGCCTGCTCGCCCCAGCGGCTATGCTCCTCGTTACCGGGGAGAAGAAAGGGGTACATCATGAAGTCATCACGGGTGCTTTGTATCGCCGTCGGCGCTGCGTTAATCGGGCTTGCCGGGTGCGCGTCGCAGCCGCAATACTCCGCAGAGAAGGTCAATGGCATGCAGCTCTGCAACGCGGACGCCATGGCCCAGGTGGAGCAAGACGCGAAGAAGAATGACCGCCAGGTGATCTGGGGCTCTTGCCCGACCTGGACGTTGCGGCCGACGTAATCTCGGGCTCGGCCCGCCTGATCGCGCCTCCTTCGTGTAGAGGCGCGAGCGGCTTTATCGCGGCGGACGCCTGATCCCGATCCGCCGAGAGGTGCCGTCGTCGGGCGCGAGGTAGCCGGTCACCTCCTCGCGGTCGTGGTAGAGCTGCTTGAACCTGAGGCCGAGGTGGGTTCGCGCCCGGTCTAGGATCTCCTCGATCGCCCGCCGGCAGCGCGACACTTCCTCGTAGCGTTTCTTCATCGGCAGCTTAAGGTTGAAGATCGCTCGCGCGGCGAGACCGCCGGCGACCCAGTCGGCGACGAGCCTCGCGACGCGAATCGGCTGCTCGACGATGTCACATACGAGCCAGTCGACGCTGGTCCGCGGACGAAACGTGAAGCCGTCGGCGCGAATGTGTCGCACGCGCGGATCGAGCGCCACATTGCCCTTGAGCGGTCCGTTGTCGACGGCGTCGACGCGCAAGCCGCGATGCGCGAGTTGCCATGTCCACCCGCCCGGCGCCGCGCCGAGGTCGACCGCGCGCATTCCGGCGCGCAGGAGCTCCGTTTCGTGCGGACCCAAGAATACCGCGATGGCCTCCCCAAGCTTCAGCGTCGAGCGCGAGGGCGCGTCGCGAGGCAGCTTAAGGCGCGGAATGCCCGCGGGCCAGGGGCTTCCCCACGCCGAGTCGCTGACGCCGACGTACGCGGTCGCGCCATCGACCCAGATGACGTGCAGACGCGTCCCGCGCGGTCTCTCGATGAGCCACGCCTTTTCCCGCAGGGCCGCTTTGAGCCGCGCGTCGAGGCGATGGGCCAAGGTCGACAGCGATTTCCCGTCGTTCGTGTCCGGATACTCGAGCCAGAGCGCGCAAAACGGTGCGTGATCGGCGAGCCTTTCGATCGACGCGACGAGCGGTGTGAGCCGGTCCGGACGACCGGTCGCCGCACGATCGAAGAGTTGCTCCGGCCCGCTGCCGAAGGCTATCGAGCGCGCGAAGATCGGCGGCCGCCGCGCGATTGCGCCTGACCACTGGCCGAAGGTCGGGCTGGGCGCGTCGCGGATCCTCGCGGTCACGAGCGCGCTGTCACGCGTCACGATCGGGTCGATGGTCGCGTCGGCAGCGGCCGCGATCTGCGTCAGATCGCGCGCCGTCTCGGCTTCGAAGCCGGCACGGCAATGCGCGACGATCTGCGTCAGCATGCGGCGCGTTCCCGCCCTCGGATCCTCCGGGCTGTCGTCGCGGCGCAGTGCTCCGCGTCGGGTGTTCTAGCGGCGTTCGATCTTCGGATCGAGCGCATCGCGCAGGCCGTCACCCAGCAGATTGAAAGCGAGTACGGTCAGAAAGATCGCGAGCGCGGGAATGATCGCCTCGTGCGGCGCGGTGAGCATGTCGGAGCGTGCGGCGTCGAGCATCGCGCCCCATTCCGGCGTCGGCGGTTGTGCGCCCAGCCCCAGGAACGAAAGGCTCGCCGCGGTGATGATCGAAGTTCCGATGCGCAGCGAAAAATAGACGATCACCGCCGAGACGGTGCCCGGAAAGATGTGGCGCAGGATCAGCGTCCGATCCGACGCGCCGATGCTGCGCGCGGCCTCGATGAACGTCAGGTGTTTGAGCGAGAGCGTGTTGCCCCGAACGAGCCGCGCGAATGTCGGGATACTGAAGATCGCCACTGCGACGATCACGTTGGCCATCCCGCCACCCAAGATCGCGACGATGCCGATCGCCAGCAGGATACCGGGAAACGCGAACAGCACATCGCAGATGCGCATGATGACCCGGTCCCACCAGCCTTCGTAGAAACCGGCGACGAGGCCGAGCAGCGTACCGATGATCGCCCCGGCAGCAACCGAGATGAATCCCGCTGCAAGGGAGATCTGCGATCCCATCAGGATACGGCTGAAGATGTCGCGTCCGAGCGCGTCGACGCCGAACCAGTGGGCGGCGGACGGCGGAGCGTTGAGCGCGTTGTAGTCGAAATAGTTCTCCGCGTCGTAGGGCACGATCCACGGCGCGATGATCGCGACGATCACGAGGAACACCACGAACGCACCCGCAATCAGCGCGACCTTCTGCCTCCTGAACTTGCGCCAGAACTCGGAAGCAGGCGTCCGTACGCGCTCGCGCGCACCCGGCGGCGGCGCATCCGACGGCGGCGCCGTGTCCTCGCCGAGCTCGGTCGTTACCGCGTCGATCGTGGCCATCAGCGATAGCGGATCGTCGGATTGATGACCCCGTAGAGCACGTCGACGATCAGGTTGATGAGAATGAACTCGAGCGAGAACAGGAGCACGAGCGCCTGGATCACCGGGTAGTCGCGCATCTCGACGGCATCGATCAGCAGCCGCCCGAGGCCGGGCCAGTTGAAGACCTTCTCGACGACGATCGAGCCGCCGAGCAGAAACCCGAACTGGAGCCCCATCATGGTCACGACCGGGATCAGGGCGTTACGCAACCCATGTTTCACAATAACGCGCTGCTCGTCGAGCCCTTTGGCCCGCGCGGTGCGGATGTAATCCTCACCGAGGATGTCGACGAACGACGAGCGCGTGAAGCGCGCCATGATCGCCGCCACTGCGGCACCGAGCGTGATCGACGGCAGAATGTAATGCCGCCAGGTGTCGTCGCCGATCGTTGGTAGCCAGTTCAATTGCACCGCGAACACCTGCATCAGCACGATCCCAAGCGCGAACGCGGGAAACGAGATGCCGGACACGGCGAGTGCCATCCCCAGGCGGTCGGGCCAGCGGTTACGCCACACCGCGGACAGGATGCCGATCGTCATGCCGAAGACGACCGACCATGTCATGCTCCAGACGGTGAGCCAGAACGTCGGCATGAAGCGGGACCCGATCTCCTCGGACACGAGGCGTTTGGTCCGGATCGACTTTCCGAAGTCCCAGTGCACGACACCCGAAAGAAAACGCGCGAACTGGACCGGCAGCGGGCGATCGAGTCCGAGGTCCTGCCGCACGAGATTAACAACCTCTGGCGTCGCATCCGGACCCGCGGCGAGCCGCGCCGGATCGCCGGGCAACAGATGCACGAAAAGGAAGATGAAGAGCCCGACGATCAACAGCGTCGGGATGACGCCGAGGAGACGCTTGAAGAAGTATTGCAGCATCGGACTCGAAGCGCCGTCAGCGACGGATGGGCGAATCGCTTGACTGCAAGCTGCGCTTGCATCCCGCGCCCTCTTCCCGCCGGAAGAGATCGCGGGTGAGGGGGGCGCGTCGCATTGTCTATCCAGCCATTGGCCCGATTGGGCGACCGCAAGAACGCTTTCCTACTTGAGATCCACTTCCGTGAAATTGTACGATGCGTCAGGCGCCACATAAACGCCCGACAGTTTCTTGTTGTGCGCGGACAAGAGCTTTTCGACGACGAGCGGCGCCCACGTCGCGTCGTTCCACGCGACTTCCTGCGCGTCCTTGTACAGCTTCGCTTTCTCCGTCGAATCGGTCGTCAACTGCGCATTCTTGATATCGAAGTCGAACTTCGGATTCTTGTAAAACGTGTAGTTGGAAAGCTTGGGGACCCACGAGTCGCCGCTGAGCAGCGGCCGAAGGGCCCAGTCGGCTTCGCCCGTGGAGGTGGACCAGCCGATGTAGTAGAGGCGCACGGGCGCGGTTGCCGGATCCTGCCAGCTCTCAACCTTTTCCACGCGCTGTCCCGCCTCGAGCAACGTAATCTTGGTCTTGATGCCGATCTGCTGGAGTTGCTGCTGCAGGAACTGCGTGACCTTTTGCGCCGTGGTGTTGTTGTATCCGGACCACAGCTCCGTCTCGAAACCGTTGGGATAGCCCGCCTCCGCCATCAGTTGTTTCGCCTTCGCGACATCGTACGGCCAGGGTCCTATCTTCACCGCGTACTCGACGCCCTGCGGTGCCACCCCTTCCGCCGCCGTCGCATAGCCCGAGAACGCGACCTTGGTGAGCGCGTCCTTGTTGATCGCGTAGTTGATGGCCTGCCGCACCTTGGGATTGTCGAGCGGCTTCTGCAGCATGTTCATCGCCAGATACCGCAGCACGATCGACGGCGCGGCAACGACTTCCAGATCCGGCTTGGCCCTGAGCACCTCGGCGACTTCGTACGGCACCGGGTAGGTGAAGTGCGCTTCGCCGGTTTGCATCAGCGCTGCGCGCGCGTTGTTGTCGACGACCGGCTTCCAGGTGATGGTGTCAACCTTCGGATAGCCTTTGCGCCAATAGCCGTCGAACTTCGCGACCTTCAGATAGTCGGTCGCCTTCCACTCGACGAACTTGAACGGGCCGGTCCCGACCGGATGGAACGCGATGTCCTTGCTCCCATATTGCTTGAGCGCCGTCGGGCTGATCATCACCGTCGCCGGATGCGCGAGCTGGTTGATGAACGGCGAAAACGGTGTCTTGAGCGTGATGCGGGCCGTGTAGTCGTCGACCACGTCGACCTTCGCGATGTTGTTGTTGTAGAGGCCGTAGCGCTTCAGGTGATTCTCGGGGTTGGTGACGCGCTCGAGATTCACCTTCACGGCATCGGCCTTGAAGTCGGTGCCGTCGTGGAACTTGATGCCTTTTTTGAGCTTGATCGTGTAGACGAGCCCGTCCTTGCTGACGTCGTAGCTCTCGGCCAGGATCGGAATCATCTTCATGTCCTTGTCGAAGCCGTACAGACCCTCGTAGAACGATTTCGCCATCGCCTGCGACAGCGTGTCGTTGGCGTCATACGGGTCGGTGGTCGTAAACGTCGACGCGACGGCAAACACGACATCCTTGGACGCGTAGGCCGGCGCCGTTGCGAAGGAAGCGACGACGGCGGCGGCGGCGACGAGCGAGCGGATCGGGGATCTCATGGCGAACTCCTCGGGTGCTGCGATAGGGACCTAGTACGTACCGCCGATGCGATGCATCGCGACGAAATGGCCGGGACCGACCTCGGAAAGCGGCGCTACCACCGGCTCGTCGCCGACCGGGCGGATCGGGCTCGGCACCTCCTCGGATGATAGCGCTCTTTGGCGGTGGCGCTTGCGGGGATCGGCAACCGGCACTGCCGAGAGCAGCTTGCGGGTATACGGATGGCGCGGGTCCTCGAACACGGCGCGGCGCGGCCCGATCTCCACGATCTGGCCCAGATACATGACGGCGACGCGGTGACTCACGCGTTCGACGACCGCCATGTCGTGGGAGATGAACAGATACGACAGCCCGAGCTCCGCCTGCAGATCGAGGAGCAGGTTGACGATCTGCGCCTGAATCGAGACGTCGAGCGCCGACACCGCTTCGTCGGCGACGATGATCTTCGGGTTGAGCGCGAGCGCGCGGGCGATCGCGATGCGCTGCCGCTGCCCGCCCGAGAATTCGTGCGGATAGCGCCGGGCGTGATCACGCGCCAGGCCGACGTGATCAAGGAGCCACGCCACGCGGTCTTCGGCGTCCTTGCCCTGCGCGACGCCGTGCACGTACAGGGGCTCCGCGATCGAGAAGCCGACCGTGAGCCGCGGGTCGAGCGACGCGAAGGGATCCTGGAAGATCATCTGGATCTCGCGACGCACGCTACGCAGCTCCGGCGCCGGCAGTGTCGCGATGTCGCGGCCGGCGAATTCGATGCTTCCGCCTTCGATGTCGACGAGGCGTAGGAGCGAGCGGCCGGTCGTCGACTTTCCGCAACCGGATTCACCGACGAGAGCGAGCGTCTCGCCGGCGGCGATGTCGAAGCTCACATGCTCGACGGCATGCACGCGCCGTCGCACGCGGCCGAAGAAGCCCGACTTCACCGGAAAGCGCGTCGTCAGTCCGCGCACCTTCAGGAGCGGCGCTTTCTCCCCGGGCGATGCATGCTCGCGTGCCGGCTCGGCGGTCTCGCGCGTTCCGTTCGTCATGACCAGCGTGTACTTGCGCGGGGTGTCTTCGCCGCGCATCGATCCAAGGCGCGGCACCGCGGACAGGAGCGCACGCGTGTAGCGCTCACGCGGCGCCTCGAAGATCGCCTCTGCCGTGCCTTCCTCGGCTTTGGCCCCGTGGTACATCACGACGACACGATCGGCGATTTCGGCGACGACCCCCATGTCGTGCGTGATGAACATCACCGCCATGTGCATCTCGTCCTGGAGCAGACGGATCAGCGTGAGGATCTGCGCCTGCACGGTGACGTCGAGCGCTGTCGTCGGTTCGTCGGCGATCAGCAGCGACGGCTTGCAGGAAAGTGCCATCGCGATCATCACGCGCTGGCGCATGCCGCCGGAAAGCTGATGCGGGTACCGCGTCAGAACCTGTCTTGCCTCGGGGATCCGCACCTGCTCCAGCATCCGCAGGGCCTCCGCTCGCGCGGCACCCGGTGATTTCCCCTGGTGCAGCCGAATCGATTCCGCGATCTGGTCACCGACGGTGAACACCGGGTTGAGCGAGGTCATCGGCTCCTGGAAGATCATCGCGATCTCGGCGCCGCGGATGTCCCTCATCGCGGCGGAGGAAGCAGTCGCCAGGTCGACGATGCTCCCACCGCGGCGCGCGAAGGCGAGGCGCCCGCCGACGATCCGTCCTCCGCCGTGCTCCACGAGCCGCATGATCGACAGCGCCGTGACCGATTTTCCGGAGCCCGATTCGCCGACCACGGCGACCGTTTCGGCGCGCGCGATGTGGAACGAGACGTCGCGCACTGCCGTGACGACGCGTTCCGTCGTCGCGAACTCGACGCTCAGATGCTCGACCGAGATGACAGGGGAAGTCACCGGAGTCAACGCCTGCGCCGCGCGCACGCTGTGTGCGGCGGCGTTCCGGGCATTATCGGCGAGGCGGGGCGCGGCGGCAACGCGAGCCGCCGCTTAACGGGCGAAGGTCAGACCTTTTCGGGCTCGGTGTGCTTGCGCTTGATGAGCAACGCTGGGACGGCCTTCGGCGGACGCAGCGAGGGGCGTCCATGGGCTCCGGTATGCATCAGCGCAGCCCGCGGGTGCGGCGTGGATGCGTGAGCGTGCGTCCGCGCGGGGCGCGGCTGATCGGGATTCTTGGCATACACCGCTTCGCGCTCGTGCTCGCGATGCGGACGACGCTCATGCGGCTTGGCGTCGGGCGCGGTTCGCGCGGAGGTACGCGCGCCGTGATGCCCGGTCTTCCCGGCCGCCGGCGTTTTCGGCGCGTGCGAGGTCTTGCCATCGCGCGTCGAGGTGCGTTCGCGACTGGCGCCCTTCACCTCGAAGTCGCCCGGCGTCGCCAGCGGAATCTTCTTTTTCAACAGGCGCTCGATGTCGGCGAGGTATTTCTCTTCCTCCGGCGCGACCAGCGAGATCGCTTCCCCGGTCGCGCCCGCGCGCCCGGTTCGCCCGATCCGGTGGATGTAGTCCTCGGGAACGTGGGGAATCTCGTAGTTCACGACCAGCGGCAGGTTGTCGATGTCGAGGCCGCGCGCCGCGACGTCGGTCGCGACCAGAACCTGCAGCTTGCCATCCTTGAACGCCTGCAGCGCCGTGAGCCGCGCGGCCTGGGTCTTGTCGCCGTGGATCGCGGAGGTGGCGAGTCCGTCCTTCTCGAGCTGGCGTGCGAGTCGCGACGCGCCATGCTTGGTGCGCACGAAGCACAGCACCTGCCAGACGTTCCGCGCCTGGACGAGGTGCGCAAGGAACGCCCGCTTCGCATCCTGCGGGAGGCGATACGCGCTTTGCGTGACCGTTTCCGCTGCAGTGTTGCGGCGCGCGACTTCGATCAACTGCGGCTCGTTCAAAAGCTCGTCCGCGAGCTTCTTGATATCGTTGTTGAACGTAGCGGAGAAAAGGAGGTTCTGCCGCTTCTTCGGCAGCAGGGCCATGATGCGTTTCACATCGGGAATGAAGCCCATGTCGAGCATGCGGTCCGCTTCGTCGAGGACGAAGATCTCGACCTGCCCGAGATAGACGCTCTTCTGCTCGACGTGATCGAGCAGACGCCCCGGCGTGGCGACGAGGATCTCGACGCCGCCGCGAACGATGGGAAGCTGCTGCTTGATATCGACACCGCCGAAGACGCAGGTCGAGCGCAGCCCGGTGAACTTGCCGTATTGCTGGATCGCCTCTTCGACCTGGATCGCGAGCTCGCGTGTCGGCGCGACGATCAGCGCGCGTACCGGATGGCGGGCAGGCGAGGGGCTGGTATTCGCGTGGGTCGCGAGCTTGGTCAGGATCGGCAGCGCAAAGCCCGCGGTCTTGCCGGTGCCGGTCTGCGCGCCGCCCATCACGTCGCGGCCGGAAAGGACGATTGGGATGGCCTGGGCCTGAATCGGCGTCGGCGTGGTGTAACCCGCCTCGGTCACGGCACGCAGGACTTCCGGCCGCAGACCGAGCTCGGTAAAGCTCGATGTGCTCAAAAGATGCTCCTAAACGCGGCCCACGGCGGTTCGCCGTCTCCGGTCCAGGACGCAGGGAAAAAAGGTGAAAGCGAGCCGCGAGCGCGCCGCCGTCGTGCCGCGTCTCGCGTGTTCTCTTCGGACGGTGACCGGAAGCGGCCGCCCTACCTGAGAATTATAACGTAACTCTCGGATTTTCCAAAATTTTGTGGCGAACAGGGTGATTTCAAGGCTATAATCGTTCGTTTTTGGACTTACTTGGCCCCTTAAAGGCCCATTGCCCTGGTTCCCGGACCAAAGTCCGCCCGCCGCCCCCCCGCCCTACCACCAGAACCATGCCTGCCCCCCGCCAGGACCTGCGCAACATCGCCATCATCGCGCACGTCGACCACGGCAAGACCACGCTGGTCGACAAGCTGCTGGTGCAGGCGGGCACGTTCGCCCAGCACCAGCAGGTGGGTGAGCGGATGATGGACTCCAACGACATCGAGCGCGAGCGCGGCATCACCATCTTCGCGAAGAACTGCGCGATCCGTTACCACAAGACGCATATCAACATCGTCGACACGCCGGGCCATGCCGATTTCGGCGGCGAGGTGGAGCGCGTGCTCGGCATGGTGGATGGCGTCCTGCTCCTGGTCGACGCCGTCGAAGGCCCGATGCCGCAGACGCGATTCGTCACGCTGAAGGCGCTCAAGCAAGGACTGCGGCCCATCGTCGTCGTCAACAAGGTAGACCGTCCCGGCGCACGTCCGGAATGGGTGGTCAACCAGACGTTCGAGCTCTTCGATCGGCTCGGTGCGAACGACGCGCAGCTCGATTTCCCGGTGGTGTACGCCTCGGCCCTGCAGGGCTGGGCGGCGCTCGATGTCGCCGCCGCCAAATCCGCAGCGGCGGCGGAGAGCGGGGACATGCGCCCGCTGTTCGAGACGATTCTCTCGCACGTGCCCGCGCCGGACGCCGACGCCGACGGACCCCTCCAGTTCCAGGTGAGCGCGCTCGACTATTCGAGCTACGTCGGACGGCTCGGGATCGGCCGCATTCGCCGCGGACGGATCGTTCCCGGGCAGGAAGTTGCCGTCCTGCACGGTCCCCTTGCCTCAGGCGCGACGCCGATAAAGGCGAAGATCGGCAAGGTGCTCGCGTTCGAAGGTCTCGATCGCGCCGAAGTCGAGCATGCTGAGGCGGGCGACATCGTGCTCGTGACCGGAGTCGACGATCTGACGATTGGCACCACGCTCGCGTCCGTCGATGCGCCCGAGGCGCTGCCGCCGATCGCGGTCGACGAGCCAACGCTCGCGATGTACTTCCAGGTGAATACGTCCCCGCTCGCCGGACGCGAAGGCAAGTACGTCACGTCGCGCAACCTGCGCGAGCGGCTCGCCAAGGAGTTGCTGACCAACGTCGCGCTCAAGGTCGAGGACACTGCGGATACGGACGTTTTCCAGGTCTTCGGCCGGGGCGAGCTGCATCTCACGATCCTGATTGAGAACATGCGGCGCGAAGGCTACGAGCTCGCGGTGTCGCGGCCGCGCGTCGTGCTGAAGCAAATCGACGGCGTCATGCACGAGCCGTACGAATATCTGTCGGTCGACGTCGAGGATGCGCACCAGGGAGCGGTCATGGAGGCGCTCGGGGTTCGGCGCGGCAACCTGACCGACATGGTTGCCGAGGGCCGGGGACGCACCCGCCTCGAGTATCGGATCCCGGCGCGCGGGCTGATCGGCTTCCAGGGCGAATTCATGAACCTGACGCGCGGCACCGGGTTGATGAGTCATGTCTTCGACGGGTACGCGCCGGTGAAAGGCGAGGGTCCGGAGCGTCGCAACGGCGTGCTCGTCTCGCAGGAAGACGGCGAGGCGGTGGCGTACGCGTTGTGGAATCTGCAGGAGCGCGGCCGGATGTTCGTCGCGCCGGGCGAAAAGGTCTACGAGGGGATGGTGATCGGCATCCACAGCCGCGACAACGATCTCGTGGTGAATCCGGTCAAGACCAAGAAGCTCACCAACATCCGGGCTGCGGGCAAGGACGAGGCGATTCTTCTGACGCCGCCGATCAAGCTGACGCTCGAGTACGCGGTCGAGTTCATCGCCGACGACGAGCTCGTCGAAGTGACGCCACAGTCGATCCGCATCCGCAAGCGGCACCTGAAGGAGCACGAACGCAAGCGCGCGGCGCGGGAGCTGTCCGGCGCGGAGGACGAGCGCTCGATTGTTGCTTGACTGTGCTGCAGTCGAAGCCTTCGGGTTGATAGACAACGCGGGAGCGCGTGGTATCGAAAAGCCTCGCGCCAAGCCTCTGGACCGCGTCGACGCACGTGCATTGCGTGCGGTGCACCGGCCCGTGAAAATGGCTCTGAGCTCGCACGGGACGCCTGAGGAATCGTGATCAGCTTCGATCTTCGAACCGCGGCAAGTTTCGCCGCGATCGCGCTCGCGAACGTCTCCCGCGAGTATCCGAACAAGCTCGATCATGTGATCAGCGATGCGGCGGCCGTGCTACCGCCGCGCGCGCTGCATCCCGCGTTCTACGGCAGCTTCGACTGGCACTCGTCGGTGCACATGCACTGGCTGCTCGCGCGCTGCCGCCGGCTGCATCCTTCGCTTCCGGGGCGTGCCGCCATCGACGGCGTGTGCGATCGTCACTTCGCGCCGAAGACCATCGCCGTGGAAGTCGCCTACTTGAGCGAACCGCATGCACGTGCGTTCGAGCGCACCTATGGCTGGGCGTGGCTGCTCAAGCTCGCCGATGAGTTGCACCAGAGCGATGACGCCGCCGCCTGGCGCTGGTCGCGCTCGCTCACGCCGCTCGCCGACGCGATCGTCGCGCGCTATTTCGACTATCTGCCCCGTGCGCAGTATCCGCTGCGCTACGGCGCGCACGCCAACAGCGCGTTCGGGCTCGCTCTCGCGCTCGATTATGCGAAACGCACGGCGCTGACGCGCCTGATCGAGCTTTGTGAACATAAGGCGCGCGAGTGGTTCCTGGGCGATCGTGAGGTCCCCGCCACGTGGGAGCCTTCGGGCGCCGATTTCCTCTCGCCCGCGCTCATGGAGGCGGACCTGATGCGCCGGGTGCTGGCACGCGATGCGTACGCGAGCTGGCTTGCGGGATTCCTGCCGGGCTTTTCCGCCGCGTCGCCGCAGGCGCTCTTCGCGCCGGTAGAGGTCGGCGATCGCAGCGACGGACAGATCGTGCATCTGGACGGTCTCAACTTCTCGCGCGCCTGGAATCTGGCCGGGATCGCGTCGAGCCTGCCCGGAAGCGATTCGCGCGTCGAGGTTGCGCGGGCCGCGGCAAGCCGCCACGTCGAGGCGGGAATGTCGGGACTGGAGAGTGGCGACTACGTCGGTGAGCATTGGCTTGCCTCGTTCGCCACCCTCGCGCTGACGGAAACACCGGACGCCTGATATCGCCAGCGCGTTGCTAAACTCGCACCACCATGATTGAAATCGCCATCCTGATCGGCGCAGCCGCGACCATCGCGATTCTCGCGCTCGTGATCGTGCTCGTCGCTCGCCCGGGCGGGGCCGGGAATCTGCGCGAGCAGGCGGCGCGCGACGCTGCGGAGATTCGCGGGCGCCTCGACGCCTTCGCGAAAAGCACGGCCGAGCACGAGCGTGACATTCGCGCTGATCTCGCGGCAGCGCGGCGCGAACAGGTTGATTCCGCCGTGCAGTTGCGCAGGGAGCTGGGCGACCGTCTGACCCAGTTCCAGGCCGGAACGCAGCAGGCGCTCTCCGACGCGCAGGCCGCGCAGCGCAACGAGCTGGTGCAGTTCGGCGAGCAGTTGGGAAAGCTCACGCTGACGGTCGAGCAGCGCCTGGACGGGCTGCGGAACGAGAACGCGCAGAAACTGGAGCAGATGCGCGCCACCGTCGACGAGAAGCTGCAGGCGACGCTCGAGCAGCGACTCGGCGATTCGTTCAGGCACGTGTCCGAGCGACTCGAACAGGTGCATCGGGGCTTGGGCGAGATGCAGACGCTCGCAGCGGGTGTCGGCGACTTGAAGCGCGTATTGCAGAACGTGAAGACGCGCGGCGGCTGGGGCGAAGTGCAGCTCGGCGCGCTCCTCTCCGACATCCTCACCCCCCAGCAATACGAGAGCAACGTCGAGGTGATGCCCGGTTCGGGTCAACGCGTCGAGTTCGCGATTCGTCTGCCGGGGCGCGACGGCACCGGGCGCCCCTGCTGGCTTCCGGTCGATGCCAAGTTCCCGCTTGCCGACTGGCAGCGGCTGCAGGACGCGCTCGAGCGGGCCGACGTCCACGCAGCAGAGGATGCGCGCAAGGCGCTTGCCGACGTCATCCGATCCGAAGCGAAGACCGTTCGCACCTCGTACATCGCGCCGCCGCATACGACCGATTTCGCGATCCTGTTCCTGCCGACCGAAGGTCTCTATGCGGAACTCGTCGCGCGCCCCGGATTCGCGGACGCGCTGCAGCGTGATTTCCGTGTCCTGATCACCGGTCCGATGAATCTGTCCGCGTTGCTCAACAGCCTGCAGATGGGTTTCCGCACCCTCGCGATCGAGCAGCGCTCCGCCGAGGTCTGGCGCGTGCTGGGCGCGGTGAAGACCGAATTCCGCAAGTTTGGCGACGTGCTCGCGAAGACAAAGGAGCGGCTCGACAAGGCGAGCGAGGAGCTCGAGCGTGCGGGGGTCCGCCGGCGCGCGGTCGAGCGACAGCTGCGCGAGGTTGAGGCGCTCCCCGAACCGGACGCCACGAAGCTGATCGGTCCGAGCATCCTCCCCGACACGCCGGGCGGGTCGAGCGAGATCAAGTAGGCCGCGCGTGCTCGAAGCCCTGCGGCGCTGGCGGCAGCAACGCGTCTTGAAGCAGCTCGAGATTCCCGAGCCGATGTGGCGCGAGGCGCTCGAAGCACTGCCGTTCCTCGCGATCTACACCGATACCGAGCTCGAGCGGTTACGCGAGAAGGTGATGCTCTTTTTGCACGCGAAGAGCATCGTCGGCGCCGCTGGACACGAAGTAACGGCCGTCCAGCGCGTCATCATCGCGTTGCAGGCGTGCGTCCTCGTATTGAAGCTCGACCTCCGGTACTTCGATTCGTTCTCCAATATCGTCGTCTATCCCGGCGAGTTCGTGCCTGGGCGCGAGTGGGAAGACGAGTTCGGCGTCGTGCACCGCGACGACGGACCGCTCGCGGGCGAAGCGATGCCCGGCGGACCGGTGCTCCTGTCGTGGCCGGACGTCGAGGCGTCCGCGGACTGGGACGCCGCCGGCATGAATCTCGTCATCCACGAGTTCGCGCACAAGATCGACATGCGCAGCGGCGAGGCCAACGGCTGTCCGCCGCTGCCGCCGAAGATGCCGCCGCACGTCTGGAAGCGCATGCTGACGCGCGCATTCGACCATTTTCGGCGGCGCGTCGAGCGCGGGGAGAACACGGCGATCGACCCCTATGCGGCCGAGGACCCGGCGGAGTTCTTCGCTGTGCTCTCCGAAGTGTTCTTCGTCGACCCGACGCTCCTGCTGCACGAGTATCCCGACGTCTACCAGCAATTCTCGATGTTCTACGGACAGGATCCGGCATCGCGCGCCGAATTGCTGCTCGAGGAGTGAGCCCATGACTCACCCGCAGGTGTGTTGCGCGATTCGCATCGTGCCTAGCGCGGCAAGGGCCGGCGTGGTCCGTACGGGTTTGCGCGCGGCGCTTTCCCGCGTATGCTTGGCGACTGCTTCATCCGCGTGCATGGCGCGGTTTACCCGCATCGACAAATTTCAGGGAGGATCGATGAAATTCCGTATGACGTTCGCTGCGCTCGCGTTTTCCTTTGCCGGAAGCGCGTTCGCGTTTCACTGTCCCGCCGAGATGAAGAAGATCGACGATGCAATGGCCAACAACCCGAAGCTGACAGCAGCGCAAGTGGACGAAGTCAAGAAATATCGCGCCGAGGGTGAGGCCCTGCACAAGGCCGGCAAGCATCAGGAATCGCTCGATACGCTCGCCAAGGCGGAAAAGATCCTCGGCATCCAGTGATCTTCGGGCCGCAACGCGGCCGATTTGCAAACAAGAACGCCACGCGCCATCGCGTGGCGTTTTTCTTGCAGGCCTGCGGTCGCACGACGACAGAAACGTGGCGGCGCGAGCCGAAGCTTCTATTCGAGTCGTGCTAAGTCTGCGAACGTCTGCGACGACGTCGCCGGCGCAGCATCCTCCGCGAACCGCAGCCGCTTGGCCGCGCGCTGATACCGACAGCGGCCACTTACGCGCAACTTCGGCTGATCAGTGCTTGAGCGTCGATACCGTGTGGAAGCGTTCCGAAGACTATGCCGCCTGGCGTTGCACGACCGAGGCGAGAAGCGCAAAACGCGTCGGCGACAACCGCCGGCGCGAAGCGACTGAGAGCAACCGCCTGCAGCCCGAGAGCGATCGATTGCGTGAGGCGGCGCGCGAGGTACGGATCGTCTGCGGAGGCGAGCATCGCCCGGACGCTTTCGACGTGGTGATCAAGATCGGCGTTCGCGCCGCGGACGGTTGTCAGCTCCGTCATGAGCGCGTCCACCGCGGCAGGCTCGCGCTGGCACGCCCGCAGCACGTCGAGACACATCACGTTGCCGGAGCCTTCCCAGATGGAATTGACCGGGGCTTCGCGATAGAGGCGGGGCAGCGGCACTTCCTCGACGTAGCCGTTGCCGCCGACTACCTCCATCGCTTCGCACGCGACGGCGGGTGCGCGCTTGCATACCCAGAACTTGGCAGCGGGCGTCGCGATCCTGGCGAGTGCAGTTTGCTGCGAATCCTGGGGTGCGTCGAACGCGCGCGCCAGCCGCAATGCCAGCAGCAGCGCGGCCTCGCTTTCGAGCGCGAGATCGGCGAGCACGTTCTGCATCAGCGGCTGTTCGATCAGGCGTCGACCGAAAACGACACGATGCGCTGCGTGGTGCAGCGCCCACGCTACGGCGCCCCGCATGATGCCGGCACTGCCGATCACGCAGTCGAGGCGCGTGTGCTGGACCATCTCGAGAATGGTCGCGATGCCACGCGCGGGATCGCCGAGCACGTAGGCAAGCGCGCCGTCGAACTCGACCTCGGACGACGCGTTCGAGCGGTTGCCTAGCTTGTCCTTGAGCCGCAGCAGGCGGATCGCATTCAGACTTCCGTCCGGCAAGCGCCGCGGCAGCAGAAAACAGCCGAGGCCATCCCGGGTTTGTGCAAGCACGAGATGCGCATCGCATTGCGGCGCCGAGAAGAACCATTTGTGGCCGGTGATGCGAAACGTGCCGTCGCCCAAGCCTTCCGCGACCGTGCGATTCGCGCGCACGTCGGAGCCCCCCTGCCGCTCGGTCATGCCCATCCCGACGAGCGCGGCGCGCTTGCTCGACGCCGGCAGCGGGCGCGGATCGTAGTCGCGAGCGAGCACCCGCGGGAGCAGCACGTCGTCAACAAAGGCGCAGTCGGCGCGATGACGGCGCAGGACCGGCACGCTCGCATACGTCATCGTGAGCGGGCACTGCGTGCCGTTCTCGACCTGAGCATGCAGGTAATACAGTCCTGCGCGAACGATCTGGGCGCCGGGGCGGGTCTCCGTCCAAGGCAGGCAATGCTCGCCCGTCGCACATGCCCGCTGCATCACGGCGTGCCACGCCGGATGAAACTCGACGTCGTCGATCCGATCGCCCTGGCGATCGAAGGTGTGCAACGTCGGCGAGTGCCGGTTCGCGGCGTCCGCGAGCGCGAACGATTCCGCGGTCCCGAGCGTTGCGCCCCACCGCGTCAACGCTTCTTCCGCCCAGTCGGGTCCTTCCCCTTCGATCGCGGCGCGCAGCAGCGGGTCGGTCAGGTAGAGGTTGCGGCCTTCATAAGGCGGCGGCTGGTTGGGATAAGGCGTCGACATGGCCCAAGGGTTCCGTATTCGGCGTCGAGGTCCGTCAGCGCGCGAGCAGTGCACTCACAACCGGTCGGCGCAAGCAGGGACGGCCGGGGTCAGGGGGGCGCCGGACGCAGAACATTCAGCTCTTCGTGCGCAAGGCGCTCTTCGGACGAAACGCCTTGCAGATCTCCTCGTGCGTTTCAATGTACGGGCCGCCGATGAGATCGATGCAATAGGGGACGGCAGGGAAGACCCCGTCCAGCGTTTCCTTGATCGCCTTGGGCTGTCCCGGTAGATTGAGAATCAGTGCGCGCCCTCGAATCACGCCGACCTGCCGCGAGAGAATCGCGGTCGGTACATATTTGAGACTGACCTGGCGCATCTGCTCGCCGAAGCCGGGGAGTACTTTGTGCGCGACAGCGAGCGTCGCTTCAGGGGTCACGTCGCGAGGCGCAGGACCGGTGCCGCCGGTGGTGAGCACGAGATGGCAGCCGGTGCGATCGATGAGATCGACCAGCGTACGCTCGATCACGGGCTGTTCGTCCGGGATGAGGCGCGTCTCGGTCTCCCAGCGCGAGGACAACGCGGAGTGAAGCCACTCGATCAGTCCCGGCAGCCCCTTGTCTTCGTAGACGCCGGTCGATGCACGATCGGAAATCGACACGAGGCCGATCTTCAGCAGGTCCGGGTCAGTAGGCATTGCGAGTCGGGGGAGAAGCGCAGGGATGCGCGGTCGATGGAAACCGGGTGCAGAGCGAGACCGGCGACGCTCGCGGATCGAACTGTTGCGGTGGCGCTCGCGGGAAATCTACCGCGACGCGTCCAAAGCGCCTGCGAGAACGACGCGGTCGCGATCACGGAGCGTCCTCGCACACGGAGCGAATCATGCGAAAGAGCTCGCGATAATGGCGCGGCGGCGAATTGCGAGCACGCTCGTCGTGCACGGCGGCGACGAGTATCGCCAGCCGCTTTCGATCGGCGTTCGGATGCGCCGCGACAAACTCTTCAAGGGCGTCGGCATCGGATAGGAGCCGATCGCGCCACCGCTCGAGGGCGGCGAATCGCGCGCGATCCTGTGCCGGTCCTCGGGTCCAGGCGGCGAGCGCGGCTTCGATCGGCGCGGGATCGACGTCGCGCATCAGGCGGCCGATGTATTGCATTTGCCGCCTCCGGGCCTCATGTCGGGTTATGTTGCGGGCGGCCGCGATAGCGTCGGCCAGCGACTCGGGAAGATCGAGGGTCGCCATCCGACCCGGATCGAGCGCCACAAGTGCTTCGCCAAGGTCCTGCAGTGCATGCATGGCCTGCTTGCGTCGCGTTTTCGAGGGCCGCGGCGGCGCCTCCGAAGGAGTGGCGCGCTGTTCGTCGGCTCGGGAGATCATTTCGGCAGGCGGAAGGCGTCGGCACGGGACGGCTTAAGGCCCTTTGCTATCATAACCGAGCGCTTTCTTCCGGCATTCTGAAAAGGCCGGGCGGCAGGCCCGATAGAGGCTTTAGACCAAAAGTCCGTCCATGACCATGTCCACGAATGTCGCTCCCGCAGCGAACGTCAAACCGCCGATGGCAGCGGCGGATGCCGCACACTTTCCGGTTTCTACCGCAGATCTCGAGCGCATCGCGCGGTCGATGATCGACACCGCTCGGGACGTCGGCGCCACCGCGGCCGAAACCGAGGTGAGCCAGGCCGTCGGCCAAAGCATCACCGTGCGCAAGGGCGACGTCGAGACCATCGCGTATCACCGCGACAAGAGCGTGTCGATCACTGTCTACGTCGGCCGGAGGCGCGGGAACGCGAGCACTGCCGATTTCTCCTTGAGCTCGGTGCGCGCCGCCGTGGAGAAGGCCGCCGCCATCGCCCGTTACACCGCGGAAGATCCTTGCGCCGGCCTTGCCGACCCGCAGTATCTTGCGCGGAACTGGTCCGATCTGGATCTCTACCATCCGTGGTCGCTTTCCGCTGAAGCCGCGATCGAGCTCGGGCGCGAGTGCGAGGCTGCGGCGCTGGCGGTCGATCGTCGGCTGACCAACACCGAAGGCGCCACCGTCTCGCGCGGCGAGAGCGAGTTCGTCTACGCGAACACCAACGCGTTCCTGGGCGGCTATCGCTCGTCGCGTCATCACATCGACTGTTCAGTCATCGGCGACGACGGAGAGTCGATGCAGCGCGATTACTGGTACACGACGTCGCGCCGGCCGCAGGATCTGACGCCGGCCGCCGAAGTGGGGCGCATTGCCGGCGAACGCACCGCGCGGCGTCTCGGCGCCCGCAAGCTCGGGACGCTCGAATGCCCCGTGATCTTCGAGGCGCCCGAGGCGGCGGATCTCATCGGCACCTTCGTTCACGCGGTCTCGGGCGGCAGCCTGTATCGCCGAACGTCGTTTCTCGTCGACTCGCTCGGCACGCCGGTCTTTGCGCCGCACGTCCATATCCGCGAGGAGCCGCACCTGAAGCTCGAGCGGGGCAGCGCACCGTTCGACGCCGAGGGCGTCGCGACGCATGCGCGCGACGTCGTCGTCGACGGCGTCCTCCACGGCTATTTCCTCGGAAGCTATTCGGCGCGTAAGCTCGGCATGGTCACGACCGGGAACGCCGGCGGCTCCCACAACCTGCTCATCGCGCCGGGCGCAGACGACCTCCCAGCGCTCATGCGGCGGATGCAGCGCGGCGTTCTCGTCACGGAGCTCTTGGGACAGGGCATCAACATGGTGACCGGCGACTATTCGCGCGGGGCCGCGGGATTCTGGGTCGAGGGTGGCGAGATCGCCTATCCGGTTGAGGAAATCACGATCGCAGGGAACCTGAAGCAAATGTTCCGCGACATCGTCGCCGTCGGCGCGGATGTCGATCGCCGATCGAGCCGCCATACAGGATCGATCTTGGTGGCGAACATGACTATCGCCGGGCAATAGGCATAAAACGATAACGCCGCTCGTGTCGCGTGGCGGAGGTAACTTGCGTAACTGCGGTCATGGCCACTGCCCCGGCGTCGAGGGGGGCGCCAGCGGCGTGATGCGTGAAGCGGCGCGCATCAACGCGCGTTCGCTCGCGGTGCGCTCAGGAAGTGCGCCGCTGCTCGCGCACGGTTGTGCAAGCGTCCTCCGCGACGGGACACCGGAAGCGCGATGATCGAGCCCTTCGTCAGCTGGGTGAGGTCGCTCAAGGATCCCTTTCGCAACGCGAAGCACGCGGGGCGCTGGCTCGGGCAGCTTCCCGGTGGCGATGCGATGGCGATCCAGAAGATCGCGGCCGAGCTGGTCGGCGAGTTCCCCGGCGCGCGCAAGGACATCGGACCCGGACAGGTCGAAGCCCTGCTCAAGATCGACGCGCGCCTCGAGCCCGTGATCGCGCAGCTCACACAGCAATACACGGCGAACTATCACAAGAGCTCCGCGATCGAGACGCGCCTGTGGCACGCGGTGTTCGATCTCGTGAAGGCCTTCGTCTCGGCGTACGGCCTGGCCCTGAAGGCCGGCTATCCACGTGCCAATCACAAGCGCTGGCGGGCGATCCTGCCGTGGGTGCTGGTGCGCCTCGCACACTATCGCGGCCTCGATGGCAAGTTCCGGCTCTTCCGTTACAGTCACTGGGTACCGGCGCAGTGGAAGGAATTCCACGAGCTCTACGAGTTCGCGCGGATGCGCGGCTGGCAGAAGGAGCAGCTCGTGTTCGGCGTCGGCGCGTTCTCGAAGCCGGGCGTTTCGCTGGAGCAGGTCTATCTCTCGACGCTGCTCCTGATGCGCCTGGATTCCGGCAACTTCACCCCGGACCAGGTGGAATGGGTCGCTCGCCAGCTCGAGGACTGGACGCCGACGCTCACGCTCGTGCCGCCCCCCGGGGAGGGCGCGGGTTTCCTCGTCGACCTGACCACCGGCCAGGGGCTCAAGCGGCGTGACCGTCCCCAGACGGGCGGCCGCGTGCTGTTTCTCGATGTCGGGCCGGTTTACTCGCGGGTGGTCGAGCGCATGCGCTGGCTGCCGGAGCAGGGCGAAGACATGGCGCAGCCCGGGGAGCTGCCGCCGCGCGAGCAGCGCCTGCTGCTGATGCGTCTCGCTGCGCTGTTCGGCCCGGAGGCGATCGCGCACGCCCCACGCGCGGCGCGCTATTCAACCGACGGTGACGTGCGCGTAGTCGTCGGCCTCCAGCCGCTCACGCGGGCGATCGCCGAGATTGAACGGCTACCGGAGGCGCTGCGCAGCCCGGGCCTCGCGGCGAGCTATGACGAAGTCACGCAGATGGTGAACCCGAGCGCGAATCCGGAATCGGTGCAGCGACGGATCCGCGGCAGCCAGTGGAAGATCGCCGACCGAAGCGACACGGGATGCAGACTGGTCGCGCCGTCGAAGGACGCGCCAGGCCGCCTCGGCGAGCTGATCGCATTCAAGGATGGCGATCACTGGCGACTTGCGGTCGTGCGACGGCTGCAGCGACAGCGCGTCGACGAAGTGACGGTCGGCGTCGAAGTAATTGCCAAGCGTCTGGTTCGGGTGCTGCTGCGGAGCTGGGTCGCGCCCTCGGATGCGGCGAACGCGGGTGGTGACCGTCCGTTTTTCGGCGTCTACCTCCCAGCGCATCCGGAAAACCGCCAGTCGTCGCAGCGCAGCCTGATCGGGCCGGACGACAAGTTCCTTCCCGGCGGCATGGTGGAGCTCGATACGGGTAACGCGCGCTACCTCGTCCGCTTCACGCAAACGCTCGAGCGCCAGGCCGGATGGGCGTGGGCCATGTTCAATGCGGTGAGGAAGCTGACGCCGTAGACATCGGTCTACGAGGCCACGGCCCGGTTTCTGCGAGCGGCGGTGGTCCACTGTGCGACACGTTCCGGGCTGCACGCAATTTCTCTGTCGGCCACGAGGCGCTAAGGTGGCGCTCCGGCGATTTCCGCTAGAATGCGCCGCTGACGCACGGCCTGCGCGCGGCGGCGCGAAGAACCTCGGACGGGAACGAGGCATGGAGGAGCGCGCCCAACCCATCATCACCGCTGGTATCAAAACGCCGGCACCTTGAGAGGAGATCAGATGGAACGTCGTTCCTTTATCCAACACGCGGGTCTCGCCGGCATCCTGGCCGCCGGGTCTGCGCCTGTGTTCGCGCAGGGCGCGCCGGAAGTCAAATGGCGGCTCGCGTCGAGCTTCCCCAAGAGCCTGGACACGATCTTCGGCGGCGCCCTGACGATCAGCGAACGTGTCGCGAAGTCGACCAACAACAAATTCCAGATCCAGGTCTTCGCCGGCGGCGAGATCGTACCGCCGTTCGGCGTGGTCGACGCCGTGCAGCAAGGAACCGTCGAATGTGCGCACACCGCCCCGTACTACTTCTTCGGCAAGGACCCGGTATTCGCGTTCGCGTGCGCCGTGCCGTTCGGCATGAACTGCCGCCAGCAGAATGCGTGGATGTATCACGGCGGCGGCCTGCAGGCGATGCGCGAATTCCTCGCGGGCTACAACATCATCAATTTCCCCGCGGGCAACACCGGCGCGCAGATGGGCGGCTTCTTCCGCAAGGAGATCAAGACCGTCGCCGACATGAAGGGCCTCAAGATGCGGATCGGAGGCTTCGCCGGCGCGGTGCTGCAGAAGCTCGGCCTCGTGCCGCAGCAGATTCCCGGCGGCGACATCTATCCGGCGCTCGAGAAAGGCACCATCGACGCGGCGGAGTGGGTCGGTCCATACGACGACGAGAAGTTGGGCCTCTACAAGGTCGCCAAGTACTACTACTACCCGGGCTGGTGGGAAGGCGGTCCCGAGCTCGACCTCTTCGTCAACACCAAGTCGTGGGCGGCCCTGCCGAAGGACTACCAGTCGATTCTCGAGGCCGCGTGCTACGAGGCGAACGTCGACATGGTGGCGAAGTACGACGCGGTCAACCCACCCGCGCTGCGCCGACTCGTCGCGGCGGGCGTCCAGTTGCGGCCGTTCCCGCGGGAGATCCTGCTCGCTTCGTGGAAGGCGGCGAACGAGCTGTTCGACGAGACCTCGGAGAAGAATGCGACGTTCAAGAAGATCTATGAGCCGTGGTCCAAGTTCCGCAACGAGGAAGTGCTCTGGTGGCGCGTCGCGGAAATGAACTTCGACCAGCTGATGGCGACGGTGACGTCGCAGCCGGCCACGGCGGCGCCCAAGAAATAATCCGAGCGCTTAAGCGAGTTGCAAAGCAAAAGCCCCGGTCGCCCGGGGCTTTTGCTTTGCTCGAATCGACACGACTGACGCGCCCGCAGCGCTCTCCTACTGCCGTCATTGCTTCGGAGGTGGCGCCGTCGGGGCGCTCTTCTCGGGCGCAGGGGTCGCCGGCGCCTTGAAGGCATTCTCGAGCGACTCGGCGTTCTGTTCCTCCTGCTTTTCCTCCTTCTGCGGTTGCGGCTCGGTCTCCGGCTGACCGGGAAGCGGGGGCGGCGCCATGATTCCCTGGTCGCCGGACTCGCTCGGCGGCAACTGGATCTGGATCTTCGACGGATCGACCTTGCTCTCGCCCGCCTTGTAGACCATCACCATCTGCGGGAACGCGATCACCAGGCCGATCATGATGACCTGGATCAGCACGAACGGCACTGCGCCCCAGTAGATCTGGCCGGTGGTGACCTTCGCGATCATCTTGCGGGTGAGCTTGTCGACGTAATCGCTCTTCGCCGCGACGCTCCGCAGGTAGAAGAGCGCGAACCCGAACGGCGGGTGCATGAACGACGTCTGCATGTTGACGCCGAGCAGCACGCCGAACCAGATCAAGTCGATGCCGAGCTTGTCGGCGACCGGACCGACGAGGGGAATGATGATGAATGACAGCTCGAAGAAATCAAGGAAGAACGCGAGGAAGAAGATGAAGATGTTGACGACGACCAGGAAGCCCAATTGGCCACCGGGCAGCGCGGTCAGCAGGTGCTCGACCCATACGTGTCCGTTCACGCCGTAGAACGTCAGGCTGAACACGCGCGCGCCGACCAGGATGAACACGACGAAAGTCGCGAGCTTCGCGGTCGAATCCATCGCTTGCTTGAGCGACTTCCACGACAGCCGCCGGCGTGCGGTCGCCATGATCAGCGCGCCCGTCGCACCCATCGCGCCGCCTTCGGTCGGCGTCGCGACGCCCAGGAAGATCGTGCCGAGCACGAGGAAGATGAGCGCGAGCGGCGGGATCAGCACGAAGGTCACGCGCTCGGCGATGCGTGAAAGGAGTCCGAGCTTCAGCAGGTGGTTGATGACCGAAAGGAGGAAGGCGACGCCGGTCCCGACCGTGGTGGCGATGACGATCGTCTCGTCGGTCGGCCTGTCGGCAAGCTGCCACTTCGCATACGCCACGGCCGCGACGGCGGAAACCAGGACCAGCACGCCGAGCGACCGGATCCCGCTCGAGCCGTCGGGCTCGCGAATCGTGCGCGCTTCGATCGGCAGCGCCGGAGCCCAATGGGGTTTCACGACCGTCGCGCCGAGCGTGTAGAGGGCGTACAGGGACGCCAGCGTGATCCCGGGAATGAAGGCGCCGGCGTACATGTCGCCCACGGATTTGCCGAGCTGATCCGCCATGATGATCAGCACGAGCGACGGCGGGATGATCTGCGCGAGCGTTCCGGATGCGGCGATAACGCCCGACGCGAAGCGGCGATCGTAGCCGTAACGCAACATGATCGGCAGCGAGATGAGTCCCATCGCGATCACGCTCGCCGCGACCACGCCCGTGGTCGCCGCCAGCAGTGCACCGACGAAGATCACTGCGTAGGCAAGCCCGCCGCGGATCGGCCCGAACACCTGGCCGATGGTGTCGAGCAGATCCTCGGCCATTCCCGAGCGCTCGAGGATCAGGCCCATGAAGGTGAAGAACGGGATGCACAACAGCGTATCGTTCGACATCACGCCCCAGACGCGATCGGGCAGCGCCTGCAGGAGCGATGGCGGCAGGAGGCCGAGCTCGATACCGATGAGCGCGTAGAAGATACCGACGGCGGCGAGCGAGAAGGCAACCGGGAAGCCGAGCAGCAGCGTGACGATCAGGGTGACGAACATCAGAGGCGCGATGTTCGCGATGATCCACGCGCTCATGATTTCGCTCCGTCCCCGCCGATCGGCACATCGACGCCGCGCTGCGCCGCTATCTCCTCGGCCAGCTCCTGCTCGGCGGACTTGCCTTCGTGCTTGGCCAGCGGATCAGGGCCATTGCCGGTCAGGAACGCAACGCGCTTGATGAGCTCCGAGATCCCCTGCAGGATCAGCAGCAAGAAGCCGATCGGGACCAGGATCCGCGCCGGCCAGATGATGAGCCCGCCCGCATTGGTCGATACCTCGTGCCGCGTCCACGAATCCAGGAACAGCGGCCATGCGAACCATCCGATGACAGCGGCCATCGGGAACAGGAAGAACAGGATCCCGAACACGTCGATCCAGTTCTGCGCGCGCGGCGAGAGGCGGCCGGCGATGATGTCGATGCGCACGTGCTCGTTGCGGAGCAGTGTGTAACCGGCGCCGAACAGGAATACTGCCGAGAACAAGTACCACTGGATCTCGAGGTAGGCGTTCGAGCTGTAGTTGAAAACCTTGCGAATGGTGGCGTTTGCGGCGCTGATCAGGACGACGACGAGGATCAGCCAGTAGACGATGCGGCCGATGCGCTCACTCATCGCGTCGATCGCCCGGGACAGACCGAGCAGAGCGTTCAAGAGACCTCCCGATCGAGGGGATTGGGGCGGAGTCCCATGCGGTTCCGCGTCTTCTTTTCGCGCCCGAAGGCCGTTGATCGCCTGCCGATGGGCCGCCGAATTATACGGGCATTGTCCGCGCCTCGGAATCCGGGGACGGCGGGTCAAAACCGGCCGTAACGACCCTGGCGCGCGCGTCGTCGATGCTAGAATAAGAATCCTGCCCAAAACGACCTTCCCCACGATCCAATGTTCAGTCGCAACGTCACGTTGGCGCACTCCGATCCGGAATTGTGGGAGGCGATCGCGGGCGAGAATCGCCGGCAGGAAGAGCACATCGAACTCATCGCATCCGAGAACTACGCGAGCCCGGCCGTGATGGCCGCTCAGGGTTCGCAGCTCACCAACAAGTACGCCGAGGGCTACCCGGGCAAGCGCTACTACGGCGGCTGCGAATTTGTCGACATCGCGGAGCAGCTCGCTATCGAGCGCGTCAAGCGGCTGTTCGATGCGGAAGTCGCGAACGTCCAGCCGCATTCGGGCGCGCAGGCGAACCAGGCCGTGTTCTTCGCGATGCTGAAGCCCGGCGACACGATCCTCGGCATGAGCCTGCCGCACGGCGGCCACCTGACGCACGGCTCGCCGGTGAACTTCTCGGGCAAGTGGTTCAACGTCGTCGCCTACGGCCTCGATCCGGATACCGAGCTCATCGACTACGCGGCCGTCGAGCGGCTCGCGCACGAGCACAAGCCGAAGCTCATGATCGCCGGCGCGTCGGCCTACGGTCGCGTCATCGACTGGGAGCGCTTCCGCGACATCGCGGACGATACCGGCGCGCTGCTGATGGCCGACATGGCGCACTACGCCGGTCTCATCGCCGCCGACGTCTACCCCAGCCCGGTCGGCGTCGCCCACTTCGTCACCAGCACCACCCACAAGACGCTACGCGGCCCCCGCGGCGGCTTCATCCTAACGTCGCCCGAGTACGAGAAGGCGATCAACTCCGCGGTGTTTCCAGGACTGCAGGGTGGGCCGTTGATGCACGTGATTGCAGCCAAGGCGGTGGCGTTCGGCGAAGCGCTCACGCGCGATTTCAAGATCTACCAGGAGCGCGTGCTGGAGAACGCACGCGTGCTGTCGAAGGTGCTGCAGGATCGCGGGCTGCGCATCGTCTCGGGCGGCACCGACTCGCACCTGTTCCTGGTCGACCTTCGCGCCAAACACATCACTGGCAAGGATGCCGAGGCCGCGCTCGCCCGCGCGCACATCACCGTCAACAAGAACGCGATTCCCAACGACCCGGAGAAGCCGTTCGTCACCTCGGGCATTCGGATCGGAACCCCCGCAGCCACCACTCGCGGCTTCGGCGAGCTCGAGTGCGAGGAGCTTGGTCACATGATAGCGGACGTTCTCGATGCGCCCGCCGACGACGCCGTGATTACGCGCGCACGCCACGGCGTCGCGTCGCTGACGCGCAAGTTTCCGGTGTACAAGTAGCAGAGATCAGGGAACAGGTAACGCCTAGCACCGATCACAATCATGGATGCGAGCGCGAGCTCCGAATGCGCTCAAATTCACGTTCTCGTTGCCGTCCCAGTTGCCTGGTACCTGACCTCCGACAATGAAGTGCCCCTTCTGCGGCAGCGACGACACGCAGGTAATCGACTCGCGGGTCTCCGAAGCCGGTGATTCGATTCGCCGGCGTCGCCGCTGCACCGCATGCCAGAAACGCTTCACGACGTACGAGACGGTCGAACTGCGTCTGCCGCAGGTCGTGAAGACCAACGGCAATCGCGCTGACTTCGACACCGAGCGCGTCCGTGTTGGCTTCCAGCGCGCGCTGCACAAGCGGCCGGTGCCGACCGAATACGTCGACGCGGCGATCGACCGCATCGTGCAGAAAGTGCTTGCGCTCGGCGAGCGGGAGATCCCTTCACGCCGCATCGGCGAGATGGTGATGCAAGAGCTGTACAAGCTCGACAAGGTCGCCTACATCCGCTTCGCGTCCGTCTACCGGTCGTTCCAGGACGTGTCCGACTTTCGCGACGCGCTGAAAGAAGTCGAGGCGCCGACGCCGTCGACGAAGCGGGCGCGGCGCCAGTAGATCGTGCGCGAGCAAGCAGTTCATCGCTGGCGCGGTCATGCGATCCGGCCCGCGGTCGCGTGCGATTCATGACAGGATTCTCGCCAGCCGATGTCGCGTGCATGAAGCAGGCGCTCGAGCTTGCGGAGCGTGGCCTCTACACGACAACGCCCAATCCACGCGTGGGCTGCGTGATCGCACGCGACGGCCATATGGTCGGTGAAGGATGGCATCGCCGCGCCGGCGAGCCGCACGCGGAAGTGCTCGCGCTCGCGGATACAAAGGCGCGCGGCAACGACGCACGTGGCGCCACGGTGTATGTCACGCTCGAGCCCTGCAATCATCACGGTCGCACGCCGCCGTGTGTCGATGCATTGCTTGCTGCGGGCGTCGCGCGCGTGGTCGCGGCGATGCCCGATCCCAATCCCGCGGCCGGCGGCGGCGCCGACCGATTGCGTGCCGCCGGCGTCGTATTCGAGTCGGGCCTGCTCGAGAAGGAGGCGCGCGAGCTCAATCCGGGGTTCATCTCCCGGATGACGCATGGCACGCCGTGGGTGCGCGTGAAGATCGCGGCTAGCCTCGACGGGAAGACGGCGCTCTTGAGTGGCGAGAGTCAGTGGATCACCGGCAGCAAGGCGCGTGCGGACGGTCATGTGTGGCGCGCGCGCGCCTGCGCCATTCTCACAGGTGTCGGCACGGTGATGCAGGACGATCCGCAGTTGACCGTGCGTGACGTGCGGACCGAGCGCCAGCCGCTCCGCGTCATCGTCGACCGGCACGGCGAGACGCCGCCCCACGCACGCGTGCTGGCAGATGCGAACGTGCTTGTCGTGACGGCTAGCACGGAGCACCGCGCGCGCTGGCCGAACACCATCGAGACGATTGCACTGCCCGATGCGCAGGGCCGCATCGATCTCGTCGGGCTGTTACGCATGCTCGCGGCACGCGGCATCAACGAATTGCACGTCGAGGCCGGCGCCAAGCTGAACGGTGCGTTGCTCGCGACCGGGCTCGTCGACGAGCTGCTCCTCTACCTCGCGCCGGCGATCATCGGGGACCCTGCGCGCGGCATGTTCGAGGGGCCGCAGGCGCTGACGCAGCTGTCGGCGCGCACCGAGCTCGAGTTCGTTCGCATCGACCCGGTGGGGGACGATTTGCGCATCATCGCACGCGTCCGCTCTCAACGCGAAAGACGCGCCTGATGTTCACCGGCATAGTGCAGGCGGTCGGCCACATCATCGCGATCAAGCCGCGTGGCGACGGCATGCGTCTCGATGTCGATGTCGGAGCGCATTCCTACTCCGAGATCAAGATTGGCGACAGCGTGGCGGTCGCCGGCTGCTGCCTCACCGTCGTGGCGATCGAAGGTTCCCGCCTGAGCTTCGACGTCTCCGCGGAGACACTGAGGTGCACGAGCGGCCTCGACCGCGCGGCCGACGTCAATCTGGAGACCGCGCTGCGCCTCTCGGATCCGCTCGGCGGACATCTGATGAGCGGGCATGTCGATGGCGTGGGCACGGTGGTGTCGCTCAAGCCCGTGAGCGACGCCGAAGGAAGCCGTACCCTCGTGATCGAGGCGCCGTCAGCGCTGGCACGTTTCATCGCCGCGAAGGGGTCGATCGCGGTCGATGGTGTCAGCCTGACCGTCAACCGGGTTGAGCGTGCGTGCTTTGAGGCGAACCTGATCCCGCATACACTGGCGGTGACGACGCTCGGCCGCCTCAAGGCGGGGGCGCGAGTCAACCTCGAAGTCGATCTCGTCGCGCGCTACGTCGCCCGCCTCGCGGCCTTCGAGCGCTAGACACTCGCGTCGGCGCGAACCCTTTTTCGGGGGGTGCCCGGGACAAGTGCCCCGGCGGCCCAAGACGCCGACGGGTCGCCGGAAACGAACCCAGGAGGTGGCCATGGATCTCACGACTCTCGAACGACTGCCGCTGTGGATCGGCGGTCGGACGGTGGCACCGACGACGACGCGCTATGGCGAGGTCACGAATCCTGCCACCGGCGAAGTGATCCGGCACGTTCCCTTCGCGAACTTTGCCGATGTCGATCAGGCGGTCCAGGCCGCGCACGCGGCATTTCCCGCCTGGCGCGCGGCGCCGGCATTGAGGCGCGCGCGCGTCCTGATGCGGTTTCGCGAGCTCCTCGAAAGGCACAAGAAGGAGCTGGCACGCATCGTGACGCAGGAGCACGGCAAGACGCTCACGGATGCCGAGGGCTCGCTCACGCGCGGGATCGAGGTCGTCGAGTTCGCAACCGGCATTCCGCAACTCCTGAAAGGTGAATTCAGCGACTCGGTCGGCACCGAGGTCGACAGCTGGTCGCTTCGCCAGCCTTTGGGCGTCTGCGTCGGTATCACGCCGTTCAATTTTCCGGCGATGGTCCCGATGTGGATGTTTCCGATCGCGATCGCGTGCGGCAATACGTTCGTCCTCAAGCCGTCGGAACGCGATCCGACGCTGTCACTCAAGCTCGGCGAGCTTCTGAAGGAAGCGGGACTGCCCGACGGCGTCTTCAATGTCGTGCATGGCGACAAGGAGGCGGTCGATGCGCTCCTCGCGCATCCGCTTGTGCGCGCCGTGTCGTTTGTTGGCTCGACACCGATCGCCAAATACATCTATGAAACCGGCGCGCGCCACGGCAAGCGTGTGCAGGCACTCGGCGGCGCCAAGAACCATGCGGTGGTGCTGCCGGACGCCGATCTCGCGTTCGCGAGCGAAGCCATCATCGGTGCGGGCTACGGCTCGGCGGGCGAGCGCTGCATGGCGATCTCGGCGGTCGTCGCCGTCGGCGACGTTGCCGATCTGCTTGTCGCGCAGCTATCGGAGCGTGCGCACCGGATCGCCGTCGGCCCCGGCGACGCATCGGGGATCGAGATGGGACCGGTGATCACCTGCGCGGCCCGCGATCGCATCACGGGCTTGATCGATCGCGGCCTGAGCGAAGGCGCGGAGCTCGTCGTAGACGGACGCGCGCCGACGATCGCCGGCCACGATCGCGGCTTCTTTGTCGGGCCGACGCTGTTCGATCGCGTGACGCCGTCGATGTCGATCTATCGGGAGGAAATCTTCGGGCCGGTGCTGTGCGTGCTCCGCGTCGATTCGCTCGCCGATGCGATCGCGATGATCAACGCGAATCCCTACGCGAACGGCGCCGCGGTGTTCACGCGATCCGGCCACGCCGCGCGGCGCTTCCAGCAGGACGTCGAGATCGGGATGGCCGGGATCAACGTGCCGATCCCGGTGCCGATGGCGTTCTATTCGTTCGGCGGCTGGCGCAATTCGCTCTTCGGCGACTTGAACGTGCACGGTACGGATGGGGTGCGCTTCTACACCCGGCTCAAGACCGTGACTGCCCGCTGGCCGGACGACGGCAGCTCGGCGCCGGGATTTCACATGCCGTTGATGTCGTAGGTGCCGGCGCCGCGGGCGGGGCGGTCTTGGACTTAGCGCTACCGAGGCGCGAGGTTCGCAGAACGGCTCGTCGTGGCGTTATCCGCCCGCGCATCGGTGTTCGAAGCGGAGGAATCGATCCGGAACTCAAACGCGAGCGTCACGAAATAGCGGATCGGCTTGAAGTTGTCCATCGCCGGGATGAAGCGCGCGTCGGAGAGCGCCGATTCGACCGCCTCGGAGAAGCCGGCGGCGCCGTCGATGAAGTGCGTAGCTTCGATCTTGCCGTCGGCATCGACGACGGCCCAGAGGAGAACGGTGGCCTCGCGCCCCGCAGCCAGCGCTTCCGGCGGATACGCGACCGTGAGGTTCCGCGGCACCTCGACGCCGCCTTGGACTTCAGCCGGGAACTCCCTCAGCGTGTCGCCCTCGAGCTCCGGACCGAAATCCGAGCGAGGCCGGTCGCTACGAATCGCAACGTGACCGTGGTTGACGCCCGTCGACGACACCTGGGCTTCCGCCGGGTGCGGACGTTCGGCGTCAACCTGATCTGGCGCGACCAACCGCCGATCCAACGCTAGCGACGGCGCCGGTAGCGAGATCGGTGCTACTTCCACCACCGCGATCACCGGTGTTTCGCCGTCGGCGCGCTTGAAATCGGCCAGCACTGCCACCACAAGCCGAGCGTTGCCGCGAAGCCTCCCATCGCCAATGCGCGATACGCCGTTGAAATAGGAGAGCGCCGCAAGCGTCGACAGGTGCAACGCGATCGAAGCCGCCAGCGCCGCGGCAAAGGTCGCACCACCGAGAGACTGTATGAGTTGCGGCTTCATTGCGAGTCGGATTCAACACGCTCTTGATCGCCCGCAAACCCCATAGAGACGATCGCCATTGCAGACACGGCGGCGAACCCTGCGATCCGCCGCCGTGCCCGGTCGTGCGAGAGCTTTAGGTAATGACTGGATTCTCTCCCAAGCCCGATGCGATTATTGACCCTGGAGCAGACGCCACGAGAACCGGTTGCGGGTCGACGCCGTCGGATTCAGGAAGGCGATCGGGCCGGTCCCGGGAACCTCGTGCGAAAGAAGTCCGCCAAGCTGGATGCCGATCACATTGCCGGCCGAGTCCGTGACTTCGAGACCGACGATCTGCATGCCAACGCCGCCAGATGCCGAATAAAACCAGGGATTGCCGGCCCCATCGAAGAACAGCGACTTCGCAGTGGCGTACTCGCGGACGTACACATTGGCTGGCAACGCGATCGTGCAGGGGTCGTTCGTGGTCTGCGTTCCGATGTACGAAACCGCATTCACGTCGGCCTCCACGTCGACGACGATGCGCTCGTTGGTCGTTCCGCCCGTTCCATCCGGCAGGTCGTGATACCAGCCAGCGGGGGCACCGCCTGCGATCCCGATGCCCGTCACGTTGATGGGCTTGAGCGGCGTGGTCGCGCGATCCGTCACGACGACCGGGATGGCGAGGCCGTTCCCGACCTTCGGTGTGTTCACCGACCCATCGCGGAAGGCGTACATCGTTTCCGGCTGCGGCGTCGCCGGCGTCGTCAGATCGCTGGTATCCAACAACCGGCCGGTACCAATGAAGACGTAACGATCGACGCCGTTCGCAATATCCACCTCGATCTGCGGGGCGGTCGTCACCGGCTGACGATTACCGTTCTTGTCAAGCAATATCGAGAATAGGTCCACCTTCCAGTTCGCCGGGTTCGGGTCGTGGACGTCGAAGCGCCAGAAGTTGCCGCAGAGATCCCCGCCGTACACCTGCTCGGTGAACTGGTTGTGGAAGTCCTTGGTGAAGCCGTTGATCTGCGTCAGGCCGCTGGTCTGGGTGGAGCCGTCGGGGGCCGTGCATGAAATCGCACCCGTCGACAGGAACGGCTTCGCTGCGTAGGGCTGACCGGTGACGGGGTTCAGGAAGTAAATCCGTCCTTCACCGGAGACATTGTTGTAGCCCGAAGTGACGATCACCGTCCACCCGAACGCGTAGGTCTTGACGATGATCGGATGGCCGTAGGTATACGTCCAATCCGCATCGTGGTACTCCCACATCAACTTCGCGGCGGCTGCGGTTTCGTCCTTCGCGCTGGGATCGGTCAGGTCGAGTGCGTAATAGCTTGCACCGCCCTTGCCGAGGCCGCCCACAACAATCGTATGCCAGTTGCTGCTTCCGCCCTTGACGCCGGCGCTGTTGAAATCGATGTCAGAGGTGCGCGGCGACGAATCGACGTAGAAGTGATGCTTGTAGATCGGCACGCCGCCGTCCTGGAACGTCAGGGCGACGAGGCCGTTCGGCTTGCCCGCGGCGTCGACGGTGCTGCGCAACAGCTCGCTCGGTACATAGGCGAAAAGCTCGTGCCCGTCGGCGGAGTCGATAATGTGCACCATGCCATCGTTCGCGGCCACGACGATCCGATCGGGCCTCCCGGTTTCCGCGGTGACATAAGCCGCATACCCCGGATCGGCTCCCGTGTTGGTGAAGATCGGCGGGCTGAACGGCGCCGAGACGACCAGCGGCTGCGCGTTGGTGATGTCACCGATCGGGCCATACCGCTGCCGGTATTCGCCGATCTTGACGCCCTCGATCGGGAAGCGATCGATCGGCCCCAACGGCTTGTTCACCGTCGAACCGCCGCGCAGATAGGCCACCATCTTCTGCTGGGCGGTGGCGTTCGGGCTCAGCGTGGCCAGCTGCGCCGCGGAAAGGACGGTCCCCATGCTGCCCGACGATACGGCACGGAACGCGGCCTTGCTCGCTCCATTCCACGTAACGATCCGGCGGAAGTTCTCGTCCATCCACGGTTCGTCGAGTGCTCCGCTGGGCTTGATCTGGGTCGCGAGTGCGTTGCTGGCATTCCACACCGGTGCGCCCACTTGGTTACCGGTCTTCGGATCGATCTGGATCTTCAGGAGGTCGCCGGCCCAGCCGACTTCGATGGTCGGTTCGTAGATGATGTTGTTCGTGGCGCTTAACACCTGGCCGGAGAACGCGGCGCCCGAGCGCGACTTCCGTGAATTGGCGATGCCGGAGAGGATCGACGCGAGACCATACTGCACTTCGAGAGGCGATCTCGCGTACACGAACGAACCGCGGCTGTTCACTGTTGCGTGCCACAGATCATCGATGGCTACGGCGCCGGGGTTGCTGATCGGTATCGGCGGGTTGTTCGGCGTGGCCGTCGTGTCAGGCCACTTTGACGTGCCTGCGATGATGTTGCTGAGCGCGAGGTGCTGGTTCGACGCGTCGATCGTCCCGGACGCGCCGAACGAGATCGCAGAAAACTGCACGTGCGGCCAGTAGGCGACATCCTTGACGTTCGGCGTGATGGTGATGTCGTTGTTGAGACCATCGCTCGACAGAACGCCACCGGGCCAGGAGGGCACGTTGTATTTCGTAACGGACCGGAGGGGGTTGGCCCAGTAAAAGGTGGCGACGTCCGACAACGTGTTCGATTCCACCGTGCCCTGGATGAACGGTATCGGCCACTTCGCGCCCCCCGGGATGTCGGGCAAGACGTCGTTGACAGTATCCGCGCCGACGGGTGGCCATGGCTGCCCGGTCTGCACGTCGGTCGCGGGCGCTGTCTGATCCGTATCGCCGACCACGGTCGGCAAAGCCACCTGGTTGGTTTGGCCGTCGGTGAAAAGGATGTGGTAGTTGCTCTGGCAGCTGATCACTTTGCCGGAGGAATCAAGGACCATCGGATCGTTGGCGCTCGGCAACGGGTTGACCGTCCCCGGAACGGTACCCTGGCTGCCCGTGCGAAACAGCTCGCCCACCCGGATCATCGCCGAAAGCGATGGCGTCTTGTAGTTGGTGACGGTCGGTACTGCAAAAAGCGCCGTCCACCACGACTTCTTTTGCAGAGCCGTGAAATCGTTGACGTTGACCCAGCTGATCGGTGTGTAGTTGTTGGCGTAGAGCGCAGGCTCGGTACCGAGGTTGTCGAAACCTACGCGAAAGCTGTTGTCAAGCAGATTGAATGCGAGCGTCGTGCTGGTTTTTCCCGCCAGCGAGCGCAGGCGATAGTACGCGTACCAGTTGGCGTAATTGATGATCTCCTGCGCATAGGTCCGGCTCAACGCCGCACCCGTCGCCTGATCGGTGTAGTTGAAGACCCGGCCGTCGTTCACGAGGTCGATGCGATGGAACGCGCCGGTCGTCGTCGTTTCGGGGCAACCCCCGGCCGGGCAATACTGGACATTGCGGAAATTCTGGAGGTCGTTGGCGGCCTGGCACGCGCCGGCGCCGAAGCCGCGCCACTGCCCGTTCACTGTCGTGTCGATGTTGTTGCAGAACTGCACCGTGTCGATCGTGTAATAGTGGCGCGGAATGTTGATGGTCGTGCCGACGGTCGGGCAGCTGCCGCTCACCGCCGACGTGAACTGTCCTTTCTGGTTGTAGGGCGCCGCCGCGTAAACGGGGTAGACGTCGCCGGCGTTCGTCCGCGAGTACGTGAATGGACCACCCGCCAGCGGCAAACCGCTCACCGCGTAGCTCTGATTGTTGTGGCGGCAAAGGTAACCTTGCGCGTTCGAGTCCTGCAGCAGCGTCGTGGTGCTCGGTGCATTTGCAACCGGGTCGAACAGGACGCTGTTGCACGCGGGAGATCCAATCTTCTGATAGATCGGCGTACCTCCCGTGCACCCGGTGATCGGGCCCGGCTGGCTGGGGCATTCGGCAGGATCGCCACCGAGTACACCGTAAGGACCGTTACAGACTGCGGCCGTGACGCTGCACTTTCCGCCGGCGGGCTGAAAGTCCGCGTTGCATGTGCACGCCGTGCATTCGGGGGGGCTGCCCGTGCCCAGCGAATTGCCATCTGAACCGCCCGTGTTCGGTGCGCAGAAATCCGGGAACGGCCCGGTTTTGCACGCTGCAGGCGTGTAGTTGCGCAGTGCAACCGTCGGATTGCATTGAAAGCCATTCCGGTTGCAGGTCTGCTGGACCGGTGCGCCGGTCACGGGTGTGCCGCCGTTGCAGCCGGTGATCGTGGCGTTGCGCGGCCACAACGGAGACGTGCTGTCGCACCACAGCACCTTGTTGGCGAGCGGACGGTAGAAATATTGCGTCCCCGTGGCGCCGCTCGAAGCCTGGTACGGGTAGCTGTAAGTGCCCGGGACTTGCGGGGCTCCCGACGCAGCGGACGCGTCGTAAGGTGTCCCGTTAATGCGGCACCAGGCGCCCGTTCCAGCGGAGTATTCCCCGTTCGCGTTACCTACGTCGGTGATGGCGAGATTGACACCCGCAGTGAGCGGCCAGTCCGTGTTGCAGTAGAGCGGGACCGCAACCGTCGCGGTGAGGTTGGCGTACGCCGCGCCCGGATTGACGAACGGGTCGGGCTGGACTTTCGCGAAGTTGATCTGATTGCCGTTGACGTCGGTGTCGGTCCCGATGGTGTGCGTCAGCGGCAGGCAGGCGCCGCTCCGGCAATCGATCGGCGGGGTGTAATTGACGTTCGGGTTGTAGGCGAGCGCGTTGAAATCGGCCGCGTAGTACGGCGGCGAATTGAAGGTGTTGATTGCTCCCGAGGAGCACGTGGCCGTGGTCACGCCGCTGCGGCAATAAGCGCTACCGGCGGAGTAGGCGATCGCGCCTGTCGCCGGGGTAGCCGGCGCTCCGGCGACCGTGTAGGTGAAGATCTTGCCGGTGGCATCAAAGGTGCCGAGGAAAGTGCCGTCGTACTGGGCTTGGTTGGCGCCCCAGATCAGCAGGTACATCGTCTGGTTCTTGAAAGCGTTCACCGCCGCCGAGAGCGTCGCCGTGGCCGTCGTTCCGACGCGGGTGATGCTCGCCACGTTTCCCGAAGTCGCCGCGGCGACCACCCAGTCCGGAAGGTAGCCGAACTGCATGCTTCCCGAGTCGTCGAGCGTGTAGACGATGTTCGGCTTAGTGGTCACCTTCGCGGCGATCGGAATGTCCGCCAGAGGCACCGGCGTCGACGCGGCGTAGGCCTGATCCGCGAGCGGGGCCCAGACGAGTCCCGTGGTGATCACGGAGATCAGGAGCTGGCGGCCGTAATCTCGTAGCGTATTGGTCGTCATGTCACGTTCCCCTGCGAGCGGCTTCGGTCAGTGCAGCATCGCTTGCGCGTAAGTAGTGGTGTTCGTCCCGGGCAGGTCGACTCGCACCGTGACGCGGTACAGCGGAATGGGCGGCAGCGTGGGGCCCTTGATCTTCATCGAGGTCTTCGCCACCGACACTTTCGGCGGCAGCATGTCGCAGTACTCAAGTTTCAGTGCCTGCGTCATCACGCCCGGTGCCGGAGGAACGGGCGCAGCGTTCGAGCAGACGCGCTCGATCACCGACCGTACTTCAGCCGGGCTGGTAAACGTGTCGTTCGCAAAGGTGTTCGCGGCGCCGAACGGGTACGTCCCTTTCATCGCCGAGTACGTCCCAGACAGGACGGCAGGAATGCCGTTCGGGAGTTCACCCGCTTGGAGCTTGCCGTAATAGTGATGGGCGACATCGACGTCCGTTTCGGTATTGATCGCATTGACGTAGATCCAGTCCACAGCCTGCTCGACGGCGAGGTTCACGGCCGTGACCGATGCTTCGCGAAGCGCGATGTTGCCGGTCACAGTACCGGTCGTGTTCATCGAACGAATCAGCGCGACGCCGGCGAGGCTCAGCACGACCATTGCGATCAGCGCGATGAACAGGACCACACCCTGCTGGCGACGCGGTTCGTACCAACGAGCGAGTACACGTTGCATGAAATCAGGTTCCGTTGTTGAAGATGGCGTTGCGCATCGGGACGATCGTCTCGTAGATCCGATGCCGGTACGAATCGATGAGGACGGTGTTGTCGATCTGCATCCGTCCCTGGCAAGCGGCATTGTGCGTCGAGCAGTCGAACAGCCAAGCGGTTTGGCCCTGAAGCTTTGGGTCCGGAGGATTCGAGAAGTCCTTCTCGTCGCTGCGAACGACGACGGCAATCCGGATCAGGTGGACACGCGCCAGGCTTTGCGAGGTCCATGCCGACGCACCCGGCGCCACCGGCGCAAAATCGTCCGGCCGGAATAGGATGCCGTCACCACATGCGTCGTTGTTCGTCGCGCTGGTCCATGTGATGACGCCGTTGCTCAGGCAATCGACCCCGTACTGCGCCTTCAATAGCACGACGTTCTGTGCGATGGGAGTCGCCGCCGTGCCGGCGAACAGATCCGTGGTTCGCAGTTGGTTGTTCGCGTCGATGTCGAAGTAGGTCCGCCTTGCCAGCCCGGTCGGTGTCGCGCCCGCCACCTTCGGATCCTGCCCGAGATTGAGGACGCTCGGGCCGTTCGTCGTGCCGCCGGGCGGGTACAGGTTCGTGGTCGCAGCATGCGCGATCGCAACGATGCCGCTGGTCACATTGCCTACGGAGTCGCCGGGCGTCACTGACGTGGCGGTCGTGATCTCGCAGTTTCCGGCCATGTCGTTGGCGATGACGAGATCGTTGGCTTTGAACCCGTTCGGGCTCTGAACGTAGATGGGGTCGGTAGTGGCCGCCATCGCCTTGTCCACGATCAGCATTTGCGCCACGACACGCGGCGCGGAACTGTACGTGACGATCAGACTGTCGGACTGGGTTGCGCTACCACCGTCCTTGATGATTGCCGGAAGCGGGCGGATGGCGCGGGTACCCGCTGTCGCGAAGAATCCGGGGGGCACCTTCCAATTGGGATCGCCGTTGACACAGGTCGCGAGTCCCGCCCCGTCTCCCGAGAGGCCGTTGCCGGCGTTGTCGATCTCGCGGGCCAAAGTGAACTGGGCGAACAATCCCGTCGTCTGTGCGTCCGCCGCTCCGACGGTCGTCCGCTTGTACCCTTCCGCGACAGCAAAGATGTTGTAAATCGCGAGGACGACGATCATGCCGATGACGATGCCGATCATGACCTCGACGATTCCCATACCCAGCTGACTCCGGATGTTGACTCGGGTTGGCATCAGTTGGTCCCCACCGTAGCCGCCGTTTCGTAAAAGTGCTGGTTATCCCCCGGCGGTGTCCAATAGATGGTGATCACGACATCCCAGCTCGTCGGCGTCATCGAGCCCGCCGTCACCTTGACGCTCGGTGCTTTCAGCGCCGCGCCTGGAAGTCGCTGCTGGACCCACGACTTGAATTCGGTGTACGCCGGGCCAGCACTCCCGCTGTCGAAATCCGTCAGCACCTTGGTCTGGTCGTACGCCCACATCTGGCCGAGCAGCGCGTTGGCGAGGAACGCGGCTTCGGCGCGATACTGGGCGTCGTCGACGTTCTGGATGACGCGCGCCTCGAGGCCGATCAAGCCGAGCACGCCGAATGCGACGACCAGGATGGCGATCAATGCCTCCAGAAGAAACGAACCCGCCTGCCGGGGCACGAGCTTCAGGTTGCGAGGCACGTGGGTCTTAGGTTCAGTACGCATGGCTTCCGCATAAGCATTCGCGTTGTTTAGGGGGGGCAGCCCTTGGGGTCGTTGGCGGGCCACTTGGGATCGCACACCTTGATCCTCCCCGCGCCCGTAGCTCCGGCGGCTACGCCGACTAGGACGTTCAGGTTTCGCGAGCCGGCTAGCGGAGAAGTCACCTTGACTTGAGTCAGGGTGCCACTCCCATCGGCGTTGGTCTGGATCACACCTAGCGAGCTGAAGGTCGCAATCGTTGTGGCGGCCGGGACAACGGTCATGATCACGTTACCCGCTCCCTCCGCGAACACGCCTTTTTGGATAGTCGCGCCGCCGATCGGCCGGACGATCCAGCTTCCAGTCCCCGTCGTGGGGTCAAGGACGAACTCCAGCGCGACATTTTCGCGGATAGCCTCTGCCTGCGCGTACCGCAAACCACCCGCTATCGATTCGGCGCCGCTCCGAATCTGGTTGTCGGCGATCCAGATCGTGTAGTTCGGCACCGCGAGCACGAGCAGGATGGCGGCGATCGCGAGCCCCATCATCAGCTCGATTAACGTGAACCCAAGGTGTGCCTGACGGGACATCAGCAGGTTCCGTCCGCGTGGACGGCCCAGCACGTGCCGTTCGTGTACTTGCCGCCCGGACCGGCGGACGTCTTCGCATTCGCCTCATTCACGGTGTATGTAAAGCCACCCATTCCCCGCGCCGCGTTACCGGCGGCCGTCGCGACAAAGGTCTCCGGCGGTCCCGCCGCCGCGGCGCACGTCACCTTGAAGTTGTCGTTGGCGGCGCTGTACGGCGGATTCGCGACACCGCAATTCCCACCGTTCAGGTACGTGCGGTTGTCCATGAAGTACTTGTCCATCTGCGTCTTGAAGTCGCCGAGCTTCACCGTGCCACCGATGAGCTTGCTGCGCGTCACGTAGCTTGCGTAGTTCGGCACGACGATCGCAGCCAGGATCGCAATCGTGGCCACGACGATCATCAGCTCGATCAGGGTGAAGCCGGCCATGCGGCCGTCCCGATGGGATGGAAAGGACATGGGAGTCTCCGTTTTCACGCATCGCATGGTAAGGAGTTCACTTGAGGATCACGAGATGCCCCCGACTAGTGGCGCGCGTCGGGGAACGGACGGCGAGCCCTTGAAAAACAAGGCGGCGGGCCGTTTTCGGGCTTTTCGCCGAGCCGTCATTTTGCCGGCGGAGGCGCGCGATTCCGACGGCGCGCGGACAGCTTTCGGGCCAGGAACGACCGAAGGCGCGCACGACCCGTCGAACGGCTAGGGACAAGGTATTTTGGTCTGCTGGATCCGCGCCCGCCCGCTGTTGGCCAGCACGACCTAGATCAGCGTCTGGCCGGACCGGCAGACATCGAACGTCCCCATCTGCAATGCGCCGCTGGTGAGCCGGGCGTGTCCGAGATCGGTATACGACACGTAGCGGCTGACCGGCTTGTTGCCGGTGATCGATACGCGTGGCGGCATGGCCGGCTCGACCGCAACCTGCCATTCGCCCGGTATCCGGTCGCCGCTGTCATCCAGGTCGACGAACGTGATCCACCCGTCGGCCCACCGGCCCGTCCCGCTGCACGTCGTGCCGTCCGCCGATGCGCAGACATCGACCCGCTGACCGCGGCGGATCGCCTCGCTCCGCGCCACGTTGAGCGCCTGCATCAGCGCATGCGCCGCATTCGACTGCTCGGCGCGCGCAATCCACTGGTGGTACGAAGGGAGCGCGAGGCTCACGAGCGCGGCGCCGATCGCCAGCGCGATCACGAGTTCGATCAGGGTTCGTCCCACGGGGCGACAACCACCCTCCAGGAACAATCGCCGGGAATTTTGTGCGTCGCGGTTCATTCCGGCCTCCGCCGAAAGGGAGGCCTATGGTGTGAAGCTGACCGTCTGGTTCGCCATCGTCCGTCCGGCCGAGGGAAAGCGCATTCTCGGGTTGACACCACCCGGTCAAGGCTGAACCATTCGCTTCAAACCGAATCGAGGCGCCCCGCCGCATGCCCCAGCCGCTCATCGACCGGCACGCCGTGATCACCGGCGGCGGCCGCGGCATCGGACGTGCGATCGCCGAGAAACTCGCGGCGCTCGGCGCGTCGCTGACGCTCATCGGCCGCGATCGCGCGCAGTTGTTCGAAGCGGTCCAGACGATCGGGGGCGCATCGGTCTGCGACGTCCAGGTCTGCGACGTCCGCGATGAGGCACAGGTGACACGGGCGTTTACCGCCATCGCCGAGTCGCGCCATCGTGTCTCCATTCTGATCAACAACGCCGGGGTCGCGAAGGCGGCCAAGTTCTCCGCGACCGATCCGCGCCTGTGGCACGAGATGGTCGAAACCAACCTGACCGGGACGTACCTCTGCACGCGCGCGGTGCTTCCTGCGTTGCTGGAGGCGCCGATGGGGACCATCGTGAACATCGCCAGCACGGCCGGTCTGGTCGGCTATCCCAACATCGCCGCCTATTGCGCGTCGAAGCACGGGGTCGTGGGCTTGACGCGCGCGCTTGCCCGCGAGCTCGCATCGACGCGCGTAACGGTGAATGCCGTCTGCCCGGGTTACGTCGACACCGACATGGCGAAGAGCGCGGTCGCGAATATCGTTGCCAAGTCCGGCAAGTCCGAAAGCGAGGCGCGGGACATGCTCGCGTCGCGCAATCCGCAGCGGCGACTCATCGCGCCTGCAGAAGTCGCCGCCACGGTCGCCTGGCTCTGCCTGCCGGAGACCCGCTCCATCACCGGACAGGCGATCTCGGTGTCGGGCGGGGAGGTCCTCGTCGGATAGCCGGACGCGAACGCTGCGTCTGAATGTCCCTGCGGCGCCGCCGCTTCGCCAACGAGTGCGATAATTTCAACCCGGCGCGGGCGCTCGCGCGCCGCCAGAACTCTCTGCCCCTCGATCCCCGATGAACGCACCCGACCGCGCGGCAACCAAGGCCGTTTTCCGCTGGGACGATCCGCTCCTGCTCGAAGACCAGCTGGCGCAGGACGAGCGCATGGTGCGCGAAACTGCGCGGGCTTACGCGCAGGACAAGCTCGCGCCGCGCGTCACCCAGGCATTTCGCCACGAAACGACGGACCCCGGCATATTCCGCGAGATGGGTGCGCTCGGGATGCTCGGACCCACGATTCCGCAGGAATTCGGCGGGGCGGGCTCGAGCTACGTCTGCTACGGCTTGATCGCGCGCGAGATCGAGCGCGTCGACTCCGGCTATCGGTCGATGATGAGCGTGCAGAGTTCGCTCGTGATGTTCCCGATCTTCACCTTTGGCAGCGACGCCCAGCGCCGCAGGTATCTGCCCAGGCTCGCGACCGGAGAGTGGATCGGCTGTTTCGGGCTCACCGAACCCGATCACGGCTCCGATCCCGGATCGATGATCACGCGCGCTCGTGCCGCCGACGGCGGCTTTCGGCTGACCGGCGCGAAGATGTGGATCTCGAACGCGCCGATCGCGGACATCTTCGTCGTCTGGGCGAAGGACGATCAGGGCGACGTGCGCGGATTCATTCTCGAAAAGGGGATGAAGGGCTTGAGCGCGCCGAAGATCGAAGGCAAGTTCTCGCTGCGCACGTCGATCACCGGCGAGATCGTGATGGACGAGGTGTTCGTGCCGGCGGAGAACCAGTTGCCCGGCGTGAAGGGGCTCAAAGGGCCGATGGCGTGCCTCAACAGCGCGCGTTACGGCATCGCGTGGGGCGCCCTCGGCGCCGCGGAATTCTGCTGGCACGCGGCACGTCAGTACGTGCTCGACCGCAAACAGTTCGGCCGCCCGCTCGCCGCGAATCAGCTCATCCAGAAGAAGCTCGCGGACATGCAGACCGAAATCGCGATCGGATTGCAGGCGTGCCTGCGGCTCGGGCGTCTCAAGGACGAGGGGAAGGCCGCGCCGGAGATCACGTCGATCCTCAAGCGCAATTCCTGCGGCAAGGCGCTGGAGATAGCGCGCACGGCGCGCGACATGCATGGCGGCAACGGCATCGTCGATGAGTTCCACGTGATCCGGCACGTACTGAATCTCGAGACGGTCAATACCTACGAAGGCACGCACGACATTCATGCGCTGATCCTCGGCCGCGCGCAGACCGGCATCTCGGCGTTCTAGCTGAATCGGCTCGCATGCGGCTCTACGACTACTTCCGCTCGTCCGCCGCGTACCGCGTTCGCATTGCGCTCAATCTGAAGGGAGTCAAACCCGACGAGCGGACCTTCGTCCACCTGCGCATGGGCAACCAGCGCGCGCAGGATTACCTGGCTCTCAATCCGCACGGGCTGGTGCCGGCGCTCACGCTCGACGACGGTCACGTGCTGACCCAGTCCATCGCAATCGTCGAATACCTGGACGAGGCGTACCCCGAGCCGCCGCTGCTCCCTGCCGATCCGGTGGCGCGCGCCCGAGTTCGTGCGATCGCGCTTGCGATCGCGTGCGAGATCCACCCGCTCAACAACCTGCGCGTGCTGAACTACCTCACGGGAACGCTGGGTGCATCCGACGAGCAGAGGAACGGCTGGTACAAGTACTGGATCGACGTCGGCTTCGAGGCGCTCGAGACGCAATTGTCGAACGATCCCGAAGTCGGCCGATTCTGCCGTGGCGACGCACCGACGCTCGCCGATGTTTGCCTCGTCCCGCAGCTCGCCAACGCGCGGCGGTTCAAGATCGACGTCTCGTGCTATCCGACGCTCACCCGCGTCGAAGCTGCTTGTCTCGCGCTGCCGCCTTTTGCGGATGCCGCACCCGCCAGGCAGCCCGACGCCGAATGATTCGTGCTTAGGGCTTCCGAGGAAAGATGAAAGAGGAGCTCCCGTCGTTTGCGATTCCGTCGGTGCCGATCGCCGGCAGGGCCGGGCGCTTCGCCGTGCGTCACATCTATTGCGTCGGCCGCAATTACGCCGAGCATGCGAAGGAGATGGGCGGCGATGCGACGAAGGAACCGCCGTTCTTTTTCACCAAGGCGGCGGATTCGATTGCTCCGGTCGTTCCACCCGAGGTCGGGCACGTTCACTATCCGTTGGCGACGCGCAACTTTCATCACGAGCTCGAGTTGGTCGTGGCGATTGGCGGCCGCGCAGTCAAGATCTCGCCCGAGCAGGCGAACTCGCTGGTGTTCGGCTATGCAGTCGGCCTCGACATGACACGCCGCGATCTGCAGAACGACATGCGCGAGAAGAAACGTCCGTGGGACATCGGGAAGTCATTCGCGCAGGCGGCGCCGATTGCTCCGCTGCACCCCGCGTCGCAGGTCGGCCCGCTCGCGCGAGGCGCGATGGAGCTCGACGTGAACGGCACGCCGCGGCAGCGTGGCGATCTTGCCGACATGATCTGGGACGTGCCACACATGCTCGCGTTCCTCTCGCAGCTCTACGAGTTGCTGCCCGGGGACCTGGTCTTCACCGGAACGCCGTCCGGTGTCGGGCCGGTCGTTCCGGGCGACCGTCTCGACGCCCGGATCGCGGGATTGACGCCGTTATCGATCGTCATCGATCCGCCGATCGCGTGAACCCTCGCCACCTGGAAGCGCCGCGCTACACCGCGGAGTTCGTCGAGCGTGGCTACAACAATCGTGCGGCGGTACCCGATCATCCGCAGTTCATGGCGGAATACGTCGAGCGCTCGCGCGCCGCGCGCGAGGCGTTGAAGCCGCAGCTCGACCTTCGCTACGGGCCGGGTCCCAAGGAGACGCTCGATCTCTTCGTGCCCCGCGAAGGTGCGCGCGGAACGTTTGCATTTATCCATGGGGGCTACTGGCGTGCGTTCGACAAGGCGGACTTCTCGTTCGTCGCGGGGCCGCCCATCGACGCGGGTCATGCGGTGGCCGTGCTCAACTACGACCTGTGTCCCGCAGTCTCGATCGCCGAGATCGTCGACCAGATGCGGCGCGCGGTGATGTGGCTCATGCGCGAAGGCCCGCGGCACGGCGCGCCGGCGTCCCCCTTGGTAGTGTCGGGTCACTCCGCCGGCGGACATTTGACCGCGATGCTGTTCGTCACCGACTGGAATGCGCTTGGTCTCGATCGATTTCCGCTTGCGGGGGCGGTCAGCCTTTCCGGTGTCCACGATCTCGCGCCCATGGTGCATTTCTCGTACAACGTCGACCTTCGTCTCGATGAAGCCGAAGCCGCGCGCATGACGCCGATTCTTCAGGCGCCGCGGAACGACGCGCCGATCGTTGCCGCGGTCGGCGCGTTAGAGACGTCGGAGTTCCTTCGGCAAGCGCAACTGCTCTGGGACGCATGGCCGCATAACCGGCCCGAAGGTGCATCCTCGCCGCTCGCGATTGCGCAGCGACATCACTTCAGCGTCGTGCTCGATTACGCGGATCGTGCCAGCGAACTGACCCGCGCGACGCTCGCGCTGCTCACCAATCGCTCTGGGCGCGGTTAGTCCCTCGCGAGCAACCTCAGGGCTCGAACGGCGCCCTAGGGCGCTATTTCGGGCTGCCTGCTCTGACGGCGCTGTATTGCGACTTGGCTCGCGGGTCGCATCGCGATCCCATCCACGCGAGCTTGGTCCGCACGTCCGTAGACCGCGGGCGTAACTTTGGCAAGCGCTTGCTAGCGAGATGAATGCTAATAAAAACAATGAGATATATCACTGTACGATGTGCGATTGCAACCCGCCGATCGAAAAGACGTTGACAACTGACCCAGGGTCACTTATGGTGCCCGGTAAGTGACCGACGGTCAGTTGGTCTTGGAGCGAGGCAATGGTGATCAGGCAGCGAGCAGTCCAGGCCGAAGACAAGGAAGAGCGGCGTCACGCCATTCTCGACGCGGCGGAGGAGCTTCTCGCCGAAGAGGTGAACCGGGTTGCGAACATGGCGGAGGTCGCCGATCGCGCCGGGCTCGCTAAGGGAACCGTCTATCTGTATTTCCCGAGCAAGGACGAGCTCCTGGTCGCGCTGCACGAGCGCCATGCCGAAGCCTTCTTCAAGGCACTCATCGCGCGACTCGAGCAGCCGACGACCCTCACGCTGGACGAGATGCGCGCGCTCACGACGGAACACATGATCAGCCAACCGACGTTCCTTCCGCTCGCCACGCTGTGTTTCGGCCTGATGGAAACGGAAATTCCGCGCGAGGTCGCGTCGGCCTTCAAGCAGCGCATGACCGAGCGGTTGACGCGCGCCGGTGCCGGTCTTGAACGGCACTTTCCGGCGCTCCGCGCAGGCGACGGCATCGCGCTCCTTCGCCACAGCTACGCGTTGATCGTCGGCCTGTGGCAGATGTCGGCGTCGCAGGCGCGCGCCAACGACGACGCGGTCTGCGTCGGCGCCGAGTTCGACTACCCCACCGAGCTCAACCGTGCGCTGAATGCGCTCTGGCGCGGCACGATCGGAAACGCACTCGAGGCAACGCCGCGGGTGGCAATCTCGGAGGCGGGCAGATCATGATGCAGATTTCGTTGCGCAAGCTTCGCGTGGCGATGGTCCTCATCGCCGCAACTTCCATTTCCCTGCTCGCCGCTTGCGCGAAGCACGAAGACCCGCCGCCGCCCGTGCGACCTGTTCAGCTGGTGCAGGTGAAGGGTGCCGACGGCGCGGTGTCGGTCTTCGCCGGCGAGGTGAAACCGCGCCACGAGAGCGACCTCGCGTTTCGCATCGCGGGCAAGGTCGTGGTCCGCAACGTCGACATGGGGTCGCGTGTGAAAAAAGGCGATGCGCTGGCGCGCCTCGACCCCGCGGATGTAGGCCTGCAGGCTGATGCGCAGCGAGCTGCGCTGGCCGCGGCCGAGACCGAGTACGCGTTCGCCCGCGACGAGTTCGAGCGCTACAGCCATCTCTACGAGCAGAAGTTCGTGAGCGCATCCGCGCTCGACCAGAAGCGCAATACGCGCGACGCGAACCGGGCGAAGTGGGAGCAGGCGAAGGCGCAGCTCGCGGTCACGCAGAACCAGGCGAGTTACGCAGCGCTCGTTGCCGCCGAGGATGGTGTCATCACGTCGGTGTCGGTGGACGTCGGGCAGGTGGTCGCCGCGGGCCAGGTGGTCATGCGTCTCGCGCGCGAGAACGAACGCGAGGTCGCGATCGCCGTGCCGGAAAGCCGCATCGGCGAGCTCGATCACGATGCGCAGCTTGCGATCGTGCTCTGGTCGGACCGCGACAAAGCCTATCCCGCGCGTGTTCGCGAGATCGCGCCCGCGGTCGATCCGGTCACCCGCACGTTCGCGGTTCGCGTCTCGCTTCTGGCGACGGACGTCGCGCCGCCATGGGGCACCACGGCGAACGTGGTCGTGCGGCACGCGTCGTCGGTTGCCGGCGTGCTGGTCCCGCTGCCGTCGATCTATCAGCAGGAGGGCCGGCCGGCCGTCTGGGTCTACGACGCGACGACGGGCACGGTCGCGCTGCGTCCGATTGCGATCGAAGCCTATCGGGAGGACGGTGTGGTCGTATCGGCGGGCTTGAAGACCGGCGAATGGATCGTCGCGGCTGGCGTGCATAAGCTCACCCCGAATCAGCTCGTGCGCCCCTACGAGGACGGCATCGAAGCGAGCGGCGTGCGGCCTCCGAATGCGGCGCGCGCGGCTCCGACATTGCGCACGGCCGACGGGCGCGGCCGCGCCTGATCGATTCGAGGGTATCGACGATGGCGACTGAACCGGCTGCGGACGCGACGCGCGGCGGCTTTAATCTCTCCGAATGGGCGCTCAATCACCGCCCCTTCGTGCTCTATCTGATCCTCGTCTTCGCCTTGGCAGGTGTCTTTTCGTATCGCAATCTCGGGCAGTCGGAGGATCCGCCGTTCACCTTCAAGGTGATGGTGATCAAGACCACCTGGTCGGGCGCCACGGCCCGCGACGTCGAGCAGCAGGTCACGGACAAGATCGAGCGGAAGCTCCAGGAAGTCCCCAACGTCGACTGGGTGCGTAGCTACTCGAAGCCGGGCGAGTCGCTCGTGTTCTTCGCGATCAAGGATTCGGCTGCCGCGAGCGACGTCCCGGAGACGTATTACCAGGTGCGCAAGAGGATCGGCGACATCCGCGATACGCTGCCGCGCGGCATCCAGGGGCCGTACTTCAACGACGAGTTCGGCGATACCTACACGAACATCTACGCCATCGTCGGGGACGGCTTCGGCTACCGCGAACTCAAGGACTTCGGCGACAAGGTGCGCGGGGAATTCCTGCGCGTGCCCGGCGTTGCGAAGGTGGACTTCATCGGCGAGCAGGAAGAAAAGATCTACGTCGAGATCTCGAACACCAAGCTCGCGACGCTGGGCATCGAGCCGACGCAGATCATTCAGACGCTGGCTGCCCAGAACGCGGTGGCCGCCGCGGGAGTCTTCGACACCGCGACCGATCGCATCTACCTGCGGCCGACCGGCGCGTTCGATTCCTTGGACTCGATCCGCGACATCTCGCTTCGCGCGAATGATCGCCTGTTCCGGCTCGGTGACATCGCCAACGTCTATCGCGGCTACGTCGATCCGCCGCAGCAAACGATGCGCATGGGCGGCCGCGAGGCGCTCGGGATCGGCATCACGATGGCGAAGGGCGGCGACGTGATCGACCTCGGCCGCGATCTCGACCGGCAGATCGCGCGCATCCAGGGACAGCTCCCGGTCGGCATCGAGCTGGTGTCGGTCACCAGCATGCCCAAGGCGGTGAAGAATTCGGTCAGTGTCTTCCTGCGCTCGCTCACCGAAGCCGTGGTGATCGTACTGGCCGTGAGCCTCGTGAGCCTGGGGTTTCGCACCGGCCTCGTGGTCGCGATCTCCATCCCGCTCGTGCTCGCGGTCACATTCTTCTTCATGGACATCTTCGGCATCGGGCTGCACAAGATTTCGCTCGGCGCGCTGATCCTGTCGCTGGGCCTCCTCGTCGACGACGCGATCATCGCGGTCGAGATGATGGCAGTGAAGATGGAGCAGGGCCTCGATCGCTTCCGCGCCGCGAGCTTCGCGTTCACCAGCACCGCGTTCCCGATGCTGACCGGTACGCTCGTCACCGTCGCGGGCTTCCTCCCGATCGCGACTGCAAAGAGCTCGACCGGCGAGTACACGCGCTCGATCTTCCAGGTGTCGTCGATCGCGCTCATCGCGTCATGGGTGATCGCCGTCGTCGTGATCCCTTACCTTGGCTTCCGTCTGCTTCCCGATTACTCGCACGAGCGTCGCGCTCCGCTTTGGCGCCGACTCTGGGCAAGACTGCGCAAGCAGGCGCCACCACCTCCGCTTGCAGCGACCCACGGCGACGCCGTGTACAAGACGCGGTTCTATCGGCGCTTCCGCTCGTTCGTCGAATGGTGCGTCTCGCGGCGCTACGTGGTGATTGCCGCGACACTCGCGCTGTTCGTCGGCGCGCTCGGGTTGTTCCGGCTGGTACCGCAGCAATTCTTCCCATCATCGTCGCGCCCCGAGCTTCTGGTCGACCTGAGGCTTCCCGAAGGCAGTGCCTACGCGGCGACGCTCGGTGAGACGAAGCGCTTCGAGCGCCTGCTCAATCAGGAGACCGGGGTCGAAAGCTACGTCGCCTACGTCGGCTCAGGGAGCCCACGGTTCTATCTTCCGCTCGACCAGCAGCTTGCGCAGACCAACTTCGCGCAGTTCGTCGTGGTCACGAAGAGCACGGCGGAGCGGGAGCGGTTGCGCTCGCGCTTTCTGCATCTTTTCGAAACCGACTTCCCCGGATTGCGGGGCCGTGTGTCGCGCCTCGAGAACGGTCCGCCGGTGGGTTTCCCCGTGCAGTTTCGCGTCTCTGGCGACGACATTGCGAGCGTGCGGCAGATCGCCGCTCGCGTCGCGGAGGTCATGCGCGCCGAGCCCGATCTCACCGACGTGCAGTTCGACTGGGACGAGCCGACGAAGGCGATTCGCCTCACGATCGATCAGAACAAGGCGCGCGTGCTGGGGATCTCCTCGCAGGACCTCGCGGCGTATCTCAACAATTCGGTGTCCGGTTATTCGGTCACGTACTTCCGCGAGCGCGATAAGCAGATCGAGGTCGTGCTGCGCGGCGCGGCCGACGAGCGCGCGCGGGTGAGCTTCCTCAAGGACCTCGCGATTCCGTCACGCAACGGCAAAGCGGTGCCGATCACGCAGGTGGCCGACATCGACTACGGGCTCGAAGAGGGGATCGTGTGGCGGCGCGACCGCTTGCCCACGATCACCGTGCGTGCGGACGTCGCGGGCGAGGCCCAGGGGCCGGATCTCACGCGTCGTCTCGATCCCAAGCTCAACGCGATCCGCGCGGAGCTGCCGCTCGGGTATCGGATCGAAGCGGGCGGCGCGTTCGAGGACGCGACGAAGGGCCAGCGCTCGATCGCAGCCGGTGTGCCGCTCCTCGTGTTCGTCGTGCTGACGCTGTTGATGATCCAGCTCAAGAGCTTCTCGCGGACGCTGATGGTCGTCCTCACCGCGCCGCTCGGCCTGATCGGCGTGACGCTGGCGCTGCTCGCGTTCGGGAAACCGTTCGGGTTCGTGGCCATGCTCGGCACGATCGCGCTCTCCGGGATCATCATGCGCAATTCGGTGATCCTCGTCGATCAAATCGACAAGGACATCGCAGCCGGACACAGCGCATGGGATGCCGTGGTCGGCGCGACGGTTCGACGTTTCCGCCCGATCGTGCTGACGGCGGCGGCGGCGGTGCTGGCACTGATCCCGCTCACACGCAGCGACTTCTTCGGTCCGATGGCGGTCGCGATGATGGGTGGCCTCGTGGTGGCAACCGTGCTCACGCTCTGCTTCCTGCCGGCAGTCTACGCGGCGTGGTATCGCGTGCGCCGCACGACCGAGGACTACGTCTCGCCGTCGGCGAATGCATCAACCGCGCCGACGAACGCTCGCGCCGGCGACGGGAAGCCCAAGGAACTGGCGGTACAATCCATGTAGCTCCGCGTCGACGCCCTCGGCGCCAGCGTCAAGGATGGCCCTCATGCCTCTAGCGCCGATCACCGACATCATCGCCGAGCTCAAGGCCGGGCGCGTCGCGATCCTGGTCGATGACGAGGATCGCGAGAACGAGGGCGATCTCATCTTCGCGGCGGATTTCGTATCCCCCGACAAGGTCAACTTCCTCGCGAAGTTCGGCCGCGGGCTGATCTGCATGCCGATCACCGCCGAGCACGCGGAGAGGCTCCGGCTGCCGCCGATGACGCCGCGCAACCGCTCGGTCCACGGCACCAACTTCACCGTATCGATCGAGGCTGCGCAAGGCATTACGACGGGCATCTCCGCCGCGGATCGCGCGCACACGATTCAGGTCGCTGCCCGCGCCGACGCGCGTCCCGAGGACATCGTGCAACCGGGCCACGTGTTTCCGTTGATCGCGCAGCCCGGCGGCGTGCTCGTGCGTGCGGGTCACACCGAAGCGTGCTGCGATCTTGCGCGGCTGGCCGGTCTGAACCCGGCCGCGGTGCTGTGCGAGATCATGAACGACGATGGAACGATGGCGCGTCGCGCGGATCTCGAGGCGTTCGCGCAAAAGCACGATCTCAAGATCGGCGCGATCGCCGACTTGATCCAGTATCGAAGCCGCACCGAGCGCCTGATCGAGCGGATCGCCGAGCGGCCGCTCGCAACGCCATTCGGCACGTTCCGCATGATCGTTTATCGCGAGAAGCTCTCCGACGCGACGCATCTCGCGCTGACCCGCGGCCCCATTTCACCGGATGTCGAGACGCTGGTGCGCGTGCACGAGCCGTTATCGGTCGTCGATCTGCTCGAGCTCCATAGCGCTACCCATTCGTGGAGCATCGCGGACGCGGAGCGCGCGATTGCGGCGGCGGGGCGCGGCGTCATCGTGCTCCTGCATCGGCCCGAGAGCGCCGAGTCGCTGCGGCGGCAGCTGCTGGCGGACGCGCCGCCGGCAGCGTCCGGCATGGACCTGCGCAATTACGGTATTGGCGCCCAGATCCTCCGCGATCTCAACGTCGGCAAGATGCGGCTCCTCGCGAAGCCGCGCAAGATGCCGAGCATGGCGGGATTCGACCTCGAAGTAACGGGGTACGTGGAAACGCCCGTGGCAGGCGACGGGGAACAGGCAACGAGGAACAGGTGACGGGGTTCAGGAAACAGGTAACAGCTAAGAGGTCACAGCGCTTGCGCCGCCTCCCCGGCGCCCCCTCAGACCGCGGATGCCTGCCTGCACTTATTGTTGATGTGCCTCGATCATTTGCACCGCTTGCGAGCGTTTGCCGATCGGTTATCGGTTACTGATTTCTGACATCTGATACTCGTCGCCTGATGCAGCGCATCTCATCGTCACCGCACGGCGACAACCGCCGCGTCGGCATTGTGCTCTCGCGCTTCAATCCGGAGGTTGGACAGGGACTGCTTGCCGGCGCACTGCGCGGACTGACTCAAGCGGGCGTCGCCGAAAACGCGATTACGCTCGTGACGGTGCCCGGAGCCCTGGAAACGCCGCTCGCGCTGCAGCGGCTGGCCCAGACCGGCCGCTTCGACGCGCTCGTCGCGCTCGGCGCCGTGATCCGCGGCGAGACCTACCACTTCGAGATCGTGGCGAACGAATCCGCCGCGGGCGTCTCGAGCGTCCAGCTCGAATTCGGCATCCCGATCGGCAACGGGATTCTCACCTGCGACACGGACGAACAGGCGAAGGCGCGGATGGATCAGAAGGGCTTCGAGGCGGCGCAGGTGGCGCTCGAGCTCGCCGACCTGCTCGGTCGGATTGGCGGACCACGATGAACGAAACGCTCTGTCGGAGGCATCGATGAGCGTGACGCATCGCCGCCGCGCCCGCGAGCTCGTGCTGCAGGGCCTCTATCAGCGGCAGCTCGCGGGAACGAGCGCCGAGGTGATCGGCACGGACCTCCAAGCGAGTCCGGGATTCGAGCGCGCGGATCGCGAGTACTTCACGGCGCTCTGGCCAGCGGTCGTGCTCGAATGGGACGCGCTCATCGCCGAGCTTGCGCCACAACTCGATCGTGCGGTGGCGCTCGTGTCGCCGATCGAACGCGCGATTCTCGTCGTCGGTGCGTTCGAGTTGAAGCATCGCCGCGAGATTCCGTATCGGGTCGTGATCGACGAAGCCGTCGAGCTCGCGAAGACCTACGGCGGCACGGACGGCCACAAGTTCGTGAACGGAGTGCTCGACAAGCTGGCGCCGCGGCTCCGCGCGGAAGAGGCGAAGCTCGGCTCCGAAACTTGAGTCCCCCCCTTCTGCAGCTTCCGCCGCTTGCTCGCGCCACAACCCCTCCCCGCGTCGCCGACATCGCCCTCCCGAAGCGACGCATGTCCGAATTCGCGCTGATCGATCGCTTCTTCAAGCGCGTGCCGCGCGATGCAGCGGTGCGAATCGGCATCGGCGATGACGCGGCCGTGATCACGCCGAGCGCCGGCATGGAGCTCGCGGCGTCGGTCGACATGCTGGTCGAGGGACGTCATTTTCTGCAAGGGTCGGATCCGGTCCGTCTTGGCCACAAGACGCTCGCCGTGAATCTCTCGGACATGGCGGCGATGGGTGCGACCCCACGCTGGGCGCTCCTCGCCGGCGCCCTTCCCGACGAGGATCCCGAGTGGATCGCCGCGTTCATGTCGGGCTTCGAGGCGCTCGCGACAGCGTTCAACGTCGAGCTCGTCGGCGGCGATACGACGCGCGGTCCGCGCAATCTCTGCGTGACGATCCTGGGCGAGGTACCGGCCGGGACAGCGCTCACGCGGGTGGGTGCGAATGTCGGCGATGACGTGTACGTCTCGGGAACGCTCGGCGACGCGGCGGCGGCCCTGGCCGGACTCACTTCGCGCACACGTTTCGAAGCGGAAACCCTTGCCACGCTTCGCTTGCGCCTCGAGGCACCGACGCCGCGCGTGGCGCTGGGAAGCACGCTGCGTGGTATCGCAACGTCGTGCATCGATGTCTCGGACGGCCTGGTCGGCGATCTGGGCCACATCCTGGAAGCATCCTCGGCCGGCGCGCATCTCTCGCTTGCATTGATCCCGCGACACCCAGCCGTTGACGCGAAGCTCGCAGGTCCCGAACGCAGCGCCGCACTGCAATGGTTGCTTGCCGGCGGCGACGATTACGAGCTGTGCTTCACGGCGCCGCGCGCCACCGCCGGTCGCATCGAAGCGCTGGCGAAGGAGCTCGCGCTGCCGCTGACGCGCATCGGGATGGTTCGCGCCGAACGCGATCTCGTGGTCGATGACGAGCGGGGTCGTCCGCTTGCATCGCTGCCGCGTCCCTTCGATCATTTCGGTTGATGGCGACGACCGCCCCCGACGTTCACTTTCTGCTGCGGCACCCGGCGCATTTCGTCGCGCTCGGGTTCGGCGCGGGGCTGTCGCCCGTCGCGCCCGGAACGATGGGCACGCTGGTCGCGTTTCCGATCGCGTGGGTTCTCGATCGCTACGGCGGGGATGTCGTTTTCGCGGTGGCCGTCGGAGCGCTGTTGCTGGTGGGCACCTGGGCCGCGCAGGTGACCGGCCGCGCGCTCGGCAGCCCGGACCATGGCGGCATCGTCGTCGACGAGATCGCGGCGTTTCTCATCGTGCTGTACTTCGTGCGCGGCAACGTGATCGCGGAGATCGCGGGGTTCGTGCTGTTCCGTGCATTCGACATCGCCAAGCCGCCGCCGATCCGGCAGTTCGACGCAGCTCTGAAGAACGGCTTCGGCGTGATGCTCGACGACGTGCTGGCGGCCGCGTACACACTGTTGATCCTCGCACTGTGGCGCTGGGCGAGCCCATGAACGGTCCCGTGGCCCCGGCGTCGTTTTGTGTGGCCGGGTCCCTGCGCGCGCCATGAACGCGTGGGGCATCGACCTGCGCCGGGTCGAGGAGATCGGCTTGAACGGCGTGCAGACGCAGCGCCAGCTGTTCTACGACGGCTGGTTGCTGCGGGTGTCGCCCGGACGCGCCAAGCGTGGTCGCAGCGTAAACCCGCACTTTGGCTCCACGCTGCCACTCGCCGAAAAGATCCGCTATTGCGAACGCGTGTACGCCGAGCGCCAGCTGCCGATGCTGTTTCGCATCACGCCGTTCGTCGTCCCGGGGGATCTCGAAGCGGCGCTGGTCGCGCGGGGGTATCAGCGTTTCGACACCACGCTGGTGCAGGTGTTGCGACTCGAGCATCCGCCGGAAGCCCCAGACCTCGATGGGATCGATTTCACGTCGGCGCCGATGATCGAACTCGTCGACGCCGTGGCCGCAATTCAGGGATTGAACGACGAGCAGCGCACGGCGCTCCACGAGCGGGTCGTCCACTCGCCGCTCTCGAGCCATGGTGTGATCGCGAAACGCGAGAAGCAGGTCGTGGGTTGCGGGCAGGTGACGCTCGACGACGGCGTCGCCGGTATCTACGGCATCGCGACCTACAGCGAGGAACGCGGCCGTGGCATCGGAACAGGCGTGACCGCGATGCTGCTCGCGTGGGCGTGGGAGCACCGTGCCGGGCACGCCTTCCTGCAGGTCAATGACAATAACGAGCGCGCGCTCGCCGTGTACCGTCGCTTCGGCTTTGAGACCGCGTACGCGTACCACTATCTCGGCCGGCCGGGCGAATGCCGGTGATACACACCAAACGCATCGTGGATTGCAAATGCAAAGGACCGTGATCGTCAGGTCGAAAACGCCCGCGACACGCGCCGTCATCGAAACCCTCGCGGCTCAACTCGGCCGCCTGCTCAAACGACGGCGCATGACCGTGACGACCGCCGAATCCTGCACCGGCGGTCTCGTGGCGGGGGCGATCACGTCGACCTCGGGCAGCTCTGACTGGTTCGGCGAAGGCTTCGTGACGTATTCGAACGATGCCAAGCGCGCCTCGCTTGGCGTGACTTCCCGACTGCTCGCGGCGCATGGCGCGGTGTCCGAGCCCGTGGCAGAGGCGATGGTTCAGGGCGCTTTGAAGCGCACCATTGCCGACGTCGCGGTGGCGATCACGGGTATTGCCGGCCCTACGGGCGGAAGTCCGGAGAAGCCCGTCGGCACCGTCTGGTTCGCATGGGGAGAGCGCGATGGCGCGATCCGCACGCTCCGCTGTCATTTCGACGGCAATCGGCGTGCAGTGCGCGACCAATCGGTGGCCGTTGCCCTCAAAGGTTTGATTCGAATGGTGAAAAGCTCGTCGCCGAGCCGTCGAGCGAATGGGTGACGACGGGGCCCCGCCCGCGCGGACTAGGCCATTGGAGGGGTTGTATCGAACGATCGTTCTATGCCACAATCCGCCCTGTCAGTATAGAACGACCGTTCGTCGTGCACAAGCATTCCACGCAAGGTGCGACGAATTGCGCGATCCGATTATCCTAACGAAAGGCGGATGACCATGCCTCTGGATCCCAGGACTTCCCCGATGGACGACAACAAATCGAAGGCGCTCGCCGCCGCGCTGGCGCAAATCGAAAAGCAGTTCGGCAAGGGCTCGATCATGAAGATGGGCGAGTCCCAGGTGCAGAACGATCTCAGCGTCGTTTCGACTGGCTCGCTCGGGCTCGACATCGCGCTCGGCGTCGGCGGCTTGCCGCGCGGGCGCGTGGTCGAGGTCTACGGTCCCGAATCATCGGGCAAGACGACGCTGTGCCTGCAGGTCGTGGCCCAGGTGCAGAAGCAGGGCGGTGTCGCGGCCTACATCGACGCCGAGAACGCGCTCGATCCCGCCTACGCGGCGAAGCTCGGCGTGAACGTGAGTGAGCTCCTGATCTCGCAGCCCGACACCGGCGAGCAGGCGCTCGAGATCGCGGACATGCTCGTGCGCTCGGGTGGCATCGACATCATCGTGATCGATTCCGTCGCGGCGCTCGTGCCCAAGGCCGAGATCGAGGGCGAGATGGGCGATGTGCTGCCGGGCCTGCAGGCGCGCCTCATGAGCCAGGCCTTGCGCAAGCTCACCGCGAACATCAAGCGCGCGAACGTGCTGGTCGTGTTCATCAACCAGATCCGGATGAAGATCGGCGTGATGTTCGGCAATCCGGAGACCACGACCGGCGGCAACGCACTCAAGTTTTACGCTTCGGTGCGCCTCGACATTCGCCGCATCGGCTCGATCAAGCGCGGCGAAGAAGTGGTCGGCAACGAGACGCGCGTCAAGGTCGTGAAGAACAAAGTATCGCCGCCGTTCCGGGAGGCGCTGTTCGACATCCTTTATGGCGAAGGCATCTCGCGCGAGGGCGAGATCGTCGAGCTCGGAGTCAACCACCGGATCCTCGAGAAGTCCGGCGCGTGGTACGCCTACAACGGCGAGCGCATCGGCCAGGGCAAGGACAACGCGCGCGACTTCCTGAAGGAACATCCGGCGACCGCGCAGGAGATCGAAGGCAAGATTCGCGCGGCGGTCGGCGTCCCGGTCCCCGCGCGCATCAAGCCGGAGCCGGAAGCTGCGCAGGATTGACGCAAAACTCTTGACGTCCCCGAACGCGCCTCGGGACAAGTTTGTAACGCCGCTCGCGAAGGCGGTCCGCCTGCTTGCGCGACGTGAGTATGGCCGCGCCGAGTTGCGCGAGCGTTTGATCGCGCGCGGCCATCCGCGCGACGACGTCGATGCGACGCTCGACGAGCTCGAGCGCCGCGGCTTCCTGTCCGACGCGCGGTACGCGCAGGCGCTCGTCGCGCACCGGGCCGGGCGTTTCGGGCGCCGCGCGATTGCGCACGAGCTCAAGGAAAAGCGGGTCGATGCAGACGCGGCGAAGCAGGCGCTTTCGTCACTGGCCGGGATCGACGAGCTCGCCGAGGCCATGGCGCTCTGGCGCCGGCGCTTCGACGCTCCACCGGGCGACGAGCGCGAGAAAGCGCGCCAAGTACGATTCCTGATGGCGCGCGGTTATTCGATGTCGATCGCGCTCAAGGTCTTGCGAGACGCGGGACGAGAAGGCGACGGCTCCCCCTAGCCGTCTCGACTACCCGATCGGCCGCAACGCTGATGCAGCTGAGAGTCTCAGTCCGCGAAGGCCACGACGCGCCCGGACCGTCACGACGGCCAGGTCTTCGGTAACCCGGTGCCCGTTCACGGCGCTCGCATCGCTAACGACCGTAGGACGGTCACGATACGTTCGCGGACCTCACTCGCGAGCGCCGGCGGTCACAGCTGCACGATGTCCCATGCGACGCGCGGCGCAGTGGACTGCGGCCCGTCGCGGCAGCGCGTCCTAGTTTTGCGGTTGTGTAAACCGCAAGCACCCCCTTCAGCCTTCGCTTTGACTTAACCGAACGGCGTAGCGACCAACCGTAAGCCGCACGCGCTGCTGTGCGCCGCGGCCCTGTACTGCGTCGTGATGGCTAAACTTCGGCCCCCGCCGGCGCGGTGACCGGGCCGCGCAAGCGCATCGATGGATCCGGGGCCATCTTGCCGAGTTTCACCAGCCGGGCGGTGATCGACCCGCGCGTGCGCTCGAACGTCTTGGCGATCGCGCCGACGCTTGCCCCGGCCTCGAAGGCGTCGGCGAGTGCGCGATCGTCATCCGCGGACCAAGGGCGCCCGGCGTTTCGCGGAAACGGTGCACGCTGCTTGTTGGGTGGGAGCACCCGGAGCTTGCGCAGGCGCCGGCGTGTCCAGCAGCTCGAGCGCACCGTAGAGAACCCGCAGCACGTCTGCCCGCTGCGCCGGATGATCCGCCGGTAACGTCTCTCCAGTCGCGGGATCGACACCGTCGACCCATCCGCGCAACTGCCTGATCACTTGTTCCCGGTCCATGAGTCCCCCTCCATCACGAGATCGACCATCGGCACAGCATGCGCGACACGGCTCGACATCTTCCATCCACCATTTGGCCGAGGGCTCCGATCGCGTAAAATCAAAGGCTTCCCTTCGCGCCGGTTAGCGCGATTTGTGACCCCGACCGCATGAGCGTCAACGACATCCGCCGCCAGTTCCTCGAGTACTTCCTCGCGCAGGGCCACACGATCGTGCCGACCTCGCCGCTGGTGCCCGCGAACGACCCGACGCTGCTCTTCACCAACGCGGGGATGGTGCAGTTCAAGGACGTGTTCCTGGGGCTCGAGAAGCGGCCGTACGTGCGCGCGACGACCTCGCAGCGCTGCGTGCGTGCGGGCGGCAAGCACAACGACCTCGAGAACGTCGGCTACACGGCGCGGCATCACACGTTCTTCGAGATGCTGGGCAACTTCAGCTTCGGCGACTACTTCAAGCGCGATGCGATCCGCTATGCGTGGGAACTTCTGACCAAGGTCTACCAGCTGCCCGCCGACAAGCTCTGGACGACCGTCTACATCGACGACGACGAAGCGTACGAGCTGTGGACGAAGGACATCGGTGTGCCCGCCGAGCGCTGCATCCGCATTGGTGACAACAAGGGCGGCAAGTACGCGAGCGACAACTTCTGGCAGATGGCGGATACGGGTCCGTGCGGCCCGTGCTCCGAGATCTTCTACGACCACGGCCCGGACGTGTTCGGCGGCCCGCCGGGCTCGCCGGATGCGGAGGGAGATCGCTACATCGAGATCTGGAATCTGGTGTTCATGCAGTTCAACCGCGATGCGCAGGGCACGCTGACGCCGTTGCCCAAGCCTTGCGTCGACACCGGCATGGGGCTCGAGCGCCTCGCTGCGGTGCTGCAGCACAAGCATTCGAACTACGAGATCGACCTGTTCGTCGCGCTGATCGCGGCCGCCGCGCGCGAGACGAAGACCAAGGACCTCGACAGTCCCTCGCTGAAGGTCATCGCGGATCACATCCGCGCGTGCTCGTTTCTGATCGTCGACGGGGTGATCCCCGGCAACGAGGGACGCGGCTACGTGCTCCGCCGGATCATTCGCCGTGCGATCCGGCACGGTTACAAGCTGGGGCAAAAGGAGCCGTTCTTTTATCGCCTGGTCGAGGACCTCGATCGGCAGATGGGCGACGCGTATCCCGAGCTTCGCAAGGACAAGACGCGTGTGGCGCAAGTGCTCAAGGCCGAGGAGGAGCGCTTCGGAGAGACGATCGAGAACGGCATGCGGATCCTCGAGGCGGAGTTCTCGCGGCTGACCGCGGAGGGCAGGGCCACAACGAAGGACGCGAAGCTCGTTCTCCCGGGTCAGGTCGCCTTCACGCTCTACGACACCTTCGGCTTTCCGCTCGATCTCACGGCCGACGTCGGCCGCGAGCGCGGCATCGTCGTCGACGATGCGGGCTTCGAAAAGGCGATGGAGGCGCAGCGCGAGCGCGCGCGCGCCGCGAGCCAGTTCAAGGCGGGCGAGACACTCGCTTATGAAGGCCCGAAAACGAAATTCCGTGGTTATGAGACGCTGTTCGACGAAGCGCGCGTCGCCGCGGTCTACAAGGACGGCGTCAAGGCCGACTCGCTCGTGACCGGCGATCGCGGCATCGTCGTCCTCGACCGCACACCGTTCTACGCCGAATCGGGCGGGCAGGTCGGCGACCGCGGCGAGATCACGAAGGGCGGCGCATGCCTGACGCTGTTCGGCGTCGAGGACACGCAGAAGATCCAGCCGGACGTTTTCGGCCATGTGGGTGAAGTCAAGACGGGCGAGCTTCGGATCGGCGATGTTGTTGTGGCTGAGGTCGACCAGGAAGCGCGCGGCCGCACGATGCGCAATCATTCGGCGACGCACCTGATGCACAAGGCGTTGCGCGAGGTCCTGGGCGCGCACGTCCAGCAGAAGGGCTCGCTCGTCGACCCGGAGAAGACGCGCTTCGACTTCGCGCACAACCAGCCGCTGACTGACGACGAGATCCGCCGCGTCGAGGCGCTCGTCAACGCGGAGATCCTGGAAAATCACGCGACCGAGGCGCGCGTGATGCCGATCGCGGAAGCGCAGAAGCTCGGCGCGATGATGTTGTTCGGCGAGAAGTACGGCGACGAAGTGCGCGTGCTCGACATCGGCACCTCGCGTGAGCTTTGCGGCGGCACGCACGTCGCGCGCACCGGCGACATCGGCCTGTTCAAAATCGTGTCGGAGGGCGGAGTCGCGGCCGGTATCCGTCGTGTCGAGGCGGTCACGGGCAAGGGCGCGCTCGAATACGTGCAGCGCCAGGAACAGAAGCTCCGCGCGGCGGCCGACACGCTCAAAGCCCCCGTCGCGGAGCTCGAAACGCGGATCGCGCTGCTTTTGGAAAGCGCGAAGGCGACGGAGAAAGAGCTCGCGCGCATCAAGGCGAAGATGGCGGCGAGCGCGGGCGACGATCTCGCCGATCGCGCGGTCGACGTGAAGGGCGCAAAGGTGCTCGCAGCGTCGCTCGACGGCGCCGACGTGAAGACGTTGCGCGAGACCATGGACAAGCTGAAGGACAAGTTGAAGAGCGCGGCGATCGTGCTCGGCAGCGTAGCGGACGGCAAAGTGACGCTGATCGCCGGCGTGACGAGCGATCTCACGTCGAAGGTAAAGGCCGGCGACCTCGTCAACCACGTCGCGCAGCAGGTGGGCGGCAAGGGCGGTGGGCGGCCGGACATGGCGCAGGCGGGCGGCAACGACCCCGCGGCGCTGCCGCGCGCGCTCGAATCCGTGACCGCGTGGGTCCAGGAGCGCCTGTGACGCTCGCCCGTGACGCGGTGCGCGCTCGATCGATCACGACGAGCGGGACGAAACGCGTGGTGGATAGTCGCGGGTTCGCGCGCCGTCTCGATGGAACGGAAAGCGCCGAGCTGCCGCCGGCATCGAATCGCTGGAAGCGAGTCGACCCTGTGCCGCGCGTAAGCAAAGGCGCCTGCGGTGTCATGTTGAACCATTCGGATAATTGATCGAAACATGAACGATTCACGCCCCACTCGCGCATCGACCAAGTCGGAAGCGATGACGCCGCAATTCGCAAGCGATAACAACGCCGGCATCTGTCCGGAAGTGTGGGCCGCGCTAGCGGACGCGAATCGCGGCCACGCGACTGGCTACGGCGCGGACGACTGGACACGCCTGGCAACTCGCGCCGTCTCCGATCTCTTCGAGACGGAGTGCGAGATCTATTTCGTCTTCAACGGCACTGCGGCGAATTCGCTCGCGCTCGCGTCGATCTGCCGCAGCACCGATGCCATCGTCTGCCACGCGAATTCGCACGTGAACGTCGACGAATGTGGTGCGCCCCAATTCATGAGTGGCGGCGCAAAGCTTCTCACGGTCGAAACGCCGCTCGCGAAGATCACGCCGGAGGCGGTCATTGCCGCCGCCGTGACGCCGCACGACGAGCACGCATCGCGCCCGCGTGCCTTGTCGCTTACGCAGGCGACGGAGTTCGGCACGGTGTACACGGTCGCCGAGCTTCGCGCGCTGTGCGATGTCGCCCGTGAGCGGAAAATGAAAGTCCAGATGGACGGCGCACGCTTCGCGAATGCCGTCGCGGCGCTCGGCTGCGCGCCCGCCGACATCACCTGGCGTGCTGGCGTCGACATCCTGTGCTTCGGCGGCACGAAGAACGGCATGCCGTTCGGCGAGGCGATCGTGTTCTTCGAGCGCGAGCTCGCCGACGAATTCGCCCGCCGTCGCAAGCAGGCGGGGCAGCTCGCCTCGAAAATGCGGTTCCTGGCCGCACCGTGGCTCGCGATGCTCGAAAACGGCGCGTGGCTCAAGCACGCCGCTCACGCCAATGCGATGGCGCAGCGGCTAGCGGCCGCGCTCGAGCGCATGCCCGGCGTCCGCTTCCTCGCCCCCGTCGAAGCGAACGGGGTCTTCGTGGACCTTCCGGCCCGGGCGATCGACGCCGTTCGCGCGAAGGGCTGGCACTTCTACACCTTCATCGGCGACACGGGCGTGCGTTTCATGTGCGCCTGGGACACGCCGGTCGAGTCGATCGACGCGTTCTCGGCGGACCTCCGCTCGGCGATTGCAGCGCTGTGACGACTGGTCCAAAGGGAAGGCGCGAACTGCCGGCCTGAAGTCTCGGGTCGCGCGCCTCCTGCGCGCGAACGAATAGCGCGCCCGCCTTGAACCCATTCGCCACCGGTCCTCACGACGTCCTCGATACGGTCGACGAGCACGATAGTCGACGGATCCTTTAGGGGCGACCCACGATGCCGCTGCGACCCGATGTGAAGCTCGAGATCGAACGCCGGCGCGGCGACGGGCATCTCCCGGAGCTCGTCGGCTTCCACGTCGACGGCATCGACGAGAACCGCCTCGAGGCTTCTCTGGAAGTGCGGCCGGATCTGCTCGCACCCAACGGCTATCTGCACGCCGCGACCGTCGTCGCGCTGGCGGACACGGCATGCGGCTACGGCTGCCGCGCACATCTGCCGGACGCCGCGTCGGGGTTCACGACGATCGAGCTCAAGGCGAACTTTATCGGCACGGTGCGGGAAGGCACGCTCGGCTGCGTCGCGACGCCCGCGCATCTCGGCTCGACGACGCAGGTCTGGGATGCCACCGTCACGCGCAAGGCGGACGGCAAGACGATTGCGCTCTTTCGCTGCACGCAGATGATCCTGTACCCCAACGCCTGAAACGGCGAATCAGGGGCCGTGGGTCGCCGCGATAACGCACGATGGCAACGGGCATCGAACTGACGACGCTGGCGAGCGCGCTCCGCGAGTCCCCGCGACTCTTCGCTTGCATCGAAACGCTGCATCTCCTCGCGATGGCGTCGATCGTCGGCGCGGCGATCCTCGTCGACTTGCGTCTGCTCGGGGTATCGCGAACGATCTCGGTGCGTGCGTTGCTGCGTCATGCGCTGCCGTTCTCGCTCTTCGGCTTCCTGATCGCGCTGCCGACCGGTCTCATGATGTTTACCGCTTACGCAGGCGACTACCTTCGGTCTCCGGCGTTCCCGGTGAAGCTCGCGCTGATCCTGGCTGCGGGCGTAAACGCGGGCGTGTTCCATAGCGGTGTGGGTCAGCGCTCGACGGCGTGGGATAGCGGCGTCATGCCTCCGCCGCCAGCGCGGCTTGCCGGCGCACTGTCGCTCGCAATCTGGATCGGCGTCGTCGTCTGCGGTCGCATGCTGCAGCACCGCTAGCAAACAGCGCCGGCGGTGCCCACAGCACCGTCGCCGGCGGTGTCGTCCGAACGGCCGATCGCGTGCATCCGTGAGGGCGCATTAGAGTCACGCGTCTCGCTTGCGCACTCGCGCGTGTGCGGCAGTGACGTGCCATCGCCGATCGCCTGTCTTCTTGCCGCATTCTCGGGCGGCGTCCTCGCCTTGCAGGTTTGCGGCGCGCTCCCCCGCGTTGTCGAGGTCGCGTTCGTTGCCGTTGCTTGCGCGGCAGTCGTGTTCGCCTGCCATGCGTTACGACATCGCTCGCCGCGAGCGTGTGCGCTCGTCACGGTCGTCTGCACGGTCCTGTGCGCCGGTCTCGCGGGATTCGGGTATGGGACGCTGCGCGCCCAGGTGCGCCTTGCCGACGTGCTTCCGTCGCAATGGGAGGGCGTCGACCTCGAATTGATCGGCGTCGTCGACGATCTGCCGCAGAACACCGATCAGGGCACGCGGTTTGCCTTCGCGGTCGAGCACGTCGAAACGGCAGGCGCGATCGTGCCGACACGAATCTCCCTGGCCTGGTACGCGCCACGGACTCGCGATGCCGACGATGACGTGCCGCCGCCGCAGGTCCGCGCGGGAGAACGCTGGCGCCTGGTCGCGCGGCTCAAGCGGCCGCACGGGAATGTCAATCCGGCGGGGTTCGACCTCGAGGCGTGGCTCCTCGAGAACAATCTCCGCGCAACGGGCTACGTGCGCGAGAGCGACGTCAATGCGCGGATCGACGGCTTCGTCGGCCGCGCGACCGACTACGTCCAGCGTGCACGAGAGCGGATCCGCGAGCGGATCCTTGCGGCGCTGCCCGACGCGCCTTATGCCGGCGTCTTGATCGCGCTCGCAATCGGCGATCAGCGCGCGATTCCCGAAGCGCAATGGCTCGTCTTCAATCGCACGGGCATTGCGCATCTCGTATCGATCTCCGGGCTGCACGTCACGGCGTTTGCCGTCCTCGCCGGGGCGATCGTCGGCGGGCTCGCGCGCCGGAGTTTCGCGCTCACCTCACGGATTCCGGCCCGGAAGATTGCGGCGGGTGCCGGCGCGTTGTTTGCGTTTGCGTACGTATTGCTGGCAGGCGCGGAGGTCCCGGCCGTGCGCACGCTGCTGATGCTCTGGGTCGGAGCGTTCGGGCTCTGGCTCTCGCGGCCGGGCACTGCGAGCATCGTCTGGCTCTGGTCGCTTGCCGTGGTGCTCGCCTGGGATCCATGGGCAGGATTGACACCGGGCTTCTGGCTGTCGTTCGGCGCGGTCGGGCTCCTCCTGTACGCGGGAAGCGGCCGGCTGACGCAGCCGGTGCGTGCCGGGTGGCGTGTACGTGCGCAACACGTCGTGGCGGAAGGCGCGCGCACGCAGTGGGTCGTGACGGTCGGGCTCGTGCCCGGCACGCTTGCGCTGTTTCAGCAAGTGTCGATCGTGTCGGCGATCGCGAATGCGATTGCGATTCCCGTCGTGACGCTGATCGTCGTGCCGCTGGCGCTTGCCGGCATCGTGCTGCCGCTCGACTGGATCTGGACGGTCGCGCATACCGTGCTGGCATGGCTGATGCGTTTTCTCGAGATGCTGGCAGCGTGGCCGCCAGCGACGTGGGCGTCCCACGCCCCCGCGGCGTGGACGGTCATGCTCGCAATCGTCGGTACGCTCTGGCTGCTGGCGCCGCGTGGCGTGCCGGGGCGCACGCTCGGTGCCGCGTGGATTGCGCCTCTGCTCTTGGTGACGCCAGCGCCGCCGCCGATTGGCGGCGTTCGCATGACAGTGCTCGACGTCGGACAAGGTCTCGCGGTTGTCGTCGAGACCGCGACGCATGCGCTCGTGTATGACACGGGTCCTCGCTTCAACGAAACGACGGACGCGGGCGGCCGTATCGTCGCCCCGTTCTTGCGTGCAGCCGGGATTCGTCGCGTCGACGCGCTGGTCGTGAGTCACCAGGATCTCGATCATTCCGGCGGCGCTCTGTCGCTTCTGCAGACGACGCCGGTGGGCGTGCTGGTTTCCTCACTCCCGGCGGAGCATCCGATCGTCGAGCGCGCGTCGCGTCGGGCGATGACGTTTCGCTGCGTCGAAGGACAGCAGTGGGAATGGGACGGCGTCGGGTTCCGCGTGCTGCAGCCGCCGCCATCGCGTTACCAGGATCCGCGAGCGAAGACGAACGACCTGTCGTGCGTCGTGCGTGTCGAGTCGCCGCACGGCGCCATTCTGCTCACGGGCGACATCGAGGCGCGCAGCGAGCGTGCTCTATTGGAAGCCGATCGCGACTCGCTGGCGGCCGAGGTCCTGGTTGTGCCGCACCACGGCTCGCGAACGTCGTCGACGCTGGCTTTCGTGGACGCCGTCGCGCCGCGCATCGCGATATTCACTCCCGGGTATCGCAATCGCTTCGGGCATCCGCGTGCCGACGTCGTTGCCCGCTACGTCGCCATCGACGCGATGCGGCCGCGCACGGACTACGACGGCGCGGTCACGGTGACCATCGAGCCGGATCGCGAGATCGTGGTGGAGCGAGAGCGGGAGCGCCGCCGACGGTATTGGTTCGATGCGCCGCAAACCGAAACGGCAGCGATCGAGTGAACGATCGTCGGCATTCCCGGCCCGGCGCCTGCGCCGACGGCGCCCCGGGGCCGGATTACTTCACCCGCCGTCCGCGCTTGATGTGCCAGGCGAGGGCGACCGGCATCAGCACGCCGAGCGCGACATGACTCCAACGCAGCCACGGAAGCAGCGCGTCGTTGCCGCCATAGTAGAAACCGAGTCCCGTCGCGATCAGCAGGACGAGCGCGGCGCAAAGCAACACTCCGAGCGGCCGCAACGCAGGTGTTCTCCAGCCCGTCCGGAGATGGGCCTGCCCGACGAGCCCGACGAGCCCGATTCCGGCGTAAGCCGCAATGCCATGCCACATGAGCAGCGGCCCGGACAGCGGATGCGGCGCGGGTGTCGGTTCCCCGACCGGGGCAAGCGCGTAGACCACGACCAGCCATCCGATGCCCGTGAGAGCAAGCAGCGTCGTCACGACATAGATCGTTTGCCGCAGCCAGCGGGGAAGGCCGTTGTGCCGATGTCGCACGTTTGTCAGGCCGCGAGCTGCGCGAAGCCGTTTGCGACTGGGCCGGTGGCGAGACACTGCATTGCGGTTCCTTCCGGTTCCAGAATGAGTGCGACCGCGTCGTAGCGTGCGAGCAGTGCGTGGGCGCCGCGCCGATCGAGCGCAACGCACTTTGTGAGCGCATCGGCGAGGGCGCACGTTCGCGCGATGGTCGTGATGCTCGCGGCAAACGGTCGCGGGGATGCCGCTTCACGCGAGATCAATGCGGACTGGCCACTGCGAAAATAATCCGCGGAGGTCGCCACGGCGCATTCGTGGATGGTCCCGAGCGCGAGCAGACCGGACGCGGTTCGCGGGTCGCGAACCTGAAGCGGCTCCCACCCTTCGCCGAACACGCGCAGGTCACCGCCCGCATTGACGCTGCCCCGTATCGCCCCGCATCCCTTCAGGGCGGCGACTGCACAGTCGACGGCGAACCCCTTGGCAATGCCGCCGAGATCGATCGTCACCGGACGCGTCGCATGGACGTGACGCGGGCCGATAAGGTCGATCGCGTCGAAGGTTCCGCCACGCGCGCGTCGTGCCCCGCATGTAACATCGAACTGCCCGTTCGAAACGTCGAACAGTTCCTTCGCAAGCCGCAAGACAGCGAAGGTCTGTGCGTCTACCGCGACAACGCTACGATGCGCGCGCCGTGCGATGCGCGCAACGTCGCTATCGCACGCGTGCGCGCTCATCGCTCGATGGACGCGATCGATGGCGGCGAACGCCGCCTCGAATCGTTCCACACTCGCCTCCGCCGCGTGGAGTCGTACTTCGATCAGCGTTCCGAGCGCGATGCGGGCGCGCGTGTACCAGCGCTCAGTGGCCACGGATCATCCCGTCGAGTGCGAGCAGGCGCCGGACGCCGTCGGTCACGTGCCGCGACGACAGCGTCGCGCCGGAGATGTTGGCGATGTCCGCGTTCAGTTCGACGGGGTCCTTCGCGGTCTTGCCCGTGAATTGCGAGCGCCAGCGCTCGTTGCGGATCTCCCAGCCGTGTGTCTCGCGATAGGCGAGCACTTCGACGCGCAGCACGCGGCCGGCCGCGTCGACGGCGAGCGCGTAGTCGATGTATTCCTGCTTGCCGATCACGCGATCCGCGTAGAACGTCCCGAGAAGGCGATCGCCGGCCATCGCACGCCACGCGCGCGGATCGCGCGCGCCCGGAGGCTTTGCGACCTCGGCGAGACGCGCGCGTCCAGCATCGTCCAACGGGAGCGCAAGCGGAACGAACGCGCTCGCGTCAGGGAACGCGGCGTGCTGCGCGGCTTCGACCGTCATGTATTCGGCCGCATACGCCGCGGGCACGGCGACGAGAAGCGTGAGCGGAACGGCGCGCCACCCGTCATGCATCGCGCGCGCTCCGATCGGTAGTCGAGGCCGAGATGAACACTTTCCGATCAGTAGTTGAGGCCTAGCCCCAGCTGCAGTCGATTCTGGTCACGCGCGACTTGGAACCACTGGTAATCGGCCTTGAAGACGATGTTGGGGGTGACGTAGAGGCTTGCGCCGAGCGTGGTCACGCCTTCGGTCGGCAGCGGCGCCGGGGTCAAGGCGGCGGAGAGTGTCGCATACCGCGATCCGGTGCTGAATCGCTGATAGTTGACGAACGGCACGAGCTGATAGTCACCGCCCGTCCACGCGTACCACGCGCCCTGCACGTACCAGCCGTAGAAATCCTCGGGGATCGGTGTCGGGGTACCGACGATCGTTTCGTTGTACGGCGCGGTGTCGCTGATGTGACCGTGCGCGTAGAGCGCCTGGAAATCGAACGGCCCGGGCGTAAAGCGCACATGCGCCTCGGCGAGCGTCACCGCCGCGTCTTGCGACGGGAAGTCCGGCTGATCCTGGCCTGCCTTGCCATAGAACACGCTGCCGCCGACCAGCAACCCCGGATAGCCCCGCCAGTTGAGCGCGCCATACGCCGACAGATTGGCGGCGCGGGCGAGGGACAGCTCCTGGTGGATGCTGCCGAGCGGCGACGCCTTGCCTTCTTCGCTGTTCGGATCCCACTTCGCGAGATTGAAGCCGGTGGTGACGCCGACGTCCCACGCGAGATCGAAATCGGTGACACCGGTGAGGGCGATGCCGCCTTCGCGCCACGTCGTGGGAATGATGGCAGTCTCGACGAAGTTGCGCGTCACGCCGAAATATTGCGTGGGCTCGTGCGCAGTGTTCAGCATGCCGGACGGGATCAGGAACAGGCCGGCGCGTCCCGCGAGCTTCGGTGTGAACGAGTGCTCGATATAGAACTGCTCGACTTCGGATTCGCCCGAATCGTTGGCAGACGTCACCGCGTGCTCCCATTCGAACTCGGACACAAAGCGCGTGTTTTCGTCGAAACGATGACCCAGCCCGATGACTGCCCGCGCCAAGTCGGCCTGCGTCTGCTGATGATTGCGTGTGTAGTTCTGGTAATTCAACTCGCCGTAGCCGAAGATCGTCGTCGCGGGACTCTCGGGGTTCGAATTGGCGAACGGCGATGCCGGCGCCATCGCGTAGGGCAGGGGCGTCTGCGCGCCGGTGTCGTTGGCGACCGCGGGCTTCACCGCGACAGGAGCCTGGGAGGGCGCACTGGCGGTCGGCGCCGGTGTCCCCGGCTGCGGCTGTTGCGCTCTGAGCTTCTGCAACTCGACGCGCACTGCCTCCAGCTGGGCTGCGAGGTCGTCGATGCGCGCCTGCAGTGCGGCTTCGTCCGCGCGCGCGGAAGGAATCCAGGAAAACGCAAGCGTGGCCGAGGCGATCAGCATCAGGTAGCGCATGGGATGGGTCCGTTCAGGGTGGATAGCCGTCGGTCAGCGTGTCCAGAAACGCGATGCCCTAGCGCGATGGCGTCCGGCGAAAAGCGGCGGCGTTTCACCTGCACGACGGTCGTAGGGAACCCCTGCCGGTTGACGTTGCCACCGCTCGCACCGCCGCCTCCACCGCAGCCATGGAGGAGCGCCGCGGCGGTGACGAGCGCGACGCTGCCGGCGAGACGGTTGCGGGAACGAACGACGGGACGAATCGGCACAACGGGAGGCGCGGGCAAAGGCTCTTATTGGTTCGCAATAGCGAATACAAACTGTAAGCGTAATACGAATCGTTCTCATTTGTAAAGACGATGAGCATGCGCGGGCGAGCTGCCTGTAATCAGCTGCGTAATGGATGCGTGTGTGGGGTCGCTGGCGAGCGCAGCGGACCTGCACTTCATCGACCGTCAGCGCGTGAGCGGGCGCAATGGGGTTGACGACCGATTCGCTGCCAGCACGGCACGACGCAAGCGCTTCATGCGCTGGACAAGCCCCTGGCAGTTGCCGCGCAGAGGCGTGGCGCCTTCGGTAGACTCGTCGCATGCGAAAGGCGCACGGAATCGCAGCGGGGCTCATCGTGGTATCGCTGATGGTGGCCTCGGAGCTTCTGCGAGCGCAGGCGCCGCCACGCGAGCTCAAGCTGTCGACTGCCGCTGGCCCCACGGTGCCACTCGGCCGCGCCGCGAATCGTTGGAGCGAGCTTGTCGCGCGGGCAGGTCGCAGCACGACGCTCAAGGTCTATGCGGGCGCGTCCCTGGCGCAGCACGATTCGCTGCGCGAATGGCAGGCGCTGGTCGCCGGCGGAACGGATGCAGCAGTGGGGTCCGCGCTCGCGTGGTCGATACAAGTCCCCGTGCTGGCGGTCTATGCGCTTCCATGGAGCGCGCCTGACCCCGTCGCACTGAACGCCATCGTCGCCGACGCCGACGTGAGGCGCACGATCGCCGCCCGTTTGGAGAGCAGCGGCGTAGTCCTGCTTGCGATGGCTGCGCTCGGCTATCGCGATGTCGCGACGGTGTCACATCCGATCCGCAGCTGCACCGATCTTGCCGGCTTGCGGCTGCGGGTGGTGGCGCATCCGATGCTGCTCGAGCTCTACGCCGCGCTCGGCGCTCATCCTTCCGCGATGACTTTCGCGGCGGCGCAGGGTGCGTTCGTGGAGGGAAAGCTCGACGGCGAGGAGGGGCCGCCCGCATCGCTTGCGGCCGCACGCATCGTCGGCGCGCGCGACATCGTAGTGACCGGCGGCATCGGGGACGCGATGCTGTTCGCGATCCGCCGTGACGTGTGGACGAGCCTCGATGCAACCGACCAGCAGCTTCTGCGCAGCACCGCCGAGCAGGCAGCACGCGAAGTCGGCGGCGCCGAGGCGGACGAAGCCGCGCTCATCGACTTGCGGCGCCAGGGCAACACGGTGACGCGTTTCGGCTCGACAGCGATCGCACAATGCCGCGCGGCAGCGCAGAGCGTCTCCGACAAATGGGCGCAACCGGTGGGGCAGGAACTCGTGGAGCAAGCGCGGGCAATCGCAACCCGCGCGCGAGCGCAGACCCGATGAACGCGCGCAACTACGCGACGAAGCGCCCGAGGCGCACGGCCGTCTCGCCTTTCTTGGGCCGTCGCGTGGGCATGATCAGCACGCAGCGATCGTACGGCGTCCGGATCTCGTTGCCGTCGTCCCGGGCCAGGAGCGTCCCCGCGCGCTCGACGACCATCAGTCCGCGGACCGGCATCGCGAACTCGAACCCATCGCTTGCGATCGTAACGGCGTCGGTCACCTCGATCGCCTTTTGCGCGGGCAGCGGCGCGTGGTCGACGTGCGCGTCGAAGAGGTCGGCCGCGATCATGCCGAAATGGCGCAGAAAGCGCAGCGTGCATTGGCGGGCGACCAGCGGCGCCCCGCGCTCCCAGTGCTGCCCGCATTCGATCAGCAACGCTGCACGCAAGTCGGACGGATCGTCGAAGAACGCGTAGTCGCGGAGGCGTGTCCCTGCGCGGTGGCCGGAATCGATCACGATGTGCTCGGGGAGCCCGACGGCATGCGCAAGCTCGATCCCTTTCCGCTGGCGACCGGCGAGCGCGAGCGGCGGGCAGGGATCGGTCATCGAATGCAGATCGAGCAGGTACTGTGCCGCGTCGTAGCACGGCCGCAGCGCGCGCGCTCGCTCGAGCTCCTGGGATTTGCGGGTGCTGTCGAGCACGTCCGCCGACCACAGCCGGTTGAAGTCCTCGTCGACGCAGCGCGACGCAAACGGATCGTTGACTTCGAAGCTCTGATACGCAGCCACGTTTGCGAACACGAGCGTCGCGGTCCCGCGCACGGGCCGAAAGCCGTTCGCCAGCAGCCAGTCGATGACGATCGCACCGCAGACCTCGTTGCCGTGCGTGAGCGCCTGCACGACCACGTGCGGGCCGGGACGCTCCGCCGCGAAGCGCCAGACGTACGGAATCCCGGTGTTGCCCTCGGCCCAGCGTTCGAGTTCCGGGAAGCGGATCTCGATCGGAGGCGGCGCAGGCTGCGTGCTGCTCGCCGCTGCGCTGGGCGCACTCTGGCTCATGCGGTGCAGAGACGGTCCGCGAGATCGCTCATGAAGGCCTGGCATCGCGCGAGCTGATCGAGCCCGATCCACTCGTTGGGCTGATGCGCCTGCTCGATGCGGCCCGGCCCGCACAGGATCGTCGGGACCTGCGCCGCGTCGAACCACGACGCTTCCGAGCCGAACGAAACCTTCGCGACTTCGCGTGCGCCGGTGATCTCGAGCCCCAGCGCGGCGAGGGGGCTGTCCGGCGCGGTGACGAACGCCGGCAGGGTCGAGAGCTGATCGAACTCGATGTGGGTCGACGAATCGATGGCGCGCATTGCCGGCAGGAAACCCTCTGCGTGAGCCTTCACGTCCGCGAAGAAAGCGCGCGGATCGTCGCCGGGCAGGTGGCGGATCTCGAAATCGAACGAGCAGTCGCGCGGGATGATGTTGACGGCAGTGCCGCCGCGGATAACGCCTGCCTGCACCGTCGTGTACGGCACGTCGAAGGCCGCGTCGTGCAGGCCATGCTCGCGATACTCGCGCGCGCGGTGTGCAATGTGCGCAACGATGTCGCAGGCGATCTCGACCGCGTTCACGCCGCGCGGCGTGAGCGCCGAGTGCGCCTCGTGACCACGCACCCGGCAGCGCCAGCTCATCTTCCCCTTGTGTGCGACGACGACCCGCATCCCCGTGGGCTCGCCGATGATGCAACCTGCGGGTCGGATGCCGCGCTTGACGATGTCGGCGATCAGGCGCTGCACGCCGATGCAGCCGAGCTCCTCATCATAGGAGAGCGAGAAATGCAGCGGCCGCTTCAGGCCGCGTTGGACGAATTGCGGAACCGAGGACAGCGCGATCGCGGCAAAGCTCTTCATGTCGGCGACGCCGCGACCGACCAGGCGATCATCCTTCTGCACGACCTCGAACGGGTTCGTGTCCCATGGTTGTCCGTCCACGGGAACGACATCGGAATGTCCGGACAACACGAGACCGTCGCGCGTGGTGTTCCCGTCCTGCGCGGGCAGCGTCGCGAACAAGTTCGCCTTGAGCCGCGTGTCGTCGTAAGTGAGCGTCGTTTCGGCGCCGAAGCAACGAAGGTAGTCGCGCGTCCATTCGATCAGTCCCAGATTCGAATCGCGGCTCACCGTCTGAAACGCGATCAACCGGCGGATCATCTCGATGCTGGCGGTGGCCGGATCCGGCGCAGCCGCCACCGAAGCCGTCGACGCCGTCGAGTTCATTGCGCTTGGGTTCGAGGGGTGAGGAATCGAGAATAGCACCGCATTCCGGGTGCGACGTGTTTTTCGCGATCCTGCGGGAGCAGGGCGATGCTTTTCGTCAGTGTTCAAGCAAGCGGGCCCGAAAACGAAACCGGCGCCGAGGGGATCGGCGCCGGCACGCGAAACTGCTAACTACGTTGCGCTACCACCCGCGATAGTAGTAGGGCCGATGGTAGTAATTGTGATAGTACGGCCGGACCACGACTGGCCGCGCCACGTAGGGGGCCGGATAGACCACCGGCGGATACACGACCGGCGCGGGCGCGTAATACGGCCGGTAGTAATAAGGCGCGTAGTACGGCGCGACATAACCCGCGGCCCAAGGCGGGTTACCGACCGTGGCTGCAAAACCCGGAGCCCCGATGGATACACTGAAGCCGACATTGCCGTTCGCGTGGGCCGCCGGGGCAAACGCAGTCGCCGCTGCGACCAGCGCTGCTCCGACCACACCTGCAATACCGAGACGACGCAACATGTGATTTCTCCTTTCCATCAACTTCGACTGCCTGGCCGCTTTGAGGGTTCCGGTCTTGTTTGCATCAACGCGACGTCCACGCACAGGGTTGACCCGCACAGTTTTTCGTAGCGTTTTGTTACAGCCTTGCCTGGGTTATGCTTCCTCACGCAAGTGATTGATGCCATTGGGGCATCCTGCTCGCGGCCTTCAGTATGAAGTGGGGAGCCACCCGAGGGATTTCAATGCGATCGGTGCTGACGCGAATATTCGCCATCTTTTCGATGGTTCTCGCGCTGCCCGCTTGTGCCGCAGACCTGACGGTCGGGCTCGCGACGGACGTCACGTCGCTCGACCCGCACTATCACAACCTCACGCCGAACAACAACGTCGCGCGGCACGTCTACGGCTACCTGGTCGGCATCAACGAGAAGGAAGGGCTCGAGCCCGATCTCGCGACCGACTGGAAGACGGTGGATCCGACGACGTGGGAGTTCAAGCTGCGGAAGGGCGTGAAATTCCACGACGGCAGCGCTTTCACCGCGGAGGACGTGGTCGCCTCGATCAATCGCGTGCCAAAAGTGCCGAACAGCCCGTCGCCGTTCGTCGCGTACACCAAACAGATTCAGAAGATCGACATCGTCGACCCATGGACGATCCGATTCAAGACCGCGACACCGTATCCCCTGATGCCTTCCGATCTCTCGCAGGTGGCGATCATCTCGAAGAAATACGAGAACGCGACCACGGACGACTTCAACAGCGGACGGGCTGCGATCGGGACCGGCCCCTACAAGCTGGTGCGCTATGCGAAAAGCGATCGCGTCGAGCTTGCGCGCTACGACAACTGGTGGGGCGGCAAGACGCCGTGGGACCGGGTGACGATGCGCCTCCTGCCGCAGAATGCCGCACGTGTTGCCGCGTTCCTGGCGGGCGACGTGCAGGTGATCGAAGCCGTGCCGACGACCGACATCGCTCGTCTCAGACAGGACAACCGTATCGCCCTGTTTCGCTCTGTCGCCGACCGGCTGATCTATGTCCACATAGACAGCAATCGCGACGTCTCACCCTACGTCACCGATCGTGACGGCAATCCGCTCGAGCGCAATCCGCTCAGGGACGCGCGCGTACGCAGGGCGCTGTCGATGGCGATCGACCGTCCGACCATCGTCGCCAAGGTGATGGAAGGCGAAGCGGTGCCTGCAGGTCAACTCGTCCCCGAGTTCCTGTTCGGTGCGACGAAAAATCTCAAGGTCGAGAAGTTCGATCCGGATGGCGCGAAGAAGCTCCTCGCAGAAGCCGGCTGGCCCGAAGGATTCGGCGTCACGCTGCACACGCCCGGCGACCGCTATGTCAACGATGCGAAGATCGCGCAGGCGATCGCGCAGATGTGGACGCGCATCGGCGTTCCGACGAAAGTGGTCGCGATGCCCTCGGCCACGTATTTTCCGCAAGCCACCGAGCTCAAGTTCAGCACGATGCTGCTCGGCTGGGCGACCGGCACCGGCGAAGCGTCCTCGTCGCTCAAGAACCTGATCATGACGTTTAACAAGGAGCGCGGATTCGGCGGTACCAACCGCGGCCGATACTCGAACGCGAAGGTCGATGCCTTCACGGAGGACGCGTTACAGACCGTCGACGACGTGAAACGTGAGGCGTTTCTTCAGCGGGCCACCGAGATCGCGATCAGCGACACGGCGATCATTCCGCTGCATTTCCAGGTGAGCACCTGGGCGACGCGAAACGGCATCACGTACGTTCCGCGGGTGGATGAGGGGACGCGGGCGTGGACGTTCAGGCCGGGGAAATGACGGGCAGAGACCTCGACGCCAAGCTCGGTTTCGCAACGGGCTTGGCTCCGGTTTAAGCGACGCACTCCGGCGTCAGGAGCATCACTTTCCGAGGGTCAGCTGCTCGATCGCGGAAACGATCGGCGTCGCGGGGCCCATGCCGATTCGCTTCACCAGCGCCTTGGCGAAATCCGGAAGCAGGTCGTGGATATCGCGGACGTTCGCCGTGCGCTGCAGGCGCATCATCAGGCCGTAGCCGCGAAAGCCCAGATGCCGGTTGATCGCATCGCTCATCATCTGCTGCGCGCGCATGAAACGCTCGACTTCGTCTTCGGTGCGCTCGGTCGGCGTGGCATCGGTTTCGGGCGGTGCGGCAGACGGCGCCGAGAATCGCTTCGCAATGAGACCACCGCGCTCGAGTGCGGTCAGGGCGCGCTCGTCGAGACGGAGCGCACGCGCCTTGTCGAGCACTTCGGCGACCGTCCGGTTGCCGTCGATCAGGATCAGCAGGCTCCGCAGCGGGAGCGGCAAGTTGAGCTTGCGCTCGCGCAATTCCTGAATGCCGAGTTCGGTCTTGGCGTAGATTTCGGAGTCATCCATGCGCGCAGCGGTCTTGGGGTCGGTCCTTATAGGTTTAACCGCGCTGCAATTATAGTGCCCGGCCGCCTTGCAGAGCCCCGCTTCGGGGGATGCGCAGGTGGTCAGGGGGGATGTGAAATAATGAACGGCCGGTCGCGCCCCATCCAAGGGTGGCGCCTCCCTCCGGCCCTGGACCTGGGATGCTCGAACCATCCGTCGTCGCTGCGCTCTCCGCGGTACTGCCGTCGTCGGCGCTTCTCACCCGCCCCGAGGAAACCCGGCCATACGAGTGCGACGGCCTCACGCTCTATCGCCAGCGTCCGGCGGCCGTGCTGCTGCCGGACACCGAGGCCCAGGTCGTGGAGATCCTCAAGTGCTGCCACGCTGCGCAGGTCCCCGTCGTTGCGCGCGGGGCGGGAACCAGCCTTTCCGGCGGCGCCATGCCGGCTGCGGATGGGGTCGTGCTGTCACTCGCCAAGTTCAAGCGCATCCTCACGCTCGACCCGTTGACGCGAACCGCGGTGGTGCAGCCGGGCGTCAGGAACATCGCCATCTCCGAAGCCGCCGCACCGTACGGGTTGTTCTACGCCCCCGATCCTTCGTCGCAGATAGCCTGCACGATCGGCGGCAATGTCGCAGAGAACGCAGGCGGCGTGCATTGCCTCAAGTACGGGCTCACCGTCCACAACGTCCGCAGGGTCCGCGGTGCACTGATCACGGGCGAAATCGTCGAGTTCGGCGGCGAGGCACTGGATGCGCCGGGCTTCGATCTCCTCGCGCTCGTGAACGGCAGCGAGGGGTTGCTTGCGGTGATGACGGAAATCACGGTCAAGCTTTTGCCGAAGCCGCAGCGCGCGCAGGTCGCGCTCGCGGCCTTCGACTCGGTCGAAGCCGCCGGCGAAGCAGTCGCGGCGATCATCGGCGCGGGGATTATTCCCAGCGGGCTCGAGATGATGGATCGTGCCGCCACGCGCGCAGTCGAGCAATTCGTGCACGCGAACTATCCGGTCGACGCCGCGGCATTGCTGCTCGTGGAAACCGATGGCACGCAGGAAGAGGTCGCGAGTGAAATGGCCGCGATCGAGCGCGTGCTCAAGGCGAACGGCGCGACCGAGATTCGGGTCTCGAAGGACGAGGCGCAGCGTCTGCTCTACTGGTCGGGACGTAAGGCCGCGTTTCCCGCGGTCGGCCGCATCTCACCCGACTACTATTGCATCGACGGCACGATCCCGCGACGCGCGCTGCCGCAGGTCCTGACGCAGATCGCGCAATGGTCGAGCGAGTTCGGGCTCGCCTGCGCGAACGTCTTTCACGCTGGCGACGGCAACCTGCATCCCCTCATTCTGTTCGACGCGGGCAAGCCCGGCGACAAGGAGCGTACCGTTGCGTTCGGCGATCGCATCCTCGAGCTGTGCATCGAGGTCGGCGGCACGATTACCGGCGAGCATGGTGTGGGGGTCGAGAAGCTCTCGGGCATGTGCTCGCAGTTCGCCGAAACGGAGCGCGAACGTTTTCTCGCGATCAAGGCGGCGTTCGACCCGGACGGGCTCCTCAACCCCGGCAAAGGCATCCCGACGCTCGCGCGCTGCGCGGAGTTCGGGCGCATGCACGTGCACCGCGGCGAGCTCGCGCACGCCGAGCTGCCGCGCTTCTGAAGGGCGATCCAGATGAATGCACCTCTCGATCTCGCGCTTCGGCCCGCCGATCAGGATGTGAAGCGCGTCGTACAAAAGCTCGCGGACGACTTCGGCGCGCGGGCGATGACTGCGCGGGCGACGCGCGAGCAGCATGGTCATGGCGAGGGCCTCGCGGACGCGGGTGTACCGGACGTCGTCGTTTTCCCGCACAGCAACGAAGAGGTCGCTTCGATTGTGCGCCTGTGTCATGGCGCGCGGGTGCCGGTGATCGCGTTCGGCGTCGGCACGTCGCTCGAAGGGCACGTCGCCGCCATCTACGGCGGCGTCTGCATGGACTTCGCGGAGATGAACCGCGTGCTCGTAGTGAATGCGGAGGATCTCGATTGCCGGGTGCAGGCGGGCGTCACCCGCGAGCAGCTGAACGCGGAGCTCAAGGGCACCGGATTGTTCTTCCCGATCGATCCCGGCGCAAATGCGACGATCGGGGGCATGACCGCCACCCGGGCCTCCGGCACCAACGCCGTGCGCTACGGCACGATGCGCGAGAACGTGCTGGGCCTCACGGTCGTGACCGCTGAGGGCCGCATCATCCATACCGGGGGCCGCGCACGGAAATCCAGCGCGGGCTACGACTTGACGCGGCTGTTCGTGGGTTCTGAAGGCACGCTCGGCGTGATCACCGAAGTGCAGCTCCGCCTCTACGGCATTCCCGAGGCGATCTCCGCCGCGGTGTGTCAGTTCCCGGATTTGAAGAGCGCGGTCGACACCGTCATCGTCGCGATGCAGCTCGGCATTCCGGTCGCGCGCATCGAGCTTCTCGATGAGGTGCAGATGGATGCGTGCATCCGCTATTCGAAGCTGACGGGCTTCGATGCGAAGCCGACGCTGTTCTTCGAGTTCCACGGCACGGGTGCCGGCGTTCGCGAGCAGGCGGAGATGATGCAGTCGCTCGCCGCCGAGCACGGTGGGAGCGCGTTCGAATGGGAAACCAATCCCGAGGACCGCGCCCGCCTGTGGAAGGCGCGGCACAACGCCTACTACGCGGCGCTCGCGCTGACCCCGGGTCGCCAGGCGTTCGCGACCGATGCCTGCGTGCCGATCTCGCGACTGAGCGAATGCGTAATGGAAACCAAAGCGGATGTCGTGGCGACCGGCATGACCGCGCCGATCGTCGGACACGTGGGCGACGGCAATTTTCACCTCGTGATCCTGTTCGATCCGAAGGACCCCGCCGACCGTGAACGCGCGGAAGGCCTGGCGCGGCGTTGCAGCGCCCGGGCGATCCGCATGGGTGGCACTTGCACGGGCGAGCATGGCATCGGCATGCACAAGCTCGATGCGCTAGTCGACGAGCATGGCGATGCGGTCGCGCTCATGACATCGATCAAGCGCGCGCTCGACCCGCTCAACATTCTCAACCCGGGCAAGACGGTGCCGGTCAGGAGTCAGAAGACGGAGCGCATGAGTCAGTAATCTGGCCCGCTGTTTGATCACGCGTTCTCCCCATCCATTGCTTTTCTGTTCTCTGACTCCTCACCTCTGACATGTACACCCTCTACATCGGCAACAAGAACTACTCCTCGTGGTCGCTGCGCGGCTGGCTTGCGGCGAAGCTTTCGGCCGCGCCGTTTCGCGAAATCCAGGTGCCGCTGCGGGGCGTCGGGCCCAATCCGGACAACCTCGCATTTTCGCCGTCGGGCTACGTGCCATGTCTGCACGACGGTGGTGTCGTGGTTTGGGACACGTTCGCCATCGGGGAGTACCTCGCCGAGCGTCATTCGGGCATGTGGCCCAGGGATCCGGCAACGCGCGCCTTCGCGCGCTCCATCGTTGCGGAGATGCACTCGGGTTTCCTGGCGCTGCGCAACGACATGACGATGTGCGTCCGCGAGCGGGTCGACGTGCGGCCGTGGTCCGACGCGCTGCAGGCCAACATCACGCGCGTCGAAGCGATCTGGAACGATGCGCGCAGCCGCTACCGCGCGAACGGCGAATATCTCTGCGGTGATTTTTCGCTGGCTGATTGCTTCTACGGGCCGGTTGCGTTCCGATTCCAGACCTACGGTGTCAAGCCTTCGGGCGATGCGGGTCGCTATCTCGCCATGCTCCTCGCGCATCCGTTTCTCAAGGAATGGGAATCGGCGGCGGTCGCGGAAACTATGGTGATCGAAGCCGATGAGCCCCGCGTCATCTACCGCGAGAAGCTCGCCGCCCGCGGCGCCGCGTAGTTGATGACCGATCCTGCGCTTGAAGCTCTGATGGGTCGCGTACGCACCGCGGCGGCGGAGCGCCAGCCGCTGGTGATCCGCGGCGGCGGCACCAAGGCTTTCTTCGGCCGCGACGTTTCAGGAGAGATACTCGATACGCGCGCGGTTTCGGGAGTCGTTGCGTACGAGCCGACGGAGCTCGTGATGACGGCAAGGGCGGGAACGCCGCTCTCGGAGATCGAAGCCGCGCTCGAGCAAAACGGCCAGATGCTGGGCTTCGAACCGCCGCATTATGGGGCGCAAGGAACGCTCGGCGGCGCAATCGCAAGTGGCTTTTCCGGGCCACGCCGCCCGTACACCGGCGCCGCGCGCGATTTCGTGCTCGGCGTCGAGCTGGTCGACGGTGTCGGCGAGCCGCTGCGCTTCGGCGGCCGCGTGATGAAGAATGTCGCGGGCTTCGACGTGGCTCGTCTCATGACAGGCGCGCTCGGGACGCTCGGCGTGCTGACCGAAATCTCGCTGCGCTGCCTGCCGCGCCCGGCTTGCGAAACGACGCTCGTCCGCGACGTTGGTGCGGACGACGCCATCTGGCTTCCAAATGAATGGGGTGGACGGCCGCTGCCGCTATCCGGCACCTGCTATCACGGCGGGCGCTTGTACGTGCGCCTCTCCGGCGCGGAGCCCGGAGTGACGGCTGCGCGCGACGCCATCGGGGGCGAGGAGTTCGCGGATGGCGCCAGTTTCTGGAGCTCGGTGCGCGATCATTCGCATTCCTTCTTTGCGGCGCGACGCGACGATGCGTCGCTATGGCGGCTTTCGGTCAAGTCGACGGCACCGTACACCGATCTCGGCGGCGAGCAGCTGATCGAATGGGGCGGTGCGCTGCGCTGGCTGATCGCGGGCGAGCGCACCGACGCGGCGCGCGTGCGCGCATGGGCGAAAGCACAAGGCGGACACGCGAGCATCTTCCGGGGGCCGGAGCGGGCGAACAATGTGTTCCAACCGCTGCCCGAACCGTTGCGCGCGATTCACGCGCGATTGAAGGTGGCGTTCGACCCGCAGGGCATCCTGAACCCCGGCCGGATGTACGCGGAACTCTGATGGAGACGTCGCTCGCGCCCTTCATCAAGGACACGCCGGAGGGCCGCGAGGCGGAGGCGATCCTGCGCGCCTGCGTGCATTGCGGCTTCTGCACGGCGACGTGCCCGACCTACCAGCTCCTCGGGGACGAGCTCGACGGCCCGCGCGGACGCATTTATCTGATCAAGGAAGTGCTCGAGGGCGAGCCGCCGTCGCAGACGACGCAGCTCCATCTCGACCGCTGCCTCACGTGCCGGAGCTGTGAGACCACGTGCCCCTCCGGCGTCAAGTACGGTCGACTGGTCGACATCGGGCGCAAGATCGTCGACGAGCGCGTAAGCCGGTCCCCGTTCGACAAGGCACGACGCGACGTGGTCCGTCGCGGACTGCTCGCACGGCCGCTGTTTGGCGCCGCGGTCGGCGCGGCGCGCCTGGTCAAGGGCCTCCTTCCCCAGGACCTCGCGCAGCGCATTCCCGACGCCAAACCGGCCGGGGCGTGGCCGACGCCGCGGCACGCCCGTCGCGCCATCGTGACGCAAGGCTGCGTTCAACCGACGCTCGCGCCGAACATCGACGCCGCGACGGCACGCGTGCTCGATCGTATCGGCATTACGCCGATCCGCGGGGAGGCCGGTTGCTGTGGCGCCCTTTCGTATCACTTGAGCGAGCACGAGGCGGCGCGGGAAGCGATCCGTCGCAACATCGATGCGTGGTGGCCGCACGTTCAGCAGGGCATCGAGGCGATCGTCGTCAGCGCGACCGGCTGTGGTGTCATGGTTCGCGACTACGGCTACGTGATGGCATCCGATCCGGCCTACGCGTCGAAGGCGAAGAAGATCGCAGCACTCGCGCGCGATCCGATCGAGATCGTCGCCGCCGAGTGGAAGCGGATCGCGCCGCTGTGCGCGATGGACCTGGGGGCAGTGAAGGTCGCGTTCCACAACCCGTGCACGATGCAGCACGGCATGCAGATCCGCGGCTGGGTCGAGGACATCCTGCAGGCGCTGGGCTACACGTTGACGCCGGTTGCCGACGCGCACCTGTGCTGCGGCTCTGCGGGGACGTATGCGGTCCTGCAATCGCAGCTCGCAAACGAGCTGCGCGCCAACAAGCTCAAGGCGCTCGAAGGTGGGCACCCGAAGCTCATTGCCACCGCGAACATCGGCTGTCTCACACATCTTGCGGCGGGCACGCGGCGCCCGGTGCGCCACTGGATCGAGCTCCTCGACGAGCGCATGCTCGGCGGCGCGCGCTGATGGCGATCGACGATTCGCTCGATGGCCTGCGGCGCGCGGATTTCCGCCATCATCTCGCGATCCCGACGCGCTGGCTCGACAACGACAGCTACGGCCACGTCAACAACGTCGTCTATTATTCGTACTTCGACACCGTGGTGAACGAGCACTTGATCCGCGAGGCAGGCCTCGACATCCTTCGCGATCCGGTGGTCGGGATCGTCGTCGAGACGTCGTGCCGGTTTTATCGCTCGCTTACCTTTCCGGAGGTTGTCGACGCAGCGATGCGCGTCACGAAGCTCGGACGCTCTTCGGTGGTCTACGAGATTGGTCTGTTCAAGGAGGGCGAAGAGCCGCCCGCGGCGACTGGGCGTTTCGTTCACGTCTGGGTCGATCGCGAGTCGCAGACGCCGGTTGCCGTTCCCGAGCGCGTGCGCGCCGCGCTCGTGCCGCTGATGATTTCCGCGACATGACGGCCCCGTGCGTCGACAGCTCGCTTCGCTGTGCACGTATGACGCGCGATTCGCGCCACGAGGCGCGTGCTTTGCTCGGAGGCTTTCTCGAACGCGATCCGCACTATCGCGCGACCGCAGCGAGCTATGGCGACGGCGGGCCGGAAGCGCTCGATCGCGCACTCGAGCTGTTTCTCGCGCGTCCGGAGCTCGGCTTCGTGTGGCTGGCCCATGCGGGTGGCGAACGACCGGTGGGCGCGTGCGTCGTCGCCTACGCAATCTCCACCTCGCGCGGAGGCTTGGTCGCGAAACTCGACGACGTCACGATCGACCCGCAATGGCAGGGACGCGGCGTCGGGTCGTCGATGCTGCGCGCGCTTGCCGACGAGCTGCGGCGCCTCGGCGCCTCGCGTATCGACACCGCGTGCCACCGCGACAACACCGAGGCGTGGCGGTTCTATGAGCGCCTGGGCTTCGCGCCGCTCGCTGAGGAGCGCCTCGCGTGGCTGCTGTGATCCGTGGTGGCGGACGCCGATGAGCCGCGTCTTCGCTATCGTCGCCGCTGCGGGCGGCGGCACGCGCTTCGGCGCTCACCTCGCCAAGCAATACGTGGCGATCGGCGACAAGCCGATGCTCGTGCACAGCATCGAGCGCCTGCAGCGCGCGGTTGCGCCTGCACGGACGCTCGTTGCCCTCGGGGTGGAAGATCATGAATACGAAGCGCGCATTTCGCGCCTGCCGGATGTCGACGCGGTGCGTTGCGGTGGCGTGACGCGGGCGGCGACGGTCAGGAACGCGCTCGATCGACTCGCGCCGCAAAGCGAAGCGGACGACTGGATCCTCGTGCATGATGCCGCGCGCCCATGCGTTCCTCGCGAGACGCTATCGCGGCTGGTTCGCGAGCTTGCGGACGATCCCGTCGGCGGCTTACTGGCAATCCCGGTTACCGACACGCTCAAGCGCGCCGACGACGATCCCGCCGCACGACGCGTGATCGCGACGCAGGATCGCCACGCACTATGGCAGGCGCAGACACCGCAGATGTTTCGCTTTCGTATCCTTGCGGACGCGCTCGCCGCTCCAGGGTCACTCGACACGACCGACGAGGCGCAGGCGGTTGAGACCCTCGCGGCCGGCGGCCGCTGCGGGCGCCCGCGCCTCGTCATGGGCAGCGCGGAGAACATCAAGGTGACGTACGCGCAGGATCTTGCCCTTGCCACAGCAATTCTCGCGCTCCAAGCCGAGCGCGATCACGCAGCATGAATCCGCGGATCGGCAACGGCTTCGATGTGCACGCGCTCGTCGCGGGCCGGCCGCTCATCATCGGCGGGGTGCAGATTCCATTCGAGCGGGGTCTCCTCGGACATTCGGACGCCGACGTTCTGCTCCACGCCATCGCCGACGCGGTGCTCGGTGCGCTTGCGCTCGGCGATCTTGGCGTGCATTTCCCGGACACCGACGCGCGCTGGAAGGACGCGAACAGCATGACGTTGCTTGCCCGCGTCGCCCGAGTGATGATCGAGGCGGACTATACGATCGGCAACGTGGACGCGACGGTGGTCGCGCAAGCGCCGCGGCTCGCGCCGCACGTCCCGGCGATGCGCGCCAACGTCGCGACGGCACTGGCGTGCGAGGTTGCGCAGGTCTCCATCAAGGCAACGACTACCGAGGGGCTGGGCTTCACCGGTCGCGGCGAAGGAATCGCGGCGCTGGCGAACGTGCTTTTGATGCCGGTTAACCGCGACGGCAGTCGCGGCTAGCGGCGCACGCTACGTCGGGATCGGCAACGCGACACGCGCGACGGTCCCGCCGCCGTCGCGTGGCAGAAGATCGAACGACCCGCCGTGAAGGCGCGCGATGCGATCGACGATCGCGAGCCCGAGCCCCGCGCCCGCAGCGCCGTCGGCGCGGGCCCTCGATGCCATGGCGCGCGTGAACGGCTGCTTCAGCCGCGCGACCTCTTCGCGCGGCACGCCCGCGCCGCGGTCCGTCACGTCCAACAGCACCCGATCGCCTTCGCGCGAGGTCACGACCTCGACTGGCGGGGCGCCGTAGGCCAAGGCGTTGTCGACGAGGTTCGACGTGAGCCGCGAAATCGCCGTCGGCTTGAGCGGCAGCGGCGGCACGCTGCCTTTCGCGAAACGGACATCGCGTCCGGCGCGCTGGTAACGATCGACACAGCCGGCCACGATCTCGTTCAAGTCCCGCGTCTCGAGCGCGCTCGTTGCGTCGTCGCGGGCAAAATCGAGGAACTGCCCGACGATACGGTCCATCTCCTCGATATCGGCGACCATCCCCGCGCGAGCCGCATCGTCGCGCAGGTTCATCTCGATGCCGAGCCGCAGCCGCGCGAGCGGCGTGCGCAGATCGTGCGAGACGCCGGCCAGGAGCACCGCGCGATCGCGCTCGATCTGGCGGAGGTTCGCGAGCATCGTATTGAACCCGCGACTCACCGCGGCGATTTCGGAAGTGCCGGTTTCGCGTAGCGGCGGGGGCGTTTCGCCGTGACCGACGCGGTCGACGGCCTCCTGCAGGGTCTTGAGTGGCCGGGCGAGGTAGCGCGCGAAGGCGAATGCGGCGATCAAGAGCAGGACCAGGATGATCCCGGCCCACGCGATGAGGCGTAGCGGTACTTCTTCGGCCTCGTGCTGTGGCAGTGGAAAGCCGATCCAGTAACCCTCGCCGTTCGCGCTGACATGGATGAAGAGTTGCTGCAGCCGCGGCGCGACCCGCACTTCGGTGTCGGGTCCCAGTGCTTCACGCAGGCGGTGCTGCAGATCCTCCATAGCGGAGCCTCCGGGAGCCGGGAAGCCGATCGTCGGTCGCTCGCTTTCGGGAATGATCCGCACGCCGTATTCGCGCCCGAGCCGGCCGAGCGTCTCGCGCCGATGCGGCCCGTCGGTCCCCTCGAGCGACGCGCGCAGCGCCTGCAGCTGCACGATCTTCGTATCGCCGAACTGGCGCGCGATCAGCGCTGCGCGATCGCGGTTGAACAGGAGCACGGTCGTGACCGCGGATAGCGCGACGACCGCGACCAGCAGCAGCACGACCCGTCCAAAAAGCGAGCGCGGCCAGAACGTCACTCGTCGTGGCCTTCAGGCTTCGCTGGCGAGTGGCGCGCTCGCCCGCTCGTCGTCGGGCACGTAGACGTAGCCGAAGCCCCAGACGGTCTGGATGTAGCGCGGATTCGCCGGGTCGGGCTCGACCAGCTTGCGCAGGCGCGACACCTGGACGTCGATCGCGCGATCGAAGACTTCGTGATCGCGTCCACGCGCGAGCAGCATCAGCTTTTCACGCGCGAGCGGCTGTCGCGGGTGCGACACGAACACCTTGATGAGCGAGAATTCGCCGGTCGTGAGCGCGATCGTTTTCCCGTCGCGCTCGAGCGTGCGCGCCGCCATATCGAGCGTATGCGTGCCGAAGGGAATCCGCCCTTCCGACGTGGGCGCACCCGGCGCGAGCCGCTCGTTGTGACGTCGCAGAACTGCCTGGATGCGCGCAACGAGCTCGCGCGGATTGAAGGGCTTTGGCAGGTAGTCGTCGGCACCCATCTCGAGACCGAGGATGCGGTCGACGTCCTCACCCTTCGCCGTGAGCATGATGATCGGCACTGTCTCGCCCGCGCCGCGCAACCGGCGGCACACCGCCAGACCGTCCTCCCCCGGAAGCATGAGATCGAGCACCACGAGGTGCGGCGGATCCCGTTGCAGCTTCTTGTCGAGCTGCGACGCGTCCGCGAGCGCGCTTACGACGAATCCCTGCTCCGCTAGATAGCGGGTCAAGAGATCACGCAAGCGCACGTCGTCATCGACGACGAGGATCTTCGGCGGTGCAGGCTTGCCGGTCATGGTCTGAATTAGAACGGTCAGGGCGCCGCTCGGCGCGGCGCGCGGTTGTAAATGATTGTAACCCCCGTCGTCGCATGCAACCTCCCGTTGCAATCCGTCCCGCGACGGCGCGAACCCGCGATACGACAATCCGCTCAGACGCTTCAAGCCGCGCGCGATGACGCCAGCGACTCGACTCGCGGCGGGTCATTTCGACAATGAGGAGAGTTGCATGAAACGAAGCTTTTCCCGCCCGCTCGCGGCGATCGCCGCAGCCGGCCTGCTGTCTTTCGGGACGGTTGCGCTCGCGCAGCCGGGATCGCACGGGTTCGGCCCCGGGCAGGGCGGCGACATCACGATGGCCATCGCGGCCCTCAAGGGTCAGCTGAATCTCAATACGTCGCAGCAACAGATGTGGGACAGCGTGGCCGCCGCGACCAAGTCCGCGCATCAGACGATGCGGGCGAATTTCGAGACGCTCAAGAGCACTGTTGACGCCCAGCTCGCCAATCCGCAGCCCGATCTTGCGGCGATTGCGACCGTCGCCGATGACGTGCAGGCGAAGAACACGACGCTGCGCAAGCAGGTCCGCGACCAGTGGCTCGCGCTCTACGCGACGTTTACTCCAGATCAGAAGACGATCGTGCGCGACGCCCTGCAAAGTCGCATCGCGCGCATGAAGGCGTTCCACGAAAAGATGCAACAGAAGCACATGCAGGAGAACGGCTGAACCACTTCGGCCCACAGCACGCGGCACCTCCCCTGCGGCGCGCTTGAGCCCGGACGGGCGACGGCTTCAGGCCGTTGCCCGTTCTTTTTTCTCGCCGAGTGGATTCGGCGGCGTGCTTCGTGCCCGACACGCGGGTGCAAACTTGCCTCCGCGTCGAATTCGCGCGACCGCAAATGCGCGTTCAATGAAAGCGGATCACTGGCTTTGACGACGAAGCCCGCCGAGATCGCGACGCGTCGCTTAAGGCTGCCGGCTGCGTCTGGGAATTCGCTGGACGTGGTCGTCGTCGGGCGGGGCAATTAGCACCTAACGCGCACGGCTTGATTCGGTATCGTTCGCCTCGAATCTCAAGGCCACATCGCGTCACTCGGACGCTTGCTGTTTTGTAGGACAGCTTGATCGCTTACGTGCGGTGGGCGCGTCGATGGATTACATTCCGTCGTCATAAGTCGTCAACTTTCGACCATTCGTCGGCAGATCAATTCACACCGCTGAATTCCCTCGAGGCGGGGCCCGAAAGTCTTGCGCGAAACCGGCGTTCGATCGGGAGGATGTTGTCATGAAGGTTTTGGATGTGCGATACAAGGATATGACAATTGACAGAAAAATAAGCTAAAAATCATGTAATTGCAACTTATACCTCTCATGGCATCTGCATAAAAAAAGGGCCTAGATAAACCGTTCGTCGCCAACTGCATAATGGGGATTGAAAAGATAGTTTTGCGGGTGAATAATGACCCCGAATCGGGAGCCGAGCGCGCTCGCTCGCATGCCGTTGCAGCAGTCTCGAGCGAGCTTCGATGCAGCGATCGGCCAATGGAAGTTCAGGCTCACGGAGGCTGGGGATGCAACGCGCAGCGAATGAACGGGCCGCGAACGCGCGGCGTGGATTCCGGGGTCTCATCCAGGGCGCGATGGTCGCGCTGGCGTTGCTGGCGGGTGTGGTCGCCGACGCTGCCTGGGCTTTCAATGCGTCGCCTGTGTACCGCTTCTACAACCAGAAGACGGGGACGCACTTCTACACCATCAATCCCGCGGAGCGCGATAACGTCATCGCGAAATATCCGTGGTTCGCGTTCGAAGGGCCGGTCTTCTACGCGATGACCAGCCAGGTCTCCGGAACTTCGGCCGTCTACCGCTTCTACAACAACTCCACGGGCACGCACTTCTACACCAACAGCCCGAGCGAGCGCGACTACGTCATCGCGAACTACGCGGTCTTCGTCTACGAAGGCCCGGTGTACTACGTGCCTACTGGTGTGGGACCGGACGAGACGCAGCTCTACCGCTTCTTCAATACGCGCACCGGCGCGCATTTCTACACCACGGACACGACCGAGCGCGATTACGTCGAGGCCGTGTACCCGTGGTTCACGTATGAAGGCCCGGTCTACATGGTCTACACGACGGCGACGCCGGGCAACGGCGGCGGCGGTACAGCGCCCAAGGTCACGCTGGTCTCGTCGACGACGACGCTGGCCGCGCCGGGCTCGATCATGCTGGCCGCGGCCGCGAGCGAGGCCGGTGGCGCGATCGCCGGCGTCTCCTTCTATTCAGGCTCGACGTTAATCGGCACGGTGACGAGCGAGCCGTATGTGATGAGCTACACGATTGCGTCGGTAGGCACCTATTCATTCACTGCAGTCGCGACCGACAACTCGGGGATGACCGGCACGTCGAACGCGGTTTCCGTGTCGGCCACCGGCGGTGGCGGTGGCGGCAACCAGCCGCCGAAGGTCACGCTCGCGTCGTCTGCCACCACAGTCACCGCACCGGCCACGGTCACGCTGACTGCCGCAGCGACGGACAGCGACGGTAGCGTGGCGTCGGTCGCCTTCTACAACGGGGCCACGCTGCTCGGGATGTCGACGAGCGCCCCCTATACCTATGCGTTCGCAGTGAACGCGGCCGGGACGTACGCGCTCACCGCCGTCGCTACCGACGACATGGGCGCCACCGCCACGTCGAATATCATCGTCGTCACGGCTTCCGGCGGCGGAGGCGGCAATCAGCCGCCAAAGGTGACGCTTGCGGCATCGCAGCTCGCGGTGACGGCGCCGACGACGGTGACGTTCACCGCTACCGCGACCGACACCGACGGCACGATCGCCTCGGTCGCGTTCTACCAGGGCGCAAGCCTGCTTGCGACGTCGACCACCGCGCCCTACACGTACACGCTCAATATCGCCGCGGCGGGCGTCTATTCGATCTACGCGACCGCAACCGACAATCTCGGCGCCACCGCGAGCTCCAACATCGTGACGGTGACGGCCACAGGCGGTGGCGGGGGCAACCAGCCGCCGAAGGTGACGCTTGCCGCGTCGTCCACGTCCATCGGAGTGCCGGGGAGTTCGCTTCTCACGGCGACTGCGACGGACACCGACGGCACGATCGCCAGCGTGAAGTTCATGCAGGGAGCGACCCTGCTTGCGACGCTCACGTCCCCCCCGTTCACGTACAACTTCTCGACCAATGCCGCGGGAACGTTCAACTTCACCGCGATCGCGACCGACAATCTCGGCGCGAGCACGACGTCTACGCCGGTCACCGTGACCGCGACGGCCGGCGGCGGCGGCGGCGTCGTCCCGAAGATCACGTTGTCTTCGACCAGCTACCTCGTGAACGTGCCGTCCACGATCACGCTCAACGCGACGAACGTGAGCTCGGCCAACGGCGCGATCACGCGCGTGTCGTTCTTCCTCGACGGCAACAAGCTCGTCGACCTCGCGGCGCCGCCCTACCAGTACGCGGTGGCGATCGGAGCGCCGACGCAGCACACGATCTACGCCGAGGCGCAGGACGTGAAGGGCGCGGTGAAGCAGACCCTCTCGCAGACCGTGATGGGAACCGTGGGGTACGGCCAGAATCTTGTAGCCCCGGACGTCGTTCGCTTTCTCAACCAGGCGACTTTCGGCTTCAACCAGATCGAGGCAGCGCGGGTCGGCACGATGGGCTATTCGGCGTGGATCGACGACCAGATCAACAACCAGCCCATCTCGGGCTATCCGAACTCGCGGTACAACGTCATCTTGCTCAAGTCGGTCCCGGCGACCTGCTCGACCAACGACGCCAACGGCAACGCCTACCCGGGCGATTCGCCACAGGCCATCTGCGCACGCGACCAGCTGACGCTCGCGATGATGCAACGCGATTTCTTCACGAACGCGTTGTACGCGCCGGACCAGCTGCGCCAGCGCGTCGCGTGGGCGCTGTCGCAGATCCTCGTGACGTCGGGCAACGAGCAGAACCTGTCGTTCGCGTACGTGATGTCGCGCTACCAAAGCCTGTTCTTCAACAACGCCTTCGGCAACTTCGAGACGCTGCTCAACCAGGTGACGCTGTCGCCGGCGATGGGGGACTACCTCACGATGGCGAACAACGACCGTGGCGCGGGCGCGCGGCAGCCGAACCAGAACTACGCACGCGAGATCATGCAGCTGTTCTCGGTGGGCTTGAACGAGCTCAACATGGACGGCTCGACGATCAACGATGCGACAGGGATGCCGGTGCCGACGTACGGCCAGGCCGACATCATCCAGTTCGCCAACGTGTTCACCGGCTGGACGTACCCGACGCAGGGCGCCCCGGTAGGCACGCCCGCGACGAAGAAGAATCCACAGTACTACGAGTTCCCGATGGTGACGTATCCGACCACGGCGGCGTCAGGCCACGAGACGGCGTCGAAGACGCTACTCAACGGTACGGTGATACCGGCGAACCAGACGCCGCAGCAGGACATCATCGACGCCGTGCACAACGTCTTCATGCATCCGAACACGGCGCCGTTCATCAGCCGCGAGTTGATCCAGCGCCTGGTGACCGGGAATCCGAGCCCCGCGTACATCCAGCGGATCTCGAACGTGTTCGCCAACGACGGCACGGGTGTGCGTGGCAACCTCGCCGCGGTCGTAAAAGCGATCCTGCTCGATCCGGAAGCGCGCGGTTCGCCGGCGGATCCGACGACATTCGGCACGTTGCGCGAGCCGGTGCTGGCGATCACCGCGGTGCTGCGTGCGCTCGGCGCACAGACGGACGGCAATCGGCTTGCGGGTGCCGCTTCGGGCCTCGGCCAGAACCCGTACTTCTCGCCGACGGTGTTCAACTACTACCTGCCGGACAATACGATCGACGGCACGATGATCATCTCGCCGGAGTTCCAGCTTCACACGTCGAACACCGCGGTAGGTCGCGCGAACCTGGTGTTCACGTTGGCGTACAACGGTTATCCGGTGGACACGACGATTCCGGGCTCCTCCGGAACGCAGCTCAACCTGGCGCAGTTCGCGCCGCTGGCAGCCAATCCCGCACAATTGGTTGACGCAGTGAACAGGGTGTTGACGGGCGGCGTGTTGCCCGCGTCTGCGCTCGCGACCATCACCACTGCGGTGACGGCCGCGCCCGCGGCGGGCAATGCACGGGCGCAGATGGCGGTCTACCTTATCGCTTCCTCCTACTTCTACCAGGTTCAGTTCTGATCATGGACATGAAACGCCGGAAGTTCCTGCTGCAGACCGCCGGAATGTCGGCGGCGTCGATGGTTGGCACACTATCCCGCCTGGGCACGGAGGCCGCGAACGCGCAGGCGGCAGCGGCTCCTTACCAGGCGCTGGTCGCCGTGTTCCTATACGGCGGCAACGACGCGAACAACATGATCATCCCGGTCACGAACTACGCGCAGTACGCGACGGTTCGAACCGCGGCCTCTAACGTCGCGATTCCGCAGGCGAACCTGCTCAACTTCACCGCGGCGAGCCAGGGCGGCGCGACGTACGGGTTCCATCCGTCGCTCGGGCCGCTGCAGCAGCTGTACACCCAGGGCAAGCTTGCGATCCTCGCAAACGTCGGCGAGCTCATCGCGCCGATCACGATGGCCCAGTACAAGGCCGGCACGAATCGCCCATTCCAACTGTTCTCTCACGCCGACCAGCAAGATGCGTGGCAGGGGCTGCTCGTAGGCAAGGCGCCGCGTACCGGTTGGGGCGGCCGGATGGCGGACAAGCTCATCGCGTTGAACGCGGGCCAGCAGATTCCGACGATCGTCTCTTTGCAGGGGCAGGCGACATTCAATACCGGGTACAAGACCGTCGCACTGTCGATACCCACGAACGGCGGCGTCGCGGTGGCGGGGCAGGCCGCCGATCCCGTCTCGACGGCGCGCTTCAACGCCATGAGCGCGCTCCTCAACACCGGCAGCTCGAACCAGCTCGTGACCAACGCGGCCACCGTGATGCAGGGATCGCTGGCGGCCAATGCGGCGGTGAACCCGATTCTTTCCGCCGCGCTCCCGGCGGTGATCCAGAATGCGTTCACGTTCAACGGAGCTCAACTCAACACCGGCCTCGCGCAGCAGCTGAAACAAGTGGCACGGATCATCGAGGCGCGCGCGGCACTCGGCATGACGCGCCAGGTGTTCATCGTCCAGCAGGGCGGCTACGACACGCACTCGAACACGGTCAATAACCAGACGAACCTGTTCAACACGCTGGCGCCGGCGCTCAACGCGTTCTATCAGTACACCGTGGCTGCGGGCATCTCGACCCAGGTCACGACGTTCACCATGTCGGACTTCAATCGGACCTTCCTCGGCAACGGGAACGCCGGCGTCGATCATGCCTGGGGTAGCCATCATTTCGTGATCGGTGGCGCGGTCAAGGGCGGCGACATGACCGGGACGTTCCCGCAGCTCGTGCTCAAGGGGCCGGACGACGTGGGTGGCCAGGGTTTGTGGTTGCCCACCACGGCAGTCGACCAGATGGGCTCGACGCTGGCGAAATGGTTCGGTGTCGCGGATGTCGACGTCGATTACATGTTCCCGAACCTCAACAATTTCTCGACGCGTTACCTGACGTTCATCTAAGGAACGAGGAGAACCACACCGGTTGCCTGCGACGGTCCTGCGCTGAAACGAATCCCCGCACCGCCACCCCCTTGTGGTGCGAAGCGCAGGGCCGCCACTTTATTCCTCCTCCCGCCGTGTTGCATGCCGGTCGCTGTCGGCGTGCGCACGGCGGCACTTGTTCTTGCGGCCCGATGAGCGAGGCGGTCGCGACCAATGCAAGCCCATCCTCGCGACGATGCGCGTCGCGATCAGGCCCCTCACCGGTTGCGCAGCCGGGTAGCGCGCGTCACTCGCCGATGGCGCGGACCACTCAACCAGGACATAAGGCGGTCGCGACACTTCGGTGCACTTGCTAAGTCGAAGCGGAGCGGTTCCGTTCCTTACGAAAGGAATGACGTCACGCAGCGCGTGAGGCCGCGCCCGGCTTGAGCAGCGCCAGGCAAGCGCCTTCGAGCGCGCCGGGGATCACGGGCTTCGCGAGAATGGCAAGGCCAGCCTCGCGCGCCTGCGTTGCAGCTTCGCGGCCCGTGTCGCCCGACACGATGAGCGCCGGAATCGGCGCACCGAGCTCGTCCCGCAGCGTCAGGACCGCATCGACGCCGCTTGCGCCTGCGGCCAGTCGATAATCGACGACCAGCATATCGGGATAGCGCTCGAGATCACCGAGACGCGCGAGGAGCGCCTGCGCGTCCGCACCGTCCGCGACGGCTGCGCCCCAGGCGCAAAACAGCGATCGCATCGCTTCGATCGCCGCGGGATCGTCGTCGATCACGCCCACGATGCGGCCCCGGAGCGTGGCCGGCGGCCTTTCCGGCGCACGACGGCGGAGCGTTCGCACACGCCGCGACGAATCGGCGGCGCCCATCGCGCGCGGCACGACGATCGAGAACCGTGATCCGCGGCCGAGCACGGAAGCCACGGTGACGTCGTGACCGAGGAGCTGAGCGAACCGGCGCACGATCGCGAGGCCGAGGCCCATCCCCGACTGTCGCGACGGGCGCTCGGCACGCTCGGCGATCTGGTAGAAGTCGTCGAAGATCCGTTCGCGATGCTCGGGCGCGATGCCAACTCCGGTATCGACGACTTCGATCGCGACCCGCGACCCGCGCAACCGTACGCCCACCACCACGCCGCCTTCCCGGGTGTAGTTGAGCGCATTGGCGACCAGGTTCCGGACGATGCGGGCGAGGAGCTCCGGGTCGCTGTCGACCCAGAGTCGCGTTTGCACGACACGCAGCACGAGGCCGCGCGCGCTCGCCTGTGCCCCGAACGTCTCAGCGATTTCCGCGAGCAACGCCCCGAGCGGGAAAGCGCGGCGCGACAGCACCAGCGCGCCGGCGTCGAGGCGCGACAGATCGAGGAGCTGTCCGAATTGCGTTTCGAGCGCGTCGATCGCCTTCTGGACGTTGCCGACGAGCGGCTGCCACTCCGCATCGCGTGCGCGGACCCCGAGCGCGCCAACATAGAGCGACAGGGCGTGCAGCGGTTGACGGAGATCGTGCGAGGCCGCAGCCAGGAGCTGGCTCTTCCCGCGATTCGCCGCTTCTGCGGCAGCGCGGGCATCCATTGCCGCGCGAGTGCGTGCCTTGAGCTCGTCGATGAGCTCGCTGTTCTGGTAGCGCGTCGCGAGCGCCTCGGTCAGGATGTCGTTCAGTCGATGCCCGAACGCGAGGATGCCGATCATGACGATCAGCATCACGCCCGCGAGAAACGCGTGCGGCGCGTCGCCCACCAGCCCGACGCGCACGATCGGCGGCACGAGCGCGGCGAGCACGAAGCCGTAGAACGACGGCTTGTAATCGGCCGTCAAGTTGAGCGCGCCGAGCACGACGCCGAACAAGCACACCATCAGGAGCCCTTGGTACGCGGGCGATGCCGGGAACATCGCGCTGCCCGCCACGCCCCACAGCGCGCCGGCGATTGTCGAGCCGATCGCCCAGTAGCGCCCCCAGCGCACAGCCGCCGCCGCGCCGGGCTGTGCCTTGCGCCATGCGCGGACCAGAGCGCCGCGCCACAGCTGGTTGGCGACGATCAATGCCACCCAGGCGGTGAGCACCCGCAACGGGACTTCCTGCCACATCACGCCGCACAGGATGACGGCGCCAAAGCCCATCGACGCGGAGGTCAGGTGCCAGCGCGCGTAGAGCGACGCTACCTGATCGGCGCGCACGCGCGCGATCCGGGCGCGATCGAGGGCGGTGTGGTGCGGCATGCCGGTGGCGGCCGCCAGCGAAAGCCTGGGGCGATAAAGAACCTCAGTGTGCCGGCGCGCCGTCGAGCGTCACACCGCGCTTCGCGAGCTCGACGACCACTTGCGCACGCGTGTGCACGTTGAGCGCGCGCAGGATCGCGCTGACATGAACCTTGACCGTTCCCTCCGACAATCGCAGGTCGCGGCAGATCATCTTGTTGGGCTTCCCCTGCGCGAGGAGATGCAGGACGTCGCTCTGCCGCTGCGTGAGCCCGAGCACGTCGAGCGCCGGCTGGCGCGCGCGCGGGGGTGAATAACCGGCGATCGCGGTGACGCCGCGTTCCCCGGCAAGCACCAGGCGGATCGCGTCGTGCAGGGCCGCCGCGCTCGCGGTCTTCGCGACATAGCCGCGCGCACCGGCATCGAGTGCCGCGCTCACCGTTGCGCGGTCGTGCGTGGCGGACAGTACGACGATCGGCAGGCGTGGGAAATCCAGTCGCAACTCGGCCAGAAAGTCGAAGCCGCGGGCGCCCGGCAGCGCGAGGTCGAGGAGCGCCAGAGCGCAGTCGGGATGACGCGCGAGAGCGGTGAGCGTCTCGTCGCGGTTCGCCGCGGGGATCAATTCGACTGCTGCATCGAACTGCGGCAACGTCTGCGCGATCGCATGCTGGATCAACGGATGATCGTCGATCACCAGGATTTTTATCCTGAGATTATTTCCGTGTTCTTTCAGGCTGTTGTCGAGTGGACCATTCGCCATCAGTGCCTCCGATACCCGCATTACTACCCACGAAACACTTAGCTGAGATCGCGGATCAGCCGCGACAGCCGCGAGCCTCGCGGTCGAATTAGACGCCGATCCCCGAATTCGGGAACCTGTCAGTTCTGACAGGGGCTGTCGAATATTCCGCATGCCGCACACACTGTCGTCGACAAGGCGTACAAGTACAAACCGGGGTGCAATCTTTCGCTTGAGGGGATACCGCGCCTCGCGTGAGCGGGGCTGGTGACTGGCCGAATCGGAGCCGTTGACACTCCGAACAGCACGCCGCCGAAGACGGGGCCAAACGGTCCCATGAACAGAGGGGAGGTTGATATGTCATCTCGTAGGCCTGGTGGCCAACTGACGGCCGTCATAGTCGCGCTTGTCTACGGAGCAGGATTTGTAATCGCTGCAGCGGCGCAGACAGCGCCGGTGGCGCAGCCGAAACCGCAGGCACCCGCGCAAACTCCGCCGATCCGGATCGTCGTGGAAATTCCGGCGCCGCCGCCGGATATGGAAGTATTCCGGCTTGTGCCGACCGGCGCCCCCGTGACGTTCCTGGACGCGAGGCTCAAGGCAGCCGGACTTCCCGGGCTCGGGCGCGAACAGAATTCCTATCTCCTGCGCATGCCCGTGGCGGAGGACAAGGAAGGCGGCTTGCGCGCCTTCATCGATCTCAAGAGTGGCGACACGGAATTCATTCCAAACATGCGCGAGATCGTTCGCACCGCAGAGAAGACGCGGCCCCTGTCGTCCGATCGCGCCACAGCAGCGGCAGAAGCGATTTATGCGGACCGGCAGTTCATTCCCAAGGACGTAACCCGCTTGCAGATCGCCGAAGTGATCCCGGTGGTGGGCGGCGAGGCCACGCGGCCGGAGCCCGGCGGCGCGACCAAAGGAAGGCCACCGCTCGATCTAATGACCCTGGTGCCCGCCGTGCGCTATGCCGACGGTTATCGGGTTTACGGGATCGGCTCTCATGCCGTGGTGACGTTCGACGCCAACGGAACGATGGTTGGCGCAGTGAGGCGTTGGCGGACGGCGTCGACCGGCGAACGTATCAAGCCTCAGATCACCGTGGATCAGGTTCGCGACGACATCCTGCGCCAACTGCGTCCTCTCGTGACGACGGAGGGTACGACGGCGCTCGTCGACAAGGTCGAACTGGCCTATTACGACAACAACAGGAACTACCTGGAGCCGGTCTATCACTTCGAAGCGACGGTGCAGACGGTCGATAAGGACATTTCGCCGATCCGGGCGTCCGGATTCATTCCGATCGGCAAACCGCGCGAGCCGATTCCCGACCTCGCTGGAAAACCGGAGGGCGATATGCCGGCGGCGGCGAAACTCCCGAACTCCACGCTGCCCCGTGGCGGCATCGGAGCATCTCCGACACCGGACGACATCACGCTCGGCGAATACGCCAACCGCGATTGGCCCAACGACAGCGGCTATGTGAGCATGTCGAACAACTTCTTCGCCGGCCTCACTTTCGTGAATTCGATATTGCCGGGCTTGCTGCCCCCGGTGACTCGGACGCAGTGGGTGGAAGCCTGGCCATGGGAGGTCGTGGGGCCGTCGTCGAAGTACTACATGAATGCGGTTAACGTGGCTTACACCGTCCCGCACGGCGACTGGCTGATCAACACCACGTTGCGCAACAATGCCGACTTCTGGAACGTGGTGAACATCGGCACGGGCGGGAATCCCGGCTACGGTGCGGCGGCAGGTGGCGGCGTGCTCGCGACATGGGTCATCATGTCCTGCGAGGTTCTTCCGTCCTATTACGACCGATTGAACGAGGCCGGTGGCAGCGGTAACGGCTATGACGCGTTCAATGCGTGGTGGCCAGTGTTCCAGGGAATGCACAACGCCATCGCCTTCCGGACCATCATGTTCTATCCGGACAATAGCCTGCAGTGGGGCTTCGGTTACGCTGCTTCCTTGGGCGGAGATCTCAGCGCCACCTGGTTTCAGGAAGTTGCCGCCTACGAGGGTGGCCGCGGGACTTATGCGAGCGGGCATCTTGCGGGAAGCCCGCAAGTTCACTATGACCGCGCCTCATCCATGATCGACGGGCGCAGCCTTGGTCAGTCGATCTACGCAGTCGGCGCGCAGAGCGCGTCATCGTCGCTGTGGAATTTCTGGATGGGAAACTGAGTATGGCCGTACCTCGCTTGGGCAACACGGCAAGAAGTCGTTGAGCTATTTGGCTACTGTCCTAGCTGGGCCAGCGCCGTGTTCAGTGGAGCCCTCGAGATCGTCATGGAACCTTTGAGCGGGTTGTTCAGCTCCTCAATCAGGAAGATGGAAGCAGAGAGCGACAGGGCCCCTACGAACAACACCGGGATTACGACGGCATTACGCCGGGCGAATAGTCCGAAGCTCGTGAACATGGCGGCAAGCCAGAGTATGAGCACGACCAGGAATGGTGTTGGGATCGTGTTCTCCTCGTGCTCGATCATCACCCAGCGCGTCTGTGCGACAGCGTCGCTCAGTTCTAGCGCGCGCGACTTGAGCGAGCGTTGGACCTCATCCTGTGGCGAGAGTGCGCGAAGCCTCTGCTGAAGCCCCTCCATCGCGGCGGTTGCCTCGACTGACTTCAGTCCTTCACGTCGGGACGGGTCTCTGGAGAAGAGCTCCTCAACCCGGGCAGCAAAGTCTCGTCGAAGCATTTCGCGGACATCTTTCGTCTCGGGTCCGTATTGCGCGAGGACACGATCCAGAAGAACGATCTTGGTGGCCGCCTCCCTCGCGGCTTCGTTCACCGCGTCGAACGAGTTTTTCGCCGAAGCGACCAAGAAGCCGAGAACCAACGCGGCAAGCGTAGCGATGAGCCCCGTCACGAGCTTCACGACGTCCATCGTGGACTCATTGAATTGATGTTCCGGAACAACAGTACGAAGGAACATGCCGAGCAGCGCCCCGCCAAAGACGCATACAAAAACGACCAGCGTGATTGCAATAGGAGTCATTGTTTGCCGACGCACTCGGTGTGGTGACGAACGCAAGGTGTGATCGCCTTCGCATCCGCCGGCGTGGGCCGCGCACGGCGCTCCGGGTCGGCGAGATCCGTCGCTGCCGCGTGATGGGACGCTTACCCCCACGATAGGCGGTGAATTGCGTATCGGTGTGTCGGGCACATTTCAATTGCAATGCGCCGGACTATCCCAACAGCGCTCGCGCGGTCGGGCACGCCGCATGATGACGGTGGAGAATCTGCCTTGCGGCGACGAAAAATCCACGGTTGGTTTTCCCGTCACTGTTCGCTCGCCGCGCCCGTGAGCCGGAACGAAAAGTCGGGCAGACCGGCGCGCGCGAGCATCGGGCGCCATCGCGCGTCGCAATACAGTGACGCGAAGGTAGGATCAACAACCATGCAATGCGCGCCATTGTCCTTGCGTAGCGCGCAGCGCTCGAGACACGCGAGCGTGCTCTGCGCATCGCCGCGAGCGATGTACAGCATCGCTTCCTCATAATCCGTAATCGACGCACCGAAGCGCTCCCGCGCGTGTTTCATCGTTACGGCGGCCTCAGCTTCTCTGCCCAACATCTGCAACGCGCGGGCGGCATAAACGTGCGAATTCGGGTAGGTCGGCGCGATCTCGAGCATCCGGTTCGCGGCCTCGAGGCTTTCGCGCGGGCGGCCCGATTGCGCGTACGTGTCGGCAAGGAGCAGCCACGCATAGACGTCCTGCGACGTCATTTCGATCGCCTGCGTGAGTAGCGTCTCCGCACGATCATAGTGACGCGAATAGAAGTACAGCGCACCCTTGTCACAGCGGGTTTCAGGATCGATCGGATCGAGGGCCTGGAGGACGTCGTATTCGCGCAACGACTCGTCGAAGCGCGCACTGAACATAAGAAACTTGGCGAACGTGCGACGAACGTCGAGGTCACGGGGACTGGCCTCGAGCGCCCGTGCGAAGAGTCCATCGGCCTTGGGCCAATCGAACTCGGCCGCATAAGCGATGCCGGCCAGAATCGCATACGCGGTTCCGCAGTTGGCGTCGAGCTCGATCGCGCGCTGCGCGGCGCGCTGAGCGGGACCCGGATCGCGCTCCACGACGTCGAACACCAGCTGCCGACGTCTCACGTACGCGGCGGCCAGCTCGGCCCACGCCATACTGAAGCTCGGATCGGCATGCACGGCGCTTTCCAGATGTCCGATCGCCTTGCCGAGCACCGCCTGATTGCGCTGTCTCAGCAGGTAGCGTGCGCGCTGGTAGAGGTCGAAGGCCTCGAGGTCCCGCGTCGATGAAGCCGGCGTGAGGCGAGGCGCTGCGTCGGATTCGGTGCCGTGGCGAGTCTTGGCGAGCGCGGCAAAGCAGTGAAGCAGCTCGTTACGAATTCGGGCGTGCAGTGCAAGCGCGTCGGTTGCAGCGGGATCGATGCATACCGACAACAGCCTGTCGTCGGTCGATGTGTCGACTACTTCCAGCGCGAATTTTCGGCTCGCGCCATCGAGCCAACGGCCACAAACGATCCACATCACCTTGAGCTGCGTGCGCGCGCTGTGAGGCGATGTCGCTACATCGGCTGCGACCGACGATTCCGGCCGTAAGACACGAACGTGCGGCAAGCGTGAGAGCGTCTGCAAGATCTCTTCGGCAAGCGCCGCGGCCCACTGCACATCGGCTTGCTCCACCGTTGCCGCCTGAAGCGGCAGAACGGCGACGCACGGCAGCGCGCCGGCTGCTGTCGCAGCGGCGGCACGCAACCGGAACATCGGCAGATAGCTTCCCTTCGCCAACGAGATCTCGAACGGCGCGCCCGCGCCCTCGCCGTGGTAGTAGCGATCGAGCCGCTGGCGCAGCCGGCCCGCTTCGACACGCACGACGGCGTCTACCTTCGGATCGTAGGTACTCGCGGGTCTGCGGAAGAAATCGATCGCGAGCGCGATCTCACGCAAGGCCGAAAGGCGCCCGGCAAGCTTGCAATCGATCAAGTGGCGGAGGAACTGCTGATGCTGGTGCGAATGCCGGAATGCGACGCTCTCGCAGATCCGATCCAACTCGGCCGCGAGCGTTTCCCTCGTGACGCCATCGTCGTTGTACATGGGTCGCCGGCGCTGGACCGCCGTTGAAACCCTTTGGATACCCCGTTCCCCTTCTCCGGAACCGGGCAGCGCTTCCACAATAGCATGGAGAACCGCGCCGATCGACAAGGGAGCATCGCATGGCGAAAGGGTACGCTTCGTTCGAGTCGCTGCCTTGCGCGCGGTCCTGTCGGCTGATCGACTTCGATCTAATCGAGCTCAGCACGTACCTGCAACGAGGGGAGCGACTGCTCGTCGTATCGGGCATCAAGCCGTGGGCCGACCTGCACGTTTCCCTGGAGCCGCTCGCCTACTCCGGCAGCCCCGACTTCTGGGTCATCGAAGTCGTGGGTCGGCTGACCGCATCCGGGCTGCCGGGCCTCGTCGACTTTTCAGCAGCGCTCCGTCTCGGGAACATTTGCGGTTCGAAGGGCATCGAAGTCGTCGGCGCGACGAAGACGGAGCGAAGAACCTTGGTCGTCGAGCGCTAAGGCTTCGTTCCGACGAACATGATGCCGTTGTTGCGCCCAGGATTGGGCGCCAGGACAAAGAGTCGGTTGGCCGTCGGATCAAAGGCGACGAGGCCGCTGTGCTGGACCTTGCCGCCGAACGCACATGCGGCGCCTTGCGTCTGGATCAACAGATCGAAGACGGCGACCGAGCCGCGTGGTGTCACCGATCCGGCGAGCGAGCAGTTCGAGAAGTTTCCCGAGAGCACGCCAGTGGCGTCGATCGTGACCACGGCGTTCATCCTCGCATCGACCGTCCCCAGCACACCCGTATAAGTACCGGCGATCGGCGGAATGCTAGCCGGCGTTTCATAGTTCGAATCGTAGGCGAGGGCATAGGTGTCGTCGCCGAGCGATGATGAAATGGTGCCACTCATCGAAGTCTTCGGGACGTAAGGACCGGCGAGCGTCGTGGGAAAGACGCCGCGAAGCGGTGAATAGTTTCTTCCGTCCGACGAGTTGAACTGGCCGGTTGCGCTGGTCGTCGCCGTGCCGTAGACAAAGCCGTCGAACGTATTGCTTCCCACAAGGACGTAGACAAAATAGTACGAGGCGTCGTCGAGGATAACGCCGTAGAGCGCGACGCCCGTCGCCGTTTTGCCGGTCCACAACCCCTGGCCATCGAACACCGGAACGCAAGCGAACGCACCCGTGTTGCCGTTGCCTTCGAAGATCCAGCCGGCCGCCTTCATCTGATTGAATATGACGGGGCTCGTCGTGTAGCGATGGTTCGGGGCGCCCCCCATGCCGTTGTTGTAGAGGCGATAGAGCGTCTTCGTGCCGGCGGGGCACATGCCCGCGCCGTCCGGGAGCTGCAAATAAAACGCGATCGACTCGTATTGCCAGTCTGGGTTGTTCTTCACCGTCGCGCATTCGGCGTCGAACGGCGTATAGAAGTGCGAGCTCTTCGGTGCAAACGACGTGCTGAAGAATCGGCACGTCGGAGATGTTCCGGCGAGCTGCTGCGGCCGGACCGTGAACGTCTGACCTGTTCGCTTCCATACGCCGCCGAACGCACCTCCGTCCAGGACGGCGATTTCATCGGGGAAAGACGTCTCGAAGTAGTAGTCCCAGTCGGGATAGTAATACTCGACCGCCGCTTGCGTTTGCGAGAATGCGGGAAGAGCGCTCAATAGACAGCTCAGCAGCACCGCCGGTGCGCTCAGGAGGCCCGCCGCGGCCGTCTGGAGGCCGTTCGACGATGCTATCCGTTCATCGCGCTTCATCGCTTGCTCCATTAGTTTCGCTCCGGAACGGATAGTGTTGGAGTCCGCGCGCGACCGGAAGAGAGCGCGAGGTTTCCAAAGGGTTGCAACGCGCCCGGGCTCCGTATCGCTAGGTGAAGGCGAAAACGCTTAGCGCAGAAAGGGCAAGACCGCGCCAGTCTCGGACCCCTCGGGTCCGGTTGAGCGAGATGTTGGGCCGCGCTAGAACCGATGCATCTGCACTGAAGATCTACCGCTGCCTAGCCAATCCTCTTCGCCACGAAGAGCGGAAACTCGGTACGGCGAGCGAAGCCGAGAGACTCATAGAGGTCGATCGCCCGCCGGTTCTGGCCCTCTACGTGCAGGAACGGTATCTCGCCGCCTCGCAACATCCGGTTAACCACTCTCGCCGCCAGAGCTCGCGCGTAACCTTGGCCTTGCGCGTCGGGATGGGTGCAAACGGCGCTCACTTCGCGACAGTGGTCGACCCACATCCTTTCACCGCCCATCGCGACGAGCCGCCCGCGTTCACGAACGCCGATATAGCGGCCAAGCTCAATAGTCCGCGGTCGAAATGGTCCCGGGCGCGTCAGGTCGACCAAGGCCAACATTTCGGCTACATCGCCTGGACCCAGCGCTGAGATTTCGACGTCGCCTTCGGGGAGCAGCGAGGAGGCGGCGCGAATCATCTGAGTGACGCGCGATTCGTACAACGTCTGCCAGTTGTCGGGCAGCACGGGGACAAACGGCCCGGGTATTCCCACGTCGTCACCGATCGCGACCACCTCCTCGAGAGCCGTAATAGTCGCGTGGCTAAGGCCTGGGACTCCTGCGATCGGTGAGACGTCCGCTGGATAGCGGCGCGCGAACTGCCCGCCGAGGGCGAGATGCGCGTGACGGGTCGTCAGGCAAGACCATACCGGATTGTCGAGCAAGCGCCCGGTATCCGTGGAGAGCATCACTGACCAGCAAGCCCAACACGCAAAGCCCACCGGCGACGCGTCCGATTGAACGCGATGTTAGGGCGCATGCAGTCGTAAGTCTTTTAGGACTTGGAGTACAAACTCGGGGTCAAGCTGCGTGTGGTAGTTGAAATGCACACACAACACTCCCTCCCGCCAGTCGAGATCCGACAATACAGGCTCTGGCCATCCGATAGCCCGCGGTGTCGACCATTGCTGTGCCACGACCGCCAGTGGAATACCCGAAACTACCGACCACGTGGCTTTGTTACCGATGATGCTTGCGAGATACCGCTCAGCGACAATAGCTGAGACGAGCTGCAGCATCGACAACGAATCGGGGAACGAAAATGATCGGGTATGCGGCGCGTCGATGTCGTCACCCGCGGCAACGCTATCCCGTGTTACGCGGACGTTCATGCGCTAACGAAAGGTAGAGTCGTCCTGAAGTACGGAAACGAAGCAGTCACCCCGGATCTGCGGCCGTCTACTCGCCCCGAAACTGCTTTCATCGACAAGCATATCGTCGGATTGGGTGCCACATGAATTGAAGGCACTAAAGGCCGCACCACAGCGCTGCCGGCACCGTATCACCGCTTTTCGGCGCTCGGTCGGACCGGGACGCGCGGGAGTGCGTGATGATTCGTGGCTCCGATCTTCATGGGGGCACCCTCCGGAGATGCCATGGCGCCGCCCCTTATCAGGCCCCTCGTGGGGGCATTGCCCGACGACCTGCTCGACACCCGACGGTTTCTGACAGGGTGCTGAGACTCTTCTGACGATTCTGCCCGGTCGTAGCCGGCCGCTCATTGGAAGCGTGCAGCTCCGCGTCGACCGCCAGGGCCGGTCATGCGTCGCTAAATTTTACAAACCCCAATGGGCTCCGGGCGCTCGTAGTTGTTTCATTAGGGTGTCGACGACAATTTGTCATGGTTAATCAGAACATAACAGTAGACATGCTACAGCGCGGCACGCCACTTGCGTGCAATGATTTCCGCACTCATGTCGCCGCGACCGCGCTAATGCACGGCCCTCCAGCGAGATCTGCTGCTCTCAACTGAGGGGAAATCGATGAGCAAACTCTTCCGGCGTTACGTGCTGGCCGGCCTGCTCGCACTGTTCGCGGTCGCGGCGTCGGCGCCATCCGCCATGGCCGGCCCCATAGCGATGGGCTTCGTATCGTGGGACTTGCTTGCGCCGGGTAGCTTCGGCGCGTTCGACATTACCAACAATACCGGTCCCAACAGCAGCATCTTCCCGGACACCACATTTCCGGTGACCACGTCCGTCAGTCTCGGCAGCCTCGCGCTGCATGTCGATTTCAGCGACGGATCGTCGACGAGCTTCGGCTCCAGCTACTTCTCGCTGTCGCTGGACGGCCTCTCGTTTAACGGCTCCCCCATTCCGGTCGGGGGCGCCAATCCGCAGCCGGTCGGCTTCACACTGACCGGCGACTTCAGCCCGCTTTCGATCACGCTGAACGACGGGTCGACGGCGACCATCAACCCCGCTTTCAGCGCCTCCTTCGGGGGCCCCGGTGGAGCCCCGCTCGAGGACGGCGACTTCGCGATAATTTTCGCATCGCCGGCCGGGAAGCCGGTGCCGGAGCCGCCGACGCTAGCCTTGCTCGCACTGGCGCTCGCGGTCGCGTGCCTATGCAGGTATCGCATGAACGCAACGGCGGCGCGTCGGAGCCGCCGCGGACGGGGCGCGGCGTTCGTCGCGGGCGTGCTTGGGTTCGCGTTCGGAGCCACCGCGATGGCTGCGGTGAATCTCAACGTGGCCACGACCCCCGACAACGGCGTGGCCGGCGTGACCAACGTCAACGTCAACGGCTCGGGCTTCCCGTCGGGGACGATCACGCCGTCCAACGTGATTGCGACGTTCTCGCTGACCTGCGGAGGTGCATCCGTTGCCACCGCGCCTGGGACGAGCGTGAAGACGATCTTGGGCACGAGTAGACGTGTGCAGGTTGTGCTGCCCTCCACGCTCGCCACGGCAACCTATTTCGTATCGTTGATGGACAACGCCCCCGGCGACGCGAACTTCACGAGCAGCAATTGCTCGCAGGTGAAGGTGACGCACACGAACCCGACACTGTCCGCGTGCGTGCCGACGAGCTCGCTCGGCCTCAACGCTCCAGTGAATCCGGGTCCGGTCACGGCGATCGTGCCACGCGGTGCGTGGGAGGGCGGTATGACGGGCATTCGCGTCGTGCAACTTGAAGGCTCGCCGGTCGCGGGTCTGCCGGTGTCGATCGCGACCACAGCGATCGTCAACTCATGCGCCGCGAATCCAGCCACGGGCAAATCCGTGTGCGTCGACAACGGCACGGGCGTCTACATGCTCGACAGCCTTGCCGGCGGCCTGATCAGCACAACCAACAGCAGTTCGAATGCGTTAGCCTTCTTCTCGGGCGGCCATTGCAATAATTGCGGTGTCGCAGTCAATGCGCTGACCAACGAGGCGGTGATCGCGATGGGCTTCACACCGAGCCCGAGCAGCTCGGCCCTGCAGGTGATGAGCCTGCAGACCGGGACGTTCTCCCCGCCGTTCCCGATGACGCATCAGATATCGGAGAACATCTCGATCGATCCGACGCGTGGCTATATCCTGTCGCCGAACGAGCAGAGCAATTACCCGCTCGTGCAGTTCAATTCGGCCACCGGTGTCCTCCAGACGGAGTTCGGCCGTGCGATAACGCCGTCCCTCGAGCTGGATTCCGCGGCCGAGGACTGCACGACGGGCATCGCGCTATCGGTGGGCGAGTTCACCAGCACCGTGTTCATCACCGACCTCACCCAAGCGACGTTCGATGGAACGCTCAAGACGTGGAGCGCTCCGGGTCAGCAAGTGGGGCTCACGGGAGCGTTCTTCTCCGCAGGTGCATCGGCAGTGACGGTGGCGCCGGGAACGAGCCACCTCGCGATCGTGACCGGCGAGTTCGGCGGCAGCTCGTTCGCGGTGCTGCAGCTTCCGTCGGCCTCCGGCAGCGGTACGCCGAATATCACCGACTTCGCGTACGTGACGGGCATCTGCGGGGTGAACGCGGGGCTCGACCCGCACACGATCACGGCCTACACGAGCCCGAACAACGGCAAGGCGTACGCGGTGATTGCCAGTAGCAGCAGCTTCGGCCCGCCTCCGAACCGCCTCGCGGTGATCGATCTCGCCGCCGTGCTGGCAGCGCCGCGTAACGCGGGCACGAACACGGTTGCCGGCGGCGCCATTTGCGACACCACGGGTTCGTTGGTGCGCTTCGTACCGGTGCCCTGACGCATTCAGGCTGACATCCGGTCCCCCGCAGCGGACGTTGCGGGGGATTTGTTTTATTTCTACGCCGTACTCGTAGGGCGCTCGTTGCGTGCATGCGGCGCAGCGCGCAACGAGCGCCGCTGCGGTGCTCTGCTCATTGCTGTTGTTTGCAGGCTGGACGTCGAAGGATTCCCTAGGACTTCCTGCCTTCCTGTTTGAGAACAGCAGAAATTCTCCAAGCGCTTGTGTGCACCAAGCACGGGCGAACCGCGGCAAGGCCCATCGTCAACGGGTCCGGGTTGAACGAGTGGTCTTGACGCCCCCTACAGATTGCAACATGCTCACCGGCGAGCTCAATGGGCCAAAGGGGGGAATGTGAAACGTGCGCTTCTTGGTGTTGTCGGCGGCGTCTTTTTCGCGGTTACTTCTTGCGCCATTGCACAGAGTCAACCCGTTACCGTAATGCCCGGTGGTTTGCATTGGGTAGACATCAAAGGACTGCCTGGTTGGAAGCAGGCGATCCTGGTCGGCGATCCTGAAAAGCCAGGACCCTACGTAGAGCGCATCAAGATCCCACCCAATGCCAATGTGCCACCGCACTCACATCCCGACACCGAAAACATCACGGTACTCACGGGCACGCTTGGTATCGGCACGGGCCCGAAAGTCGACAAGGCGAAGGGACAGATCCTCGATGCCGGTTCTTTCTATCTCTTGCCGGCCAATACAGTTCATTTCGCGTGGTCAGGTCCGAAAGGCGCCACGATCCAGGTCCATGGAGTTGGGCCGTCCGGGATGACGATGGTCGAACCCGAGAAGAAATAGTCTGCATCCCTCGGCGTGGTGGAAATCGTTCGCGCTGAAGCCCTCGGGAGGAGCGGCTCGAATCGAGCTGGGTTAACCGGCGGGATCGATCGAGCGCCGGGCCTCCGAGATGCGATGCGTGGGCGTTCCCCGCAGCGGGCGTCTACCGGGAAGCCGGGCGTGCCGTCGCATTACGAGCCGACGGTCGTCGTGACCGGCGCTTCGATCCTGTGATCGCCTGCTGACGGCGCTATTTCCCCGAGTCGGGTGTATCGCGCGGCGGCGCGCTGGCGGACACCAACGGCCACGAATACACGACCATCCCGCCATTCTGGACGCCGGGGGCCGGTAGCGAGCCCCGATTGACCGGCTGGATCGCGTAGTTGGCATCGAGCAGAAGCTTGATCCCCTCTGGCAACGACAGCGTCTGCGGGTTGTCCGATCCGTCGGAGGGAACGGACACCGCGCCGTCCTGAACGCCCACTGCGGCGATGAATTGATCGGGCGGCGTTGTGCAATTCCCCGAGTACGTCTCCATAAAGGTACCCGACTCATCGGTCGCACCGATCAGGATCGAGAGCGCTCCCTGTCTCAAGTTGCCGTCGATTCCGAACTCCGCGCCGAGGATGGAGTGCGGGATTCCTCCCGACAGGATGCTCACGAAATTGCGCGTGCCGCTCAACTTCGCCGTGCAGCCACCGCCGATCGCGTAAGAGCCGGATCCGGTGATTTGCAAGGCACTGTCCTTCGTTACCAGGCCGCCCGTATAGAGGTACGTGAGCGAGCCGCCGGGTTTCATGCGGTACCCAGCGATGTCGGCGCGCATGCGAATCGTACCGTTGCCCTGCATCTGGAAGCCCTGGAAGAGCGCCGGGTTCCAGGTGTAGGTCACCGGGATCGACCACTCGGTGAGCTGGCGCGCATTGCTCGGCACGCCGTTGATCTCGACCACGACATCGCCGCTCGTCGTCGGACCTGGCAGTTGCACCTGAATCTCATCCGCAGCCAGGCTCTTGATCGCGACGTCGGAGCCGCCCACGGTGACGTGCAGCCCCGCGCCGTTGTCCGCGGTGAAGTCGCCCTCGATGTGCAGCGTCCCATCGTTCTCCTGTACCCACACGCGACGGATGCTCGGCGCGAAGATCGGCGCGCCCGCCGGAGTGCCGTTTCGGAATCCTACGAGCTTCGCGCCGTTCGAGCCGTCGGTGTCGAGTCCCTTGCTCGCCATATCCTGCAGCACGAGGTCATACGGAAACGCGCGCTGGGGCGGGTTCTCCATCATCGAATTCAGGTTGGCGCCGAGCATGCGATCCACGAAGTAGGGCGCTGCCGCGAACGCCGCGTTCGGCGAGACCTTGTCCGTCCAGCCCAGGTAGGCGCCCGCGCCCTTGCCGAGGAAGCTTTGCACGAACTTCCCGTTCAGCGCGCTGTAGCAGGCGTTCATGAGGACGACGCTGTTTCCGGCGAAGCTCATGTATTGCTGGACGAACTTGTAGGTGATCCCGTAGCGGGTGTCGAACGTGTCGATCGTGACCGGATTGGGACCCGGAACCAGTGTGATCTCGCCCTGCGACGCGGTGAAATGCACGAGCGCGAGCGTGGCGAGATCGCCGTTGTAGAGCTTGTCGAAGCTGAAGTCGACCAGCGTTGACGACTGGATGGCGTAGATCTTGTTGTCCGGCTCGCCGAACGTGTCCTTCACCCCCGTGCGACCGCCGTGCGTGTTGAGATAGAAGAATCCGTCGCCTGCCGTCGACCTCAGCGTCTCGACGGAAGCCTGGCCCTCGGGGCCGGCGTAGACGGTCCAGTGCTTGCTTTGCAGGTACTGGCGCATGTCGCTGATCGGTCCCTGAGCCCCGATGCCGACGAACGAGCCCATTAGATGCGCCCTGACGGACTGCGGCAGTGCCGCTCCGTCCTTCCGCACGTTGGCGATCTTTGCCGCGGACACCGACGACGTCGGTACCTCGCGATTGTTCGTGACGACGTGCGCCGTTCCGTCGGCGAAGATGCCCCAGGCGCTCAGCGAGTCAGCATCCACGCCGGTCGACACGTATTCCGGGCGCGTGCTCATGAAGGTCGCCATCATCTGGGCGAAGTCCGTTGCCGAAGGGTGCTGGCCGCTGATCTGCGCGCTGTGGTCTTCCACCGCATAGATGGCGGCGAGCTTGGCGGCGGTGGGATCGCCACCAGCGGCGATTCCCACCGTGAATGTCGTCGCCGCAATCCTCCCCGCACCGTCAGTGGCCGACATCGTCACGGTCGCGTCGCCGGCAGTGGCGGCTGCGTCGCCCGCAACCGTCAGATGCAGCGTCGTCGAGACTGCGCTCGCTCCGACGTTCACGTTACCGTTCGTGAACTGTGAACTGACGCCGACGGGAAGCCCCGATACGGCGAGGTTCACGTTTCCAACGCTGCCGCCATACGGCGTGATCGTGGCATACACATCGCGCGCGCCGCCGGGTAGCAACATCATGGAATGGGCGGAAACCGAGACGGACAGCGAAGTGCTCGGCGCGACGGCGCACATCGCGATGCCATCGGGGCCATAGCCCTCCGGCACGTAGCCTTTGGCCAGCATCTGGGCCCGGATGCCGGGGTCGGTCGTGTACCGATGGTTGGTATCGACGCGGTCGTCCCACGTCCGAAACACCGGCACCATGCCCGCGGCGCAGGCGCCAGTGGCGGGATCCGGCAACCCCACGTACATCACCGCGGCCGACTCATAGTCGAAGCCCGGGAATTTGCTGCGCACGTCCGAGCACTCCGCAGGCGACGCCGAATAGAAATGCGAATCGCCGAACTGCGGTGGAAGATAGAAGCGACAGACCGGACTCGTGCCTGGCGCCGGACCATCGTAGGCCTTGAAGGTCAGGCCGGTTCTCACCCAGCCTGGAAACTGGCCGCTGTCGAGCGCGTGGATATCGGGCGTGAGGGAGCTGATGAAGTAGTGGTCGAGCCCGGCGTTGTAGAACTCGACCACGTCGACCAGGTTCTGCGCGGAGGCGGCGGCGCTGCAAAGCACCGCCGCGCAGGCGGCGATCAGGCGCGAGAAAGTTCGCACGATTCTCCCCTTAGGGGCGCGGGAAATCGCCGCCCACTTGGACGAAAACGTTCCGCATTCGAGCAACTAGGCACGCGCTACGTCAAGCCGAATAGTCGCCGAAACGGGGATCGGAAGCTGTACGGCTGGACGAACGGTATGGATGCAGGTGTCGGCGAATTCGAGGCTGCACGAGCGGGCAGCGACCCGAGATTTGAGTCCGTTCGCCACCGAACGAGCGCGGCGGTCGCAGTCTCCACAATCGCGCGCGGTGGACTAGCATCGGCGCCCAACCGGCGCGGCAAATCACGCCTGGGGAGAGACCTCAGCCGTTGCGGCCGAAGCCGCTCTTCTGCTGTTCGGCGGCTTCCCGGCGCAGGGCGCGGAGCCGCGTGTCGACCACCGAGGCCTGGTAGAAATCGCCGTCGCCCGCCTTCGCGGCGAGCTCGAACTGGTCGACCGCCGCGCGGAGATTGCCCTGCCACGCGTAGTACTCGCCCTGATGGCGGTGCGCCATCATCTGCTTGTTCATCGCGGTGTAGGCACGCGCGGCCGTGAGGTGGAGCGGACCGTCGTTCGGGAAGCGCATCAGCTGCGCCTCGGCGGCGGCGGCTGCATCCGCGTACCGCCCCGCGGTCAGCAGCGCCTCGGGATAGTCGTAGACGAGCTGCATCTTGTTCGGATACTTCGCGAGCGCGGTCTCGAAGCGCTTGACCGCGGCGTTGACGTCACCGCTGTCGAGATACACATGGCCCGCCATCGCGTCGATCATCGGATGCGGCGGTGCCATCTTCTCGAGTGTCGCGAGCTCGGTTTTCGCGCGCTTGTAATCCTTGGCGCGGAGCAGCGAAGCGACGAGCCCGTAGTGCGCCGCGATCTCGCTGTTGTACTTCTTCTCCGCGATCGCTTCGTCGAACACGGTGACCGCGTCCTTGGGCTCGTTCTGGTAGCTGCGCAGGAGCGCACGGACGAGCTGGAAGTCGAGCGAGTCCGGCACTTGCCGGTAAGGATGGCCCTCCGCGCGCGACTGTGCTTCCGCGATGCGCTCGTAGGTGACCGGGTGATCGCGCAGATAAGTCGGCACGTTACCCTGCACGAACTGGCTCGACTTTTGGAGGCGCGCCATGAATGTTGCCATTGCCGTGTCGTCGAATCCCGCGGCGTCGAGCCGCTGGAAACCGAGGCGATCCGCTTCGTACTCGTTTTCGCGCGTGTAGTTGATCTGGTGCTGGATCGCGAGCGCCTGGGTCGCCGCGATCATGCCACCGGCGACGTCGCCGTTCTGGCTGCCGCCCGCGCGCGCCGCGAGAATGGCAAGCGCCAGCCCGGCGAGCGTCATCAGCATCGAATCCTTCTGCTTCGCGAGCGAGCGCGCCATGTGGTGCTGCGTCACGTGCGAGATCTCGTGGCCGAGCACCGACGCGAGCTCGGACTCCGACTGCGTGAGCAGGATGAGACCGGTGTGTACGCCGATGTAACCGCCAGGCAGCGCGAACGCATTGACGCTGCTGTCCGGAACGGCGAAGAACTCGAAGTCCGACGTCGGCGTCGGAACCGCCGCGACCAGCCGATGCCCGAGATCGTTCAGGTAATCGTTGACCTCGGGATCGTTCATGTACCCGCCCATCGCGCGGATCTGGCGCACGATGGTGTCGCCGAGCTTCTTCTCCTGCGCCGGCGAGAGGTCGACCTGCGCGACGTCGCCGAGATCCGGCAGCGCGGACTGGGCATACGCGCGCGTCGCCGGAAGCGGAGCGAGCGCAAGCGTCACGATGACCGCCATCGCGACGATGCGCTGGAAGGACGGCCGGCGCCACGGGCCGGCGGGGGCGACTGCCACGACTGGGTTCACGATTCGCTGATGCTAAGATGCCGCTCCCTCGAGCGAGTTCAATTCCACCGGCCTCTCACCGGATGTCACGCCGAGCATCTCGAAAAGAATCCCCGTCACCGGACGCGGCGGGGGCCGCCGGTCGGCGGACGCTGAAACCGCATTTTACCCACTTCGATCGTGCGGGTCAGGCGCACATGGTCGACGTCGGCGGCAAAGACGTAACGCGACGCATTGCCCGGGCCGGCGGCCGAATCGTGATGCACGCGGCCACGCTCGCGCTGATCCGCAAGGGAACGGCGAAGAAGGGCGACGTCCTGGGCATTGCGCGGATCGCCGCCATCCAGGCCGCGAAGCGCACCGCGGAGCTGATCCCGCTCGCGCATCCGCTGCCGATCACGCGCGTGACTGTCGACTTCGTGGCCGACGCAAAGTCGCACGCGATCGCCATCGAAGTGACGGCGGAGACGCTGGCGCGGACGGGCATCGAGATGGAGGCGCTGGCGGCGGTTGCCGTCGGATTGCTCACGATCTACGACATGTGCAAATCGACCGATCGGGGCATGCGCATCGAGAGGATCAGGCTGCTCGAGAAGTCCGGAGGGAAGTCCGGGCGCTACGTGGCGGGGTAGCCAACGAGTTTCCAGGGGTCGCGAGCGGGAGGGGTAGACGAGTTACCAGCGGTCGCGAAGCCATTGCCCGTTGCGGCCTCGTTGCGTGCTACCGAAACTCGTCTACCAGTTCCACATGCTGCCGTCCTCCAGGCGATTCACCGGCAAGGCACTCGGCTTGTACGGATGTTTCGCCGCGAGCTTCTCGTCGAGATCGACCCCATGCCCCGGCGTCTCGCCGGGATGCAAGTAACCATCGGCGAACGTATACGCGTGCGGAAACACGGCATCCGTTTCCGGCGTGTGCCGCATGTACTCCTGGATCCCGAAGTTGTGAACCCAGGTGTCGAAGTGCAGCGCCGCGCCCATGCACACCGGCGACAGGTCGGTCGCGCCGTGCGAGCCCGTGCGCACGTGATAAAGCTCGGCAAGGTGTGCGATGCGGCGCAGGTGGGTGATGCCGCCGGCGTGGACGACGGTGGTACGGATGAAGTCAACGAGCTGCTCGGTGATGAGCGTCTGCGCGTCGTAGATCGTGTTGAACACTTCGCCGACCGCGATCGGCGTCACCGTGTGCTGGCGGATGATGCGGAATCCTTCCTGGTTTTCCGCCGGCGTCGGATCTTCCATCCAGAACAACCGGTACGGCTCGAGCGCGCGACCGAGCCGTCCGGCTTCGATCGGCGTCAGCCGGTGATGGACATCGTGCAGGATGTGATGCTCGAAGCCGAAACGAGCGCGGATCGCCTCGAAGAGCCTGGGCACGTGATCGAGATATTTCGCCGTCGACCACACGTTCTCGGTGGCGATCGCGGCGTCCGCGGGCTCGTAATACATCTTGTCCTTCGCGACGCCGTACGTCGACGACAGCCCGGGAATTCCACACTGCGCGCGGATCGCCTTGTAACCCATGTCGATGTAGCGCGCGACTTCGTCGACGGTCTCCGCGATGTCCTTGCCGTTCGCGTGCCCGTAGACCATCACGCCGGTGCGGCTCGCGCCGCCGAGAATTTGGTAGAGCGGCAATCGCGCGACCTTGCCCTTGATGTCCCACAACGCCGTGTCGACGGCCGCGATGGCGGTCATCGTGACCGGGCCCCGCCGCCAGTACGCACCACGGTAGAAGTATTGCCAGGCGTCCTCGATGCGCGCCGGGTCGCGTCCGATGAGCGCGGGGATCACGTACTCGGTCAGGTACGTCGCGACGGCGAGCTCACGACCGTTGAGCGTCGCGTCGCCGAGTCCGTAAACGCCTGCGTCGGTCTCGATCTTCAGCGTGACGAAGTTGCGGCCGGGGCAGGTGACGACGACGCGAGCGGAGGTGATTTTCATGGGCGGGGACGTTGGGGACCTAAAGAAACAAGGTTTGCGGCCGGTCGCGAGATCGCCGATGAGGCATGCGAGTTGGGTAGGCGGCCCTGGTCCACTGTGCCATTGGACCGCTTCGCGGCCCAGTGGTTGGACCACTTGACCACAGTATAGCCGACCGCTACCATGCGCGTCGACGTCGGGCCGTCTCGCGAGCCCGGAGAGATAGCGTAATCATAAGCAGGCGCGGGCGGCGCGTGTCGCCCCTTCGGAGGAAATCCCTTTGCCGCTGCAGGCCGTCGAGCCGCGACGCCTTTACCGCCAGATCGCGGATCAGCTCGAGCAGCTGATCGCCGCGGGCGAGTTCCCCGCGGGTTCGCGCCTTCCCGCCGAGCGCGAGCTTGCGCAAACGCTTGGCGTGAGCCGCACGTCGGTGCGCGAAGCGATCATCTCGCTCGAGATGAGCGGGCTCGTCGAGGTGCGTGTGGGCACGGGGATCTTCGTCGCGCCGGCGGGTGACAGCGAGCATCCGGGGAGGGCCGATGCCGGTCCAGGGCCGTTCGAATTGCTCGCCGCACGCAAGCTCGTCGAAGGCGAGATCGCCGCCGTCGCGGCGAGCAAGGCGCATGCGGACGACATCGCGGCGCTCGACCAGTGCGTCGCGCGGATGCAGGCGCAGATCGACGACTTCGCAGCGCGCGAAGCGACGGACCGCGAGTTCCACCTGCGCATCGCGAAGGCGACCGGCAACGGCTCGCTCGAGCTCGTGGTCGAGGGCCTCTGGGACCAGCGTGCCGAGCTCTGGGGCCGCCTGCAGCAGCACTTTCATACGCGTGATCTCGCGGAGCAGACGATACGCGATCATGCCGCGATCGCGCGCGCGATCGCGCATCACGATCCCCACGCGGCTCGTAGCGCCATGCATCGCCACATTGGCCGAGTGGCGCGCGAATTCCAGCGCGGCGTGGATGCGAAAGGGGCTCAACGCGCGCTAGGGCGACGTAGCCGTGCGCGCCGATAGAGAATTAGGCAGGAATCCACGTCCGTCCGTTTTCACCGATTTCGTTTGACCAAGACCACGAAAAGATCCGAAGCGAATGCATCATGTCCAGCGTTAATGTCGATCCACCGAGGAGGAGCCATGTCTGAAATGCACCCGTCGTTGACCCTGCGCCGTCCGTTGCTTCGCGCGGTGCTCGCCGCGCTTGTTGCTGCCACTCTGCCGTGGGCGCCCGCCATTGCGCAGGTCCCGGCGATGCCCAAGAGTCCCGTGACGATCAACATCGTCGATGTGGCCGGCGACCTGGCGCTCACCCAGGACGCGATCGAGCTTTACGCGAAGAAGAATCCGCAGTACGTCAGTAAGTTCAATTTCACCAAAGCTCCGGCCCCCGAACTTCCGGGCAAGCTCAAGGCGATGCAGGGCGCGGGCCGCAGTGACATCGACATGGTGCTGACCGGCACCGATTTTCTCGCCGCCGGTATCGAGCAAGGACTGTTGATCAAACTGCTGCCCGATTACTCCTCGAAGTTTCCAAATCTAATGGCGAACTACCAGCCGCCGGCCGCGAAGATGCAGGAGCTCGCCCAGGATCATGGCATCGCGGTCGTGTTCATGCCGGCGGGTCCGCTCGTCGAATACAACCCGGCGAAAGTGAAGACGGCGCCGACGACTCCGCAGGAGCTTCTAGCCTGGTGCAAGGCGAATCCAAATCGCTTCATCTATGCGCGTCCGGCGAATTCGGGTCCCGGCCGCACGTTCATCATGGGCCTGCCTTACATCCTCGGGGACAAGAACCCGAAGGATCCGGTGAACGGCTGGGAAAAGACGTGGGCTTACCTCAAGGAGCTCAACTCCTGCATCGAGTACTACCCGACCGGCACCGGTGCGGTGATGAAGGAGCTGGGAGAAGGCTCGCGTGACATGACCGTCACGATGACCGGCTGGGACTTGAATCCACGCGTCCTCGGCATCGTGCCCAAGGACTACAAGGTCGGACCGTTCAAGGGCATGACGTGGGTCAACGACGCGCACTACATGGTGATCCCGAAAGGCGTTCCGCCGGAGAAGGTCGCGGTCATCCTCGACCTGATGGCGTTCCTGCTCACACCCGAAGCGCAGGCGTACACGTACGACAAGGGCTACTTCTATCCAGGTCCGGCGGTCAAGAACGTGTCGCTCGTCATGGCGCCGAAGGAGTCGCAGGAAGCGATCAAGGAATACGGCCGGCCCGAGTACGAGCTGTGGCTCAAGGACTTCCCGCATACGCAGTCGCTCGAAGCGAAGGCGCAGGTCGAGGCGTTCCGGATCTGGGATCAGCAGGTGGGGGCGCAAAAAACAAAATAGGTTATTCCGTCGCGTTTCTCGCGACGGAATAACTCGCCGCGTTGAACCGTCGCCGGAGTCGACGGTTAACGCGGCGTTTTGAGGGTGGGGTGCGGCACTTAGTTGGTTTGCCGCGTCGTCGTCGAGTATCACGCTTGTCGTGACACCATGGTCGAATGAAACACGATTTCTCCGAACTCAAACTCGAAGGTGTAACGCGCCGCTTCGCGGGCGCGGGCGGGCAGGCGTTCGCGGCGCTCAATGAGCTGACGATCACGATTCGGCGCGGCGAATTCATTGCGCTCCTCGGGCCGTCCGGCTGCGGCAAATCGACGGCGCTCAACTGCATCGCGGGATTGCTGCCGCTTTCCGGCGGCACGATTCACTTGGACGAGGTGCGCATCGACACGCTGCCGCCGGAGCGTCGCGGGTTCGGCATGGTATTTCAGAACTATGCGCTGTTTCCGCACATGAGCGTGGCGCGGAACATCGGCTTCGGGCTGCGGATGCGCGGCGTCGCGGCGTCTCAGATCGGGCCGCGCGTCGACAAGGCGCTGAAGCTCGTGCAGCTCGTCGGCCAGGAGCACAAGCTGCCCGGCCAGCTTTCCGGGGGCCAGCAGCAGCGGGTTGCCATCGCTCGCGCGATCGTCATCGAGCCGCCGCTCGTGCTGATGGACGAGCCGCTGTCGAACCTCGACGCGAAGCTGCGCCTCGAGACGCGCGCGGAGATCCGCCGCATCCATCGCGAGCTCGGGCGCTCGACGATCTACGTGACGCACGACCAGGACGAGGCGCTGTCGCTGGCCGACCGCATCGTGGTGATGAAGGACGGCGTCGTGCAGCAGATCGCGACGCCGCTTGAGGTCTACGCTCAGCCCGCAAATCTGCACGTCGCGCGCTTCATGGGCTATCGCAACGTCTTCGAGCTGGACGTCGAGGGCGAGGAGGGCGATCGCGTCCGCCTGGGCGGGCCCGGCATGCGCCTTACCGGGACCCGCAAGCTGCCGTTGTCGGGACGGCAAGCCACGGTCGCGATTCGTCCCGAGGAAGTCCTGCTCGGCGAAGGCCCCGGAGGTCAGAACACGATCGAGGGCAAGGTCGACAACGTCGAATACTGCGGTCGCGATTCGTTGATCGACCTCGTCACCGCCTCCGGTACGCTCGTGCACGTGCGCAGCGCGGGCGTCGCACAGCGTGGGGACACCGTGCGCGTGCACGTGCCGGTCGAGCGGGCGCTCATCTACCCACGCGATTGACATCGTGAAGCGCTGCATGGATCGCGATCATAGGCCGGGCATGAGCGTCCCTCGCCTGGAGACCCGATGAGTGCGACCGCACTTGCAAGAGCGCCGTTCGATCGGGCGCTGTGGCTCGTCGCGCCCGCAACGCTGTTCATGCTCGCGCTGTTCATCTATCCGTTCGTCTACGGCCTCGCGCTCTCGTTCACGCCGACGCAAGGCGGCGCGCTCGAGAACTATCGCAAGTTCTTCACCACCGACAATCTCTGGCCGACGATCTGGACGACGCTTCGCCTCGCGTTACCGGCCACCCTCATCAATGTCGGGCTTGCGCTGCCGATCGCGTTCATGATGCGCATCAAGACGCGCTACCAGCGCTGGCTCACGACGATTCTGGTCGTTCCCATCACGCTTGGCACGGTACTGATCGCCGAGGGGATGCTCACCTACTTCGGGCCGAAGGGATGGCTCGCGCAGCTGTTGCAACTTCTGCATCTCTACGACGGCTCGATCCGCCTGACGCACAACTACTGGGGCGTGCTGATCTCGCTTATCATCTCCGGCTTTCCGTTCGCGTTCCTGCTGATCCTGTCGTACATCACCGGCATCGATCCCGTGCTCGCGCGCGCGGCCGCGACGCTCGGCGCCGATCCGAAGGCGCAGTTCCGCCACATCTACCTGCCCCTGCTCGCGCCGGGGCTCGCGATGTGTTTCTGCCTGGCATTCGTCCAGGCGTTTTCCGTGTTTCCCTCGGCCGTGCTGTTGGGTGCGCCGGCAGGGCCGACGCGCGTCATTTCGATTGCCGCGTATGAAGCGGCGTTCGAGCAATACGACTATTCGCTCGCCTCGGCGATCGCGATGATCATGGGCTTCGTGCAGCTGATCATCGTGGCGGTGGTACTCGGGCTACGCGGCCTGTTCTATCGCGGTCCCGTCGTCGGTGGAAAGGGCTGACATGGCAAATGCCGCTTCGCGTCGGGACGATCGCTGGATGGTGACGGTGTGGCGCGCGCTCATGTGGGGTCTGATGACGCTCTTCGTCGTCAACATCGGCGCGATGATTGCAGCCGTCGCGACCAATTCCTTCGCGCGTCGCTGGCTCGGTACCTGGCTGCCCGACGGCTGGACGACGAGCTGGTACACCTCCGCGTGGAAGGAATTCCAGCTCGACGCCGTGCTGTGGGTGACCGTCGAGATCGTTTTTGCCGTGGTCGCCTTGGCGCTTTTGATCGGCGTCCCGGCCGCGTACACACTTGCGCGTCGCAACTTCCCGGGCAAGCGCATGCTGATGCTCCTGTTCCTGTTGCCGCTCATGGTGCCGCCGATCACTTACGGCATCCCGCTCGCGACGGTGCTCTACAAGCTGAATCTCGGTGGGACGATGAGCGGTGTGATCCTCGCGAACCTGATCCCCGCCGCACCGTTCGTGATCCTGGTGATGACGCCGTTCATCGAGCAGATCGATCAGAACCTCGAGTCCGCCGCGCGCGTCTTTGGCGCGAGCACCCTCCGCATGTTCTGGCATGTGCTCGTGCCGCTGCTCGCACCCGGAATCCTCGCCGCGTCGCTGCTCGTGCTCGTACGCACCATCGCGCTCTTCGAACTCACCTTCCTGACCGCGGGCCCGGATTCGCAGACGCTGGTGGTCGCGCTGTATTACGCCGTCTTCGCGGCCGGCGTGCGCGCGCCGCAATCGGTCGACGCGATGGCGATGATCTACATGGCGGTGACGCTGGTGTGGCTCCTGATCGCGCTCCGCTTCGTCAACCCGACGCAGCTCGTGTCGCGCGTCAAGGAGCATCCGCAGACCGCCTGATTCCCCGCGATGCCTGCGCTTTCGCTCAACACGCTGTCGCTCGCGGCCCCGAACGTCGTGCGCCCTCGCTTCGATCCTGCGCGCCTTGGCGTCGGCATCGTGCATCTCGGCATCGGCGCGTTTCATCGCGCGCACCAGGCGGTCTACACCGACGATGCGATCGCCTCGGCGCGAGGCGACTGGGGCATCTGCGGCGTCAGCCTGCGCTCTCCGGGCGTGCGCGACCAGATGGCGCCGCAGGATGGGCTCTACACGTCCGTGGAGCGGAGTCCCGAGGGAATTCGGCGCCGAATCGTCGGCAGCGTGCGCGAAGTGCTCTTCCTCGGCGATGCGCGTGAACGGATCCGCAAGCACCTCGCGGCGCCGACGACGCACATCGTCACGCTGACGGTGACGGAGAAGGGCTACTGCCACCACCCGGCGAGCGGACAGCTCAATCTGTCGCACCCGGATATCGTTCACGATCTCGCCGCGCCGGAAGCGCCGGTGACGGTGGTCGGGCTGCTTGCCGCGGCGCTCCATGATCGTTTCGTCTCGCACGGTGCGCCGCTCACCATCGTCTGCTGCGACAACCTGCCGGACAACGGCGCGCTGGTGCACGGCCTCGTGCACACGTACGCGGAGCGGTTGCGTCCGGCGCTCGCCGCGTGGATCGGCGATCATGCCGCGTTTCCCTCGACGATGGTTGACCGCATCGTGCCGGCGACGACGGCCGCGGACGTTGCCGAGAACGATGCCGCAATCGCCCTTGCGGACGCCGCGCCCGTCGTCCACGAGCCCTTCATTCAATGGGTGATCGAGGACGACTTCGCCTCGCCGCGCCCCAGGTGGGAGGCCGGCGGCGCGCAATTCGTCGCTGACGTCGCGCCGTTCGAGGCGATGAAGCTGCGCCTATTGAACGCCACGCACTCCGCCTTCGCGTACCTCGGGTTTCTCGCCGGCTACGAGTACATCTATCAGGTCGCGGCCCAGACGGACTTCGTCGCGTACATGCGCCGGTTCATGGAACGCGAAGCGACACCGACCTTGACGGTGCCCGCGGACGTCGATGTTGCCGGCTATCGCGAGGCGCTGGTCAAGCGCTACCGGAATCCGGCGCTGCCGCATCGCACGCAGCAGATCGCGATGGACGGCTCGCAGAAGCTGCCGCAGCGCATCCTGGGCACGGTGCGTGACAACCTCGCCCGCCGACGCGCGATCGATTGCGCCGCACTTGCTGTCGCCGCGTGGATGCGCTACGTGTCGGGTGAAGACGAACAGCATCGTCCGATCAAGGTGAGCGATCCGATGGCGCCGCAGTTCGCCGCCATCGCGAGCGCGCATCGCGGCGATGCCTCGCAGCTCGCAACCTCATTGCTCGCGCTTCGCCCAATCTTCGGCGACGATCTGCCCGCCGATCCACGTTTCACTGCGCCAGTGACGCGCGCGCTTGCGCAACTGTTGACCGATGGCGCGGCGCGAACGGTGGCTGCGCTGGTTCGCAATCCCTGAAGTCGAGGCGACGCCCTCATGATTCCCATCGATCTCCATCCCGACCGTTTGTTTCCGACAGATCCCAAGACGCGCGACCTCGCGCGCCGCCTCTACTCGGGAGTCGAGAAGCTGCCGATCGTGAGCCCGCACGGGCACACCGATCCGCGGTGGTTCGCCGATGACACGCCGTTCGAGAACGCCGCGGCGCTGTTCATCACGCCCGACCACTACGTGTTTCGTATGCTCTACAGCCAGGGCGTGCGCCTCGAAGATCTCGGCATCCCGCGGAAAGACGGCGGCCCGGTCGAGCGCGACGCGCGCAAGATCTGGCGCACCTTCGCCGCCAACTACCCCCTCTTCCGCGGCACGCCGACGCGGCTGTGGCTGGATCATGCATTCCACACCGTGTTCGGGATCGACGAACGCTTGACGCCGGAGAGCGCGGACCGCTATTACGATCGCATCAACGCGGCGCTCGCGACACCCGAGTTCCGGCCGCGCGCACTGTTCGAGCGCTTCAACATCGAGGTGCTGGCGACCACCGAATCGCCGCTCGATCCACTCGTGCATCACCAGAAACTCCGCAAGAGCGGTTGGTCGGGTCGCGTCGTGACCGCATATCGTCCCGACCCCGTCGTCGACCCCGAATTCGAGGGCTTCGCCGCGAACGTCGCCGACCTGGGCGAAATCACGCGCGAGGACGTCGGCTCGTGGTCGGGCTATCTCGCCGCGCATCGAGTGCGCCGCGGCTTTTTCAAGTCGATGGGCGCGACGTCAACCGATCACGGCCATCCGATGGCGACGACGTGCGATCTGCCGGACAAAGAGTGCCAGCGCCTTCTCGACGGCGCGCTGCGCAACACGCTGGCGCCGGACGAGGCCGAGCAGTTTCGCGGGCAAATGCTGACCGAGATGGCGCGCATGAGCCTCGACGACGGGCTGGTGATGCAGATTCATCCGGGCAGCCTGCGCAACCACAACGCGGTCATCTTCCGCGATTTCGGCCGCGACAAGGGTGCCGATATTCCCACCCGGACCGACTACGTCCGCGCGCTCATGCCGCTCCTCGCGCGCTTCGGCAACGAGCGCAAGCTTTCGGTGCTCCTGTTCACGCTCGACGAGACGAGCTACGCCCGCGAGCTCGCGCCGCTCGCCGGCCATTATCCGATCCTCAAGCTCGGGCCGCCGTGGTGGTTCCACGACAGCTTCGAGGGGATGCAGCGCTTCCTCTCGCAGGTCGTCGAGACCGCAGGCTTCTACAACACGGTCGGCTTCAACGACGACACCCGGGCGTTCATGTCGATCCCGGCTCGGCACGACGTCTGGCGCCGCGTAGCGTGCCGCTTCCTGGCGACGTCGGTCATCGAGCACCGTTTCGGAGAGGACGAGGCGTTCGAGCTCGCGCCGCTGCTGGCTTACGGATTCGCGAAAAACGCGTACCGGTTGTAACGAGCTGTTGCAATACGGCATCGCGGCGTAGCGCGATGTTGCTGGCGCTCGCGACGTCGGTTAGGCTTCGCGGATGCTCGATTGGATGCGCCGCAGGCGCAATGGGTTGTTTGTCGCGCTGGTGTTCCTGCTGCTCGCAATGCAGCAGGAGCTCGCGTTGCACCCCTTCGAGCATCTGCGCGGTCAGCTCGCGGACACGCACCAGACTGCGCTTCACCAGGTCGGCGATCCCTGCGATGAGTGCGCGCTGCTGTCAGGCGTTGCCCATTCACTCGTCGACGCGACACCCGTCGCGGTCGCGGTTCAAAGCTCGCCGTCTCGCGGGTTCCGCCTCGCGGAAGCGCGCGCGGCCGCTCCCCCTTCCTATTACCGGAGTCGCGCACCGCCCTACGTCCTCTGACTGATGCCGCCATCGCCCGCATTGCGGCGATGCTCATCCATTTTTCAGAGGAGTAGAGCGTCGTGTATCGCTACGTCGTGGCGCCGGCCCTACTGGTCGGCGCGCTCACTTTCCCGCTTGCCGCTTGGGCGGCGAGCGATGCCGAGCTCGCGGAAATTCGCGAGCAGATCAAACAGTTGAAGGAGAACTACGAAGCGCGGATCCGGGCGCTCGAGCAGCGGCTGAACGAGTCCGAGTCGCGCGCCGCGTCGGTGCCGGCGGCGGGAGCGCCGGCGCCGACATCCACCGCAGCCGCGCCGGTAGCGTCACCTCCGGTCGCCGAAACCACGCCACCGGCGCCGCCTCCCGTCGCGGAGAGCACGCCGACGTCGTCGTCGGGGCTGAGTGCGTTCAATCCCGCGATCTCCGCCGTGCTCCAGGGCGTCTACGCGAATCTGTCGCAGGATCCGAATCAGTACGCGATCGCGGGCTTCGCGCCGAGCGGCGACATCGCGCCCGCGAAGCGCGGCTTCAGCCTCGCGGAGTCCGAGCTCGCGCTCTCCGCGAACGTCGACGACAAGATCTTCGGCAACCTGATCTTCTCGCTCACACCCGAGAACACCGTCGACGTCGAGGAGGCGTACGGACTGTTCACGTCGATTCCGTACGGCATCACGCCCAAGTTCGGGCGCTTCCTCTCGAGCATCGGCTATCTCAACGACCAGCACCAGCACGCCTGGGACTTCTACGACGCGCCGCTCGTCTATCAGGCGTTCCTGGGCGGCCAGTACCAGAACAATGGACTGCAGGTGAAATGGGTCGCGCCGACCGACACCTTCGTCGAAGTCGGCGGTGAGATCGGCAGCGGCGAAGGTTTTCCCGGCACGGGGCGCAACAAGAACGGCACCGGCGACGGCACGGCGTACGTTCATCTCGGCGGCGACTTCGATCCCAGCAACAGCTGGCGCGCCGGGCTTTCGTATCTGCAGACGGCTGCGGACGATCGCACCTACACGCAGACGGATGTCGCGGGGCGGCTTGCACAGGTGTCTTTCTCGGGACGCAGCCAGCTCGCGATCGCCGACTTCGTCTGGAAGTGGGCGCCGAACGGCAACGCACAGGAGCGGAACTTCAAGCTGCAGGGCGAGTATTTCTGGCGCCACGAGCACGGCGATCTCACCTACGACTCGAACGGGGCACTCGGCCTCACGCAGACCGGTGACTATCACGCGCGCCAGGGCGGGTTCTACGTCCAGGGCGTGTACCAATTCGTTCCGCAGTGGCGCATCGGCGTGCGCTACGACTGGCTCGATGCCGGCAGCGTCGATTACGGACCGAACAACGCCAATCTCGCGAACGGTTCGTTCCATCCGCAACGTAACGGCGTGATGCTCGACTGGACCCTGTCGGAATTCAGCCGCTTTCGTGTGCAATACCAGCAGGCGAAGCTGCGGCCCGATTTCACCGACCACGAATTCTTCCTGCAGTACATCCTGACCCTTGGCGCGCACGGCGCGCACAAGTACTAGGAGAACATCGATGTCTCTTCGATTGCTCGCGACGGCGCTCGCGACCGTCGTCGCCACCTTGTTCACCACGAGCGCGCTCGCGGTACTCAATGTGTTCGCGACCGTGCCCGAATGGGGGGCACTCGCGACGGAGCTTGGTGGCGACAAGGTCAACGTCTACACGGCGACCAACGCGCTGCAGGATCCGCATCACGTCGAGGCGAAGCCCAGCCTGATCGCGCGCGCACGGAACGCGGATCTCGTGGTGGCGACCGGTGCGGAGCTCGAGATCGGTTGGCTTCCGCTGGTGCTCCAGCAAGCCGGCAATCCCAAGCTCAGGCCCGGGCTACCCGGTTATTTCGAGGCCGCCAACTACGTGACGCTCCTCGACAAGCCGGCGCGGCTCGATCGCGCCGAAGGCGACGTGCATCCGCTTGGCGACCCGCATCTCCAGAGCGACCCGCGGAACATCGCGCGCGTTGCCACCGCGCTCGCGCAGCGGCTGGCAGAGATCGATCCTCCGAACGCTGCGTTCTACCAGCAGCGTTACCGGGACTTCGACACGCGGTGGCGCGCGGCGATTGCGCGCTGGGAGCAGCAAGGTCAGTCGCTGCGCGGCGTCCCGATCGTCGTCCAGCACAAGGGCTTCACGTACCTGATTGCGTGGCTCGGGATGAAAGAGGTCGCCGCACTCGAGCCCAAACCCGGGGTCGAGTCGACGGTGGCGTATCTGACCGAGGTCCTCGCGACGCTCGAGCGCCAGCCCGCGAAGATGGTGCTGCGCGCGGCGTACCAGAGCGATCGCGCATCGCAATGGATCGCCGAGCGCACGAAGGTGAACGTTGTCGTGCTGCCGTTCACGGTGGGCGGAGACGAACAGGCGAAGGACCTGTTCGGACTCTTCGACGACACGCTCGCGCGACTGCTCAAAGGAGCGCAATGATGGTGTACACAGGCTTCGTCTGGATCATCCTGCCCGCGCTCGCCGCCGGCGTGCTCGTCGCGGCAACGCACGTGCCGATGGGCATCCAGGTGCTCGCGCGCGGCATCGTGTTCATCGATCTGGCGATCGCGCAGATCGCCGGCTGCGGCGTCGTGCTCGCCGATCAGTTCGGATTCGAGCCCGAGGGCGCCGCCGTGCAGATCGCTGCGTTGTCCGCCGCGCTTGCCGGCGCGCTATTGCTGACGTGGACCGAGCGCCGCTGGCCGGAAGTGCAGGAGGCGGTGATCGGCGTCACGTTCGTCCTCGCGGCAACCGGGGCGATCCTGTTGTTGTCGAGCAACGTCCACGGGAGCGAGCACCTGCGCGATCTGCTGGTCGGACAGATCTTGTGGGTGCAGCCGCGTCAGCTTGCCTGGGCCGCCGCGGCGTACGCGATCCTCCTTGCCGCATGGTTTGGATTCGGCGCGCGCCTCGGGCGGATCGGGTTCTATCTGCTCTTTGCGGTGGCAGTGACGGTATCCGTGCAACTCGTCGGTGTGTACCTCGTATTCGCCACGCTCATCGTGCCGCCGCTTGCGACGCGTCATTGCGTACGGCGCCGACTGCCGATCGCCTGGGCTGTCGCGGTACTCGGGTACGTGATCGGGCTCATCGCCTCGACGACGCTCGACCTGCCGACGGGGCCGGTGATCGCGTGGACGCTGACACTCACGGGCGCGTGCGCCTATGCAGTCCTCGCTCGCGCGCGAACCGTCGGCGCAACAACAGCTCCACTGGCGGCGAAGGAGTGAGCTATGCGAATGAGCGCGCCGTCTCCTTGCGCCGGGTCGTCTCGATTGTGTGCCCAGCGCTTGAACTAGCGTCCCTTGCGTGTAGGCGCCGGTTGTGCGCGACGCTTGGGCCGGCGCTGCGGCTGCTTCACCTGAGGCGCGCCGGAAGACAGTCGCTCTCCAATCCCTGATCGCGTCACGGCGTCGAGCCACCATTCGAGCGCCTTGCCTGGCGGTTCGGCCCGCCACGCGAGCGAAAGACGGGTTGAGGGCCCGGGCTGCTCGACCTGCTTCGTGACCAGCTTCCCCTGGGCGATCCACGGTGCGGCCATGTGCAGCGGGAGGTAGCCGCAGCCCAGGCCCGCGATCTGCGCGGCGAGCTTGGCGTCGAGATCGGGCACGGTCAGCGTGTCCTGCCCTTCGATCAGGCCGATCGTCCGCGGCGGCAGGCGTCGTGACGTGTCCGCGGCGGCGACGGCTCGAAATCCGGCGACCACCCCGGCGGGGATCGGCTCCGCATGCGCCGCAAGCGGATGCGACGGCGCGACGGCGAACACACTCGCGCAATCCGCGAGCGCGCGCGTGCGGTAGCTGCCGCCGGATGGGGGATCGCCAGCCGCGCCGATGACGAGATCGGCCCGCCCGTCGGCGAGCGCGTCCCAGCCGCCGCCCAGCACCTCGCGCGAGAAACGCAGGCGGGTATGCGAGGCCTGCCGGTCGCGGCAGTCAGCGAAAAAATCGGCGCAGAGCGGCCACACGAGCGCCATCGGAATGATCGTGTCGACGGCGATGCGCAGCTCGGCCTCCCAGCCGGTGGCCACGCGCTTCACGCGATGCTCGAGCTCGCCGGCGGCGCGGAGCAGGACGCGCCCCGAGGTCAAAAGCTCGCGTCCCGGTGCGGTCAGAACGGCGCGGTGACCGCGGCGGTCGAACAGGACGAGATCGAGATCCTCTTCGAGCTTCTGCACCTGGTAGGTGACGGCGGAGGGAACGCGATGCAGTTCCTCCGCGGCGGCGGCGAAGCTCCCGCGGCGGTCGATCGCGTCGAGAACGGCCAGCGCGTCGAGCGTGAGTCGCATGTTCAATCCGTGAGTCGAATAGTCAATTGGTGAGTCGAAGACTCAATAAGGTGAGTCGCCTATCCAGTAAGGTGGGTGAGTCAAGGTAGGTGATTTGGATCATTCAATAAATTCGAACGATTTAGCCGAAATTATTCGCTTTTCATGCACTACCGGCAACCCCAAACTTCGCTTCCACGAAGCATTCCGCGGGCAGCGGAATAGACACACGGACAGTGAGGATATTCGAATGATCGAGCTACGACCCGGAGCCGAACGCGGCCATGCGGAGCATGGTTGGCTTAACTCCTTCCACAGCTTTTCGTTTGCGGACTACTACGACCCGCGCCACATGGGCTTCGGCCCGCTGCGGGTGATCAACGAGGATCGCGTGCAGGCGGGCATGGGCTTCGGCACGCACGGCCATCGGGACATGGAGATCATTTCCTATGTGCTCGACGGCGAGCTCGAGCACAAGGACAACATGGGCAACGGCTCGATCATCGTCCCCGGCGACGTGCAGCGCATGAGCGCGGGTCGCGGCGTGATGCACAGCGAGTACAACCCGTCGCCCGAGCGTCCGGTGCATTTCCTGCAGATCTGGATCCAGCCGAACCGCCAGGGCGTCAAGCCGAGCTACGAGCAGAAGCGCATCGATGGCGACTTGAAGCGCGGACGCCTGGCACTCATTGCGTCACCTGACGGACGCGACGGCAGCGTGATGATTCACCAGGACGCGTATGTCTACGCCACGCGCCTGGACGGCAACGAGAGCGTGACCCATCGCGTCGAGCCGGGGCGGCGCGCCTACGTGCACGTCGCGCGCGGCAAGGTTCGTGTCAACGGCAAGCCCTTGATCGCCGGCGACGCAGCAAAGATTTCGGAAGAAAGCGCGGTGACGCTCGACGCGGGCGATCACGCGGAAGCCCTCGTGTTCGATTTGCCCTGATCAACCTCCGCGTTCGGGAACGGACGCGCCATTTGGAGACCCACATGAATACACTGACGATGAACAACGCGGTGCCGGCGACCGGCACCCGCGACCTCGCCTCGCTGATCGGCCGCATCCTGCTGGCGGCGATTTTCGTGCAATCGGGATGGTCGAAGATCACCGGCTTCGCCGGCACCGCCGGCTACATCGCGAGCCAAGGCTTGCCCTTTGCCGAAGTGCTTACCGCCCTCACCATCCTGATCGAGCTCGGCGGCGGTTTGCTGATCGTGATCGGATGGAAGACGCGCTGGGCGGCGCTGGCGATGATCGTGTTCCTGATCGTGATCACGCCGATCTTCCACGGCTACTGGTCGGCTCCCGCGGATCAGGTGATGAGCCAGTACATCAATTTCTGGAAGAACGTCTCGATCCTGGGTGGCATGTTCATGCTCTATGCGGCGGGCCCAGGGCGGTGGAGTGCGGACAAGGGGTAGAGGGGCAGATGTTTTGCGCCCCGCGAGCCGGTCGCGCGATATTCGGCTTGCGAGAGCTCCCACGAGCGGGTTGGGACGTCCCTCAAGCCGCTCGTTTGGCAAGACCTGGGCCGCACTTGGTCGCGCGATGGAGCGCCAAAGCCGCCTCAAGCCGCTCGCGGATTTGCATCGGGCAAAGTATCGTGCGCGCCATTCATGGCCCGAGGAATTTTGGTCCGCTACTCCCGAGAATCCAGCCAGATCGTGACCGGACCGTCGTTCACGAGCGCCACTTCCATCTGAGCGCCGAAGGCGCCGGCAGGCACCGGACGGCCCAGGACAGCGGATAACGCCGCGACGAATTCGTTGAAGCGCGGCTCGGCGATGGCTGGCGGTGCGGCATCCGAGTACGACGGCCGGTTGCCCTTCTTCGTGCTCGCGTAGAGCGTGAACTGCGACACCGCGAGGACCTCGCCGCCGATATCGATGACCGAGCGGTTCATCACACCGGCGTCGTCGCCGAAGATCCGAAGCTGCACGATCTTGCGTACGAGCCACTCGCGATCCGCGAGTGTGTCATCGGGCGCGATACCGACGAGCGCGAGCAGCCCGTGGCCAATCGAGCCGACAGGCTTGCCATCGACACTGACGCGCGCTTCCCGCACACGCTGCACGAGCGCTCTCATGCGAGAGTGAGTGATCGGTCGGTCTCGGCTGTGCTCGGCCTGCCGATGACGCGACGGCGGAGTCGCCGCATCATCGGCGACGCGCGCCGCTCGCGCTCACTTCATCACCTTCCGTTCCACCTCGACGAGGCGGCCGTTTTCGAAAGTGAGCGTCGTGATCGTGCCGGGATCCTCGGGAACCGGCATGTACGTCCAGCGCGATCCCTTGCGGCCCTTGCCGGCGCTCGTCATGTCGGGCTCGCCGATCCGGGCGACCACTTCACCTTCGTTGATGCCCGGCGCGAGAAACTTCCGTTTCGACGCGTCCGCCGTCGCCGATAGGCTTTTCCTGCCCTTCGGTTCCGTCTTGGCTCTCGGCGGTGTCGTGGGCGGCGTCGATTTCGAGCTTGCGCCCGGTGTCGCGCCGAACGGAACCACGGAGACGGTGGGTGGGTCCTTCTCGAAGTCACGAAGCTCGTGCCCGGCCGGGCATGCTTCTTCCTGATAGGTGATGCGGCCGTCCGACTCCAGGCACTTGTACACTCCACCCGCCGCCGGATTCGACCCGGCAACAAGCGCCAAGAAGCTGATCAGCACCACCCCACGCATAGGCATTGGCCCGAAACATTGCGTAACGCTACGATAGCGCTTTCCGCACCGCTTTTCCCTTAAGACCTTCGATGGATGCCCGGACCGATCTTGCCGCCCGCGTCGCCGAGATCGCCCCGTTTCATGTCATGGAGGTGCAGACGGCGGCGCGAGCCCTCGAGGCGCAGGGTCGCGACATCGTGCATCTCGAGATCGGCGAGCCCGACTTCCCGACACCGGAGCCCGTGCTCGAAGCCGCGCGCAAGGCGCTCACCGATGGCCGCATCTACTACACGTCGGCGCTCGGCTTGCCCGCGTTGCGCACGGCGATCGCACGGCATTATGGAGACCACTACGGCGTGGCGGTCGCGCCCGAGCGCGTGATCGTCACCGCGGGATCGTCGGCGGCACTGCTGCTGGTCATGGCGTTGATCGTCAATCGCGACGAGCGCATTCTGCTCGCCGATCCCGGGTACCCGTGCACGCGGCACTTCGTACGCGTTCTCGAAGGCGAGCCGATGGGGGTACCGGTCGGTGCCGAGACGCGCTACCAGCTGACCGCGGATCTGATCGAACGGCACTGGTCGCCGCAGGTGCGCGGGGTGCTCGTCGCCTCGCCGTCGAATCCGACGGGCACGACGGTCGCGCGCGACGAAATGCTGCGCATCGTGCAAACCGTCGCGCGACTTCACGGGCGCTTCGTCGCCGACGAGATCTACCTCGGGCTCACCTATGGCGAGCGACCGCGCAGCGTGCTGGAGATCGCCGACGACGCCTTCGTGATCTCGAGTTTCTCGAAGTACTTCAACATGACCGGATGGCGCCTGGGGTGGATCGTCTCGCCCGAGCGCCACGTGCGGGACCTGGAAAAGCTTGCACAGAATCTCTACATCTCGCCGCCGACGCTGGCGCAGCAGGCGGCGCTCGCGTGCTTCGAGCCCGCCACGCTCGGCATGGTCGAGGACCGCCGCGCCGCTTTCGCCGCGCGCCGCGACTATCTCGTGCCAGCGTTGCGCGATCTGGGCTTTGGAATTCCGGTCACCCCCGCCGGCGGATTCTTCGTCTATGCCGACTGCTCGCGCTTCTCCCGGGACAGCGAGAAGTTCTGTCGCGACGTGCTCGAAGGCGCCGGCGTTGCCTTCACGCCGGGCATCGATTTCGGACGGCATCGCGCGCAGGAGCACGTGCGTATCGCGTACACCTGCGGCATGCCGCGTCTCGAGGAAGCCGTCGCACGGCTCGCACGCTTTCTTGGTTCCTAACCGCCCGATGCCCGCGTCGTCTCGTCTCGGCCGTATCGCGATCGCCTCGGCGGTGGCGATTCTCCTCGCCAGCTGCTCGGCGATGGAGACGATCGATTACTACTGGTCGAGCGCGGCGGGCGAGATGGACCTGCTCACGCGCGCGCAGCCGATTCCCCAGGTCATCGAACAGACCCAGGACGAGGCGCTTGCGGCGCGGTTGAAGCGCGTGCGCGAGATCCGGAGCTTTGCGAGCCATGACCTCGGGCTCCCCGACAACGGCAGCTATACGCGCTACACCGAGCTCGGGCGACCGTATGTGCTGTGGAACGTGTTCGCGGCGCCCGAGCTTTCGCTCACGCCGCGGCAGTGGTGCTTCCCCGTCGCGGGGTGCGTGAACTACCGCGGCTACTTCAACGAGGCGCAGGCCCGTACCGAAGCGGACAAGCTCGCGGCGGCGGGAGACGACGCGTATATCGGTGGCGTGCCGGCGTACTCGACACTCGGCTGGTTCGACGATCCGGTGCTGTCGACATTCGTCCGCTGGCCGGAGACCGAGCTCGCGCGCCTCATCTTCCACGAGCTGGCGCATCAGCTTCTCTACGTGAAGGACGATTCGGTGTTCAACGAATCGTTCGCGGTGACGGTCGAAGAGGCGGGCGTCAAACGCTGGCTCGCCGCGCAAAACAATCCTGACCTCGACCGGCAGTTCGCGCGGAACGAGCGGTTGCGGACGGCGTTCCGCGACGTCGTCGCGAAGACGCGCGCGACGCTCCTCGACATCTACGCGAGCCCCGCAAGCGACGAGATGAAGCGCAAGCTCAAGGCGGAAGCATTCGTCGCGATGCGCACCGCGTACGAGCAGGCCAAGGCGGGAGAGCCCGGTCTTGCGAACTACGACCGCTGGTTTGCGCAATCGCCGAACAACGCGAGCCTGGCCGCGTTCGCGGTCTACACGGAGCGCGTGCCGGCGTTCCAGGCGCTGCTCGCGCAAGAGGGCGGCGATCTCCCGCGCTTCTACGCGCGCGTGAAAACGCTCGCGGCGATGCCGAAGAGCGAGCGCGACGCCGTGCTCGCTTCGCTCACTCCCCCGGCCGAGCAGCGCGCGAGTGCGCAGACGAGCACCGCGAAGGACGACACCGATGCCCGACGTCAAAGTAACCTACGTTGACCAACCGCAGGTCGGCGAGACGTTCGCCGACTCGTTCCACACGCTGAACTTCGACGGACAGACGCTACGCATGGTGTTCTGCGTCACGCGTCAGGACGATCCCGATCCGGCGCGGCCGCTCACCGCGAAGCAGTACCCGGTGCTCAGGCTGGTGATGCCGGCGGCCTCCGGGCTGCAGTTCATCGAGAGCCTGAAACAGCTGGTCGAGCAGATGGTGAAGCAGGGCGTGATCCAGCCGGTCATCGCGCCCGCGCTCACCCCAGGAGCTTCCGGCAAGCCGAATTGAGATTCGCGTCGGCGCCACCGACGATCGGCCGGGACCGCCGAGCTGGACGCTGGTCGTAGGGCCGGCCCGCTCCCAATCTGCGAACATCTTGATTGGGCGGGCTTTTTCCCGTTATAATTTCAAGTTCCCTTGCCTCACCCCGAACGGACGGGGGAGGCCTCTAGCGACCGCCTCGCGTTGGCGGTCGAAACCGACCGAAAGGAGCGTTATCCGTATGCGTCATTACGAAGTCGTATTCATCGTGCATCCCGACCAGAGCGAGCAGGTGCCCGCGATGGTCGAGCGCTATCGCACGATGGTGGCCGGCCAGGGTGGCCGGATCCACCGCCTCGAGGACTGGGGCCGGCGGCAGCTCGCCTACCCGATCCAGAAGATGCACAAGGCCCACTACGTGCTGATGAACATCGAGTGCGGTCGCGAGACGCTGACCGAGCTCGAGCACGCGTTCAAGTTCAACGACGCGGTGCTGCGTCATCTGGTCGTGGCGATGAAGGAAGCCGTCGTCGCGCCGTCGCCGATGATGAAGGAAGAAAAGGCGAAGTCGCTCAAGGAAGGCGAGCGCGGTGACCGCGGCGAGCGTAGCGAACGAGCTCCGGCGGAAACGGCGCCCGCGTCGCCAGCCACCGACGCGGCACCCGCAGCCTAGCGCTTGTTCGCGACGTGCCGGGCCTAAACCGGCTGATCCTCGATGCGACGCTCGCGGAACGCGGCGACTTGCGCTACACGCCGGCAGGCATTCCGGCGCTCGATTTCACGTTGCACCATGAATCGGTGCAGGGCGAAGCCGAAGGACAGCGGCAGGTTGCCTGCGAGCTCCGGGGGGTGGCGCTGGGCGACATCGCGCTCGAGCTCGATCGGCACCGGACGGGGGCAACGCTCCGCTGCGAAGGATTCCTCGCGCGACGTTACCGCACCGGGCAAACGGTCACGCTGCATCTGATACGAATTCAGGAAACGAAAGGACACTGACATGCCTCGCACGATGGGCAAAGGAAAAGGCAAGGGCAAGGGCAAGGGCAAGGACGGGAAGCGCCGCGAGCGCGGTAACAACCTGTTCAAGCGCCGCAAGTTCTGCCGCTTCACCGCGGAGAACGTGAAGCAAATCGACTACAAGGACATCGACGTCCTCAAGGACTTCGTCCAGGAGAACGGCAAGCTCATGCCGGCGCGCATCACCGGCACGAAGGCGCGCTACCAGCGCCAGCTCTCGACCGCGGTCAAGCGCGCGCGCTTCCTGGCGCTCCTGCCGTACACGGATCTGCACTGACCGGGGCCGCCATGCAAGTCATCCTGCTCGAAAAGATCGTCAACGTCGGCAACCTGGGCGACGTCGTCAAGGTGAAGGACGGCTACGCGCGCAATTTCCTGATCCCGCAAGGGAAGGCGAAGCGCGCGACCGAAGCGAATCTCAAGGCCATCGAAGCGCGCCGCGCCGAGCTCGAAGCCGCGGCGGGCGAGAAGCTGGCGGCCGCGCAAGCCGCAGGCGAGAAGCTCGAAGGCACCGCAATCCAGGTCACGCAGAAGGCCGGTGTGGACGGGCGCCTCTTCGGCTCCGTCACCAACGTCGACATCGTCGAAGCGTTGAACGCCAAGGGCTTCAGCGTCGAAAAGTCGATGATCCGCATGCCGAGCGGACCGCTCAAGCACGTGGGCGATCACCCGGTCACGATCGTGCTGCACGCCGACGTGACGGCGCATGTCACGGTCACGGTGATCGCGGACACCACGATGGCTTAACGCGCACATCGCTGTGTGCCCATCAGGGATCGGCGACGGTCCCTTTTTTGTGCGTATGGTATCGGGGGCACTGACTCCGACCAGACCGTCGCGATGCCGAGCCGGATCGCTCCGTGGATTCAAGGTGTTGGAGCGGAGTTGCGGCGGATCCTATCAACTCATCTTGAACGACGCGTGCGCGTGGTAAGTGAAGCCGCGTAAAATCACTTCGCGCCACTCCAGTTCGCGTCCCGCCCGTGCCCGACGATTCGCAAGTCTCCGCGTTGAAGCTGCCGCCGCACTCGCTCGAGGCCGAGCAGTCGGTGCTCGGGGGCTTGCTGCTCGACAACGAAGCCGCCGACCGGATCGGCGACGTCGTCACCGGCGAAGACTTCTACAACGACGCGCATCGCGTCATCTACGACCACATTCTCAGGCTCGTGGGCGGCGGCAGTCCCGCCGACGTGGTGACGCTGTCGGAGGCGCTCGTTTCGACGCAAAAGCTGGATTACGTCGGTGGCATGGCGTATCTCGGTGCACTGGTTGCGAACGTGCCGACGGCGTCGAACATCCGGCACTACGCGCAGATCGTGCGCGAGCGGTCGATCCTGCGCCAACTCATCTCCACCGCCGGCGATATCACCCAGCTTTCGTATCAACCGCTGGGACTGTCCGCGCGCGAAGTGCTCGATCAGGCGGAGGCGAAAGTGCTGCATATCGCCGAGCAGGGCGAGCGCGGCTTTCGCAGCGTCGTCGAGATCGGCAAGCTGCTCGCCACCGTCGTCGAGCGCATCGAGACGCTCTACAATCGCGACGATCCCTCGGATGTGACGGGCGTACCGACCGGCTATGGTGATCTGGACAAGATGACCGCCGGCTTCCAGCCCGGCGAGCTCGTGATCGTCGCCGGTCGACCGAGCATGGGGAAAACCGCGTTGGCCTTGAACATCGGCGAGCACGTGGCCCTCGCCGCCGGGATGCCGGTCGCGGTGTTCTCGATGGAAATGGGCGCCGCGCAGCTGGCACTGCGCCTCATCGGGTCCGTCGGCAAGCTCGATCAGCACAAGCTGCGCACCGGTCGTCTCGGTCCCGACGAATGGAACAAGCTCTCCACTGCGCTCGGTCGCCTCAATGAGGCGCCGATCCTGATCGACGAGACGCCCGCGCTGAATGCGCTCGAACTGCGTTCGCGCGCGCGCCGCCTCTACAAGCAGTACGGCAAACTGGGACTCGTCATCGTCGACTACCTGCAACTCATGCAGGCGACGACCGTCGGCGAGAATCGCGCGACCGAGATCTCGGAAATCTCGCGCTCGATGAAGGCGCTCGCGAAGGAGCTCGACGTGCCGGTGGTCGCGTTGTCACAGCTCAATCGCTCGCTGGAGCAGCGCCCGAACAAGCGGCCGGTGATGTCGGATTTGCGTGAAAGCGGCGCCATCGAGCAGGACGCGGATGTCATCCTGTTCATCTATCGCGACGAGGTCTACAACCCCGAGTCGCCCGACAAGGGGACCGCCGAGATCATCATCGCCAAGCAGCGCAACGGCCCGATCGGCATGGTGCGCCTTACCTTCCTGGGCGAATTCACGCGCTTCGAGAGCTTTGCGGGTCCGGGCGCCTACTAACTCCTGATTCGCGAACGATCAGTCGCTCAGTCGATTCTTGATGTTGTAGTAGATGAACGACAGCGGGTCCGAGCCCCAGTACAGCAGCCCGTCGTAGTACACGCCGTGGCGGATCTGTCCGCCGCCCACTTCCGGATTGCCGGCATTGAGCGCGTTCGCGAAGCGCTGCTCGAGCGTGCCCGGCGAACGCGCGCGGGGCCGATCCGGATCGCGACCCTCGATCTCTAGACGCTCGATGAAGGTCGGCGCGGAGGTCTGCTCGAGCTGCAGGGCCTCCTCCTTGCGCAGCGGCGCGGGAAGCAGCGGCGTCGCTGCGAAGGCGGGGCGCGGCTCCGCGACGGGCCGCAGCATGTAAAGCGGATCGGCGCAGGCCGGGACCATCGTCCACTCGACCCATGCGACGCACATGGCAATGGTCCACATGTCTCTAGAAGTCTCGTGTGCAAGGCGCCGGCGCCGGGCGAGTACGTCGATTCTACGACCAGATTGCGGAGCGCACCCCTGACTCGCCTGGCGCGGGCCCACGTGGCGAATCGCCGCAGTTCCTGCCATCAGCGCGCCTTTCTTCCGTTCGTGGAATCTGCGCGCCTAGCGTTCCGGTGTGCTGTGGCCGACAGCTCGTCTTCTTCGAAGCGCGTCGCCCGAAGGTGAAACATCGCCTGCATCGAGCTCGCCAAGCCTGAATTGTTGCTTGCGCTTCAGCACGCGTTCAGCGCAACGACAGATTCACGCGCGATATTGACCGCATGCACCGTGCGCGCGCGAATATTCCGCTGACATCCGCGGTTTCACGCGACCACAATTTTCCATCGCTGCGGCACTCCCACGTCATGCGTCTATTGCGTGACACGCCGGCGAGTCCAAACCCGTCAACTCAATCAAGCGCATCGCGAGGCATCCTGTCACGCGTGCGAGATCGGAGCGAAACATGCGCCTCAAGCCAGTCGTCAGCGCCGTGGCGATATTCCTTTCGCTGCTCTTCAGTCACGCCGTGTGGGCCACGGCTTCGGTGCTCGCCACGCTCACCCTGGGCCAGACGACGCAAGGTATTGCCATCGATCCCAATCTCGGCCTGGCGTTCGTGAGCAACAACGGGAGCGGGACCGTCTCCGTAATCGATATCGCGAACACGAAGGTCGCAGCGACCATCCCGGTCGGCGCGAGCCCTCGCGACCTGATCAGCAACGTGGCGACCAGCCGCGTCTACATCGTGACCGACGCCTCGCCAGGCGCGGTCACCGTCATTGACGAGAAGACGCTTGCGGTAAGCACGGTGATTCCAGTGGGGAACGGCCCGCGGCAGCTCGCGGCGGATTTCCTGATCGGCGAGCTGTACGTGACCAATCGGGCGGACAACACGCTCTCGGTGATCAACCTCGCGACCAACCAGGTGACCGCGGTCATCCCCGTCGTGGCGGCGCCGGGTGGCGTCAGCGTCAACCACACGCTCGGCAAGATCCACGTGATCAGCAACACGAGCAACGCCATCTCGATCGTCGACCAGGCAACGCATGCCGTTGTACGCGTCGCCGTGGGCACGAGCCCGGTCGGCGTCCCTGTCGACGAACGCAACGGCCGCGTTTACGTGCGCAACGTGGTCGATGACACGGTGAGCGTCGTCGACTCGGCGGCGGGCACAGTGATCGCGACGCTACCGGTCGGTTTCGGAACCAACGCCAACGGCGTCACCGTCGCGGCGGTCTACCACCGGGCCTACGTTCCGAACTCCACCGACGCCACGGTCAATGTCATCGATACCGATGCGGTGTCAGCGATTCAGACCATCAACGTCGGAAGGGAACCGCAGGACGTGGTCATCGATCGCAATGGCGGCGATCTGTACACGGTCAACCAGTTCGACGACACGGTGAGCGTGGTCAACATCGGAACCAACGCGCCGATCACCAAATTCGGCGTCGGCGGAAGTCCGTGGCGCGCCGCCGTCGCGCTCGACCTGCAGCGCCTGCTGGTGCTGAACCAGCGCGGCAACCAGCCCGATACCGTGAGCATCGCGTCGACACAGGACACGCTCCCCGACACAGCCGTGGCGACCGAGTTCTACCACGCTGCCTTCAACCATTATTTCCACTCGGCAGGCGAGGTCGAAACGACGCTCCTCCAGGACGGCATTTTCGGCAACGACTGGAATCGCACTTTCGAATACTGGCGCGTCTGGACCGCGGCCGGGGCAAACCGCTACCCGGTCTGTCGTTTCTTCAGCGCGACTTTCGCACCCAAGAGCTCGCATTTCTTCACGCCGTATGCGGCCGAGTGCAGCTCGCTACAGCAGGGCAACGTCTGGACGTACGAAGGCACCGTGTACTATATCGGGCTGCCCGACAACACCGGAAGCTGCGCGGCGGGCACGGCGGCACTCTATCGCGTCTACAACAACGGCATGGGCGGTGCGCCGAATCATCGTTACACGCCGGATCGTGCCGTCCGCGATTCGATGGTGACGCAAGGCTGGGTCGCGGAGGGCTCCGGACCCGACGTCGTGTTCGCGTGCACGCCGACGCTGCTGAACGGCTGACCCTGTCGCGAGGAAGACGCGGCGGAGCCGAGCTCTTACAGTACCTCCGCCGCGTGATCCGCAAGGCGCGAGCGCTCGCCGCGCTGCAGCGTCACGTGGCCCGAATGCGACCAGTCCTTGAAGCGGTCGACGACGTAGGTGAGCCCCGAACTGCCCTCGGTCAGGTACGGCGTGTCGATTTGCGCGATGTTGCCGAGGCACACGACCTTCGTGCCCGGGCCCGCGCGTGTGATCAGCGTCTTCATCTGCTTCGGCGTCAGGTTTTGCGCTTCGTCGATGATCAGGTACTTGTTGATGAACGTCCGCCCGCGCATGAAGTTCAGGCTTTTTACCTTGATGCGCGAGCGGATCAGATCGCGCGTCGCGGCGCGGCCCCATTCTCCGGCGTCGTCGTCGGTCTTGTTCAGGACGTCGAGGTTGTCCTCGAGCGCGCCCATCCACGGATTCATCTTCTCTTCCTCGGTGCCGGGAAGGAAGCCGATGTCCTCGCCGACCGGCACGGTCACGCGCGTCATGATGATCTCGGTGTAGACCTTGAACTCGAGCGTCAGCATGAGTCCGGCGGCAAGCGTCATCAGAGTCTTGCCGGTCCCCGCCTGCCCGAGCAGCGTGACGAAGTCGATCTCGGGATTCATGAGCAGGTTGAGCGCGAAGTTCTGCTCGCGATTGCGCGCGGTGATGCCCCAGACGTTGTTCTTCTGGTGCGTGTAGTCCTTGAGCGTCGAGAGGAGGGTCGTGCGCCCTTGCACGTCTTTCACGACGGCGTAGAACGGCGACTCTCCGGGACGCTCCAGATAGACGAACTCGTTGAGATGCAGTGACGGCACCAGCGGACCGGTGAGACGGTAATACGTGTGACCGCCCTGTTGCCACGACTCCATTCCCTTGCCGTGGCGGTCCCAGAAGTCGACCGGCAGCTCGCGCACCCCCGAATAGAGGAGCTCGGTGTCCTCGAGGACCTTGTCGTTGAAGTAGTCCTCGGCCAGAAGCCCGAGCGCATGCGCCTTGATGCGCAGGTTGATGTCCTTCGAAACCAGGATCACGCTCCGCTTCGGCTGTGCGCGAGCGAGCTGCATCACCACGGCGATGATCTGGTTGTCAGCTTTGCTTTGTGCGAGCGAGGCCGGCAGCACGGTCGTGATCGGCTCGGTCTGCAGGAACAGCCGGCCCTTCGCCGCACCGCCTGACCGCGTGTCGAGCGGTATGCCGTTCGCAATGCCTTCGCTGCCCGGATCGATCGCCGACGTCACCAGATCGTCGAGGAAGCGCGAGGCTTGCCTCGCGTTGCGCGCCACCTCGGTCATGCCTTTCTTGTGCGCGTCGAGCTCTTCGAGCGTCAGCATCGGCAGGTAGATGTCGTGCTCTTCGAACCGGAACAGGCTCGTCGGATCGTGCATCAATACATTGGTGTCGAGCACGAACAGCTTGGTGGTCGGAGGGTGGCCGCTTCGGGCCGGCTTGCGGGAGGGTAGGAGATGCAGCGTGGAGGGGGCGGGGCGCAGCTTACGTTCGACCATGGGCCTCCTAGATTTTCGCGGCTTGGCAATCCGCCGAGTACGGCTTAATCTAGGCCGGTCTGCCGGGAAACACAAGGCATAGTGGTGGCATGGCGCGATCTCTTCAAGGCTTTGTGGTGGAAACGGGACAACCAAGGCGAAGCGGCGACGCTGCGAAGGCCCGCCGCTTAGCGCTCGTTTCTCGCGTGGAGACGTCTCCGACGTTGCGCCGTGGCGTGGATGACGATTCGATGAATGGCCAAGCTTCGCATCGGTCCTCCCGACGCCTTGGGATTTGCCTTTTCGCCGTGTGCCTCGCGGGCTGCATCTATGACGCGCCGATTACACCGGCACCGACACGTCCCGTGGATCCGCGCCTCGTCGGTGACTGGGCCTCCGCGGACGGCAAGGAGCGCGTCAAGGTGCGCCCGCTCGATCGCGAGGTTTACATCATCGTGTACAACGGCGACCTGTTTCGCGCGTTCCACTCCGGCGTTGGCGGCGTGTCGTATGCGAGCGTGCAGGACATCGACCGATCCGATCGCAAGTGGGCCTACATCGCCTACACACTCTCGCCTGATGGCCAGCATCTGACCGTCCGCGCGGTGAACTCGGAGACGATTCCGGATCACAGCGTGCACTCGCCGGCGGACGCGCGCCGGTCACTGGCAGCGCATGCCAAGGATCCGAAGCTCTTCGGCGACGAGCCGCTCGAGCTTCAGCGTCAGAAGCCCTAGCGGGTGCTGCGCCGGCCACGCCTGGTCACAGCGTCTTCACGAATTCCAGCACTTCCTGCGCGTGGCCGGGGACCTTCACGCCGCGCCACTCGCGCGCCAATTTTCCGTCGGCGTCGATCACGAACGTGCTGCGCTCGATGCCACGCACCTGGCGACCGTACATGTTCTTCATCTTGATCACGCCGAACTGGCCGCAAAGCTTTTCGTCCGGATCGGAAACGAGCTCGAACGGAAACTTCATCTTGCTCTTGAAGCCCTCGTGCGACTTGAGCGAGTCCCGCGAGATGCCCACGACGACCGCGTTGAGCTTCGCGAACTTCGCGTGGAGATCGCGGAATTGCGTGCCTTCGACGGTGCACCCCGGCGTGTTGTCCTTGGGATAGAAATAGAGGACGATCGGACGTCCCTTCCACGCCGAGAGCTTGAACGGCCCCGCCGTGCTCGCGGCTTCGAAATCCACCACTTTCTTGCCTACCATGTTGCCTCCTTCTCGCGTCCGTCCTTTCCGGCCGGGACGATTTCGACAAAATCATAAGCGGGAGTCGCGTCGAATGCCCACGGGCGCTTTCAAGGCCTCGACGGCGCGCGCCTTTCAAGCCGCCTGCGCGAGATCGACCTCTCTCAGAAACTCCTCGCCCTGCATCAACAACGTACCGGAGCGGCCCGCGATCGCCCCCGGCGCGACTTCGCAGCGCGGCAAGGCCATCGGCTCGACCGCCTCGAACAGTGTCCGCATCGGTCCCACTTCCCACCCTTGGGCCTTCCATCCGGTCAACAATTGCTCGAAGACCGCCAACAGCCGCATGCCCTCGAGCTCTGCGTGCAGCGTGTAGACGTGATCCTGCATTGGCTCGCGCGTGAGGTCGAGGAGATGCGCCGAGACGTTGCCCTCGTCGATGTTGTCGAGGCCGATCAGCTCGTCGAGCGTGGGGAGCGTCGTCGGGAATTGAGCGCAGCGGATCAGCTCTCCGCGCCATACCGGCAGGTGAGGTGATCGTCCGCGTCCATCCGAGCAGTAGGCGAAGCCGAGGCGCTGCGTGAGCCGCAGCGCGTGGACGTTCATTTGCCATCCCGCCGCGCCGTGGATGCGCGGCGGCTCCTTGAAGATCTCGATATACCGCTCGCACGCGCGCGTCATCTCGCGGAGCGTCCAGGCCTCGTCGGCGTTGCCTACGCCATCCTGCCAGCGGATATGGTCGTAGCAATGAACGCCCGTCTCGTGGCCGCAGTCGCGCGTGGCCCGCAGGATGTCCGCCGCCCTGCGGCCGATGTCGGGACCGGGGAGGAGCGTGCCGTACAGCAGCGTGCGGATTCCGTAGTGCTTGACCACTGACGTGCGCCTGACCTTGCCGACAAAATCGGGACGGAACACGCGCTTGATGGCGCGTCCCGTATGGTCGGGACCGAGCGAAAACAGGAACGTCGCGCTGACATCATGCCGCCGCAGCGCCTCGACGAGCCGCGGCACCCCCTCGCGGGTTCCGCGCAGGGTATCGACGTCGATCTTGAGCGCGAGGCGCATCGCGCGCGGGCCCTCCGCTACTCCACCAACGCCCGCGCATCGGCGACGTGCGCGCGGTACGCGTCGAAGATGTGCTTGAGTGCGGTCTTCATGGTCACGTGCGGCTTCCAGTCGAGCTCGGCGCAGGTGTTGTCGATCTTCGGGACGCGGTTCTGGACATCCTGGTAGCCTTTCCCGTAGTACTCGTCCGCCGTCGTTTCGACAAGCCTCACCTTCGCTGCCGATGCGCTGTACTCAGGGTAGGTACGCGCGAGGTCTAGCATCATCTTCGCGAGCTCCTTCACGGAGTAGTTGTTCTGCGGATTGCCGATGTTGTAGATCTTTCCGCTCGCGATGCCGTCGGGGTTGGCGATGATCTTCATCAGCGCATCGATCCCGTCGTCGACGTAGGTGAACGTGCGTTTCTGCGTGCCGCCGTCGACCAGCTTGATCGGCTCGCCGCGCACGATGTGCCCGAGAAACTGGGTGATCACGCGCGAGCTGCCTTCCTTCGCCGTGTTGATCGAGTCGAGGCCGGCGCCGATCCAGTTGAACGGCCGGAACAGCGTGTAATCGAGTCCCTCCTGCTGCCCGTAGGCGTGGATCACGCGATCCATGAGCTGCTTGGCGCACGAATAGATCCAGCGCGGCTTGTTGATCGGCCCCAGCACGAGATCGGAGCGCTCGGGATCGAATTCAGCATCCGTGCACCTGCCGTAGACCTCGGACGTCGACGGAAACACCAGGCGCTTGCGATGCCGTACCGCTGCCCGCACGATCGGCAGATTGGCCTCGAAATCGAGCTCGAACACACGCAGCGGATCGCGGACGTAGGTCGCCGGGGTGGCGATTGCAACCAGTGGCAGCAGCACGTCGCACTTCTTGACGTGATATTCGATCCACTCGCGGTTGATCGTGATGTCGCCTTCGAAGAACCGAAAGCGCTTTTCGTCCATCAGGTCCGCGATACGCTCGGTCTGCATGTCCATGCCGTAGATCTCCCAGTCGGTCGACTGGATGATCCGCTGCGACAGATGGTGTCCGATGAAACCGTTGACGCCGAGGATGAGCACGCGTTTCATGAGGCAGCGGAGGCGATCTCGTGGCGGTTGCGGGACGTTGCTCGAAGCGCGATTGTAACCGCGGGCGTTCGATCGCCCGTTCGAAAGCGCATCTTCCGTTGGCCCTGTCGGCCACGCTGCGGCATCGATACGCCGTGGCGACGCCCGTCAGCGTGCCGCGGCGGAGAACGTGCCCAGGAGGCCGGCACTTAGCGGCCGATCGCCGCAACGGGCGTCGACAATCGCGAGGCAGCGACCATCGCCGCAACGCGCGAACACTGCTTCCGCGATGGCGAACAACCCGCTGCCTTGCGGGGCGCCCGGGGGGCAGGTGTCGAGCATTCGCGTCTTCGCGATCTCGATCCGCCGTCCATCCAGGTCGTAGAACGCGCCCGGATACGGCGGCGCGACCGCACGCACGAGGTTATGGATGTCGCGCGCACTCCCGTGCCAGTCGATGCGTCCATCTTCGGGAGAGCGGCCACCGAAATACGAGCCGCGCGTGACGTCGTTGACCTGGCGCGGCGCGGTGCCGGCGATCAACGCCGGCAGGACGCGGTCGAGCGCCGTCTCCGCTGCGACCGTCACCTTGTCGAAAACGTCCTTGGCCGTCTCGTCGGGAAGAATGGGCACGCGCTCCTGTGCGACGATGTCGCCCGCGTCCGGTTTCGCGGTCATGTAATGCAGCGTCGCGCCGGTTTCGGTCTCGCCATGCAGCACCGCCCAATTGACTGGCGCGCGGCCGCGATACTTCGGCAGCAGCGAGCCGTGCATGTTGAGCGCACCGCGCGAAGGGACGGCGAGCAGCGCCGGCCCGAGCATCCGGCGGTAGTAGAAGCTGAACAGGAAATCGGGCTTCAGTGCGGCGATCTTCGCGACGACGTCCGGCGCGTTCGCGTCGTCCGGCGCAATCCACTCGACGCCGTACTTCGTGGCGACATCGGCGACGCGTTCGAACCACAGACGCTCCCGCGGATCGTCGAGCTGGGTGACGACGAGCGGCACCTCGATGCCGTGGGCGAGCACCACACGCAAGCAGCGCGCGCCCACATTGTGGTACGCGAAAACGACGGCGGAAGTCACGGTAAGTGGGAGCGCGAACGCGCTATCCGCGGCGCTCGGCCTCGGCGGCCTCGGCGTTGCGCTCGAGCACCGCGCGAATCGTATAGCGCGGGCGCTCCCGCACTTGCTGGTAGATGCGCCCCACGTACTCGCCGACGAGGCCCAGGCCGAACAGCACCACGCCGATCAGGAAGAACGCCAGGATGTCGCGGTCCCACAACGTCGCGAATCCCTCCCGCCAGCCGCTCGCGAACAGGCGCTCGATGATCACGATCAAGTACGTGATGAGCGCGCCGGCGGAGACCAGCATGCCGAACATCGAGAACAATTGCAGCGGGACGAGCGAGAATCCAGTGACAAGGTCGAAGTTCAACCGGATCAGCCGGTAGATCGAATACTTCGACCGCCCGGCGGCGCGCTCCTCGTGGGTGACCTCGACCTCGGTTGGTGTGTGTGCGAAGGTGTATGCGAGCGCCGGAATGTACGTGCTGGCCTCGCGGCTTTGCGCCACGGCATCGACGATATCGCGACTGTAGGCGCGCAGCATGCAGCCCTGGTCGGTCATGCGGATTCGCGTGATGCGCTCGCGGATGCGGTTCATGATGCGCGAGGCAAACTGCCGCCACCATACGTCCTCGCGTGTGCGGCGGATACCGCCGACGTAATCGGCGCCGGCATCCATCGCGGCGAGCAGCTTTTCGATCTCCTCGGGCGGGTTCTGCAGATCTGCATCGAGCGTGACCACCCGCTCGCCGCGCGCGCGCTCGAAGCCCGCGATGATCGCCATGTGCTGGCCGTAGTTCGCGTTGAAGTACACGACGCGGGTGACATCGGGCCGGCCGAGATACAGGTCCTTCAGCACCGCCGTCGACCGATCGCGGCTGCCGTCGTCGACGAAGATCACCTCGTACGGCACCTCGAGCGCATCGAGCGCGGGGTAGAGGCGTTCGGCGAGCGCCGGTAGCGCCGCTTCCTCGTTGAACACGGGAATGACGACCGAGACCTGCGGGTCGCCGCCCATGTCAGCCCTTCCGGTGCGCGCGCAGGATCTCGGCGCACGTGTCGCATACGCGATCGATATCCGCCTCGGTCAAGCCGACGTGCAGGGGCAGGGTCACGGTCGAATCGGCGATGCGCTCGGTGATCGGCAGGTCGCCGCGATGATAGCCGAAGCGTCGCCCGAGCGTGGACAGGTGCAGGGCTTCGTACGAGACGCCGGTCGCGATGCCGCGCTCGGCCATCAGCTCGCGGAAACGCTTGCGATCGATCGTCATCGCCGACAGCGGCAACAGCACGCAGAACATGTTCCACGATTGACCGTCGTCCTTGACCGGCCGCGGTGGGAGCACGCATTCCAGATCGGCGGGAAAGCGTTCGAAGTAGCGGTCGACGAGCTTGCGACGGGTGGCGAGGAACGAAGGCAATCGCTTCAGCTGTTCGATGCCGATCCGCGCGTTCACGTCGGGCAGGTTGAATTTTCCGCCGGGGAAAGCGACGTCGCGCGTGCCGTCGGGAAGTCTCACGATGCCGTGGAAGCGCAGCGCGTCGATACGACGCGCTTCGGCATCGTCGTTGACGACCAGCGCGCCGCCTTCGATCGTCGTGATGTTCTTGTTCGGGTGGAAGCTGAATGTCGTGATGTCACCGAGGGCGCCGACGTTGCGGTTCTGATAGCGCGACCCGATCACGAGTGCCGCGTCCTCGATCACGCGCCAGCCGCGCTCGCGCCCGAGCTTGAAGAGCGCATCCAGGTCGACGAGCGAGCCGGGCCAATGCGTCGGGATCACGGCTCTTACACGCGGTCCCGCACGCGAGGCGAGTTGGGTGAGATCGATATTGCGCGTGACGAGGTCGCAGTCGACGAACACCGGCGTCGCACCGACCTTCACGATCATGTTCAGAACCGTGAAGAAGCTCTGCGCGCAGGTGACGACCTCGTCGCCCGGCCCGATCTCCGCGAGCTGGAGCGCGATCTCGACCGCGGCGGTCGCGGAAGTGACGACCCGCACCTGGCGTCCGCCGCAGAAGTCACTCAGATCGTGTTCGAAGCGCTCGACCCATGGGCCACTTGTGATGTGACCGCTTGCGAGGACGTCGCCGACCGCCGCGATCGTCTCGCGATCGAGCAGCGGGCTCGCGAACTTGAGCGGCACCGGCGGTTTCGCGTCGCGAGTCATGGCGTCCCGCGGGCCACCAGCCAGACGCCGACGATGATGAAGCCGATGCCGACCCAGCGCGCTGCGTTCAGCGCTTCGCCGAAGAGAAAATACGCGGCGATCGCGTTGACGACGTAGCCCAGAGAGAGCATCGGATACGCAATCGACACGGGAACGCGCGAGAGGCCCATGATCCAGACGAATACGCTGACGACGTAGCAGGCGATGCCGGCGATGAAGTGCGCCTCGGTCCCCATCCGCCAGAGCATCCCGAGCCAGTTGTCGCGTGTGAGCGTGATCACGCCGAGGACGTTCGTCGCGGCTTTGAGCAGCAGCTGCGCCGCCGCGTTGAGCAGCACGCCGGTGATCAGGAACGCGAACGCGGAAGCGGTCATCTTGAGCTCGATCAGTTCCGCGCGATCACGACATGCCGCGGATCGCGGACGACCTCGCGGTAAGGCAGACCCGCGGCGCCAAGCCGCTCGAGCGTTTGGGGTGTGAGCAGCGCATAGCCTTGCGGCAGACCCCGCCAACGCGCGACCCAATCGTCTTCGTGGTCGATGCCTTTCTCGGGCTCCAGGTCGAGGCCGAGGGAAAGCTCATCGCGGTACGCGACCAGCGTCGTGGTCCGGCCGAGATAGAAGGGAAGCGTCTGATCGTAGGTTTCCACTTGGTAGAAGGGCGCGGTGGGATCGTACGGGCGCACGGGATCGGCGATCACGCGCGGCACCAGGTCGGCGGTCGAACGGGTGAGCCGGAACACATCGGCCCCTGCGAGCAGCAGTTGGCACATCGCGATCGTAGTGAGTGCGAGGAGTGCGACGAAGGTCCCGCGCGCGACGGCGCCCGCGCGGCGTGACGCCACCGTCGCCACGCTGTAGCCCACGAAGCCCGTGATCAGCGCTGCCTCGATCCAAGGCTTGCCCGCGAAATACAATTCCGCGGGCGACTCGGCGTTAGCGATACGCACGACCGCATCGTCGTAAGAAAACACGGTGAGTGCGAGCAGGATGGCCACGCCAATGGGCAGCGGCAGGGCCAGCGCGAAGAGTGTGCCACGCTCGATCGTTGCCAGCCGCCATCCGATCACAAGCGCCGCCGCGGGGAACAGCGGGAGGATGTACGAGGGCAGCTTCGAACTCGACGCGCTGAAGAAGAGGAAGACGAACGCGACCCAGACGAGACAGAACCGCGCCCAACCGAAACGGGTGTCCGGATCCGCGGGCATGCGCCATGCGCCGCGCAACCCCGACAGAAAGATGCCGATCCACGGGATCAGACCGACCAGGAACAGCGGAACGAAATACCACCACGCACCGATGCGCCGATGCTCGGTCGTGAGGAAGCGCTCGAAGTGCTCGTGCACGAAGAAGAAATGCGCGAATTCCGGGTTCGCTTGCGATACGAGCAGGAACCACGGTCCCGCGACGACCGCGAACACGAGGACGCCGGCGAGTAGCTCCAGCCGCTTCCACACTGCCCAGTCGCGCGTGAACAACGAATACAGGACGAGCGATGCGCCCGGAATCGCCAGCGCGACGAGGCCCTTGGTCAGCATCGCCCCGGCGATCGCGATCCAGGCGATCAGCATCCAGCATCGTCGTTGCACGCGCGATATGGTGCTCGTCTGCGCGACGAGAAACGCCGCGAGCGCGATCGCAAGACAGGCGCACAGGAGCGCGTCGACGGTCAGAATGTGGGCAAGACCGAAATACCAGATCGATCCCGCGAGGGCGAGCGCCGCATAAATACCGATCGTCGGCGACGCGATGCGCCATCCCGCATAGCCGATGATGAGGACCGCGAGCCAGGTCGCGAGCACGGACGCGAATCGCGCTGCTCCTTCGGTCGTGCCGAGCACCGCGAAGCTGCCTGCGGTCATCCAGTATTGCAACGGCGGCTTCTCGAAATATTTGAGGCCGTTGAGGCGCGGCGTCAGGAAATCGTGCGTGACGAGCATCTCGCGCGCTATCTCGGCGTAGCGTCCTTCGTCCGGATGCTGCAGGGCGCGTCCGCCGAGATCGACGAACCACAGCGCGGTCGCCATCACTACGACGAGAAGCCAGCCAATACGGGAGAACGCGGGACGCGTCGACTGCGCGTCGGTCGTGGAGGAGAGGACCATCGCGCCGAATTCTACATTGCGCGCACGGCGCGCCAGGGCTGGCGCCAGCGAATAGGTCTAGGCATCGGGCCGTGCCTCCTGCAAAACCTACAGCGTCGCGTCGGCCGGTGGCGCGAGGTCACGATCCGAATGGAGCGTCGCCGGATAGCGGGGCGTATCGCACGTCCCGGTGGCGTGGCGACGCTCATTCGGCCCATGACTCGCGGGTCATGACGTCGTTCTGCAATCCATCAGTTCTTTAGTCGTTTGGGCGGCTCATTCGGCCCATGACTCGCGGCACCAGCCGACGTTCTGCGAAGAGCCGGTGCTACAATCCTCCCATGCATCGTGCATCGTCTTGCACCTGTTGTCGCGGTTCCTTCCCCGGAGACGTTTTCCGCTCGAGATGCTGAACTGACTGCAAAACGCCACCAGGGAAGCCGCCGGCTAAGTTGACGACCGGCGGCTTTTTCGTGTGAGGCCATGCCGAAACCGCTCACGCTCTACGATACCTACACCCGGTCGCTGCGACCGTTCGAGCCAGTGGATCCGGACGGCGAGGTCGGGATCTATACCTGCGGGCCGACGGTTTACGATTACCAGCACATCGGCAACTACCGCACGTTCATGTTCGAAGACGTGCTCAAGCGCGTGCTCGAATGGAACGGGTATCGCGTGCGTCACGTGATGAACGTCACGGACGTCGGGCATCTCACTTCCGATGCCGACACCGGCGAAGACAAGATGGAGGCGGGATCACGCCGCACCGGCAAGTCGGCGTGGGATATCGCGAAGCTCTACACGGACGCGTTCCTCGAGGACATCAAGCTGCTCAACATCGAGCCGCCGACCGTGCTCTCGCGGGCGACCGACCACATCCCGGAACAGATTGCGTTCATTGCGGACATCGAGAAGAACGGCTTCACCTACCGGACTTCGGATGGCGTGTACTTCGACACCGAACGGCAACCCGACTACGGCTATCTCGCGCGACTCGACAAGGAGGGCCTCGAGGCCGGGAAGCGCGTGGACGTGGGCGAGAAGAAGCATCCGACCGACTTCGCGCTATGGAAATTCTCGCCGCCCGGCGAGAAGCGGCAAATGGAGTGGCCGAGTCCCTGGGGCCGCGGCTTTCCCGGCTGGCATATCGAGTGCTCGGCAATGGCGGAAAAGTATCTCGGCGACTTTTTCGACATCCATTGCGGCGGCGAGGATCACATCCCGGTGCATCACACGAACGAGATCGCGCAGACCGAGGCGCGCGTCGGCACACGGCTCGCGAATTTCTGGATGCACGGCTACTTCCTGTTGTCTTCCGACGCCAAGATGGCGAAGTCGGCGGGGGGGTTCCTGCACGTGCAGACGCTGATCGACCGCGGCTACGATCCACTCGCGTTCCGCTACCTGTGCCTCACCTCGCACTATCGGAGCCAGCTCAACTTCACCTGGGACGCTCTCGACGCCGCGGCGAAGGGTCTGACGCACATGCGGCAGGGCTTCCACGCGCTGCCGGAAGCGGCGAGCGCGAAACCTGATGCAGCGCTGGTCGAGCGCTTCACGGACGACGTGAACGACGACCTCAACGTGCCGCGCGCGCTCGCCGTCGCGTGGGAAGCGCTACGCGGCGATCTGCATCCCGCGGTCAAGCGTGCGACGCTGACTGCGTTCGATCGCGTCTTCGGCCTCGGGCTTCCGTCGTGGCGCCCGCCGGTGGAGCACATTCCCGACGACGTCGCGTCGCTTGCCGAGCGGCGCGCCGCGGCGCGCAAGGCGAAGGCGTGGGCGGAGGCCGATCGTCTGCGAGCGGAGATTCACGCCGCGGGATGGGAGATGGAAGACCGGCCGGAAGGCTACGCGCTGAAAAAACGCTGAACAGCATTCTGGTTCGCGGAATAGCTACAAAATCGCGCCGCGAGTCATGGGGCAGATGAGCGTCGCCGCGCCGTCTTTGCGTCAAGCAGAAAGCAAGTTCGGGGACGCTCCATCCGGATCGTGATCTCGCGCTACCGGCGGTCGTGACCTCCGGGCCGGTGAAACCACCCGAATCCGCATTACACCTGCGTGACGTCCACGCTTTGTCCCCGTCGGCGTGGCTTCAAGTTGGATTTGGCGCGTTTCGTCGCCTGCCCATTGAGGGCCTCCGCCCCCCCAATTAGCCTGCGACCCAGAGTTCGGGCTTTAAAGGGCTAGTGGTTTCCGGTGCGACGAATGCGGAAGACGCCCGCCTCGGTGGTCGGATTGGGGTGAATCCAAAGGCCGACTTTACGGCATCTCACCTGCGAACCGGCCGCCATCGCGGTCCGACGAAGAGAAGAGGAGCCGAATATGCAACGCGCTACGACGAATCTCTCAGTGCCCGGCTTGGCGGCGGCCGCCAGCGTCACGCTCGCGCTCACGCTTTCGATGGCCGGGCTCGTGAAACACTACTCGACCAACGGCAGTCCGGCGCTCGCCACAGCGACGCAAGCGGGCACCGCGAAGGAAGTAGCAATCGTCCCGATGCGGATCGAGGTCGTGGCATCGCGGACGCAGGAGCAGTCGCTCGCGGCGAATCCAGGGCACGCGCATTCCATTTGAGATCTAGAAACCGGGATCCCCGGTAACGAATAACCGTCTCCCTCGCTTCCCACCCCGGAGGAAGCGCCAAGGGCCGGCGCCGCGAGGCGACCGGCCCTTTATTTGTCCGAAATCCGCTTAGGCTCCTTCCCGCGTCCAGCCGAACGCGTCGGGCGTCTCGCGGCGGGGCTTCCTCACATCTAGAAGAACCGCTCGACCTTGCCGGTATAGAGGACGGGTCCGGTCGGCTGCCCCGTGGGCGAGCCGCCAGCAGGCTCGAGGCTCACCGCGAGGGTCGGTACACCGGCGAGGGCAGTCTCAGCGGGCGCGGCCAGCGGGACCCGGGTCAAGCCGCCGGCGGGGATCAAGCCGAGCGATTTGGGCTTGCCACCATCGGGAAGCGCCCAGAGCTCGAGCGCCTTGCCGGCGCCTGCCGACGTGTCTCCGATCGCCCTGACCGCAAGAAAGCGTTGTCCCCGGTCCGCGGTGGCGATGAGTGCCGGTTTGGCGTCGGGACCCGCGAGCACGATGACCACGGTCTGCGGCGGTGCCGCCGGTTCGCGCGAAAGCTGCACCACCGCCAGCACGGCGGCCACGGCGAATGCCGCGACCGCCAGCGCGCGCCAGACGGCAAGCCGTTCCCACCACGACGCCCGCGCCGCCGCCCGGTCGCCGTCGAGCCCCAGCTGGGCAACGATGCCACGCCACACGCGAGGCGACGGGTTGATGCCGGGCATGGCCTCGGCGAGCACCGCCAGCCGCCGCTCCCAGTCCGCGACGACCCCCGCCACCGCGGCGTCGCGCTTGGCCACGTCCGCCAGGCGCATACGCGCGCGCGACGGCAGCGTGCCAAGCGCGTACTCGGCGGCGAGCCGCTCGAGGCGTTCACGGCGGTCGGGACGAGACAGGTTCATCGTACGTCCGTCGGCAGCGCAGGGCACGGGCGCCTAGCGCGATCCTCCTGCGGCATCGAGGCAGCGGCGGAGCTTTTCCAGACCGCGGCGTACCCACGACTTCACAGTCCCGAGAGGCTCGTTCAGGTGCCGCGCAAGCTCGCCGTGCGACAGCCCCTGGAAATACGCGAGCGCGATCGCCTGCTTGGGTCCTGCATCGAGCGCCTCAACGCAGTCGCGCACTGCCCGCGCCTCCGCCCCCGCGAGCAGCAGCTCGGCCGGTGTGGGGCGCTCGTCCGCCAGATCGATCGCCGGCGCGTCGTCGTCGTCCGAGGTGAGGGTGACCGTGTCGAGCTCGCGGCGTCGCAGATGGTCGAGGCAGCGATTGCGAACGATCGAGGTGAGCCAGGTCAGCGGCTGGCTCTTGGCCGCGACGTATGACCCGGCGTGGTGCCAGACGTTGACATAGGCTTCCTGCAAGATTTCCTCGGCGGCTTGGGCATCTCTCAGAATACGCACGGCGACCGCGTACAGATGCGCGGAAGTTTGTCGATAGAAATCCCCGAACGCCCGCTGGTCGCCCAGCGCCACTTTCGAAAGCAGCTCGGCGAGGCGGTGGTTCCGCTCGCTGATCGCGTGGGCGGTGGCCATTTAACCCGAGCCCTTCGTGCTCGAGTGCCGGTCGCGCCGCCACAGGACGTCGGGACACCCGGCCGCGCGATTGAGCGCCCTTGCAAGGACGAACAGCAGATCGGACAGCCGGTTGAGGTACTTCCGAGCCGGCATTCCGACACTTTCGCTGGCGGCAAGCGCTACCAACGCACGCTCGGCGCGGCGGCACACCGTTCTCGCGACGTGCGCGAGGGCCGCCGTGCGCGTGCCACCGGGCAGGATGAATTCCTTGAGCGGCGCCAAGTCCGCGTTGAACGTCTCGACCGCCGACTCGAGGCGCGCGACATGCTCATCGGTGACGAGTGTTCGACCCGGCAACGACAGCTCGCCACCGAGGTCAAACAGGTCGTGCTGAATGTCGTCGATCAAGCTCGCGACCGCGGCGGGCAGCGCCTCGCTCGTCAGCAGTCCAAGCGTCGAGTTGAGCTCGTCGATCGCACCAATCGCTTCGATGCGCGGCGCGTCCTTCGGGATACGCTCGCCGGTGGCGAGTCCGGTCGTCCCGGCATCGCCGGTCCGCGTCACGATTTTCGACAAACGATGGCCCATCGAAGGCTTTACGCGTGCGGGGCGAGGTTGGATGCGCGGGAGCCTGCCCGGCCGAGACTAGCGAAAAGGTTGACCTGCGGCAAGCGAACGTGTGCGTCGCGTACGAAACGTCGACCGGTTTGCTAGCATAGTTATCCCCGAGCGAGGTCTTATGCCGACCGCCAGCCCCTACGCGCAGCATCTGGACCGCAACGCGGCGAACTACGCTGTGCTCACGCCGCTGTCCTTCATCGCGCGTACTGCATACATCTGGCCGCGCCGGACCTCAGCGATTCACGGGACACGGCGCTACACCTGGGGCGAAACCTACATTCGCGCCCGCCGCCTCGCGTCGGCGCTTGCGCGCTGGGGCATCGCCGCCGGCGATACGGTGGCAGTCATGCTTTCGAACACGCCGGAGATGATCGAAGCTCACTTCGGCGTTCCGATGACGGGCGGTGTGCTCAACACGCTCAACACGCGGCTCGACGCCGAGGCGCTGGCTTTCATGCTCGACCACGGCGAGGCCAAGGTGCTGTTGACCGACACCGAGTTCGCGCCGCTCATGAAAGCCGCCGTCGCCGCGGCCAAGCGCAAGATCCGCGTGATCGACATCGTCGATGCGTTCGGGCCCGGCGGCGAGCGCATGGGTGAGACCGACTACGAAACCTTCATCGACGGCGGCGATCCGGAATTCGCGTGGCGCCCTCCCGCCGACGAGTGGGACGCGATCTCGCTCAACTACACGTCGGGCACGACGGGCAATCCGAAGGGCGTCGTCTACCACCATCGCGGCGCATACCTGAACGCCCTGTCGAACATCATCGACTGGGGGATGCCGCGGCATTCCGTCTATCTCTGGACGCTGCCGATGTTCCACTGCAACGGCTGGTGCTTCCCGTGGACGATGGCGGCGAACGCGGGCACGAACGTCTGCCTGAGGAAGGTCGAGGCGAAGGCGATGCTCGACTCGATCCGCGAGCACCGGGTCACGCACTATTGCGGCGCGCCCATCGTGCACGCGATGATCGTCAATGCGCCGGAGGAGATGCGCCGCGGCATCACGCATCGCGTGAGCGCGCTGGTCGCCGCGGCGGCGCCGCCCGCGGCGATGATCGAGGGCATGCAGCGCATCGGCTTCGATATCACGCACGTCTACGGCTTGACCGAGACCTACGGTCCGGCCGCGGTGTGCGCGAAGCACGAGGAATGGGAAGCGCTCGACATCGGCGCGCGCACCGAACGCAACGGCCGGCAGGGCGTGCGCTACACCTGCGAGGAAGGCATGACCGTGATGGATCCGGCGACGATGGAGCCCACACCCTGGGACAATGAAACGATGGGCGAGATCATGTTCCGCGGCAACATCACGATGAAGGGCTATCTCAAGAATCCGAAGGCCACCGACGAAGCGTTCGCCGGCGGCTGGTTCCATTCGGGTGACCTCGGCGTCATGCAGCCCGACGGCTACGTGAAGATCAAGGATCGCTCGAAGGACGTGATCATTTCGGGCGGCGAGAACATCAGCTCGCTCGAAGTCGAGGACGTGCTGTACCGGCACCCCGCCGTGCTCGCCGCCGCGGTTGTCGCGCAGCCGGACCCGAAGTGGGGCGAAACGCCCTGCGCCTTTGTCGAGCTTAAACCCGACGTCAAGGTGACGGGCGAGGAGCTGATCGAGCATTGCCGGGCGCACCTCGCGCGCTTCAAGGCACCCAAGGCGGTGATCTTTGGCGAGCTGCCCAAGACATCGACCGGCAAGATCCAGAAGTTCGTGCTGCGGGAGCGGGCGAAGTCGACCGCGGCGATCGAATAAGGAGACGGCCATGAATGCACCGGTCGAGGCGGGCCTCGCACCCTACGTTCTCGCGGACTCGCAGGACGGCGTCTGCACGCTTACCCTGAACCGCGGCGAGCGTTTCAACCCGCTGTCCCGCGCGATGATCGCCGCGCTCGAGGCGGAGATCGACCGCGTGGCACGCGATGACACGGTGCGTGTCGTCGTGCTCGCCGGCACCGGGAAGGGTTTCTCCGCGGGGCACGACCTGAAGGAGCTCCGCGCGCATCCCGATCTCGTGTGGCAGCGCGAGCTCTTCGACGCCTGCAGCCGGATGATGCAGAAGCTCACGCTGCTTCCGCAGCCGGTGATCGCGCGCGTGCATGGCATCGCCACGGCGGCCGGATGCCAGCTGGTCTCGATGTGCGATCTCGCCGTCGCGGCGGACGCTGCCCGCTTCGCGCTTCCCGGCGTGAATGTCGGGGTGTTCTGCTCGACGCCGGCCGTAGGCGTCGTCCGCAACGTCGCGCGCAAGCGCACGATGGAGATGCTGCTGACCGGCGAGCCGATCGACGCCGCGACCGCGCTCGCGTGGGGCCTCGTGAACCGCGTGGTCCCGTTGGCTGATCTCGACCAGGCGGTTGCGCACTACGCCGCAGTCATCAAGAGCAAGAGCGCTCACATCGTGGCGCTGGGCAAACGCGCGTTTTACGCGCAGGTCGACCGCACGCTGCCGGACGCGTATGCGGGGACCGGCGAGGTCATGGCGGGCAACCTGCTCGAGGCGGACGCTGGCGAGGGGATCGACGCCTTCGTGGAGAAGCGCCCGCCGCGTTGGAGCTGAGCAAAGCGGGTGGGACCGGGTGGTGTCGCCGTATAATCGCCGCCGTCAAGAAACGCGGTTCAATCGCCGTGGCGAGGAAGGTGTGTAAATTTGCGCAACCGCGCCGTGATTTTCACCCGAGCGCCGAGGCCATTAACGCTGTATTCTCGCGTCTTCCTTATCCCGATTCGCAGGTCTCTTTAAGCCCGACCCGTCGACGTATCCTCGCTGACGACGATCTGACGCTTGCGGGTGCCCCAGCGTCCGAACGCCTCAACGCCCAACCGCCATGGCCACCGACACGATCCTCGAGACCCGCGGCCTGACCAAGGAGTTCAAGGGCTTCGTCGCGGTCAATAACGTGAGTCTCACGATTCGGCGCGGCACGATCCACGCGCTGATCGGGCCCAACGGCGCCGGCAAGACGACCTGCTTCAACCTGCTCACGCACTTCCTCACGCCGACGCGCGGCGACATCGTTTTCAACGGCAAGCACATCACGGGATCGCGGCCGGCGTCGATCGCGCGCATGGGCCTCGTCCGCTCGTTTCAGATCTCCGCCGTATTTCCGCACTTGAGCGTGCTCGAGAACGTGCGAATCGCCCTGCAGCGCAAGCGCGGCCACTCGTTCGACTTCTGGCGCTCTGAGCGCCATCTATCCGTGTTCAACGATCAGGCACGCGAGCTGATCGATGCCGTCGGATTGGCGGGATTCGAGGATGCGCTTGCCGCCGCGCTCCCGTACGGGCGCAAGCGCGCGCTGGAGATCGCGACGACGCTCGCGCTCGATCCCGAGATGATGCTGCTCGACGAGCCGACGGCAGGCATGACGCACGAGGACGTCGAGCGCATTGCCGCGCTGATCAAGCGCGTGTCGGCCAACCGTACGGTGCTGATGGTCGAACACAACCTGTCCGTCGTGTCGAACCTTTCCGACCATATCACCGTGCTGGCGCGCGGCGAGGTCCTCGCCGAAGGCGATTACCAGAACGTATCGAAGAATCCTGCCGTCGTCGAAGCGTATCTGGGAGCCGGCCATGGCTGAAGCCGCTGCCGCCGAGGCGAAGCCGAGGGTATCGACCGCTGCGCTCCTGAGTGTGCGCGATCTGCAGTCGTGGTATGGCGAATCGCACATCCTGCACGGCGTCGCCTTCGACGTCGCGCCGGGCGAGGTCGTAACGCTGCTCGGCCGCAATGGTGCCGGAAAGACGACGACGCTCAAGTCGATCATGGGCGTGGTCCCACGGCGCCAAGGCTCGATTCAGTTCGACGGTACCGAGACGATCAAGCTGGCGCCGAACCGCGTCGCGCATCTGGGCATCGCGTGGTGTCCCGAGGAGCGCGGCATCTTCTCGAGCCTGAACGTCGAGGAGAATCTGCTGCTGCCACCGAAGGTGGCCGACGGCGGGCTTGCCGTCGATCGCATCTACGAACTGTTTCCGAATCTCAAGGAACGGCGCCGAAGCCAGGGGACGAAGCTCTCGGGCGGCGAGCAACAGATGCTCGCGATCGGCCGCATCCTGCGCACCGGCGCGCGGCTCCTGCTGCTCGACGAGCCGACTGAGGGATTGGCGCCGGTGATCGTGCAGCAGATCGGCCGCACGATCTCGGCGCTCAAGCAGCAAGGCTTCACCATCCTGCTCGTCGAGCAGAACTTTCATTTCGCGGCGACGGTGGCGGACCGGCACTACGTCATGGAGAACGGCCGCGTCGTCGACATGATTACCAACACGATGCTCGAGGCCAGCATGCCCAAGCTGCACGAATACCTCGGCGTCTAGATCGCCCCGGGTGAAGACTGGGCGACCCGAAACGATTTCTTTGACCTGGAGGAATGCATGAAAGGATGGACAGGCAAGCTCGTCGCGCTGGGAATTGCGGCGGCGCTTGGCACCGCCGCCGCGCAAGCGCAAATCTCGGACAATGTGATCAAGATCGGCGTGCTCTCGGACATGTCGAGCCTTTACACCGACCTCGCGGGCGCGGGCTCGGTCGTCGCGGCGAAGATGGCGGTCGAGGATTCCGGCATCGAGAAGCGCGGCTACAAGGTCGAGGTCATCTCGGCGGATCACCAGAACAAGCCCGACGTCGGCTCGGCGATCGCGCGCCAGTGGTACGACACCGAGAAGGTCGACGTGATCGTCGATACGCCGAACTCCGGTGTCGCGCTCGCCGTCAACCAGATCACCAAGGACAAGGGCAAGGCGTTCCTCGTCTCGGGCGCGGCCACGTCGGACCTGACCGGCAAGGCGTGCACGCCCAATACGATCCACTGGACGTACGACACGTGGATGCTCGCCAACGGCACTGGCGGCGCGATCGTCAAGACCGGGGGCGACACGTGGTTCTTCATCACCGCCGACTACGCCTTCGGCCAGGCGCTCGAACGCGATACCGCCGCGGTCGTGACCAAGAACGGCGGGAAGGTGGTGGGCGGCGTCAAGGTTCCGCTCAACAACCAGGACTTCAGCTCGTTCCTGCTGCAGGCGCAATCGTCGAAGGCGAAGATCATCGGGCTCGCCAATGCGGGCGGCGACACGACGAACTCGATCAAGCAGGCGGCGGAATTCGGCATCGTGAAGGGCGGACAGAATCTCGCCGGGCTCCTCGTGTTCCTCACCGACGTGCACGCGCTCGGCCTGCCGACGGCCCAGGGGTTGATCTTCACGGAAACGTTCTACTGGGACATGAATGATCAGACGCGCGCCTTCGCCAAGCGTTTCGCCGAGCGCGACAAGGGCATTCACCCGACGATGGTCCACGCGGGGGTCTACTCGGCGGTCCTGCATTACCTGAAGGCGGTCGAAGCGCTGAAGAGCGACGATGGGACGAAGGTCGTCGCGAAGATGAAGGAGATGCCGACCGACGATCCGCTGTTCGGCAAGGGCTCGGTCCGCGCCGACGGCCGCAAGATCCACCCGGCGTATCTGGTCGAAGTGAAGAAGCCCTCGGAATCGAAAGGCGAGTGGGATCTCTACAAGATCCGGGCGACAATTCCGGCGGATCAGGCGTTCCGGCCGATGGCGGACGGGGGGTGCCCGCTGGCGAAGCAGCAGTTATTCGTCACGACGGTATTGGGCAGGGACTTAGCGGACTTCTGTGCCATCGTGACGGACGAACTGCGCGAATGGAGCGTCAGCGCAGCTGACGCTCCATTCGCGCGCTGGGGATCCACGAGCATGTGCGCCGAGTAGCACAAGCCAGGTAGTTCAGACAGGAGCCGAGGAGGAACGTGCAAGCCCTGTACGGTCAGCTGCTGGTCGGCCTCATCAACGGCGCGTTCTACGCGATGCTGTCGCTCGGCCTCGCGGTCATCTTCGGCCTGCTCAACATCATCAATTTCACGCACGGCGCGCAGTACATGCTGGGCGCGTTCTGCGCGTGGCTGCTGCTGCAGCAAGGTCTCGGCTACTGGTGGGCTCTGCTGCTCGCGCCGATCGTGGTCGGGGCGATCGGGGTGGTCATCGAGAAGACGATGCTGTCGAGGCTCTACAAGCTCGATCATCTCTACGGGCTGCTGCTGACTTACGGCCTCGCGCTGATCTTCCAGGGCGTGTTCACGAACTACTTCGGGAGCGCCGGCCAGGCGTACCGGCTGCCCGAAGAATTTTCCGGTGCGTTCAATCTCGGATTCATGTTCCTGCCGCGGTACCGTGCCTGGGTGATCCTGGCCTCGATCATCGTCTGCGTAGCCACGTGGTTCGTCATCGAGCGCACCAAGCTCGGCGCCTACCTGCGTGCGGCGACCGAGAATCCGACGCTGGTGCAAGCGTTCGGGATCAACGTGCCGCGGATGATCACCCTCACCTATGGCTTCGGCGTCGCGCTGGCGGCGCTCGCGGGTGTCATGGCCGCGCCGATCTACCAGGTTGCGCCGCAGATGGGTGCCAACATCATCATCATCGTGTTCGCCGTGGTGGTGATCGGCGGCATGGGCTCGATTGCCGGCGCGATCATCAGCGGCTTCGCTTTGGGTGTGGTCGAGGGCCTCACCAAGTACTTCTATCCCGAAGCGTCGAGCACCGTGATCTTCGTCGTCATGGCGATCGTGCTTCTCGTCCGTCCGGCCGGGCTCTTCGGGAAGGAACGCTAGTCATGGCGACCGCCGCCGAATCGAACGCACCGCTCCGCGCGCCGGCGACGAGCCCGCGGACCTTTGTGATCGGAGTCGTCATCCTGACGGCGCTTCTCATCATCGCGCCGTTCCTCGACATCTACCCGGTGTTCATCATGAAGGCGCTGTGCTTCGGGCTCTTCGCCTGCGCCTTCAACCTGCTGCTGGGCTTCGGCGGCCTGCTGTCGTTCGGCCACGCCATGTTCCTGGGGACGGCGGGTTACATCTCCGCGCATGCGGCGAAGGAATGGGGTCTCCCGCCGGAGCTCGCGATCCTTGCCGGCACGGTGGCGGCGGCAATCCTCGGGGCGATCGTGGGGATCCTCGCGATCCGCCGCCAGGGCATTTACTTCGCGATGATCACCCTCGCCCTCGCGCAGATGATTTATTTCTTCTGCCTGCAGGCGCCATTCACGCATGGCGAGGACGGCATTCAGGCGGTCCCGCGCGGGCGCATGTTCGGCGTGCTCGATCTCTCCAACACGCTGGTCATGTATTACGTTGTCCTGGTGATCTTCCTGATCGGCTTCTGCCTGATCTTCCGCATCGTCCATTCGCCGTTCGGACAGGTGCTGAAGGCGATTCGCGAGAACGAGCCGCGCGCGCTGTCGCTGGGCTACGACGCCGATCGCTACAAGTTCGCTTCGTTCGTGATGTCGGCGACGCTTGCAGGACTCGCCGGCGCGACCAAGGCGATCGTGTTCCAGCTCGCGTCGCTCACCGACGTGCACTGGTCGATGTCGGGCGAAGTGGTGCTCATGACACTGCTCGGCGGCATGGGCACGATCTTCGGGCCGCTCGTCGGCGCTTTCGTCATCGTCGGGCTCGAGAGCTATCTGTCGACCGGCTTCGCGATCGGTAGCTTCCGCTTCGGTCCCGAGTGGTTCACCGTGCTGGACGGGGTCATCTTCGTCGTTTGCGTGCTCGCCTTCCGTCGCGGTATCGTGGGCGAGATCACCCAATGGTGGGCATCGCGTCGCTGATCGTGGCGGCGGGCGTTACGCTCGCGGGAGTGGCCGAGGCGACCGCGCAGCCGTACGTCGTCCGCGTCGCGTGCCGCGACGGTCTGCCGACCGGCGCCTACGAGCTTCGCAACCCCGATGGGCATCTGCGTGTGGCGGGCGCGTTCGAGCATGGCAGGCGCAGCGGATCGTTCTTCTTCTGGACGTCGACCGGTGTGAGAATCGCGCAACTTCCCTTCGATCAGGATGTGATGAACGGCACCGTGGCGCTGTGGTACTCCAAAACGGACGCGAGCGGCGAGGGCCCGCGCAAGCTGGTGGCCGAGTATCGCAAGGGGCGGCCGCACGGCACGAAGCGCTCGTGGTATCCGAACGGCCGGCGTCGAACCGAGATCGAGTACGCCGACGGCGAGATCCAGTCCGCGGCTGCGTGGAGCGTCCTGGGCAAGCGCTGGAGCGACGCCGCGAGCCGCGAGCTCGCGGCGCGCGACGCGAGGGACGACGCCGCGTATCTCGCCTCCCTCGACGACATCGTGCACGCCAATCACGGCGCGTGCGAGGGCGACGCCGCTCCCGTCTTAGAAACGCCCGAGGGCGGCCGCGCCGCTTCGTCTTCGAAAACGCAGGAACCAGGATCGCTGCGATGAGCGCCATCCAGCGGGCATTACATTCGATCGGCGAGCGTGTGCCGGACGTCTTCGGCGTCGAGTTCCCGAACGGGAGCACGTGGCAGAGCCGCGCGGGGTCGCCCGCCTTCACGCTGCGGATTCGCAGGCGCTCGACGCCGTTGCGGATCGCGGCCTACGGCCACATCGGATTGCTCGACGCGTATTTCGATGGCGACATCGACATCGACGGCGATTTGCGGGCGGCGCTTCGCGCAGGCATGACGCCCGGCTTCGGCAAGCCGAAGCCGCTGGTCGCGGTCGCCAACTGGTGGCATGAGCTCAGCAAGAACAACGCGTCGCACGACCGGGCAAAGGTGAACGCGCGCGCGCATTACGGCCTGGGCGAGGATTTCTACAAGCTCTGGCTCGACGATCCGCTGATGATGTACACCTGCGCGTACTGGAAGGAGGGCACGACCACGCTCGAGGACGCGCAGAAGAACAAGATCGATCACGTCTGTCAGAAGGTGCTGCTCGAGCCGGGCGAGAAGGTGCTCGACGTGGGATGCGGGTTCGGCGGCCTCATGTTCCACGCCGCGCGCAATTACGGCGTCGACGTGACGGGAACGAACATCACTTCCGAGCAGGTCGAGAGCGTAGCCGCGAAAATCAAGTCGTCGGGGCAAGGGGGCCGCCTCAAGGTCATCGAGGCCGACTTCCGCGACGACGTCGGCGTCTTCGACAAGGTGATCTCCATCGGCGTCCTCGAGCACGCCGGGCGTGACCAGGTCGATGAGGTCGTTGCGGCACACGCCGCCGCCTTGAAGCCGGGCGGCCTCGGCATGCTGCACTTCATCGGCCACGTGGGGATGCGCAACACCGAGTACTTCATCCGGAAGCACGTTTTTCCCGGCGGCTGGATCCCGAGCCTCGCCGAGACCATCACCGCGATGGAGAATCACGGGCTCGAAGTGCTGGACATCGAGAACCTGCGCCGGCATTACGCGCTCACGCTCGATTGCTGGGCCGAGCGCTTCGACCGCAGCTGGGAGCGCATTCGGGCGCTCGACCCGCAGCGCTTCGACGAGCGTTTCCGGCGGATCTGGCGCACGTACCTGATCGGCTGCGCCGAGATGTTTCGCTCGCCGACCGAGCGCACGCATCTGTTCCAGATCCTGTTCAGCAAGGGGAACGTCGCCGCCGGCGGCTATCCGATGTCGCGCGCCTTCCTGTACCGGAACGGCGTGGCCGCAGCGCTCAAGCGGGCGGCGTGAACGCGCGCGACGCGTCGCTCGAAGGCGCGGGAGCGCCGCCACCCGCGGGCGTCGAATCGCCGCTCGCGGCGTATCGCGCGCGCCGCGATCGCCTTGCGGCATCTCTGCGAGCTGCCGGCGCCGCGCGGCTCGGCCTCGCGAAGGACACGTCGAACCTGTTCCGGGACCGCGCGCCGTCGACGAAACGCCTGATCGATGTGCGCGCCTTCGACCACGTGCTCGCCGTCGACACCACTGCCGGCGAGGTGGACGTCGAAGGCATGACTCCATACGAAATCCTCGTCGCCGCGACCCTCGAGCGCGGGGTGATGCCCGCCGTCGTCCCGGAACTCAAGACGATCACCGTGGGAGGTGCCGCGGCCGGCGTCGGGATCGAAGCGTCGTCGTTTCGGCATGGGCTCGTGCACGAGTCGCTCTCCGAGTACGACGTGCTGCTGGGTGACGGGCGCGTGGTTACCTGCCGCGCCGACAACGAGCACGCCGATCTGTTCTACGGCTTTCCGAATTCCTACGGGACGCTGGGGTACGCGTTGCGCGTGCGCGCGCGGGTCGCGGCGGTCAAGCCGTATGTCGAGCTGACCCACCGGCGCTTTCACGAGCCCGGGCGCTGCTTCGATGCGCTCGCCGAAGCCTGCGCGGGCGACGCAGACTTCGTCGACGCGGTCGCGTTCGGTCCCTCGGACTATGTGCTGAATGTCGGGCGCTTCGTCGCCCGGGCACCGTACACGAGCGACTACACCTACGAGAAGATCTTCTATCGCTCGCTTAAGGAGCGCGAGGTCGACTACCTGACCGTGCACGACTTCATCTGGCGCTGGGACACCGACTGGTTCTGGTGCTCGAAGAACGTCGGTGCGCAGAACCCGATCCTGCGCCGCCTCTACGGCCGCAAACGCCTGGGGTCGCGTCATTACCAGCGCATCATGCGGTGGAACAGCCGCCGCGGGTACACGCACGCGTGGTTCAAGTTCAGAGGCGGGCATCACGAATCGGTGATCCAGGATGTCGACATCCCGATCGGCGAGGCACCGCGCTTTCTCGACTTCTTTCAGCGCGAGATCGGCATCGCGCCCGTATGGATGTGCCCGATGCGTACCGGCGTCGATGCCGGGCGCTTCCCGCTGTTTCCGATACGACCCGGGTCGCTCTACGTGAACTTCGGGTTCTGGGACATGCTGCATCGGCGGACGACGCATCCGGACGGGCACTTCAACCGCCTCATCGAGGCCGAAGTTCTGCGGCTCGGCGGTATCAAGTCGCTTTACTCCGACAGCTATTTCGAGCGCGATGCGTTCGATGTTGCATACGGCGGTGACCGGTACCGCGAGCTCAAGGCAAAATACGATCCGCAGGGCGCCTTCCCCGAGCTTTACGCGAAGTGCGTGCTGCGCGGTTAGAAAGGAACCGTTCCACTCACGCCGGGCACTTGTCAAGCGCAGCCTCGCTCCTCTGCCATGCCGACCGGCGCGTTTGTCGATTACTGGGCGCTCCTGGCGCGCCTTTCCGATGTGCATCGGGCGCGCTCGCGCGGCATCGACGAAGTGCTGCAGGTGCGGCGGGCGCGCCTCGCGGCGCTGGTCCGGCATGCGCGCGAGCGCTCCGTTTTCTACCGCGAGCGCTTCGCGGATCTCAAGGACGACGCGGCGCCCCTGGACGCGCTTCCCGTCGTCACCAAGCGCGAGCTCATGGACCGGTTCGACGACGCGGTCACCGACATCAACGTCACGCGGGAGCGGGTCGCCGCGTTCGTCGCCGATCGCGACAGGATCGGCCAGCCGTTTCTCGGCCGCTATACGATTTGGAAGAGCTCCGGCACGCGCGGCGAGCCGGCGTCGTTCATCCAGGATCCGCAGGCGATGCTGACGTATCAGGCGCTCGTCGGCGTGCAGCTGCAAACCGCAAGGCTCGCATCGCCCTACGGTCTCGGACTGATGCGCCGTTCCGGCCGCGCCGCGTTGCTCGCCGCATCCGACGAGCACTTCGCGAGCATCGCCTACTGGCGGCGTGCAGCGCAGGCGAGCCCCTGGTCGTGGACCTGCGACCTGTCGATCATGGAACCCACGCCGAAATGGGTGGCAGCGCTGAACGAGTTCGATCCGGCGTTCGTTGCGAGCTACCCGTCGGTGTTCAAGGTGCTCGGCGACGAGAAGCGCGCCGGACGACTTACGGCGGCGCCGGTGATCCTGTGGTCGGGCGGCGAGCACTTGAGCGCGCCACTCCGCGCGGAGCTCGAGCACACGTTCGGCTGCCCGGTCATCGACGAGTACGGGGCGTCGGAGTGCTTGAGCATTGCCTTCGGGTGCACCGCCGGCTGGCTGCACGTCAACGCGGACTGGGTGATCCTCGAGCCCGTGGACCGCGAGTATCGGCCCGTGCCCCCTGGCGAGCGGTCCGACACGGTGCTGCTCACCAATCTCGCCAACCACGTGCAGCCGATCATCCGCTACGACCTGGGCGACCGCGTGACCCGGCTCGACGGCCCCTGCGCATGCGGAAATCCGCTGCCCGCGATTCGCATTGAAGGCCGCACCGACGATCTCGTGACGCTTGCGCGCCGTGATGGCGGCGCCGCGACGCTCCTCCCGCTCGCGCTGACGACGGCGATCGAGGAAGAAGCAGGGGTGCATCAGTTCCAGATCATCCAACGCGGACCCCGCACGCTCGCGCTGCGGCTTTCCGCCCACGAGCGTTCGTTCGCGCCGAAGGCGTCCGAGGCCCTGCGGCGCTATCTCGATCGACAAGGGGTCGAAGGCATCGAGATCGCGATCAGCGGCGAGCCACCATCCTTCGACGCTCGCAGCGGCAAGCTGCGGCAGGTTGTGGCCGACACGTAGCACGCACGCGGTCCCGCTTGTCGCCGACACAAGCTGTCGCCGCGCCTGCGGCCGTCTTCGGGGTTTACGGTGCCCGGCGTTTCGCGCTAGATTCAAGTTTGGTTACGGTCCTGCGGGGAGCAGGTCCGGCCGCACGCCGCTTCCATTCTCAAGGTCCTCCATGCGCCGAATCCTGCTTCGCCCGCTCGCCGCGTCCGCGTTCCTGTTCCTGCTCGCCGTCGCTGTCCAGCCGGCGTTCGCGCAGGAGTTGCGGATCGCGGTCGCCGCCGACGTTACGTCCATCGATCCTCACTTCTTCAATCTGTTTCCGAACAACAACGTCGCGGAGCATATCTTCGACAAGCTGGTGCAGATGGACCCGGACTCGCACATGATCCCGGGCCTCGCGACCTCCTGGAAGCCGATCGACGACACGACGTGGGAATTCAAGCTGCGCAAGGGCGTCAAGTTCCACGACGGGAGCGAGCTCACGGCAGAGGATGTGGCGTTCACGATCGATCGCATCCCCAACGTCCCGAACAGCCCGGGCCCGTTCACCGCCTACACGAAGGCGATCATCTCGAAGCAGATCGTCGATCCGTACACGATCCGGCTCAAGTACGCGGCGCCGTATCCGCTCGCGCCGAATGATCTGTCGACGATCTACATCGTGTCGAAGAAAATCGCGACGGGCGCTTCGACCGAGGACTTCAACACCGGCAAGGCGGCGATCGGCAGCGGCCGCTACAAGTTCGTGAAGTACGTGAACGGCGACCGTATCGATCTTGTCCGCAACGACAACTACTGGGGCGAGAAGCCGTACTGGCAGAAGGTCACGTTCAAGATCATCAAGGACGGCGCGGCGCGCGTCGCCGCGCTGCTCTCGGGTGACGTGGACATGATCGAGCAGCCGCCGACCGCCGACATGGCGCGCATCAAGGTCGATCCGCGGTTCATTGTGACCTCCAAGATCTCGCACCGCGTCATCTATTTCAATTTCGACTTCCTCGAGCGCTCGAGCCCGCTCGTGACCGGCAAGGACGGGAAACCGCTCGCGAAGAATCCGTTCCTCGACCCGCGCGTGCGCCACGCGATCTCCAAGGCGATAAATCGGCCGGCAATCGCCGAGCGCGTGATGGAGGGCCAGGCGATCCCGTCGGGTCAGCTCGTGTCCGAGACGCTCTTCGGCCACGTGCCGGGGCTTAAGGCCGACGTTTACGATCCCGACGGGGCGAAGAAGCTCCTCGCCGAGGCCGGGTATCCGGACGGCTTCAACGTCACGCTTGAGGGTCCTGCCGGACGCTACGTGAATGACGAGAAGATCATCCAGGCGGTCGCGCAGATGCTGACCCGCGTCGGCATCACGAGCAAGGTGGAGACCGCGCCGATGGGCCCGTACTCGGGCAAGGCCTCGAAGCAGGAATACAGCATGTACATGGTCGGATGGGGCGCCTCGACCGGCGAGGCGAGCTCGCCACTGCGCTCCCTGCTCGCCACCTACAATACGCAGAAGGGCCTGGGCGCCGTCAACTGGGGGCGCTACAGCAATCCCAAGGTCGATTACCTGATCGAGCAGGCACTGCAGCAGGTCGACGACGAGAACCGCAAGATCATGCTGCAGAAGGCGACCGAGCTCGCGATGTCGGACTTGGGCCTGATGCCGATTCACTTCCAGTTCACGATCTGGGCGTCCAGCAAGAAGATCCAGTACACGCCACGCACGGACGAGTACACGCTGGCGTTCCTCGTGCGACCGGTGAAATGACCGAGACCGAGATCGGGAATCGGGGATCGGGCATCGGCAGCGAGGCGTGTGTTCGAGCATCGACGGCGAAGTCGTACGACGATCCCACGGGGAGCGATGCGTCGACGGGACGTGTTTGCGTAAGGTAGCCACCGGGATGCGCAGCTAAAGCGCCGACATTCGTCCGGCTTTTGGTACCGATGTCTGATCCCTGACTTCTGATCCCGGATGCTCGTCTTCATCATCCGCCGGAGCTTGCAGGCGATCGTCGTCCTGTGGGTGATGTCGCTGCTGGTGTTCGTCGGGGTCTACGCGGTCGGGAATCCGATCGACATCCTGATCAACCCGCAGGCGGATCAGCAGGATCGCGAGCGCGCAATCCATGCGCTCGGCCTGGACAAGAGCCTGCCCGACCAGTACTTGAGCTTTCTCGCCGGCGCCGTGCACGGCGACCTCGGCCGCTCATTCGTGCACTCGACACCGGCGTTGTCGCTGATCCTGGAGCGCATGCCCGCGACGCTCGAGCTCGCGGCGACGGCGATGCTGATCGCGGTCATCCTAGGCATTCCGCTCGGCCTGTGGGCGGGATTGCGGCCGAACGGCATCGCGGGCCGCACGATCATGGCGGGATCGATCCTGGGGTTCTCGCTGCCGACGTTCTGGGTCGGGCTGATGCTGATCATGGTGTTCTCGGTGATGCTCGGCTGGCTGCCGTCGAACGGCCGTGGCCCGACGACCGATCTGCTGGGCGTACCGGTGTCGTTCCTGTCGGTCGACGGCTGGCGCCACCTGATCATGCCGGCCACGAACCTCGCGCTGTTCAATCTGGCGCTCCTCATCCGGTTGACGCGCGCCGGGGCGCACGAGGCGCTCCTGCAGGACTACGTGAAGTTCGCGCGCGCCAAGGGCTTGAGCAACGCGCGCGTCATCGGAGTCCACGTGCTCCGCAACATCCTGATCCCGATCGTCACGGTGATCGGCCTGCAATTCGGCGCACTGATCGCCTTCGCGATCGTCACCGAAAGCGTCTTCGCCTGGCCCGGCATGGGTAAGCTCCTGATCGACTCCATCAACCTGCTCGACCGGCCGGTGATCGTCGCGTACCTGCTCGTGATCGTGACGGTGTTCATCGTCATCAATCTCGCAGTCGACATCCTCTACTCCGCGCTGGATCCGCGCGTGCGCCTGCACGAGGCGAAAGGATGAGCACGCTCCTCGAACGCCCGGCCGAGGACGCCGCCGCATCGCGCGCGGGGCAGTCGCCGTTTGCGCGCATCGTCTCCGACTTCGTGGCCAACCCGGTGGCCGTTTTCGGCCTCGGAATGCTCATGCTGCTGGTCGTCGTCGCCATCTTCGCCCCGTTGATTTCCCCGCAGAATCCGTACGATCTGGCCCAGATCGACGTCCTCGACAGCAAGCTTCCGCCCGGATCGAAGTCGGGCACCGGCGGCACGTTCTGGCTCGGCACCGATGACCAGGGACGCGACATGCTGTCCGCGATCTTCTACGGCTTGCGCATCTCACTCACGGTCGGCGCGGCGAGCACGATACTCGCGCTGGTCATCGGCCTGGCGGCGGGGCTGACGGCCGCGTATGTCGGCGGGCGCACCGAAGCCATCATCATGCGCATCGTCGACATCCAGCTCTCGTTCCCCGCGATCCTGATCGCGCTGATCCTGATCGCGGTGCTCGGTACCGGGACCGGCAAGGTCATCACCGCGCTGGTGACGGTGCAATGGGCCTATTACGCACGGACCGTGCGCAGTGCCGCGCTGGTGGAGAAGCGCAAGGAGTACATCGAGGCGGCGCGCTGTCTCGCGCTTCCGCCGTCGCACATCGTGTTCCGTCACCTGCTGCCGAACTGCCTGCCGCCGATGATCGTCATCGCGACAGTGCAGGTCGCGGCGGCGATTGCGCTCGAAGCGACGCTGTCGTTCCTGGGGCTCGGATTGCCGATCACCGAGCCATCGCTGGGCTTGCTGATCGCCAACGGCTATCAGTACCTGCTGTCGGGAAAATACTGGATCAGCTTCTTTCCCGGCATCGCACTCTTGCTCACGATCGTCAGCATCAACCTGGTCGCCGACCAGCTTCGCGACGTCCTGAATCCGCGCCTGCAGAAGTAATGCGGCGTCGAACCGACCCCCCATGGCGGATCCGGTCCTGATCGTCGAGAACCTGCGGACGCATTTCTTCACCAAGGCGGGACGGGTGAAGGCGGTCGACGATGTTTCCTTCTCGGTCGAGCGCGGGCAGGTGATGGGGCTGGTTGGCGAATCGGGGTCCGGGAAGTCGATGACCGGCTACTCGCTGATGGGGCTCATCGACCCACCCGGACGCATCGTCGATGGCCGCATCGTGCTCGACGGCCTCGACTTGCGAGCCCTTTCACCGGAGCGCATGCGCGGACTCCGCGGCAATCGGATTGCGATGATCTTCCAGGATCCGATGATGACGCTCAATCCCGTGCTGCGCATCGACGTGCAGATGATGGAGGCGATCCAGGCACACGGGCGCGTGTCGGATGCGATGGCTCGAAGCCGCGCGCGCGATGCGCTGATCAAGGTGGGTATCCCGTCGCCCGACGAGCGACTCGAAGCGTTTCCGCACCAGTTCTCCGGCGGCATGCGGCAGCGCGTCGCGATTGCGATCGCGCTCTTGAATGCTCCGGACCTCATCATCGCGGATGAGCCCACGACCGCGCTCGACGTCACGATCCAGGGCCAGATCCTGTTCGAGATGCAACGGCTCACGCGCGAGACCGGAACCGCGTTGATCTGGATCACCCACGATCTCTCGGTCGTCGCGGGACTCGCCGACCGGGTCTGCGTGATGTATGCAGGACGCATCGTGGAGGAGGGCGACGTGGTCGACGTGCTCGGTCATCCGCGTCATCCGTACACGCGCGGCCTGCTCGATTCGGTGCCCGCGAACACCGAGCGCGGACAGCGCCTGCGTCAGATCCCCGGCATGACGCCGTCGCTGCTCGAGCTGCCGCCGGGCTGTCCGTTTCGCGAGCGTTGTCCGAATGCGCAGGCGGATTGCGCCATCTCGCCCGACATGCGCGCGCTGGGCGCGCCCGGGCAACGCGCCCGCTGTCACCATCCGTTGAACGGCTGATGGGCGCGACTGCATCCCCACCGCTGGTCGAGTTGCGCCAGGTCTCGAAGCGCTTCGTCAAGCACCTCGATCTCGCCGCGAAGATCGGCCGCTCACTCGGCGCCCGCGTGCACGAGGAGATCGTGCGCGCGGTCGACCAGGTCGACATCGAGATCGCGGCAGGCGAAGTGGTCGGCCTCGTCGGCGAATCCGGCTGCGGGAAGTCGACGCTGGGCCGGCTCGCCGTCGGATTGCTGCCGCTGTCGTCCGGCGAGCGATTCTGGCGGGGCGCGCCGCTCGCCGGATTGGCGCCGCCGGAGGCCCGCCGCCAGCAGCTCAAGATGCAGATGATCTTCCAGGATCCGTACGCGTCGCTCAATCCGCGGATGCGCGTGTCCGATATCGTGGGCGAGGCGCCGGTCACGCACGGCATGATCCGGCCGAATCAGAAGACCGAGTACGTGGGCCTCGTCCTGAACCGCGTCGGACTCGATCCCACGCTGATGCGCCGCTATCCGCATCAATTCTCCGGTGGACAGCGCGCGCGGATCGGCATCGCGCGTGCGCTCGCGGTGAAGCCCGAGTTTCTCGTGTGCGACGAGTCGGTGGCAGCGCTCGACGTGTCGATCCAGGCGCAGGTCCTGAACCTGTTCGTGGATTTGAAATCGGCGCTCAACCTCACCTACCTGTTCATCTCGCACGACCTCGGCGTCGTCCGCTATATCTCCGATCGCGTCGTCGTCATGTATCTCGGCCGCGTCGTCGAGAGTGCCCCGGCGGCGGAGTTGTTCGCACAACCGAACCATCCGTACACACAGGCGTTGCTCGCCGAGGTCGGTAGGGTCGAGCCGAGGAAGCGCGTGTTCGCCCCGATCAAGGGCGAGATTCCATCGCCCCTCGATCCGCCGAGCGGCTGCCACTTCCATCCACGTTGTCCGCACGCGATGGCGCGTTGCCGACGCGAAGCGCCGGCGCTCACCGACGTCGCAGCTCAGCACAAGAGCGCGTGCTGGTTGAATGAGTAGGGGTAGACGAGTTTCCGGCGACCGCAAGCGAACCGCCGCGATCCCCGCGATCAAAATCACGACGCAGAGCGCCACTCGAGAACCCGGGGTGGATGAAAATCGCCGAGATGAACCCGGCGATTTTCTGTAGGGAAGTAAACAAGTTTCCAGGGCTCGCGAGCTGGAAGCCAGGGCCCAGAGGAAGAAGCACTACGCAGACGGGAGTTCGGGAACCCTGGGCGGATGAAAATCACGGGGGAACCCGTCGATTTTCGATCGAAAAGCGAGAAGAACCGAGTGTGCATCGGGACGTCGCATTTCCCGGTGCTTACCGAGAAAAAATGCTGTAAAATCTTAAAGTTTTGGTGGACGGGCCGGTGCTCTGGCGGTTGAATCAGTGCGGTAACGGCGCCTTCTCACGGGATTGGGCGGATGCGCGGCAAGCTCGTCGTCGGAAACTGGAAGATGAACGGCGGGCTCGCGGCGAACGCGAAGCTGCTGGACGCCCTGGTCTCCGTCTGGGGACGTGACGAAGCCCGCGGGCTCGCAGTATGCGTTCCGTTCCCGTATCTGGGGCAGGCGCAAGCGGCACTCTCGAGTACGGCCATCGCATGGGGCGCGCAGGATGTCAGCGCGCACAAGAGCGGCGCGTATACGGGCGAGGTGGCGGCGTCGATGCTCGTCGAGTTCGGCTGTCGCTACGTCATCGTCGGTCATTCCGAGCGACGCCAGCTGCATCGCGAGACCGATGTCGAGGTTGCGGGGAAGGCGTCCATGGCGATTGACGCGGGTATCACACCGATCGTCTGTGTCGGAGAAACGCTCGCCGAACGCGAAGCCGGCACGACGAACGCGGTGGTGTTGCGCCAGCTCGAAACCGCGATCACGCAACTCGAGGCTCGAACGCCGAAGATCGTAGTTGCGTACGAGCCGGTATGGGCGATCGGCACGGGAAGGACCGCAACGCCGGCCGAGGCTCAGGATGTCCACGCCGTCCTGCGCAAGCGTCTCGAGCGCGCTCACGCAGCCGACGTCACGATTCTGTATGGCGGAAGCGTGAAAGCTTCGAATGCGGCGTCGCTGTTCGCCAAAGTGGATGTGGACGGGGCGCTCGTCGGCGGCGCGTCGCTCGATGCCGAGGAATTTTTGGCCATCGCCCGGGCCTAACGGGCGCCTGGTTTTGACAACGGTTTCAAAACATCGATGACGAATTATCTGCAATCTCTGGTGCTCGTGCTCCACGTGCTCACCGCCGCCGCCCTTTGCGGCTTCATCCTTCTCCAGCACGGGAAAGGGGCGGATATGGGCGCGGCGTTCGGCAGCGGCGCCTCGGGCAGTCTCTTTGGTGCATCCGGGTCGGCGAACTTCCTTTCGCGCACCACGGCCGTGCTGGCGACCGTCTTCTTCCTGACGAGCGTCGGCCTCACTTATTTCGCCTCGCTTCACGGCAAGCCGCAAGGCGTGATGGATCGTGCGGTGCCGGAAAAGGTGGCGCCGGCACCGGCGCCCGCACCCAAGGCCTCGGACGTCCCGCAGCCGGCGCCCGCCCCGGCAGCGCCCGCACCGTCGTCGAGCGAGGTGCCGAAGTAGCGCAGGTTCGAAGGTCGGGAATCGGGAAACCAGACCGGGAATGGAGTAACACCCGCGGCGTGACGCGAAGGATCGGCGTACCGCGCGAAGCGAACGATGTAGACTGATGGCGGAATTGAGGTCGCGCCGGGTACCGCTGCAGGCGCTGCGAACGCGGCGGTCGTCCGTTCCCTGATCCTGGTTCCGAAAAATGCCGACGTGGTGGAATTGGTAGACACGCTGTCTTGAGGGGGCAGTGGCGAAAGCCGTGTGAGTTCGAGTCTCACCGTCGGCACCAGTGGTTCCAGGCGTTAAAATCGGGGTTTGACGTCGAGCGTGTCGCCGCCCGAAAGCTCGAGCGGTGCTGCGCCGGCGATCGGATTTCCGAATGCGCGGCCCGCACCGAACGCGGTCCGCGTCTTCCGGGGCGACGGCCATGCTCGAACAGTACTTTCCCATCCTCCTTTTCATCCTCTTCGGTCTGGGTCTGGGCGCGCTGCTGCTCGGCGTCGGCGCGTTCGTCGCGCCCAATCGCCCCGATCCGGAAAAGCTCTCTCCCTACGAGTGCGGCTTCGAGGCGTTCGAGGACGCGCGGATGAAATTCGACGTCCGCTATTACCTGATCGCCATCCTGTTCATCCTGTTCGATCTCGAGATCGCATTCCTGTTTCCGTGGGCGGTCGTGCTACCGGACATCGGGTTCTTCGGCTTCGCGTCGATGATGGTGTTTCTTGCAATCCTCGTCGTCGGCTTCATCTACGAATGGAAGAAGGGCGCTTTGGAGTGGGAATGATGTCAATCACCCATAACAAGGCGGTGGTATTGGCGTTGACAGAAGTGACGGACTTGCCCGCGTGCGCAGTGACAGCGACGGCCATTCGCAACGACTGTGGAGCATGGCATGGCTATTGAAGGCGTGCTCGAAAAAGGCTTTGTCACGACGTCGCTCGACAGTCTGATCAACTGGGCGCGCAACGGCTCGATGTGGCCGATGACGTTCGGCCTCGCGTGCTGCGCGGTCGAGATGATGCATGCCGGCGCCGCGCGCTACGACCTCGACCGCTTCGGTGTCGTATTCCGGCCGAGCCCGCGTCAATCGGACGTGATG